>WBZR01003955.1_pt1 | contig 12647 bp, 9 predicted proteins | sample 5204231 | NCBI WGS metagenome assembly WBZR01 (sample SAMN12412403, study PRJNA552823) | activated sludge metagenome | isolation source: activated sludge from anammox sidestream of wastewater treatment plant... | place: USA: Virginia | collected 2017-08
CTTTCGACCCTCGCAACGAACCCTACCGCATAATCCGGGTTCAACACTTCGGCGGTTCGTTGATCAGGGGGATCCGGGGCCGGGGAAACCCCTCCGCCTGCACCTTGTTTCCACGGGGACATACCTGTCGCGGCAACCGGAATTTCTCGTCCCTTCCGCCAATGCCCCGGTGCTTGCCCGCAGCCACCGCATGGGGAACCCCGGGCGCAGGAAAACTTCCCATGGGGGATGATCGTGGCACAGTTGGTCATGGGTTCACAGGAAAATTTCGTTGCCAAAAGACCCAGGCCGGGATATGTGATGATGTTGGCATTCTGACTTCCGGCAGCCGGAAACGGGAGCCTGGATCGCGCCCGGGATATCAGGCACGCGATTTCGGAACAAGACCCCATTCACCATGGGCACGGCGATGCAAAGCTCCTTGCCTTCAAGAGGATAGCCAAGAACCCCGGCAACGAAGGCACGGCCACACGGAGTTGGCCCGGACCGGTCCCGTGCATCGGCAGATCCCGCTTTGGGCCCGCAATCTCCCCACCCGCCTATATTTGCCACCCTTTTAAGAATCAAGTAGATGGCAGTTATCGGCAAGATCCGCGAGCGGGGCACCCTGCTGGGGATCATTGTGGGCGGCGCACTGGCGCTGTTCGTGGTGGGCGATTTCATCGGCAACCGCTCCGGTGCCCGCGACTACAATGTGGGGAGCATCGCGGGGAATGAGATCAGCATGCAACAGTTCTCCAGCATGGTGGACCAGCAGCTGGACCTGTACCGGCAAAACGGCACCACGGTGGACAACCAATTGCAGGAACAGGTGCGCAACGGGGTATGGAACGACCTGCTGCGCCAGTACACCTTGGGCGAGCAGGCCGAAAAGGCCGGCTTCGGCAACACGATCAGCCGTGAGGAATACGACGATATCCGGTTCGGGAACAACATCCTGCCCGACTTCCGGAACAATGATGCTTTCAAGGACCCGGCCACCGGGCAGGTGAGCAAGGAGCGGCTGCAGCAGTATTTCAAGTACGTGCAGGAAAACAACCTCGCGCTCCTGGACATGCAGCGCAAGACGTTCGTTCCCCAGCGCATCCAGGCCAAATACAACGACTTGCTGAAGAAAAGCTGCTTCGTGAACAGTGCGCAATTGCGGGATGATTGGGCCGCGAAGAACACGAAGGCCGAGTTCCAATTCGTTGCCCAGCGCATGGATGCCCAGGCGGACAGCCTCTTCCCGGTAGGCGAGACCGAGCTGCGCCGGTACTACGATGCGCACAAGAACGACCGCAAGTACCGCCAGCAGGCCTCGCGCAGCTTTGCCTACGTGCGGTTCACGGCCGTGCCGTCCCAGGAGGACATCGACAACGCCCGCGAGGACATGCTTGGATTGAAGGCGGACTTCGAGGCGGCCACCACGCGCGCCGCCGATAGCGCCCTGGTGGCCTCGGCCTCCGATAGCCGTTCGGCGGTGCCCACCGCCTATCAGGAAGGCACGGCCGACCACCTCAACGACTCGTTGATCACCCACGCCGAAGTGGGCACCGTGGTGGGGCCCTTCCGTGAAGGCAATTCCTGGAAGATCGTCAAGGTGGTGGAACTGGCCGACGTGGAGGAGGCCCGGGTGCGCCACATCCTGCTCACCAGTTCCGGCTCCGGTGCCGAGGATGCCAAGGTGAAGGCCCGCGCGGACAGCATCCTCAACGTGGTGAAGCGGGACCGCAGCAAATTCGAGTCGCTGGTGCAGAAATTCTCGGATGACCCGGGCAGCAAGAACACCGGCGGGGTGTATGAGTGGTTCGACCGCCAGCGCATGGTGCCCGAGTTCACCAAGGCCAGCTTCGACGAAAAGGTGGGCGCCATCACCGAGGTGAAGACGACCTATGGCTACCACATCGTGGAAGTGCTGGGCCAGCGCACCCGCAAGGAACGCCGCGTACTGACCATCGACCGGAAGATCGCGCCCGTACAGGCCATGAAGGTGATGTGGAAGATCGCCAACGAGTTCTCGCTCAACCACCCCGACAGCGCGTCGTTCCGCAAGGCGGCCGAGGATTCCGGCTATGTGTACACGCCGGTGGAGGACATGCGCCCGGAGCAACGCTATGTGCCCGGCCTGCAGGAAGCCGACGAGGTGGTGCGCTGGGTGAACCATGCCAAGGCGGATGCCAAGAGCAGCGAACCCTTGGTGAGCGGTGACAGTTACGTGGTATGCACCTTGCTGCGCATACGGGAAGAAGGCGTGCCCAAGCTGATGGACGTGCGTGAAAAGTTCACGGCGGAGTTGCGCAAGGAAATGAAGGCGGAGGCCTTGGTGAACAAGATGTCTGGCAAGACCGACCTCCAGGCATTGGCCACGGAACTGAACGCCACGGTCCAGCAGTCGGGCGATTTCGCGTTCAGTGCCAACTCCCTGCCAGGAGGCTTCAGCGATGCCACGGCCATCGGCAAGATCTTCGGCATGGCGGACGGCACCACCAGCGCACCCTTGAAGGGCGACATGGCGGTGTATGTGGTGAGCATGGCGAAGCTTACTGCGGCCGGGGAAATGCCGCAAGGCGCCGAGGACCCGAAGGTCCTCACCGACCGGTTCCGCAACCGGGCGCCGGGCCAGGCGTTCAATGCGTTGAAGGAAGCCGCCGGGGTGAAGGACAACCGCTCGCAGTACTACTGATCGGAGCTGGCAACGGCCATTCGGAAAGGCTGCCCGCGGGCAGCCTTTCCGCTTTCATGCCCCCGACCCGCCGGCCCGGGCGGCTCAACGGAGGTGTTCCAGCCGTTCGGCATCCAACCGGACCAGGATGGCCAGCAGCACGGTGAAGCCGATGAGCGAACTGCCGCCGTAACTGAAGAAAGGCAACGGGATGCCGATCACCGGGGCCAGGCCGATGGCCATGCCCACGTTGATCATCAGGTGCAGGAAGAAGATGCTGGCCACGCAGTAGGCATAGATGCGGGTGAAGCGTGATCGCTGCCGGTCGCTGATCTGGATGCAACGCAAGATCAGCCCGCCGAAGAGGAGCACCACCGCGGTGGATCCCAGGAAGCCCCACTCCTCGCCCACGGTACAGAAGATGAAGTCCGTGCTTTGCATGGGCACGTATTTGTATTTGGTGAACGTGCCCTTGAGGAAGCCCTTGCCCGTGAAACCGCCGCTGCCGATGGCGGTCTTGCTTTGCTCCACGTTGTAGCCGTAGCCGCGCGGATCGTGCTCCAAGCCCAGCAGCACGCGGATCCGGGTCTGTTGGTGCGCGGGCATGTGGTCGATCAGCTGGTCCACGCTGGCGATGAACGCCGATGAGCCCAGCAGGCCGATCAGCAGGTAGGCGTAGATCCGTTTGCGGCGGTGCTTGAAGACGAACTTGTTCACGAAGAGGAAGCCCAGGAGGGTGAACACGGCCAGCATCCCGATCAGGAAGTATTGGCCGTGGAATTGGATGTCCGTGAACGGCAGGGTGTAGATGCTTTCCTTCATGATCAGGGAGAGCACCACGAGGATGGCCGCCATGATGGCGATGAGCAGGATGTTGCCGGACAGTCCTTCCCGGTACAGCACCAGCACGAACGCGCCGCTGACCAGGGCGGTGCCGGTATCGGGTTGCAGCATGATCAGGCCCACCGGCAGCAGGATGAGGATGGCGGAGACCACCCTGGCCCGCGTTTCCTTCAAGGTCTTCAGGCCGCTGAGGTACTTGGACAGGGCCAGCGCGGTGGCGAACTTGCTGAACTCGGCCGGTTGGATGCCGAAGCCGCCCACTCCGAACCAGGCCTTGGCCCCGTTCACCTCGCGGCCGATCAGCAGCACCAGCACCAGCAGGAACAGCACCACCAAGTAGGTGGGGTAGGCCAGGTTGCGGATGAATTCCCCCCGCACCAGCAGCATGCCGGCCCCGATCAACAGGGAGACCACGATCCATACGCTCTGGGCACCATACTCGCGGGCGCGGTCGAACAGGTTGGCGTGGTCGGGGTCGTATGCCGCACTGTAGATGTTCGCCCAGCCCATGGCCATCAGCAGCAGGTACATCACCACCAGGGGCCAGTCCAAATTGCGTATGATGCTGTCCCGTTGGCTCATGGGCGGCGCCTTTTGGCGGGCTTCACATAGTTCTTCTCCTCGGCGATCAGGTTGGCGTCCAGCATGCGCTGCATCAGCTCGGGCCGGGTGATGGTATCGGTGAGGTACTGCTCCATGCACAAGCTGGCGATGGGTGCCGCCCACGTGCCCCCGAAGCCGGAATTCTCCACGTACACGGCGATCGCGACCTTGGGGTCCTCCATGGGGGCAAAGGCCACGAATACCGCATGGTCCTTGCCATGCGGGTTTTCGGCCGTGCCGGTCTTGCCGCACACGGTGATGCCCGGTATCCGTGCCGCCCGGCTCGTTCACCACCCGGCGCATGCCTTCCACCAAGGGCGGGAACCACTGGTCGTCCACCAGGGTGTGGTGCCGCTGCACCTGCGTGTTCAGGCTGTCCGGGTGCCCGATGGCGCGCACCAGGTGCGGGTCGTAGTAGTAGCCCCGGTTGGCGAAGATGGCCGCCAGGTTGGCCATTTGCACCGGCGACACCAGCACCTCCCCTTGGCCGATGCTCAGCGAATAAATGGTGCTGAAGGACCAGGCCTTCTCCCCGTAGATCCGGTTGTAGAACGCCACCCCGGGGATGCTCCCCCCCTTCACCGACGGCAGGTCCAGCCGGGGTTGGTGCCCCAGTCCGAAGCTTTCCATGGCCACCTTCCACTTGGCCAGCCCAAGCGCCGCGTCCTCAAAGCGGTTCTTCGACGCCCCCTGCTCGATCTCGCGCTTGAACACCTGGTAGAAATAGGGGTTGCACGAGAACTGCACGGCCTGCTCCACGTTGGCCGCCGTGGGGTGGTTGTGGCATCCCACCAGGGCCTTGTTGCAGGCGAAGCTGGTGTTAAGCGTGATCACGCCCTCCTGCAGCGCGATGGCGGCCTGGGCCAATTTGAAGATGGAACCCGGCGGATACTGGGCCTGCAGGGCCCGGTCGAACAAGGGGGTGAGCGGATCTTGCTGAAGGACGCGGTAGTTGGTATTGCGCACACGGCCCACCAGCAGCTCCGGGTCGTACGTGGGGGAGCTCACCAAGGCCAGCACCTCCCCGGTGCGCGGGTCCAAGGCCACGATGCTGCCCTTTTTGTTGCGCATCAGCCGCTCGCCCAGTTCCTGCATCTTCAGGTCGATGCTGGTATACAGGTTCTTGCCCGCATGGGCCAAGGTGTCGTAGCGGCCTTCCTGGAAAGGGCCCTGGACGTTGTTGTGCACGTCCACCACCACGTACTTCACGCCCCGCTTGCCGCGCAGCGCCGTTTCATAATAGCTCTCCAAGCCGCCCACACCGATCACGTCGCCCGGCTTGTAGTACGGGTCCTGTTCCACCTTGCGGGCCCCCACCTCGCTGATGTAGCCCAGCATGTGGGCACCCACATGGGGCGGATAGGTGCGCAGGGTCCGGCTCTGGGCATAGAACCCTGGGTATTTGTACAGGTGGACCGAAATGGCGGCATACTGTTCGGCGGTGACCTGCTTCTCGAACTCGCTGGGCTTCCACACGGAATAATCGCGGGCCTTGCGCAGGCGCTCCCTCACTTGGTCCATGGGTACATGGAGCAGTTCGGATAGTCCCAGGGTATCCAGGTTCTTCACCTCGCGGGGCACCACCATGATGTCGTATACCGGGGTGTTGGCCACCAGCAATTCGCCGTGCCGGTCCAGGATCAGGCCCCTGGACGGGTACACGGTGATCTTGCGCTCGCTGATGTCCGCCGCGCGTGCCGCCCAGCCCTGGTCCACCACCTGGATCCAGAAAAGGCGCATGATGAACACGGCGCAGATGAACACCACCGCCGCGATCAGGACGTACTTGCGATCGTTGAAATTCATCGTGGCCGCACCCCGCCCGAGGTAAGCGCTTGGGCCAGCAGGCAGAGCAACAAGGTAGCAACGGCGCTCATCAGGGCACGGAGCAACGTGGAAAGGAAATCGTCAAACCGGTACACCTCAACGAAGAAAAGCCACAGATGGTGCACGAGGATGAGCACGCCCGCGAAAGTCATGAACCAGGTGAGCCCCATGTCGCGCACGTTGGGCCGCTTGATGATGTCGTAGCCATCGCGCGGGGCCAGGATGCGCAGCATGAACAGGCGCGCATAGGCCATCAACGTGCAGGCACCCGCATGCATGCCGGGCGTGCTGCTGAAGAAATCCATGGTAAGGCCCAGCACGAAGCCGATCACCAAGGTGGCCCACGGCGGCGTGTCGAAGGGCAAGGCGATGATGAACAGGACGTAGAGGTAGGGCACCACCCAGCCATGGGCCAGGTCCAGGTGATCCAGTACCAGGGCCTGTAGCAGCACCAGCAGGAGGAAACCGAGGATATGGTTGCGTACCAGGGTGATCATGGGCGGCCGGCCTTTGCCTCCAGGGTGTCGCGCTCGGCCTTGAACAGGTCGACCACCACGTGTACGTATGCGGTGCGGGTGAGGTCCTCGCTGAGTTTCAACCGGATGTCGTGGAAATTGCTGCCGGGATCCTCGTTCACCTCGGTGACGGTGCCCACGGTGACCCCCGGTGGGAAGATGCCATCGTTGCCGCGGGTAACCACGGTATCGCCGGGCGCCACCGGCACGTGGTTGGCCACATCCGTCATGGACGCTGTGCGCGGGTCGTCGGTATCCCAGCTCAACAGGCCGAAATGGCCGGTGCGCTTCAATTGTACGCTGATCCGGTACTCATCGCTGAGCACGCTGGTGACCAGTGCAAAGCGGGGACTGACGTCGCGCACGATGCCGACCACGCCGCCCATGCCGATCACCCCCATGTCCGGCCGGATGCCGGCCAGCGCCCCGCTTCCCAAGGTGATGTAGTTGCGCTCCTTGTGTGTGGTGCTGTTGATCACTTGTGCGGTGACGAAGGTGTACCGCGCCACCCCGGCGGTGTCGCGGGCCGTCTGCACGCTGTCCGTCCCGTCCGGTGAACGGAAGTGCCGGTCGCGCTCCCGCGCCAGCGCCACGGCCAGGTCGCGGTTCACTTTCCGCAGGTCCGCATACTCGGTCACCTCCTGGCGCCAGGCATAGATCTGCCCGACCAGCGCGTTGCTGCTGCTGATGGCCTGGGCGCGCTGGTGCATGTTGCCGTTCACGAGCAGGAACAGGGACAGTGCCATCAGGCCCAGGAAGAGCAGGTTGTTGCGCTGGCGGAACAGGAAGCGGAAGAGGTCGCGCATGCTGGGATCTTGTGGCGGGCCCCGGCCCGGCGGCCGTGCCCTGCATGGGCCTCTATTCCCGCATGAGGAACTGGAAGCGGTCGATGTTGCGCAGTGCGATGCCGGTGCCCCGGGCCACGGCGCGCAGGGGATCCTCGCTCACATGCACGGGCAGCTTGGTCTTGATGCTGATCCGTTTGTCCAGCCCCCGCAGCAGGGCACCTCCTCCGGCCAGGTATATACCTGTGCGGTAGATGTCTGCACTGAGCTCGGGCGGCGTGGCCTCCAAGGCGCTGAGGATGGCCTCCTCGATCTTGCTGATGGACTTGTCCAGCGCCTGGGCGATCTCGGAGTAGGTGACGGTGATCTCCTTGGGGATGCCCGTCATCAGGTCGCGGCCGCGCACGGCATAGTCCGCCGGGGGGTCTTCCAGCTCCACCATGGCGCTGCCCACCTCGATCTTGATCTGTTCGGCGGTGCGCTCGCCCACCAGGATGTTGTGCTGGCGGCGCATGTATTCCTCGATATCGTTCGTGAACTCGTCACCTGCCACGCGGATGTTCTTGTCGCACACGATGCCGCCCAGGGCGATCACCGCGATCTCGGAGGTGCCCCCGCCGATGTCGATGATCATGTTGCCCATGGGCTCCTCCACGTCGATGCCGATGCCGATGGCCGCGGCCATGGGCTCGTGGATCAGGTAGACTTCCTTGGCCCCGGCATGTTCGGCGCTGTCTTTCACCGCCCTTTTCTCCACCTCGGTGATGCCGCTGGGGATGCAGATCACCATGCGGATATTGGGCGTGAAGAGTTGGCGGCCCGGGTTGATCATCTTGATCATGCCCTTGATCATCTCCTCGGCGGCCTGGAAGTCGGCGATCACCCCGTCCTTCAGCGGCCGCACGGTCTTGATGTTTTCGTGGGTCTTGCCATGCATTTGTTGGGCCTGCCGGCCGATGGCGATCACCTTGCCGGTGGTGCGGTCCTTGGCCACGATGCTGGGCTCGTCCACCACCACCTTGTCATTGTGGATGATCAAGGTGTTGGCGGTGCCCAGATCGATGGCGATCTCCTGGGTGAAAAAGCTATTGAACCAGCCCATTCGGGGTCGTCAGTGTTTGAAGTGTCTGTATCCGGTGGTGCACATGGCGATGCCGAGCTTGTTGCAAGCGTCTATGCTCTCCTGGTCGCGGATGCTCCCGCCGGGTTGTACGATCGCCGTGATCCCCGCGTTTGCACCGATGGTGACGCAATCGGGGAAGGGAAAGAAGGCATCGCTGGCCATCACGGCGCCCCGCAGGTCGAATTTGAACCTGGCGGCCTTGGCAACGGCCTGCTCCAGCGCATCCACCCGGCTGGTCTGGCCGGTGCCGCTGGCCAAAAGCTGCCTGTCCTTGGCCAAGGCGATCGCGTTGCTCTTGGTGTGCTTGGCCAAAATGTTGGCAAAGAGCATGTCCCGCACCTCCCCTTCCGTGGGCTTCTTTTGCGTCACGGCCTGCAGGTCCGATGCCCTTTCCACGACCTGGTCGGGAAGCTGGGACAAAAGGCCGTTGAGCGCAGACCGGAAACGGCGGTCGCCACGGGTGCCAACCTTCCTTTCCAGGATGACACGGTTTTTCTTTTTGCGCAAGATCTCCAGGGCATCCGGCGTGTAGCCGGAGGCACACAGGATCTCGAAGAACAAGCCGTCCATCGCGGCTGCGGTCCGGTCGTCCACCACGCTTGTGGTGACCAGCACCCCGCCGAAAGCGCTCACCGGGTCACCGGCCAATGCCGCCTCCCAGGCTTGCGGCAGCGTGGGCCGGATGGCCGCCCCGCATGCATTGTTGTGCTTCAGGATGGCGAAGGGAGCTTCATCCCCGTCCTTGGCCAGCAGGGCCAAGTCGTCGATCAAAGCGGTGGCCGCATCCAGGTCCAACAGGTTGTTGTAGCTCAGTTCCTTGCCATTGAGCTGCACGAACATCCCGTCCAGGTCGCCGATGAAGCTGGCCGGTTGGTGCGGGTTTTCGCCGTAGCGCAGGACGTGGATGGGTTGCCCAGCCAGCCGGGGAACACTGGCTGCCGCGTCGAACCCGTGGAACCAGGCGTTGATCGCGCGGTCATACCGGGCGGTCTCACCGAAGGCCTTGCGCGCGAATGCCAGCCGCTGGGCACCGGTCGTGGCACCGTCCTGCTCCCGCAGGAGGCTTAGCACTTCATCATAGTCGCGCTGGGCGGGCACCACCAACACGTCGCCGTGGTTCTTGGCCGCGGCACGGATCAGCGACACGCCCCCGATGTCGATCTTCTCGATGATCTCCTCCTCGGTGCCGCCCGACGCCACGGTGGCCTCAAACGGGTAGAGATCCACGACCACCATGTCCATCGGCGGAATGGCGTGTTCGTCCATTTGGGCCACATCACCCGCCACGCCACGTCGGGCCAGGATACCCCCGAAGACCTTCGGGTGCAGTGTCTTCACCCGCCCGCCCAGAATGCTGGGGTAACCGGTAAGGTCCTCCACGGCATACACCGGTATGCCCAAGCCTTCGATGAATGACCTGGTGCCGCCCGTGCTGTACAGGGTCACCTTCAACCGGTGCAGTTCACGCACCAAAGGTTCCAGTCCGTTCTTGTCGAATACGGAGATCAACGCGCTATGAATCCGCCTCCTGTTCTCAGCCATCCCGCCGGGGTTGCGCAAGTTTACCGGTCAGGAATGAATAAAGGCCGCCCGGCCCAACTGCTTTTCAGCCCGTTTACCAACATTTCGCGGACGACCGGCGGTGGCCGGCGCATGGGGTCGCCCGCCAACGGCACATAACACCGGTGCCGTCAGAAGCGCAAGCCCACGCCCAACAACAGGTTCAACGTACCGGTCGTGCTTTGCAGCGTGGAAAAGGCCACGTTGCCCTGCTCATCGATGGCGATGGATCCGGGATCCACGTATTCCGCCTTGCCGCTGTACATGCGTTCCACGCGGGCCTCCAGGTACGCGGTTCCGCCAAGGCCCACCATCAACCCGGCCGCCCAGCCACTGCTCAAGACCATGTCATCGCTGTGGCGGCTTCGTTGCACGGCGCCGCCCGTCCCGTCCACCGTGATGTTGCTCCTGGTGCTGAAATGGCGCAGGCCCACCATGCCCTCGACATACGGGCGCACCGGCCCCTTGAGCGGGCTGAAGCGCAGCAAGGGATGGTAGCTCAGCACTTTCTCCGTCAAGGCTATGCGCCCCTCGGTGGGGACCTGCACGGCATCCATGACCACGACCTTGCTCGTCTTGCGGCCCATGATGCCATAGTCGAAGGCAAAACCAAGTTTGAACGGGAGGCGCTTGGCCGGGAGCGTCAGTACACCGCCGAAGGTGAACATGCCGCGGCCCATGGTGTCGGCATAGCCCCCCAGCGGGATGCCGGCCCCGATAGTGGCACCCACGGATCCTTGGTAGCCACCGGTTTGGCCCAAGGTCGTGGCCGTGATCAACAAGGCGGGAATGAGGGTGAGTTTGTACATCGGGATGGGTGTTGACCGCATTTCTTCCGATCCCGTGCCAAACTTCGGATCTTCGCGCCCATGGAGCTTTTCACGGGCTGGGCGGATGCCGGCCTGCCCGCCCTTTTCGCCGCCTGCTTCCTGGCGGCCACCATCCTGCCGTTCAGTTCGGAGGCGCTGCTGGCCGCCATGGCCTTGGGGCCGTGGAGCAGCTTGGCGTTGTTGACCGTGGCCAGCGTCGGGAATACGCTCGGGGGGCTCACCAACTACGGCATCGGCCGCTGGCTGCCGGAAGGAAGACTGATGCGGTGGCTGCGCGTGGACCCGGCCAAGGCCCAACGCTGGCACGCCTTGGTGCAGCGCCGCGGGGCCTGGGCCGCGCTGCTTTGTTGGCTGCCCGTGGTGGGCGATCCCATCGCCATCGCCCTGGGCATGTTCCGTGCTCCTTTCCTGCCGGTATCGGCACTGATGTTCATCGGCAAGGCCGCGCGTTATGCCGTGGTGATCGCGGCGCTGCGCGGTTGGTAGTTCCATGCGTTCACATGGCGATGATGCGGGCTTCACGTACCGGTAACATGGCACCCGGCCCGAATTCGTCACTTTGCAGTGCCATCCGTTTGGATGCGTGCAGCGGAAATGGCCAAGAAAGTCTTGCTGGTGGATGATGAGGAGGACATCCTGAACCTCCTGAAGTACAACCTGGAGCGTGAAGGGATCCCCGTGCTCACCGCCAAGGATGGCGCGGAGGCGCTGCGTACGGCACAGAAGGAGCGACCCGACCTGGTGGTGCTGGACATCATGATGCCGGGCATGGACGGTGTGGAGACCTGCGGCCAATTGCGCCGCACGCCCGGCCTGGAGCATGTGCTCATCGCTTTCCTCACCGCGCGCACCGAGGATTACTCCCTCATCGCGGGCTATGAGGCCGGTGCGGACGATTACATCAACAAGCCCGTGCGGCCGAAGGTCTTCGTCTCCAAGGTGCAGGCACTGCTGAAGCGCGCCGGTGCGTGGCCCCGGCAGGCCAGGTGTTGGAGGCCAACGGTATCCGGGTCGACCTGGAGCGCATCACCGTGACCAAAGGTGAACCTCTAAGAACTTGTTGAGAACTATCGGGCTGGGATCTTGACATTTGCGGATGGTGGCCGATCACTTTGCGGGTGCGGCATCCAGCCGTTCAGCACCCCGGAAACCATGGGCAAGAACCCACTTCCCGGCCTTTTTGACGAGCAGGAACTGGCCGCCCGCGTGAAAGCGATGAACAGCACGTTGACCAAGCTCAAGGCAAGCATCGACTGGGAATCCTTCCGGCCCGTGCTGGACGGGATCTTCCCTGTGCCTGAGCCCCGCAAGGGAGGCCAGCCCGCCTTCGACCGGGTGATGATGTTCAAGGTGCTGGTGATCAGGAAGCTTTACGGACTGAGCCATGACCAGACGGAGTTCCAGGTCCTGGACCGGTTCAGCTTCCGCGACTTCCTTGGCCTGGAGATCCAGCACAAGGTGCCTGATGCCAAGACGATCTGGCTCTTTGAGAACAACTTGCAGGAAGGCCATGCCCTGGAGGCCCTGTTCGTGAACTTCACCGAACGCTTGCGCAAGGCCGGGCTGATCGTGAATGAGGGAAAGATCATGGATGCCAGCATCGTCCATGCGCCCGTGCAGCACATCCGCGCCAAGGAGAACGACCAATTGGACAAGGGCTGCAAGCCGCGCGGGTGGAACAAGCACAAGGTGCGCCAAAAGGACACCGATGCCACCTGGACCAAGAAGCACGGGAAGAGCTACTTCGGCTACAAGAACCACACGAAGGTGGATGCCAAAAGCAAGCTCATAGAAACGTATGTGGCCACCACCGCCTCGGAGGCCGACGGGAACATGGTGGGCAAACTGCTCAGCGAGGGCGATCGGGGCCAACGCATGGACGCGGACAAAGGGTATGACTGGCAAAGCGTGAGGGAT
>WBZR01003957.1_pt1 | contig 12642 bp, 9 predicted proteins | sample 5204231 | NCBI WGS metagenome assembly WBZR01 (sample SAMN12412403, study PRJNA552823) | activated sludge metagenome | isolation source: activated sludge from anammox sidestream of wastewater treatment plant... | place: USA: Virginia | collected 2017-08
AAAAACTTCCCTGGAACCAGGCCTTCATGCGGGCCCAGACGTCCTGCATCCCGGAGCCGATGGGTGCCTCGCTGCCCGGCCTGGCCGCACGATCCCGCGCGTACAGGAGCAGCCCGACACCGGTGGCATGGATCGGGTTGCGCACCACGTCGCCAAGCCCGCGCACATGCTGCGGCAGGCCGAGGCGCACCGGCATGTGGAACACCTCCTCGGCCAGTTCCACCGCCCCCTCCATCTTGGCGCTGCCACCGGTGAGCACCACGCCGGCCGCCACCATCTCCTCGAAGCCGCTGCGGCGCAGTTCGTCACGGACGAAGCCGAACAGCTCCTCGTAGCGGGGCTCGACCACCTCCGCCAGCGTCTGCCGCGCCAGGCGCCGGGACGGACGATCGCCCACGCTGGGCACCTCGATGGTCTCCTCGGCCGTGGCCAGCTGCGACAGCGCACAGGCGTACTTGATCTTGATCTCCTCCGCGTACTGCGTCGGCGTACGCAGGGAGATGGCGATGTCGTTGGTCACCTGGTCGCCGGCGATCGGGATCACCGCGGTGTGGCGGATGGCGCCGGAATTGAACACCGCGATGTCGGTGGTGCCGCCGCCGACGTCGACCAGGCAGACGCCGAGCTCCTTCTCGTCGTCGGTAAGCACCGCGTGGCTGGATGCGAGCTGCTCCAGCACGATGTCCTCCACTTCCAGGCCGCAGCGCTGCACGCACTTGACGATGTTCTGGGCGGCGCTCGCCGCGCCGGTCACCATGTGTACGCGGGCCTCGAGGCGCACGCCCGACATGCCGATCGGCTCGCGGATGCCCTCCTGCCCGTCGATGATGAATTCCTGGGGCAGTACGTGCAGGATCTTCTGGTCGGCCGGAATGGCCACGGCGCGCGCCGCGTCGATGACGCGGTCGACGTCGCTGCGGGTCACCTCGCGGTCGCGGATGGCGACGATGCCGTGGGAGTTGAGGCTGCGCACGTGGCTGCCGGCGATGCCGGTGTAGACCGCGTGGATCTCGCAGCCGGCCATCAGCTCGGCCTCCTCCACCGCGCGCTGGATCGAATTCACCGTGGACTCGATGTTGACCACCACGCCCTTCTTGAGGCCGCGGGAGGCGTGCATGCCGAAGCCGATGACTTCCAGCGAGTTGTCCTCCTGCAATTCGCCGACGATCGCCACCACCTTCGAGGTGCCGATGTCGAGCCCTACCAGCAGGCGCTGCTCGGATTTCCTAGGCATGCGGGCGGCGCTCCTCCTCGGGTGCGGTGCGTACCGCGGCTGGGCTCTTCCAGCCAATGGCAAAGCCGTTCGGATAGCGCATGTCCACGTAGTCCACTTCACCCGCCATGTGGGTCAGGGTCCGGTCGAGCACCTGGAAGAAGCGCTCGATGCGTTCGTCGACGCCGTTGGCCCCGAGGCGCACCTGCAGGCCGTTGCTGGTCTGGAATGCCCAGGCCCCGCGCTCGTCGAGCGTGACGCTGGCGGCGGACATGCCGCGATGCTCGAGCTGTTCCTGCACGGCAAAGTAGCGCTGCGTCACTTGCGCCTCGGTCCCCGGCGGTCCCTTCAGGCGCGGCAGCTCGGCGGGCACGTGCTCCGCATCGGGCAGGAACAGTTCGCCGGCCGCGTTGAGCAGGCCACGCTCGCCCCAGCAGGCAACGGGCCGCTCCTCGCGCACGCCGATCTCCAGCGTGCCCGGATAGCGGCGTCGCACCTCCACGTTCGCCACCCAGGGCAGCGCCGTGAGGCCCGCCTGCAGGGCCTCGATGTCGACGTCGAGGAATCCCGCCCTCGCGTAGGGCTCCACCAGGGCCTCGATCTGGATGGCCGAGACACGCTGGAACGGCCCGGTGAGCCTGAGCGTGACGATCGGCCGGTTGAGCAGCCAGGCGCCGGACTGGTAGCCGCCCGCGGCGAGGACAAGCACCGCAGCGGCCAGGCCGATGCCGCGCCAGGGGATCGCCGGCATGGCCATGGCCGGCCGCTCGCTGCGACGCCGGTTGCGCCTACGCAGCATGGCTCGGGCCCTCCACCGGAAAACTCGTCTCGAGGATGCGCCAGACGAGTTCATCGAAGCCGATGCCGGCCGCGGCTGCCGCCATCGGCACCAGGCTGTGGCTGGTCATGCCGGGAACGGTGTTGACCTCGAGCACCCTGGCAACGCCATCCGCGCCGACCATCAGGTCCACCCGGCCCCAGCCCGATGCCGCCACGGTGTCGAAGGCCGCGGCGGCCACCGCCGCGAAGCGCCGCTCGGTTTCCGGCGCCAGGCCGCAGGGGCAGATGTAGCGGGTCTCGTCGCTGAAGTACTTGGCCTGGTAGTCGTAGAAGATCGCCCTGGCCTCGATGCGGATCAGCGGCAGCACGCGGCCATGGAGGATGGCAGCGGTGTATTCGGCGCCCTGGATCCACTCCTCGCAGAACACCTCGTCGCCGAAGCGCGCGGCCGCCGCATACGCGTGCGGCAGGTCCTCCGCGCGCTGCACCTTGCTCATGCCGATGCTGGAGCCCTCGCAGGCCGGCTTGACGATCAACGGCAACCCGAGGTCGGCCAGTGCGGGCGCGAAATCGCGCTCGCTGCCGAGCACGTGGAAGCGCGGGGTCGGCACGCCAACGGCCGCCAGCAGGCGCTTGGTGCGCAGCTTGTCCATGGCGATGGCCGAGCCGAGCACGCCGCTGCCGGTGAAGGGAATGCCAAGGCAGCTGAGCAGCCCCTGCATGCTGCCGTCCTCGCCACCGCGGCCATGCAGGGCGATCCAGACGCGGTCGAAGCCGCCCCGCTGGAGCGCGGCCGGGAAATCAGCCGTCGGATCGAGGCGCTCCGCCTGCACGCCCTGGCGCATCAGCGCCTGGTGCACGGCCTCGCCGGTCAGCAGCGAGATCTCGCGTTCCGACGACTTGCCGCCGAGGAGCACGGCGACCTTGCCGAAACGCGCCGGATCGCTGATGCGCGGATACCTGCCGGAAATCATCCCCTGCTCTCCCTGCCCGCGGCCTCGCCCAGCACATGCACTTCGGGTACGAGGCTGATGCCATGGACCTCCGCGACCCGTGCCTGGACATGACCGATCAGCGCCTCGATGTCGGCGGCAGTGGCCTTGCCGGTGTTGATGATGAAGTTGGCGTGCTTCTCCGAGACCTGGGCGCCGCCGATGCGCGCGCCCTTCAGCCCCGCCGCTTCGATGAGCCGCCCGGCGAAATCGCCCGGCGGGTTGCGGAACACGGAGCCGCAGCTCGGCATGCCCAGCGGCTGCTTCGCCTGGCGCTCCTGGATCAGCGCGCGCACCGCATCGAGGCTGGTGGGCCGCGATGGATCGAAGCGGAAGCGGGCCGCGAGGAACCACTCGCCCGCGGGTCCCCGGACCTCGCGATAGGCGACCCGGTAGTCCTCCGGGCTGCGGCGCGCCACCTCGCCACGGCGATTGACCGTTTCCACCTCGACCACGTGCTGCCAGGTCTCGCCGCCGAAGGCGCCGGCGTTCATCGCCAGCGCCCCGCCGACGGTCCCGGGAATGCCGGCGAAGAAACTGGCCGGACCGACTCCCCAGCGCGCGCAGTGCCGCGCCAGCACCGTGCAGGGCACGCCGGCCTCGGCCTCCACCAGCCCGTCGCCGATGTGGCGCAGGTGCTCGAGGCAGCCGGCCGTGGCGATGACCACGCCGCGAATGCCGCCGTCGCGCACCAGCAGGTTGCTGCCGAGTCCGACCCAGTGGACGGCGGTGGCAGGATCCAGGCGCTGCAGGTAGTCGACCAGTTCGTCGCGTGATCGCGGCTTGAAGTACACGTCTGCCGGGCCGCCGACGCGCCAGGACGTGTGCCGGGCCATCGGTTCGGCGAAGGAGATCCTGGCTTTTTCCGGTGCTGCCATGGCCACGGCCCTCACGGGTTGCGCCTCGGGGCCGGGCGGCGCGCCAGCGCGGCCGGCAGCTTCTGCGCCACGGCGCCGATGTCACCCGCGCCCAGGGTCAGCACCACATCGCCCTCCTGGATGACGCTCGCCAGCTGTCGCGGCAGCCGGTCCAGCCTGGAGACGAACACCGGCTCCACGGTGCCGCGGCTGCGCACCGCGCGGCAGATGGCGCGCCCGTCGGCCCCGGCGATCGGGTCCTCGCCGGCGGCATACACCTCGCAGACCAGCAGCGTGTCGGCCGCCGAGAGCACCTCGGCGAAGTCGTCGAGCAGGTCCCGCGTGCGGGTGTAGCGATGCGGCTGGAAGGCGACGACCAGGCGCCGGCCAGGCCAGGCATCGCGGGCAGCGCGCATGGTGGCGGCGATCTCCGTGGGATGGTGGCCGTAGTCATCCACCAGCACGATCCGGCCGCTGGCGGTCTGCACCTCGCCGAGTACCTGCAGGCGGCGATCGATGCCCTGAAATTCCGCGAGCGCGCGCTGCACCGCCTGGTCGTCGAGCGCCAGTTCGTCGGCCAGCGCCACGGCCGCCAGGGCATTGCGCACGTTGTGCCGCCCGGGCAGGTTCAGCGTGACCTCCAGCGGCGGCCGTCCGCCCGGGCGCAGCACGCGGAAATGCGAGCGCAGGCCCTCGGCACGGATGTCCACGCCCCGCACGTCGGCACCCTCGCCCAGTCCGTAGGTGACCGTCGGGCGCTGCACCTCGGCGGCGATGGCCGCGACGCCGGGATCATCCACGCAGAGGATCGCCAGTCCGTAGAACGGCAGGTTGTGCAGGAACTCGACGAAGGTCTGGCGCAGCCGGCCGATGTCGCCGCCGTAGGTGCCGAGGTGATCGCTGTCGATGTTGGTCACCACCGCGATCATCGGCTGCAGGTGGATGAACGATGCGTCGCTCTCGTCCGCCTCGGCCACCAGGTACCTGCCGGCACCGAGCCGGCCGTTGGTGTCCGCGCTCTTCAGGCGCCCGCCGATGACGAAGGTGGGATCCTCGCCGGCCTCCGCCAGCACGCTGGCCACCAGGCTCGTGGTCGTGGTCTTGCCGTGGCTGCCGGAAACCGCGATGGCGTAGCGGAACCGCATCAGCTCGGCCAGCATCTCCGCGCGGCGCACCACCGGCTTGCGCTGGGCGCGGGCCGCGCCCAGCTCGGGGTTGGCCGCATCCACCGCCGTGGACACCACGACCACGTCGGCGCCATCGACATTGGCGGCATGGTGGCCGACGAAGATGCGGGCACCGAGCCGTGCCAGGCGCGCCGTCATCGCCGATTCCCTGAGATCCGAGCCCTGCACCTCGTAGCCGAGGTTCAGCAATACCTCGGCGATGCCGCCCATGCCGACGCCACCGATGCCGACCAGGTGGATGCGCTGGATCTTGCGCATGCGCTGGTTCATGCGGCCTCCGCCGTTCGCAGGCACAGCTCGGCGATCGCTTCCGCCGCGCCGGGCCGCGCCTGGGCGCGGGCCTTGCGGGCGCGCTCCAGCACCAGCCTGCGGGCACCGTCGTAGGCATGGATCTCGGCGGCGAGGCGCGCCGGCGTCAGCTCCGCCTGCGGCAGCAGCACCGCGGCCCCCGCATCGACGAGGAAGGCAGCGTTGCGCGTCTGGTGATCGTCCACCGCACCCGGGAACGGCACCAGCACCGCCGGCAGCCCGGCGGCCGCCAGCTCGGCGATGGTCAGCGCACCGGCGCGGCAGACCACGAGGTCCGCCCAGGCATAGGCGGCCGCCATGTCGGTGATGAAGGCATCGGTGCGCGCCTCGATGCCGGCCTGACGATAGGCGGAGCGGGCCACATCCAGCGTTGCCTCGCCAGCCTGGTGCCAGACCTCGGGGCGTGTCGCGGCGGGCAGCAATGCCAGTGCCGGCGCCAGGTTCTCGTTGAGCACCCGCGCGCCCTGGCTGCCGCCGAGCACCAGCAGGCGCAGCGGACCGCTGCGTCCGGCCAGCCGCTCCGCCGGCTCGGGCAGCTGCGCGATGTCGGCGCGCACGGGATTGCCCGTCACGCGCCGGTTTCTTCCGGCGGAAAAACTGCCCGGGAAGGCTTCCAGCACTTCCCGGGCCAATCCAGCCAGAAGGCGATTGGTGAGACCGGCCACGGCGTTCTGCTCGTGGATGACCAGCGGCCGGCCGAGCAGCCAGGCGGCGACGCCACCCGGCCCGGAGGCAAAGCCCCCCATGCCGAGCACGGCCTTCGGCCGCCGCCGGCGCATCACGCGCAGCGCGTCCGCCAGGGCCAACGCCAGTTGCCAGGGCGCGCCGAGCCAGGCGAGCAGGCCCTTGCGGCGCAGGCCGCTGACGCGGATGGTCTCGATCTCGAAGCCGTCCTGCGGGACCAGCCGCGTCTCCATGCCGTTGCGGCTGCCGAGCCACACGACCTGCTCGTCGCGCCCGCGCAGGATGCGCGCCACCGCCAGCGCCGGGAACACGTGTCCGCCGGTGCCGCCGGCCATGATGAGGACCGGTGCGCGCTTCATGCCGTGGTCCTCCGCTCGGCCGCCGCGCGCCGGCGACCGACCGCCCCGCGGTTCTCCATGTCGATGCGCAGGAGCAGGCCGAAGCCGATCAGCGTCACCAGCAGGCTGCTCCGGCCATAGCTCACCAGCGGCAGCGTCAGGCCCTTGGTGGGCAGGATGCCCATGTTCACGCCGATGTTGATGAACACCTGCGCGCCCTGCCAGACGGCGAAGCCGAAGGCCACGCAGGCCTGGTACCAGCGCTCGCGCAGCGCCGCGTGGCGCGCCACCAGCAGCGCCCGCCAGATCACCACGCCGAAGAGCGCCACCAGCGTCACGCTGCCCACCAGCCCGAACTCCTCGGCAATGACGGCGAAGACGAAATCGGTGTGCGCCTCGGGCAGGTAAAAGAGCTTCTGCACGCTGCCGCCGAGGCCGAGCCCGGACCACTCGCCGGTGCCGATGGCGATCAGCGAGTTGGTGAGCTGGAAGCCGGTCTTGTACGGGTCGAGCCAGGGATTGAGGAAGGAGGTCAGGCGCACCACGCGGTAGGGCGCGGCCACCGCCGCCAGTGCTGCCAGCACCAGCACCGCGGCGGCGCAGATCATGAAGTCGCGGATGCGGCCGCCGGCCGCGAACAGCACCGCCAGCGTCACCACCATGAGCATCAGCGCCGCGCCGAAGTCCGGCTGCAGGAGCAGCATCCCGCAGGCGAGGATGCTCAGGCCGATCGGCCGCGCGAAGCCGGCGAAGCTGCCACGCAGTTCCTGGTTGCGGCGCACGGCGTAGCCGGCGAAGTACAGGAGCATCAGCAGGCGCGCCGGCTCCGACACCTGGATGAGGTTGATCCCGGCCACGCTGAGCCAGCGCGTGCTGCCGTTGACGGTGCGACCGAAGCCCGGCAACAGGACTGCCAGCAGCAGCCCGAGCGCCAGCACCAGCAGCATCGGCCCGAGCCGCTCCCAGATCGCGGTGGGCGTGCGCAGCATCGCCCAGCCACCAAGCAGGCCGGCGCCCACGGCGCCGAGCTGGCGCCAGAAGAAGTACAGCGGGCCACCGTAGTTGCGTTCGGCGAGCGACATCGAGGCGGAAGCCACCATCACCAGGCCGACGCCCAGCAGCGCCGCCACGGCCAGCACCAGCACCAGGTCGAAACGCTGCTCCGCCTGCACGCTGAACATCCGTCCGGCTTCCAGGCGCGCGCTCACGATGCCTGCCCGCGCACTGCGGCGGCGAAGACCTGGCCGCGGTGCTCGTAGTTGCGGAACATGTCGAGGCTGCTGCAGGCCGGAGCCAGCAGCACGGTGGCGCCGGCCGGCGCCAGTTCACGGGCGCGGTCCACGGCCCCGGGCAGCGTGTCGGCCAGTTCCACGGCAGCGCTGCCCTGCAGTTCACGCTGCATCCGCCCGCGGTCCTGCCCGATGAGGATCACCGCCGCCTGTCGCCCGCGCAGCGCCGCTGCCAGTTCGTCGAATGCCTGTCCCTTGGCGTCGCCGCCGGCGATGAGCACCAGCGGACCGCTGGTGCCGCGGATGGCGGTCACCGCAGCCGCGACGTTGGTGGCCTTGGAGTCATCGATCCAGGTGATGCCCTGCGCCCTGGCCACCAGCTGCATCCGGTGCGGCAGGCCGTGGAAGCCGCGCAGCACGGCCGCGGTGTCCGGCGGTCCGCCGGCAGCCGCGACCATCGCCAGTGCCGCCAGCGCATTGGCGACATTGTGGCGGCCGGTGGTGCCGAGGTCGGCGACCGGCAGCAGCAGGCGCTCGCCCTGCGCCAGCCACTCGCTCCCCTGGCTGGTGATGAGCCCGAAGTCCTCGCCCTGCGGACGGCCGAGGCCGAAGCCGATCACCCGCGTGCCGGCCGGCACCATGGCAGCGAGCGCCGGTTCGTCGCGGTTCAGCACGGCGACGGCGCAGCGCGAGTAGATGCGCGCCTTCGCCGCCGCGTAGGCCGCCATGTCGCCGTGCTTGTCGAGGTGATCCGGGGCGACGTTGAGGACCACAGCCGCCGCGAGCGCCAGCGGCGCGCTGCGCTCGAGCTGGAAGCTGGAGAGTTCCAGCACGTAGGCCTGCACCCCGGCGCCGAGCAGGTCGAGCGCCGGCGTGCCGAGGTTGGCACCGACGGCCACCGGCCAGCCGCCAGCCGTGAGCAGCGCGCCGACCATCGTCGTCACCGTGCTCTTGCCGTTGGAACCGGTGATGCCGAGCATCGGCGCCCGGCAGTCGGCGGCGAACAGGTCGAGGTCGCTCAGCACCGGCAGGCCGCGGCGGCGGGCGTCGAGCAGCACCGGCAGGTCGAGGTCGACGCCTGGCGAGACCACCAGCCTGCCGACTCCCTCGGGTACCGTGGCCGGCACCGCGCCCGCCAGCAGCCCGGCTTCCGGCATCGCCGCGCGGATTGCCGCCAGCCCGGGCGGTCCGGACCGCGTGTCGGCGAACCAGGCCGTGAGGCCGCGCGCCGCCAGGTGTCGCGCGCAGGACGCCCCGGTGATGCCCATGCCGAGCACCAGCACCTCGCGGGATGTGGCGGCGCCCGGTTCCACGGTACCGTTGCTGCGCGCGGCCATCATCGGATCTTCAGGCTCGAGAGCCCGACCAGAACCAGGATCACGGTGATGATCCAGAAGCGCACGATGACCTTGGGCTCGGCCCAGCCCTTGAGCTCGAAGTGGTGGTGCAGCGGTGCCATGCGGAACACGCGCTTGCCGGTCAGCTTGAACGATGCCACCTGGATCATCACCGAGACGGTCTCGGCGACGAAGATGCCGCCCATGATCACCAGCACCAGCTCCTGGCGCACCACCACCGCCACGGCGCCGAGCGCGCCACCGAGCGCGAGCGCGCCGACGTCTCCCATGAACACCTGGGCCGGATAGGCGTTGAACCAGAGGAAGCCGAGGCCGGCACCCGCCAGCGCCGAGCAGAACACCAGCATCTCGCCCGCGCCGGCCACGTAGGGAATGCCGAGGTAGCGGGAGTAGATGACATTGCCCGCGGCATAGGCAAAGACGCCGAGCGCTCCAGCCACCAGCACCGCCGGCATGGTGGCCAGGCCGTCGAGCCCGTCGGTGAGGTTCACCGCATTGCTGGTGCCGACGATCACCAGCGTCACGAAGGCGATGTAGAAGCCGCCCAGCGGGATGGCCAGGTTCTTCAGGTACGGGACCAGCAGCGCCGTCTCCTGCGGCCGGTCCGCCAGCGCGTACAGGTAACCCGCCGCCGCCAGGGCCACCAGCAGCTGGCCGGTGAACTTGGCGCGGGCCGAGAGGCCCTTCGGGTCGCGGCGGGTCAGCTTGCGGTAGTCGTCCACGAAACCGATCAGGCCGTAGGCCAGCGTCACGCCGAGCACCACCCAGACGTAATGGCTGCGCAGGTCGGCCCAGAGCAGCGTGCCCGCGGCGATCGCCAGCAGGATCAGCGTACCGCCCATGGTCGGCGTACCGGCCTTGGGCAGGTGGCTGCCCGGGCCGTCGTTGCGCACCGTCTGGCCGATCTTCTTTTCCGTGAGGCGGCGGATCAGGCCCGGCCCGAGCACCAGCGAGAGGATCAGCGCCGTCAGCGCGCTCATGATCGCCCGCATGGTGATGTACGTGAACAGGTTGAAGCCCGAGACGAAGCGCGTGAGGAATTCCGCAGCGAGGTACAGCATCGCCGGCCTCAGTGCCCTGCCGGGCCGCTGTCCGCGGCCAGCGCCTGCACCACCCGTTCCATGCCCATGGAGCGGGAACCCTTGACGAGCACGGTGATGCCGGGATGTACCTCCGCCGCCAACGCTGCGGCGAGGGCCGGCACCTCCACGTAGTGGCGTGCGTTGCTGCCGAAGGCCTCGGCTGCTGCCGCGCTGTTGACGCCGGCGCAATAGAGCCGGGAGATGCCGGCCAGGCGTGCGCATTCGCCCATCTCGCGGTGCATCTTCAGGCTGTCGGGCCCGAGCTCGGCCATGTCGCCCAGCACCAGCCAGCGCTCGCCGGTCTGGCTGCCGAGAAAGGCGATCGCGGCGCGCACCGAGCCGGGATTGGCGTTGTAGCTGTCATCGTAGAGCGCCAGCCGCAGCCGGGCCGGTACCCGGCGCAGGCGGCCGGCGACATTGCGTACCGCGGCCAGGCCGGCCGCGATGGCTGCCGGCTGCGCCCCGGCGGCGTGGGCGGCGGCGGCGGCGGCCAGCGCATTGAGCACGTTGTGCGCCCCTGCCATGGCCAGGCGCACCGGCAGGGCGGTGCCGGCCCCGTGCAGCGTGAAACCGATGGTTCCGGAGACGACGATGTCGGTGGCGCGGAAATCGGCATCCGGGTGCAGGCCGAAACTCAGGCGCTGGCGGCCCGCGCTGCGTTCCCACCAGGCGTGGAAGAAGCGGTCGTCGCGGTTGACCACCGCGGTGCCGGTCTGCGGCAGGGAATCGTAGATCTCGCCCTTCGTGGCAGCCACGTCGTCGACGCTGCCGAAGCCCTGCAGGTGGGCGCGCGCGGCATTGGTCACCACCGCCACGGTGGGGCAGGCGATGCGCGCCAGGTAGGCGATGTCGCCGCGCCTCGCGGCGCCCATCTCGATCACCGCCGCGCGGTGGCTCTCGTTCAGGTACAGCAGCGTGCGCGGCAGCCCGATCTCGTTGTTGAGGTTGCCCCAGGTCACCAGCAGCGGATCCACGCTGCCGCCGAGGGCGACGCGCATTATCGCCGCCGTCATCTCCTTGACCGTGGTCTTGCCGTTGGAGCCGGTGATGCCGATCAGCGGGATGTCGAAGCGCGCGCGCCAGGCGCGGGCCAGTTCGCCCAGGGCGAGACGGGTGTCGGCCACCTCCACCTGCGGCAAGGCGCCCGGCTGGCGCGCGGTCACCACGGCGCCGGCCGCACCGAGCCGGGCCGCCTCGGCGACGAAGGCGCCGCCATCGTTGCTGGCGCCGCGCAGCGCGAAGAACAGCTCGCCGGGCTGCAGGCTGCGGGTATCGGTGCTCACCGCGGCGAATTCGGCGTCGGCGCCGAACAGCGTGCCGCCCACCGCCTCCGCTACCATGGACAGGCGACCCATGCTCATGTGCGTCCGGCGAGCGCCGCGCCCGCCACCGCCTGGTCGGAGAAGGCACGGGTCTCGTGACCGACGATCTGCACCGCCTCGTGGCCCTTGCCGGCGATCAGCACCACGTCGTCGCGGGCGGCCATGCCCACCGCATGACGGATCGCGGCGGCACGATCGCGGATGACCTCGACCTGCGGGCCGCTGCCGGCGCCCTCGAGGATGGCCGCGACGATGGCATCCGGATCCTCGCTGCGCGGATTGTCGTCGGTGACGACCAGACGGTCGGCCAGCTCGCGCGCCACCGCACCCATCAGCGGGCGCTTGCCGGCGTCACGATCGCCACCGCAGCCGAACACGCACCACAGGCGGGCCGGAGCCTCCTCGCGCAGCGCTTCCAGCACGCGCCGCAGGGCATCCGGCGTATGGGCGAAATCCACCACCACGCGCGGCCCGGCGCCGGAGGACAGCACCTGCATGCGTCCGGGCGGCGCCTGGCAGGTGGCGAGCGCGGCGGCAATCGCCGCCGGCGCGAAGCCCTGCGCGTGGAGGATGCCGGCGGCCAGCGCCAGGTTCTCCAGGTTGAAGGCGCCCAGCAGCAGGGAGTCGAACTCCACGCCACTGCCCTCCACATTCAGTCGCAGGCGCCGGCCTGGCCGGCCACCGGCCAGCGGTGAGATCTCCACGGCCGCACCCTGGCCCGGCGTGGCGGCAACGCCAACCAGCCGCATGCCCGCCGGCAAGCGGCCGGCCAGCTCGCGGCCGAACGCATCGCCGAGGTTGATGACGGCGGTGGCGGCACCGCTCTCGAGGAACAGCCGCTGCTTGGCGCGGCCATAGCTCGCGAGGTCGCCGTGGTAGTCGAGGTGATCGCGGCTGAGGTTGGTGAAGGCGGTGATGCGGAAGGCCACGCCATCCACGCGCCCCTGGTCGAGGGCATGGGACGACACCTCCATGGCCACGTCGTCCAGGCCGGCGTCGGCCAGCTCGCGCAGGTGCCGGTGCACGGTCACGCAACCCGGCGTGGTCAGCGGTTCCGGCCGCAGCGCGATGACGCTGCCATAGCCGAGCGTACCCATGTAACCGGCGCGTTGGCCGAGATGACCGAGTGCCTGCGCCAGCAGCCAGGCCACGGTGGTCTTGCCATTGGTGCCGGTGATGCCGGTGACCGAGAGGCCGGCCGATGGCCTGGCGAAGAAACGGTTGGCGATGGCGCCGAGTTCGCGGCGCAGGCCGGGAACCGGCAGGCCCACCACGCCTGCCGGCAGGCCCG
>WBZR01003958.1_pt1 | contig 12637 bp, 14 predicted proteins | sample 5204231 | NCBI WGS metagenome assembly WBZR01 (sample SAMN12412403, study PRJNA552823) | activated sludge metagenome | isolation source: activated sludge from anammox sidestream of wastewater treatment plant... | place: USA: Virginia | collected 2017-08
GCGTGCGCACAAGCAGCGGGAATTCTGCGTCGTAGCCGAAAGCGATGCCGAGGCGGCCGAGCGCGGTGTCAAAAACGAACGATCCGCGGCCTGGATCAATTCCCCAGGTCTCCTTTTCAATCCGCGTCAGCATCAATTTTTCTTGCCTGCCCACCGCGCCCGAGGGGGCGAACAGGCGCGCGACATTGACGAACCCGCCGTCAATCTGCCGGACCGGCGCGCTTGCGGCCACAATATGTATGTCGTGCCGCCGTGCGAGCGCAGCGTGCAAGGCGTCCACTTCGGGAAGGACCTCCTGCAGCTTTTCGATCGCCGCCCTGAAGTCACGCGCGACAAGATCGCCGAACAGACTCGTCAGCTCCAGGGCCGCATATTCAGGAAACAGGAGAAGCTTGGCTCCGGACTCAGCCGACTCGGCGACCCAGCGCGCGAGCTTCATCTCATAGCTCGCGATATCTTTGAGGCGATCGATCGGATATTGCGCGGCGGCGATGTGGAGCGCTCCCATGACGGCTCAGACTCCACCTCAGTGCAGTTTCGGTTTCTTCAGATAGGCGGCGCGATCGCCGGACGAGACATGCACATCAAAGACGTCTCCCTCGCGCCAAATCGTCAAAGGCACATCCACACCCGCTTGCCCGAGCGACCAGACCTTGCGAAAGAAGCTCGCCAGATCGCCAAGTTGCGCTCCGGCTACGCCCAGCAACACGTCTCCCGATCGGATTTCCGCGCGATCCGCAGGACCGCCTTCCGCCACGCCGATGACGATCAATTTGCCGTCTGCTTCGGTCGCATAGACGCCAAGCCAAGGGCGCGGCGGACGATTGGGGCGGCCGAACATCGCCAATTCGTCGAGAATGGGCTTCAAGAGGTCAATGGGGACATGCAGGTTCAGAGGCTCTTTTTCCCGGCCCGTCTGTTCAAGCTGGAGTGAACCGAGGCCGATGAGGCGCCCGTTCGTTCCGATCAACGCCGCGCCGCCCCAAAATGGGTGTGCGGGAGCCGTGAAAATCGCGTCGTCCAGAACGTATTCCCAGTAGCCGGCGAATTCCTGCCGGGCCACGATGCGTCCAGCCACCGAATGCGCGCGGCCGCCGGCTCCTCCGATCACCACCGCGGAATCAACGTCGGCCTGCTTCGATTCGCCAATGGGCAGCGCCGGGATGTCCACGCGCGCCAGGATCTGAACGAGACCAAATCCGGTTTCCTGATCATAAGCAAGCGCATGGCCCGGCATAATGCGCCCGTCAGCGAGCGTGAGCCAGACGGTTTCGGCTTCCGCAATCAGGTAGCCGATCGTGAGCACAAGTCCGTCTTCACGGATCAGGACGCCGTTGCCGGCGCGCTCGGTGCCGAGAATGCCGGCCGTGAACGCGTCGGCAGGCACGATCGAGCGCAAACCGACGATCGATGCGAGCGCCGCGTCCAAGTCGAAAGCAAAATCCTGCGGCTTCGGCTGGACCGATCGCGGTACGTGGAAATCGCTCGCCCGTGCCATCCGGTCTTGCTCGCATGCGAGGGCCGACACCCAACGAAGATTTGGGACGATGGAGCCGTTGCGCAAGGCTCCGCGCTGGCCCAGTCCCTCAGATTGGGGCCAATCGAGGCCGTGCGCGTAAGATCAGCCAAGCCCCGATCGCGATGTTGAGCAGGTTCCAGGCAAGCCCATTGGCGAAAGCAGCTTGGTACGAACCCGTAATGTCGAAAATGACGCCTGACATCCATCCGCCGAGCGCCATCCCGAACAGGGTGGCCATAATCACAATTCCAACGCGGGCCCCGGCTTCAAACGGGGAGAAAAACTCCCGAACGATTATTGCATAGCTTGGCACGATTCCGCCCTGAACCAAGCCGAACAGCGCCGAGACGACATAGAGCGACACGAGACCGTCAAACAACAGGTAAAGAAGCAGCGTCAGGCTTTGCAAAGCCGAGCTGAGCAGCAGGGTGCGCAAACCGCCGATGCGGTCGGCAATCCAGCCCGAGGCGATGCGGCTGATGATGCCGAAACCGATCATCAGAGCGAGCATCTCCGCCCCGCGCGCCACGCCGTAGCCGAGATCGCCGCAATAGGCGACGATATGCACTTGCGGCATAGCCATCGCGACGCAACAAGCCAGGCCCGCAACGGCGAGAAAGGCTTGAAGCACGCCGGCCGAAAGGCCGAGCTCGCCGCGCGCTCCCGCGCTTGCTGCTTCGTCCGCGCGCATGTCGCGGACCGGAGCCGGCCGCCGCATGAGCCATGCGAGGGGAATGATCGTCAATGCGCAAAACAGACCGACGCCGACATGCGTCGCGCGCCAGCCTTGGGTTGAGATGAAATGTTGCACGATCGGCGGCCAGACCGCTCCAGCAAAGTAAGTGCCTGACGCGACGATCGCGACGGCTATTCCGCGATTGCGCGTAAACCAGTGCGACACGTCGGCCATCACCGGAGCAAACGTCGCCGCCGTGCCCAGAGCGCCGATGAGAATTCCGTGCGCGAGCGCGAACTGCCACAGGTCGGTCGCAAAAGCGGAGGCGACGTAACCGGACCCGAGCGCAAGTCCCGCGCATGTTAACGGTCCGACGATTCCGAACCGGTCGGCAAAACGCCCCATTGCGATGCCGCCGAAGGCAAGGCCGAGCATCGCCAATGTATAAGGTAGAGATGCGGTCCCGCGCGCGACGCCGAATTCCGCCTGTATCGCCGGCAAGGCCACCACGGCCGACCACATTCCGACGCAACCAATCGTGGCGATTAACAGCGCAACGAAAAGGCGAAGCCAAGCATGAGCGGACTCGGCTTCACTGGATCTTGTTGATGGAAAAGAGGCGGAAGTCACGCGGGAACATTCGTCCGTCACGCCTTCGAGGTCAAGCCCGATCGCCGATCCGCCCAGTCAGCGCATCGCCAATATGCGTATGGGTTGGACCAGGCGCGCCGGAGCGCATGACGAGAGCGCGCCCATCGGCCGGCCAGACCGTTCAAAGCGGGAGCCTGATGTTCCGTCGCGATTGAGGCGGTCGTTCCGGAACAACGATCGGAACCGCGGAATTCCGTCCGCATGCGCCGAATGCGACGGAACCTTTGTAGCTGGCCCGAATTTCAACTTGTACAAACGAGACCCGGAGTCGTGCAAATGCTCTCGACTATTCTGATCATCATCCTGATCCTGATCCTGATCGGCGCGCTTCCCACGTGGGGCTATAGCAGCGGCTGGGGTTACGGCCCCGGCGGCATCATCGGCTTGATCCTCATCATCGTGATCATATTGGCGCTGATGGGCCGACTTTAAAATCCGCCAGAGAATTGAATTCGCAACCTGCGCAGCCGGGGCTGCCTTCATGGCCCATTGCTCCTATTATGAGAATACCCGCTATTTCGGGGCGCTTGTCACGGCGGCGCAGCGCATGAAATCGCGGAAAAGCGCTTGCGGCGCGAGATCGGACCGGTGCAAGTGATTTCGGAACCGGAGGGGGCCCAACTTGCATCGGACAACGAAACCAATTCAAACGCGAGCCGCTCTATTCCGCGATATTGGCGCGCCATTGTCCATCGAACGCATCACGCTCGATCCGCCGCGTGGGAGCGAGGTGCTTGTCGCCGTCAAAGCGGTTGGCCTTTGCCGAACGGACTATCATGTCCTGCGCGGCGAGCGGCGCGCCGGCATGCGGCCTATGGTTCTCGGCCACGAAGCGGCGGGCATCGTGGAAGGGATCGGTTCGGAGGTAAGCGGCATCAAGATCGGCGACCATGTCGTGCTGACGTTTATTCCGGGCTGCGGGCGATGCCGCTGGTGCTCGCGGAATCTGCATCACCTTTGCGCCGAGGGACCGCGCATCACGCAGGGCCCGCAGCTCGACGGCACCTACCGCCGCCGCGACGGCGCGGGCGTCGATGTGGGGGCGTTCTGCATGATCGGCGCCTTTGCCGAGCGGACGGTGGCGGATCAGGCTTCCGTGATCGTGATCGAGCGCGACATTCCGCTTGATCTCGCGAGTCTGGTCGCTTGCGGCGTGCCGGCGGGCATCGGCGCTGCGCGCCACCGCGCGCGCGTGCAGCAGGGCGACAGCGTTCTTGTCGTCGGCTGCGGAGGCGACGGCATGAATGTGGTGCAAGGCGCGCGCCTCTGCGGAGCGACGACAATCATCGCCGCCGACATCAATCCGGCGAAGCTCGATTGGGCGCGCGGCTTCGGCGCCACTCACGGCGTCAATGGACAAGGCGAAGCGCTCACGCGCGCGGTTCTCGACCTGACGGAAGGCGTCGGCGTGCATCACGCATTCGTCTGCATCGATCCGCCCGCAACGCTCGTTCCCGCGTTCCGCGCGACGCGCAAGGCCGGCAATGTGGTCGTCACCGCGATCACTCCCGATACGGTCACGGAAATCGGGATTCCGCCGCTTGAACTGTTCGTGACGCAGAAGGCGATCATGGGCGCCGTCTATGGGTTTCAGAGCCCGCGGCTGCAAATTCCGGAACTGCTCGGCCTGTATCGCAGAGGCGAGATCAAATTGCGGGAGCTCGTTACCCGCACTTATGCGCTTGACGAAGTCAACCAGGGATATGCCGACCTTGAGGCGGGCAAGAATTTGCGGGGGATCATCGTATTTTGACATGCGCCGCATCGTCGCTCTCCTCAATGCGCGCGCCGGCGCGCTGATCGACAATGGTCCGGATCGCATCCGCGCCGAACTTGAAGCGGCGCTCGCGGCGCGCGCCGATGAAGTCAGCGTGCATCTGCTCAAGCCCGGCGACATGCCGCGCGCGATCGGCGAAGCGGCGCGCAGCGACCACAACACGCTCATCGTCGGCGGCGGGGACGGCAGCGCCAGCATCGCCGCCGCGGCGCTTTGCGGCGCCGGAAAGACGCTCGGCGTGCTTCCGTTCGGGACGATAAACCTGCTCGCGGCCGATCTCGGCATGCCGTCGGAGCCGCACGCGGCGATTGCGGCGCTCGCGCAGGCTGCCCCGCGCCAAATCGATCTCGCCAGCGTGAATGGCCGGCCATTCCACTCGCTTTCGGGCCTTGGTTTCTTCAGCCAAATGGCGCGCGCGAGAGAGGAAACGCGCGGGCATCCGCTGGGGCGGCTCGCCAGCGTCGGATTAGCGGCGATGCTCGCGATCAACCGCACCGCGCGTCTTGCCGTCGAGGTTTCGGCCGATGGAACGCAAATTCATCTCGATGCGCTGGCCGTGCTCGTCACCAACAACATTTTCGGCCCGGACTGGCGGCGCGAGCGACTCGACGGCGGCATGCTCGAAATGCACGTTGCCGAGGACATGAGCGCGCTCCGCCTGTTGAAGACGGGCGCCGATCTCCTCAGCGGCGCTTGGCGCGGCAATCCGGGCATTCGCAGCATCGTTGCGCGCGAGGTGACGATCGACAAGCTGCGCCGCCGCAGCTGGAGCGTGCGCCGTCGCACATGGGCCGCAACGGATGGCGAGCTCGCGCGCGAGCGCGTCCCATTGCGCTACGCGATGCTGCCCCGATCTCTCACGGTGCTTTGCGTCAGATGATCGACCAAGAATGCACGCTCAAAGAGCGCGAGCTTGACCCGGCGGCTGCAAATCCATTGGATAGGGCGCAGCGCATCAAGCGAGGATCGGGCCATGACCGTTGACGGAACCTGGAACATCAGCATGCAGACCCCCATGGGAGACCGCCAATCCACCGTCGTCCTGAAAAGCGAGGGCGGCGCGCTGACCGGGACGCAATCCGCGGAAGGGAATTCGACCGAAATCTTCGACGGAAACGTGAACGGCGATTCCGTAGCCTGGAAAGTCTCGATAACAAGCCCGATGCCCCTGACGCTAGCCTTCAACGGGGCCGTGGACGGCGACCGAATCGCTGGAGACATGGGCATCAGCGGCTTCGGCAGTTGGCCGTTTTCCGGAAGCCGGGCCTAAAGAGCATTTCCCGGCGGAACGGAACCGTCCCGCCGAAAGGACATGTTCCGAATTCAATGGATTGAACAAGCCCTGATCGCAAAAGCGGTTTCCGCTTTTGGCTTTTGCGGGATTTGCTCGTGCGCGCATCCGGTCAGATTGAGTCGCCGGCTCGTCGCCGGCCCCGCCGCCGGTCGGGCCGTCTATTGGTGCGGCAGGATCGGATAGGGTGTCGCGTAAGGCTCGACCCGCAACGAGGAATGCGCCAGCAGCCCGATTTTAACTGTCGGGACCTGCTGCGGCTCGCCATTGGGGCCCCGGCGAACGCCGTATTGCCAGGCCGTCATCTCGCCTTTTTGCGCGAGCGCCCGAGCGACAGCGCCCGCATCCGGCCCGCCGAGCTTGGCGAGTTCGTTCTGATCGAGACCGATGACGATCTCATCGCGGACCGTGATGATCTTGAACAGCGTGGTCGCAGCTTGCTGGCTCCATGCCGCGTGATTAACGGACAAGGTGAGGAGCGCCGCCGCTGTGCAGCGCAACATTGCTCGCGCGATTCGGGTCATGATCTATCCTTAAAACGAGGGCCGGAGCGGCTTGAAGCCGCCGCTTCCTTTGTCGCCTTCGCTTCCGCCCGGTTCAAGAACTCCTTGGGTTTCGAAGCGAAATGTAAAGGAAACGTTAACGGTTCGACGTTTGCTCTTCTTTTCGAGGGCATGAATTGAGCGCATGTGTCACATGCGGGAACATGTGTGTTGCGGTGCAGCAAATCGACCTATATTCCCCTCAACAAGAAACAAGAGGAACCGCCCTGGACAGCTCGTACGGAGAAGTTCCATGGCCCTTTCTATTCCTTTTCACTTCCCCCTTGTGCGCGAAGACCGCGCTGCGCCTGTCGCGCCCGCCGCCCGCAAGCCAGGTTTGTTGACCCGCTTTCTCGACGCGGTGATCGAGTCCCAGCAGCGTCGGGCGGAGCGCGAAATCGAGCGGCTGATCTATGCATCGGGTGGACGGTTGACCGACTCCGTCGAGCGGGACATCGAACGCTTGCTGAGCGAGCGCCCGTTTCGCTGATGACCCGGCCAGGCGGTTCGGCGCGCAAGCGTCTGGCGGCCGACTTCAACGGCCGTTGATCGTTGCGCGCCACTCGTCTGAATATGGCACATTCTGCATATTGTGCGCAACGCGGGCGCAGGCGGTGTGGCGAAATCGGCACGCTTGAGACGCGTTTGCGCGCAAATCTGGCGTTTGCAGGAAAGCATGCTCGACAAAGCGCGCCGTTCTTCGCGATGATGCTGCCGACGTGATTTGATTCATGACGGCGGATCGTCGAAGGGAGAACGGATTGATGTCACCTGTCAGGCTGCTTTGTCTTGCTCTGCTGATCAGCGCGGCGCCGACGCTCGCCATGGCGCAGACTCCGGTCCGCGCTCCGCTTCAAGGGACAAATGCGGAAGAGGCGGCCTGCAAACCGGATGTCGTGAAGTTCTGCCGCACCGCCATGCCGGATACATTCCGCATTCTGGCGTGCCTGCAAAGCAATCGGGCGCAGCTCAGGCAATCCTGCAAGCGGGTTCTCGCCAATCATGGACAATGAACGGCGCGGGGCGCGCGCGCGCCATTCAAACGCGGACGTTGAAGCGTCATTCGGATCGAACCGGCGTCGCCTTGAAGGATGACGATTCAATCCGGGATAAAGCCGCGCTGAGCAATGTCCGATCAAATAGACCCGGTCCGCTCGTCCCGCGAAAGCGGGGGCCCGGATCAGCCCTTCATTCCAGCTTCCGCGGGAATGAACGGAGTGCGTCAACCTGATCGGATTATGCGCTAGAATGCGGAGACCGGAGGTCGTCGCATGAGCCTCGAATTCCTCATCACCTCGTTCATCGTGGTCGTGTCGCCGGGGACCGGCGTCGTCTACACGCTCGCGACCGGGTTATCGCGCGGGGCGCAGATCAGCGTCGCGGCGGCGTTCGGCTGCACGCTCGGCATCGTGCCGCACATGGCGGCGGCGATCCTTGGACTCGCGGCCCTCCTGCATACGAGCGCGCTCGCCTTCAATGCGCTGAAGTTCGCCGGCGTCGCCTATCTTCTGTACATGGCCTGGCAGTCTTTGCGCGAGCGCGGCGCGATGAAAGTGGAGGCGGCCACGAATGCGCAGTCCGGAGCGCGTGTTGCGATCACCGGCATTCTCATCAACATCCTCAACCCGAAACTGTCGATTTTCTTTCTCGCCTTCCTGCCGCAATTCGTGAGCGCGGCCGAGCCTAATCCCTTGTTGCGCATGCTTGAGCTCACGGCCGTGTTCATGGCCATGACCTTCGCCGTGTTCATCGTCTATGGGTTGTTGGCCGCCTCGGTGCGCGATCACGTCATTTCGCGCCCCGTCGTGATGGCGTGGATGCGGCGCACATTCGCCGGCGCTTTCGTCGCGCTCGGAGCGAAGCTCGCTCTCTCCGAAAGGTGAGAGCATCCGCGGAAGCCCAGAGGGCACGCTTCAGATTGAACTTCGAGTCGCAGGAGAGATGGCTTGCGCTCTTCGCTCCAGTTTGGAGAAAGAATTGGCAATCGATCCGTCACTTGGCGGTGCGACAAGCTGCAATTTCTGGCTTAGCCAAATCACTTACCCGGCGACAAGCCGCGGCGCAGCGCCAGAGACAGGCGCTGCGTCCGCCACTTGCGAAGGTTAGGGCGCGATATAGGCATAGCCCTTGGCCTGGTAGGCCATCAGCGAAATGAAGCCGTTGCCGACCACGCGCACCTCGGGCAGCACTTTGGCTTCATCGGTGCCTTGCGTGCGCACCGCGATGGAGCATTGTTCGAAGCCTTCGACGCCGGGGGCACGGCTCATTTCACGAAGCTTCGCCGCGACCTTTTCCGCTCCCGGCCGGTCTTCCGGTTTGATCTTGGTTGCGTCGGTCTGAACCAGTTTCGTGGCCGGTCCGCGGAAAGCGATAACGAATTGCGGCTTGACGCCCTGCTCAATCAGCGAAGTTCGCGTCTCGTCGATGACATCGAGCCGCGCCAAGAGGCGCGCCGGATCGCCCTCGTGCACATCAAATGCGATCTTCGCGCTTGAGACGCCTTTCAAGGCGGCCGCGTCATCGGCGGCTTTGCCCGAGCCGGGGACAAGAAAAAGGCTCACGCCAAGCAACGCAGCGGTCAGGCACGATCGGGTCTGCATGACAATCCTCCCAGGCGCTGACAATTTGAGGGGCGCACGACGGTCAGCAGCCCCAAGCTTGCGCATTTTCGCGAGCGCGGCAAGAGGTTGGAGGCCGCCCATCGCCCGCCGATCATCGCGCGAGTTCCGAACGCAAGGAGGGGCATGTCAGATGCGTTTGCCGCCGCCCATGAGCTTACGCCCGCGAGAGACGGCGAATGTGGCCGCGCCGAGCCAACAGATCAGCGCGCCAAAGCCGAACATGAGGCGGGCGAACGTGATATTCGCCACGCCAAGGAACGAGAAGCCGCCCGAGAACGAACGCGCCTCGCCGCCGAAGGCGATCCAGGTCGCAATCAGCGCAAAGGAGGCAAAGATGGTCACTCCGATCAGGTATTGCGCGAGGCGAATCCAGAAGGGCGCGTCTGAGGGGAGTTCGCCATCCGCATTGGCGCGGCCGAGCGCTTGCAGAAGCAAGGCGAGGCCGCCGAGGAAGAACACGAGCCCCGCCATGACGACGACCCAGAGCGGCGCATGCAGGCTGCGCGACCCGCCCGGAATCGGCAGCCAGCCGATCCCGACCAGCATGAAATACAAGCCGACAGCCATGACCAGCGCGCCGATGAGGCGCGTCTGGTTCGGCGTAGCGGTCCGTTGCGCGGGCATGCTGTCCCTCCCGGTATGAAGTCTGGCGCGGAGGTTTAGCAGAACGAAGTTGGGGAAGGGTTACGAGGACGAGCACAGCATGACGAAGGGGCGTTTTGGATGAGATGGAAATCCTCGCGCGCTCGGCCGGCCAGGAGGCGCCCGGCCGCGCGTGTATTCAACTTTCGAATCGTATATCGCAAAAGTCGCGAGGCCGCGGCGGGGAGCGCAAATGACATTTGCTCGCGCAATCGATGATCGCTACTTCGAAGACTACGTTGAAGGAAGCGTGCATCATTTCGGCAGCGTCGCGGTCGGCGCGCAGGAGATCGTGGCGTTCGCCAAGCAATTCGATCCGCAACCTTTCCATGCGGATCCCGAAGCTGCGAAGCAGACGCCGTTCGGCGGGCTGATCGCCAGCGGATGGCACACGGCGGCTTTGATGATGCGGCTGTTCGTGGCGCATTACTTGACGCACGTCGCGAGCCTGGCCTCGCCCGGCATTGATGAATTGCGCTGGCTCAAGCCTGTCCGCCCGGGAGATCGGCTGTCCATCCGCGTGACCGTGCTGAAATCCACTCCCTCGAAATCAAAGCCCGATCGCGGCGCGGTCACGTCTTTGGTCGAGGTCTTTAATCAGGCCGATGAAGCCGTGATGACGCTCAAGGCCGTCAACCTGATCGCGCGGCGGCCAAAAATCTGACGCTGCGGCCGCGGTAGCCCGCATGCAGCGTAAGCGGAATGCGGGTATTGACCAGTCCCGGATTGCGCTTCGCTCCATCCGGGCTACGCTTGCTACATCGCCCAATGAATCGAGCTTTTGAGGCGGTGTCTCACAACGCCTTGTTGCTCTCCTTCACCTTCTCTGCATCGAGATACACCTCGCCGCCGAGCTCGCGGAATTTCTCCGCCATTCGCGCCATGCCCTGGCGTTGATCGTTCAGCGTCGCCGCGTAGTCGCGCACATCCTGCGTGATCTTCATCGAGCAGAATTTCGGGCCGCACATGGAGCAGAAGTGAGCCGCCTTGTGCGCCTCCTTGGGCAGCGTCTCGTCGTGGTATTCGCGCGCGGTGTCGGGATCGAGCGAGAGGTTGAACTGGTCGAGCCAGCGGAACTCGAAGCGCGCGCGCGAGAGCGCGTCGTCGCGAAGCTGCGCGGCGGGATGGCCCTTGGCGAGGTCGGCGGCGTGCGCGGCGATCTTGTAGGCGATCACGCCTTCCTTCACGTCGTCGCGGTTGGGCAAACCCAGATGCTCCTTGGGCGTGACGTAGCAGAGCATCGCCGTGCCGAACCAGCCGATCATCGCCGCGCCGATGGCGCTCGTGATGTGGTCGTAGCCGGGCGCGATGTCGGTGACGAGCGGCCCGAGCGTATAGAACGGCGCCTCGCCGCATTCCTTGAGCTGCTTGTCGACGTTGATCTTGATCTTGTGCAGCGGCACGTGGCCGGGGCCTTCGATCATCACCTGGCAGCCTTTGTCCCACGCGATCTTCGTCAGCTCGCCCAGCGTCTCCAATTCGGCGAATTGCGCGCGATCGTTGGCGTCGGCGATCGAGCCCGGGCGCAGGCCGTCGCCGAGCGAGAACGACACGTCGTAGGCCCGCATGATGTCGCAGATCTCGTCGAAGCGTTCGTAGAGGAAACTCTCCTTGTGATGCGCGAGGCACCACTTCGCCATGATCGAGCCGCCGCGCGAGACGATGCCGGTGACGCGGTCCGCCGTTAAGTGGATATAGCCGAGCCGCACGCCGGCATGGATGGTGAAATAATCGACGCCCTGCTCGCATTGCTCGATCAGCGTGTCCTTGTAGACCTCCCAGTCGAGCTTCGCCGGATCGCCGTCCACCTTCTCCAGCGCCTGGTAGATTGGGACGGTGCCGATCGGGACAGGCGCGTTGCGGATGATCCATTCGCGCGTGTTGTGGATGTTGCGCCCCGTGGAGAGGTCCATCACCGTGTCGGCGCCCCAGCGGATCGCCCAAACCATTTTCTCGACCTCCTCCTCGACCGAGGAGGCGACGGCGGAGTTGCCGATATTGGCGTTGATCTTGGTGAGGAAGTTGCGGCCGATGATCATCGGCTCGAGCTCGGCATGATTGATGTTCGCCGGGATGATGGCGCGGCCGCGCGCGACCTCGGCGCGCACGAAGTCCGGCGTGATGAAAGGCGGGATCGAGGCGCCGAAACTCTCGCCGTCCGCGAGCGCGGCCTGCGCGCGGTCCAGCATCGCCTTGCGGCCCAAGTTCTCGCGCTCGGCGATGTAGACCATTTCCTTAGTGATCACGCCCGCGCGCGCCCATTCGAGTTGGGTGAGGGGGCGAGCTTGTCCGCTCGCCAAATCCTGCTCCCTCCCCGGCAAGGGGGAAGGTGAAGAATTAGAGCTTGCGGGAAAGGAAGACGCCCTTAGCGGCCGATGCCGAACCGGAAATGCGCGCGCGAGATGCTCGCCGGAGACATTGCCGTTGTCGATGGGCTGGATCGACCGGCCGTCATACTCCTCCACGCCGCCGCGCTCACGCACCCACTCGATGCGCGTGCGGGCGAGGCCGCGATGAAGATCGATCGCCGCCTCCGCGTCCGTGTACGGCCCCGACGGGTCATATACCCGCACCGGCTCCTCGCCCGCGCTCTCGTGCAACGGGATTTCGCGATGGGGCGCGCGCAGGTCGGGCGCCGCCTCGGGCGCGGAATAGACCTTGCGTGAGCCGGCGACGGGCCCGGTGGTGATCTTGGGCGTCGAGACGCGTCGGTTGTGAATGTTCACTGTCAGTCTCCTTTGCGGCGCTCGGACGGGCTGTTCAGGAACTCGGCCGCGACGGCGCCACGGCCGGCGGGATCGATCGCCATGCTGGAGCCGACAAGCACGGGCGGCGGTCCATAAGACGGGCTGGATAATCGGAAGTCGGCATGGCGTCCTGTCCCTTCGCCGGCATGACCCGGATCAGGTTCAAAGGGT
>WBZR01001513.1_pt1 | contig 12635 bp, 14 predicted proteins | sample 5204231 | NCBI WGS metagenome assembly WBZR01 (sample SAMN12412403, study PRJNA552823) | activated sludge metagenome | isolation source: activated sludge from anammox sidestream of wastewater treatment plant... | place: USA: Virginia | collected 2017-08
CGTGCCGCCTCGTCGAAGTGCGGCGCGGCCGACGTCCTCGAAGCGCTCGGTGCGAGGACCGATATCGGAGGCGCCGAGGCCGCACGGATCATCGATGCTGCCGGTTTCTGCTTTCTCTTCGCCCAGCGGTTCCACCCGGCGATGCGCCACGTTGGCGGCCCCCGGCGTGAGCTGGCTGTGCGGACTATCTTCAATGTCCTCGGCCCGCTGGCGAACCCTGCACGCCCGCGCGAGATGCTCGTCGGTGTTGGTGCGAAAACGCTCGCCCCACTCGTAGCAGAAACCTTTGCCCTCCGCGGCATGAAACGCACCATCGTCGTCCACTCGGCTGACGGCCTCGATGAAATCAGCCCGGCCGGGGTTACGCACGCCTGGTATGTAGCGGATGGCCGCGTCACCCAGCGTGACCTTTGCCCGGAGGACTTCGGCCTGCCCCGCCATCCGCTCGATTCGATTGTCGGCGGCGACCCCGATCACAACGCAGGTGAACTCCTCGCCGTCCTCGATGGCTGCGAAGGGCCGGTGACTGATTTCGTCCTCATGACGGCGTCGGCTGCCCTCTTCGTCGCTGGCAAAACCGACGACCTCCAGGCCGGTGTGGCGCTTGCGCGCGAGGCAATCGCCAGCGGCCGCGCACGCGAGGTCTTCGACCGCTATGTGGCCATGAGCCGGGAGTTGGCGCCGGGTGAGTGAGCCGACCATCCTCGACCGCATCGTTGCGCAGCGCCGCCTCGATATCGCCGGGGCGAAAGCGCGCGTGCCCGAGGCGGAACTGAGGGCCCGGCTCACGGGTTCTCTCCCGCATATCGGTTTCGCCGAACGCCTGCGAGCCGCGGGTCCGGTCGCCCTCATCGCCGAGATCAAGCGCGCCTCGCCGAGCAAGGGCGATATCGCTCCTGGCATCGATGCTGCCAGCCAGGGCCGTGTCTACGCCGCGGCGGGTGCGGCAGGTATCTCCGTTCTCACCGAGCCAACGTGGTTCAAAGGCTCGCTCGATGACCTGCTCGCCGTTCGCGGGGTGGTCGACGGCATGGGCGATGACCGCCCCGGCATCCTCCGCAAGGACTTCATCGTCGACCCGTACCAGCTTCTCGAGGCCGCGGTGTACGGCGCCGATGCCGCCCTTCTCATCGTCGCCTGCCTCGACGATGCCACCCTCGTGGGGCTCATCGGCGAGTGCCGTCGTCTCGGGCTCGAACCGCTCGTCGAGGTCAACAACGCGGAAGAGGCCGAGCGTGCGGTCGCCGCCGGGGCCACGCTCATCGGCATCAACAACCGCGACCTTCGCAGCTTCACCGTCGATCTCTCCACCACCGATCGCCTCGCGGGTATCATCCCCGGGGATGTGCTCATTGCCGCCCTCAGTGGTATCAGCACCCGTGCCGATGTCGAGCGCTTCGAAGCAGTTGGCGCCCGCGCGGTCCTCGTCGGTGAGTCTCTCATGGCGGCCGCAGATCCCGCGGCGAAGGTGCGCGAACTCCTGGGTGCCGGTGCACGGAAGGCGGGCGCATGATGGCGATTCTCGTGCAGATGCATGGCGACCCCGGGAGCGGCAAGAGCACCCTTGCACGCGCCATCGGCCGCCTGCTCCCGGCGATTGTTCTCGACAAGGACGCTCTCTCATCGGCCAACATCCGTGCCGGTGTGGACCCGTCGCTGGCCGGCCCCGCTGCCTACGAGGCGATGCGCGAGCTTGGCGCCGACCTCCTCGCGGCCGGCCACAACGTCATCTTCGATAGCGCCTGCGCGTGGCCGATCATCGAAGAGCGCGGCCGTGCCCTCGCTGCCCGCTTTGGCGTTGTCTGGGCCATGATCGAGACCGCCTGCCCCGACGCGGTTATCGATGAGCGTCTCGGTAGCCGCTCGGGGCGCGAATCGCAGCCGGCCGCACGGACCAGCCTCTACGCCCGCCCCGGGACCTGCCGCCCGTCCTGCGAACGGCTCGTTCTCGATTCCACGCGACCCGCCGGTGAGCTTGCGATCGACGCGGTCATCTACCTTCGCACCCTGTCGGAGGGGAGCCCGCTCGCCGGCGCCGTTAGCAATGAGGCGCAGCGATGACCCTCGTGAAAATCTGCGGCCTGCGCGACCCGGAGACCGCTCTCGAAGCGGCCCGGGCTGGCGCCGATTTCGTCGGCCTCATGTTCGCGGAGTCGAAGCGCAAGGTGACCCCGCAGGAGTGCTACGACATCGTCGAAGCGCTCAAGGAGCAGCGAACACAGGGCCGCGACGTCCAGTGGGACGCCCCCCGGCGGGGTGAAGTCTCGGCAGCGAGCTGGTACCCGGCGTGGGCCGATGCCATCGAGATGGCTGTTGCCCGCTGGCGCCCGCTCATCGTGGGGGTCTTCGCCGACCAGCCCGTGCGTGACGTCAACGAGATCGCCGAAGCGGCGGGCCTCGACCTCGTCCAGCTCTCCGGCGGAGAGGACGACGAGTTCGTCCGCCGGGTCGAACGCCCGGTCATCCGCGTCGTCCACGTTGCCGCGCAGATGACCGCTTTCGACATCAACGATGCAGCTCCTTCGGGCTATTCGGCGGCGTTGATGCTCGACACCGCGAGCGCAGGCGCCCGCGGAGGTACCGGCGAATCGTTCGACTGGGAGCTTGCGGGCGAGGTTGGCGAACGCACACCCTGTTTCGTTGCCGGTGGGCTCACGCCGGAGAACGTGGCCGGGGCCGTCCGTATCGCCAACCCCTGGGCCGTTGATGTTTCGAGCGGTGTCGAGACCGATGGCAAGAAAGACATCGAGAAGATCCGCGCCTTCATCCGCGCGGCGAAAGGGAACTCGCGTTGAGTACAGATGCACAGCTCGAGCCGCTGGCTCCCCGGTTCGGCGAATTCGGCGGGCGCTACGTCCCCGAGACCCTCGTTGGCGCACACGAAGAGCTCGAAGCGGCCTACGACGAGGCGCGCCGCGATCCCGCCTTCCAGGCCGAACTCGACCACCTGCTGAAGCACTACGTGGGGCGCGCCACGCCGCTCTACTTCGCCGAGCACCTGACGAAGGAGTGCGGCGGCGCACGCATCTGGCTCAAGCGCGAAGACCTCGCCCATACCGGGGCCCACAAGATCAACAACGCCCTTGGCCAGGCACTCCTCGCGAAACGGCTCGGGAAGCCTCGCATCATCGCCGAGACGGGCGCCGGACAGCACGGCGTTGCCACGGCGACCGTTTGTGCCATGCTCGGCTTCGAGTGCGCCGTCTACATGGGCAGCGAGGACATCCAGCGCCAGTCGCTCAACGTCTTCCGCATGAAGATGCTCGGCGCCGAGGTCGTCTCGGTCGATTCAGGTTCGAAGACGCTCAAGGACGCGATCAACGAGGCGATGCGCGACTGGGTCACGAACGTCCGCACGACGCACTACATCATCGGTTCGGCCATCGGCCCGCACCCCTACCCGACGATGGTTCGCGACTTCCAGTCCGTCATCGGCAAGGAGGCTCGCCAGCAGATGCTGGAGCAGGCGGGCAAGCTCGCGGATGTGGCCATCGCCTGCGTTGGCGGTGGCAGCAACGCGATCGGCCTCTTCCACCCGCTCGTCGATGACCCGACGCGGCTCATCGGTGTCGAGGCCGGTGGCAGCGGTGTTGGCTCCGGCAAGCACTCGGCGACACTCGTCGCGGGCCGCCCCGGGGTCCTGCATGGCACGAAGACGTACCTCCTCCAGGACCCCAACGGCCAGATCCTCGAGACGCACAGCATCAGCGCCGGCCTCGACTACCCCGGCGTCGGCCCCGAGCACTCCTGGCTCAAGACCAGTGAGCGAGCCGAGTACGTCGCTGTCGACGACCGGCAGGCGCTCGAGGGTTTCCAGGCGCTGACGCGCACCGAGGGCATCATTCCTGCGCTCGAGCCATCGCATGCCATCTACCACGCCATCCAGGTCGCGAGGACGATGAGCCCTGGCGAGGATGTGCTCGTCGGCCTCAGTGGCCGGGGCGACAAGGACATGCACACCGTTGCTTCCGCCCTTGGAGTCACACTCTGATCGCCGGTGCCAAGCCAGCGCGCGTGACGCCGCAGGGCTGGGGGCCGAAGCAGGTCGTCATCGGGCTTGCCCTGGCCGGGCTCTCGTTCGTCTTTACGGCCGGCCTCCTCGTCGCTCTCGTTGCGGCCGTTGGCGCCGATTACCAGCTTCGCGACGTTGGGGACTGGTTCGACAAGGCGAACGCTGTGGCGAAGTACGCGGATGAGCGGCTCCAGGCCGCCGCAACCGGCAAGGAACTCCCCGCACCGCCGCGTATCACGGCCGATATGACCGCCGTGAAGCTTGGCTTTGCGACCACGCTTGTCTACGAGTCCCTTCTCATCGCCATCGCGGGCGGGGCAACGAAGGAGACCTTCACCGGCCTGGTGAAGGCGCTCGGGCTCCACCGTTATAACGTCATGTGGTTGTGGCGTCCGGCGCTCTTCGTCGTTGCCGCCTATCTCTTCACGGGGCTCTATGTCATCGCCATGCAGGCGATTGGCATCGACTTCCTCGTGCCCCAGAGCACCGTGCCCGATGCCGTCACACGCGATGCAGGAGCGATGGCCATCGCCACCGTGGTTGCCGCCATCGCGGCGCCGATCAGTGAAGAGACGTTCTTTCGCGGCTTCGTTTTCACGGGGCTGCTCCGCTGGGGGTTCTGGCCCGCGGCTGCGGTCTCGGCCGGGCTCTTCACGCTCGCCCATCTCGACCCGGGGAGCATCATCCCGTTCTTCTGCATCGGGATCGCACTCGCCTATCTCTACTGGTCGCGCGGCTCTCTCTGGGAGAGCATCGCTTTCCACGCCATGTTCAACTCTGTCAGCATCCTGCTGCTCTACGCCGGGAGGTAACAAACCATGTCGCAGCGGCTTCGCACGCTCTTTGCCAACGCCAGGGATGAGGGCCGCCCGCTCTTTGTCGCCTATGTGACGGGCGGCTACCCCGACCCGGCCGATGGCGTCGAAATGCTCCTTGCCATGGAGGCAGGGGGTGCCGACGTCATCGAGATCGGTGTCCCGTTCACCGACCCGCTGGCCGATGGCGCGACCATCCAGCACGCGAACCATATCGCCGTCGAAAAAGGTGTCACCCTGCGCATGTGCTTCGAATTCGTCCGCGAAGCCCGGGTCAGGGGGCTCGTGGCGCCGGTCCTCTTCATGGGGTATTACAACCCCATTCTCGCCATCGGCGATGAACGCTGCGCCGCGGAAGCGCGGGCTGCCGGCGCCGACGGTTTCATCGTCGTCGATCTCCCGCCCGAGGAGGCCGGCCCATTCCTCGCCGCCTGCCGCGCGAACGACATGAGCTTCGTGCCGCTCATCGCGCCAACAACGAGCGACGAGCGAATCGACAAGATCGCGGCCGTCGCCGATGCGTTCATCTACTGCGTCAGCGTGACGGGGACGACGGGCAAGGGAAACATCGCGGTCGATTCCCTGCCCGAGTTTCTCGGGCGGATCCGGGCGCGCACCTCTATCCCACTCACCGTGGGCTTCGGGATCACGAAGCGCGAGCACGTGGAAGCGGTTGGGAAAGTGGCGGATGCGGCTGCGATTGGCTCTGCTATAATCGCGACAATCGACTCCGCGGCAGGCCAAAGCCCCGCGCAGCGTGTTAGGGAGTACATAGAGGATGTCTCCGGCCGGTAATGGACAGGTGTATGCGGCCCTCCGGGGTGGCAGCGAACGCCGCTGGGCGTGGCGCTGGCCCCTCGCGGGCCATGTATATGAGAGTCCGCCGGCCGGGCTGTTTGGCGCACGCCGAAGAGGCTAGCCGGCTCCCCTACCCGCTCACCCCTTGAGGAGGACCTGCGCGAATGCCGGTTCGTGGTGTCCGCGGTGCAACCACCGTGTCCAGGAATAACCGCGATGAGATCCTCGAAGCAACCCGCGAGTTGCTCTCGAAGATGCTCGAAGCCAACGAGATCGACACCGAAGATCTCGCCTCTGCCTGGCTTACCACCACGCCCGACGTGTATGCCGAGTTCCCGGCCGTCGCCGCCCGGCTGATGGGTTGGACGCAAGTCCCGCTCATGCAGAGCCACGAGATGTCGGTGCCGGGAATGCTGCCCATGTGTATTCGCGTCCTGCTCCACTGGAACACGGACAAAGGGCAGCATGACATCCGCCATATCTATCTCCGTGAGGCCGTCCGCCTCCGCCCCGATCTCAGCGCGAGCGCATCGAGCCCCGCTCGCTAGCTCCAACGCTTTCGGAGAGTTCCCCGTGATCATCGTCGTTTCGCCCAACGCTACCCCTGAAGACCTGGACATAATCGTCAGGCAAGTCGAGGAGAGCGGCCGCCAGGCCCACCTCTCCGTCGGCACGGAGCGCTCGATCATCGGCGTCATTGGCCCCGATATGCCCGAGTTGCAGGACATGTTCGAGTCGCTCCCGCATGTCGAGTCAGTCCACCGCGTCACCAAGCCCTACAAGCTCGTCTCGCGCGAGTTCCGAGCCACCCCGACGGTCATCGACGTGGGCTATGGCGTGTCCATCGGCGGTACCGAACTCGCGATCATGGCTGGCCCCTGCTCAATCGAAAACGAAGACCACATGATGGACAGTGCCCGGGGTGTGAGGGCGGCCGGGGCCAACATCCTTCGTGGCGGCGCCTACAAGCCCCGGACCTCGCCCTACGCCTTCCGTGGCCTCGGTGTCGAAGGGCTCGAGTACCTCGCGAATGCAGGACGCGCCATGGGCATGCCGGTCATCACCGAGCTCATGTCGGTCCGCGACATCGACGAGGTCGCCCGCTACGCCGACATCATCCAGATCGGCGCGCGCAACATGCAGAACTTCATGCTCCTCGACGAAGTTGGCAAGGTGCGCAAACCGGTGATGGTGAAGCGGGCGCTCTCGGGCCAGATCGAGGAGTGGCTCCTCGCCGCCGAGTACATCATGGCCCAGGGCAACCCCAACGTCATCCTCTGCGAACGCGGCATTCGCACCTTCGAGACGGCCTACCGCAACACCTTCGATATCAATGCCATCCCGCTCGTCAAGGAGCTCAGCCACCTTCCCGTCATCGCCGACCCGAGCCACGGCACGGGCAAGCAGGGGCTCGTCATTCCCGTCGCCATGGGCGCTATCGCCGCGGGCGCCGACGGGCTCATGATCGAAGTCCACAACAACCCCGAACGTGCCCTCAGCGATGGTGCGCAATCGTTGACATACGAGCGGTTCGCCGGGATGATGCGGTCGGTCGCCGGAGTCGCAGCCGCGGTCGAGAGGACGGTTCCAGGAGTGGGAGCGTCTGCAGCGGCACGATAACGGTAACGGTCGTAGGACCAGGACGGGCGCGCCAGGGGGAGGCGTGAGCCTGTCGGGAGACATGCCCCGAATCCAGCTCCCGGTCTTCGAGGGTCCCCTCGATCTTCTCCTGCACCTCATCGAGCGAGACGACCTCGACATCACGGCCGTCTCGCTCGTCTCTGTCACCGACCAGTACCTCCAGGCGGTCCGCGGCAGCGAAGGGGTTGAAGCAGCCGCGCTCGCCGAGTTCGTCTCGATCGGTGCGAAGCTCATCTACCTGAAGTCGAAGGCGCTCCTCCCGCGCGCCCCCGAGCAGCCGGCCAGCCTCCTCGCAGATGACGACGTCGGCCGCGAGCTCGTCGACATGCTTCGCGAGTACAAGCGCTTCACCGAGGTCGTCGACCTCCTCGAGACGCGCCAGCAGCAGGGCCTGCGCACGTACACGCGCATGGCGCCGCCACCCGCGCCGCCGCCCGATACCGGCCTGAAGGCGGTTACGCTCGAGAAGCTCTGTGCGATCATGGCCGAGATGCTCACCCGCGAGCCCCCGCAGCCGAAGGGTGTCATCGTTCGCGAGCGCACCGTTCTCCTCAGCGAACGCGTGAGTGAGCTGCGCGAGATCCTTCGCACACGTGGCAAGTTCTCGTTCCGCAAGGCGATCGCCCGCTGCGAGACCCGCCTCGAGATCGTGGTCACCTTCATGGCCATCCTCGAACTCCTCAAGGCCAATGCCTGTGATGCCGTCCAATCGGCTGCCTGGGGAGACATCGAAGTCGTCGCTCTCGCCACGGTGTAGAACCGCCGGGCCGGCGGGAGCCTGTTGCTGTCACGCGCGCCAGGGGGACTCCAGCGGCGTCATGCTGCCGCCTTCCTCTGCAATCCCCGGTGATTCGCTTACTCGGGCAGGAGGACGAACTGGGTCTGGGTGACCTGGGCGAGGAGCTTGCCTTCGGGTGAGCGGATGTTCGTCTGCCAGACCATCGTGCGGCGGCCGAGATGGAGCGGCGTGCTTTCGCCGGTAATCGTCGTCCCCTCCTTCGCTGCACCAAAGAAGTTCGTCTTCGATTCAATCGTGGTCGTCCCCGCACCGGCCGGGAGATGCAACGTCGTCCCCATGGCGCCGAGCGTATCAGCGAACGCCATGATCGCGCCCCCGTGGAGCCTGCCCGGCACCGTGCACAGCTCCGGGCGCACATCGAGCTCGGCCCGAACCGACTCCTTCGTGACGCTCGTGATTCGCACGCCCAGCACCGAGGGGAAGAACCCCTCCAGGCGTTTCTGCATTTGCCCGGCTGCATCCATCGCTGCGTCCCTTCCCCCAATGTCGTGCCGGCACTCTGCGCGACTTCCCCCGGGCTGGCAAGTCTCTCCTGCCGGGATTGCGATTGGCCGTACGCACGGCGGCCGCTGGCCGTGCAGGCCCGGAGCCGCACCTGCTACCCTGCTCGGCGATGAACAAGGCGCATCTCGAATACTGCGCGAGCCCTGAGTGGGCCGACATCGTGCGCAGGCACATCATCCCCGACAACACCAGTGGCCTCGACCTCGGTGACCACCTCCTCGAAGTCGGCCCGGGGCCCGGTCTCACCACCGATGTCCTCGCCACCATGGTCCCACGCCTTACCGCTGCCGAACTCGACCCCGGCCTCGCCAGTGCGCTCGAGAAGCGTTTCGCCGGTTCGAACGTCACTGTCTGGAATGGTGATGCGACCGCCACCCCGTTCGCAAACGGGACGTTCAGTGCCGCCATCTGCCTGACGATGCTCCATCACCTCCCGGCGCCAGGCGACCAGGACCGGCTCTTTGCGGAACTCAACCGGGTCGTCCGCAGGGGCGGGGTCGTCATCGGCAGCGATTCCCTCGACAGCCCGGAGTTTCGCCGGGCTCATATCGGCGACATCTGCACACCTATCCCCCCGGAGACGCTTGCTGCTCGCCTGGAGGGAGCGGGCTTCACCGGTATCCAGGTCGAACAGAACCGCTTCGCCGTCAATTTCCGCGCCCGCGCGAGCTGACGCACCTCTGCAGGTTTCCCCCAATGGCGCCGATCGTTGAAGCGGGGGAGACTCGATTCGATGACACGTGCCCTGCTCGTGGTGGTGGCGGCGCTGCTGATGGGGAGTGTGCTGTCGGCGGCCGCACCCCGGCCTGGCCACGCCGGCGCCGGGACACCCGGTCCTGCGCTTCACCCGCTCGCCCTGGTGGTTCAGCGGCCCGACGGCAGCGTGGTTCAACTTGCGTTCGAAATCCGTGCAGATTCGGACGCCCAGGCGCTCGACGCCGCCCAACGCGCCATGCACGAACTCGTCCCGGGGGGCGTCATCGCCCGGCCGGGCGGCTTCACCGCTCAGTGGCAGCGCTGGAGCTGGCTCTGGGACGATGCTGAGCTGCCCGTCCCCATTTCCTACAATCCCACGGGCGCACCGCCAATCGTGAATCCCACGGCCATCGTCTTCGCTCTCGACCGCTGGAGCAGCGTTCCGACATCACGCTTCGCCTTTCGCTGGGCAGGCTTCACCGACCGCGAAGCGAACCTGGCCGAATCGGGCCCCGATGGCGAAAACGTCATCTCGTGGCGGCGCCTCGACTGCAGCAACGGTTGTGTCGTCGCCGTGACGAGCAAGCAAGAGGCGCACGAGGCCGACATGGTGCTCAACAGCGACCCCGGTGCCGCCATCGCCGACGGCCGTGATGGCACCAGTGATGCGCGCAGCGTCATCCTCCACGAAAGCGGGCACGTTGCTGGCCTCGAACACAGTTGCCCCGCCCTCATTGGCCCCTGCACCGATGCCGAACGAGCGGCGGTGATGTACTTCCAGTACCGGGGTGTTTACCGGAAGCTGGGTGAGGACGACATCGCCGGGATTTCAGCGCTCTACCCGAAGGCCGGGGCGACCCCGCCCACGGCTTCACCCCCGCCGCCGGTGACGGGTACGCCCGAGCCGCCACGGCCGGAGTTCCCGGTCATCCTCGAACAGGGATGGAACCTCGTGCAGTTGCCGTCGATGCAGACGAGTGCGGCGGTGACGGGGCTTTCCTGCGTCGTGGCGATCTACGACTACCGCGACGGTGCGTGGCTGAGCTGGCTTGCTGGCGGCCCACCTGCAACGCAGTCGCTTACCACCCTCGAATCATCCCGGGCCTACTGGGTGCTGAGCGCGGCGCCGTGTGCCCACATCTTCGGCGACTAGGCAGCCTGTCGGGCATCCCCGGCGGTCCCGTAGAGGCGGACTGCGGCCGCCCGGAGCGGGGAGACACGCTCCCCGCGGGCTCGGCGCAGGTTGACGCGCACGTCATTGCCGCGCACGATCCCCCGGCTTACATCCAACGCAAGGGAGTTCGTGCAATGACTGCATCGATCAACAAGAACGGCGTACTCGCAGGCAAGGTCGCCGTCGTCACCGGGGCCTCGCGCGGCATCGGCGAGGCCATCGCCCTCCGCTACGCCCAGGAGGGCGCGAAGGTCATCGTCTCCGCCCGCACCGTCGAAGAGGGCGACCACATCCTCGAGGGCAGCATCAACAGCGTGGTCAAGCGCATCCGCGACGCCGGCGGCGAAGCGACCGCGGTCCGCTGCGACCTCGCCCACCTCGAAGATCGTGAAAACCTGATCAAGGCTGCGAACGAGGCGTATGGCGGTGTCGATATCCTCGTCAACAACGCCGCAATCACCTACTTCATCCCCGTCGAGCAGTTCCCCGAGAAGCGGATGAAGCTCATGTTCGAGGTCCAGGTCTATGCGCCGTTCCACCTCGCCCAGATGGTCATCCCCGGTATGCGCGAGCGCGGGGGCGGCTGGATCCTCAATATCTCGTCGCACGCTGCCCTGCATCCGCAGTTGAACTCGCCGGGCCGCGGCGGGACCGTGTATGGCATGTGCAAGGCCGCCCTCGAACGCTTCACCACGGGCCTCGCCAGCGAACTGCACGAGGACAAGATCGCGGTGAATGTCATCAGCCCGGGGCTGGTCGCCACCCCGGGTGTCCTGCACCACCACCTGATCAACGAGAGCAACAAGGACAATGTGACGCCCGTGGAGCACATGGCGGAAGCGTGTCTCCGGCTCTCCTACGGCGACCCATCGACCCTCTCGGGCCGCATCACGTACGCCGCCGACATGCTGAAGGAGTTCAATCTCCAGCCTGCCGAGCTGCTTGCGTAACTCGGGGCCCTGGCCACGAAACGAAAGGGGCGCCACTCGGCGCCTCAGTAGCTTCGTGGCAGGCCGAGCTCGTGTTGGCCGAGGAAGTTCAGGATCATCTCCTGGGTAACCGGGGCGATGCGCATGACACGCACCTCGCGCCAGTAACGTTCAACATCGAACTCGCGGGCATAGCCGAAGCCACCGAGGGTCTGGAGCGCGCGGTCGGCGGCTTCGAAGCCGAACTCCGAGGCGAGGTACTTGGCCATGTTCGCTTCAGCCCCGCACGGCTGGCCGGCATCGTAGAGCCAGGATGCCTTGCGGATCATCAGCTCCGCTGCGGCGAGCTTCGCGTAGGAGTCGGCGAGCGGGAACTGGATACCCTGGTTCTGGCCAATGGGGCGGCCGAAGACAACGCGCTCCTTCGCGTAGGCGGTGGCTTTGGCGAGGGCGGCACGGCCGACCCCGAGTGCCTCGGATCCAACAAGGATTCGCTCGGGATTGAGCCCATCGAGGAGGTGGTAGAAGCCGCGGCCCTCTTCGCCAACGACGTCGCGCGGGTCGACGGGCAGGTCATCGTAGAACACCTCGTTCGAGTCGACGGCGTGGCGGCCGAGCTTCTCGATCTCGCGGATGGTGACGTACCGGGGGTCGAGGTTGGCGAGGAAGAGCGTCATGCCGTCGGTCCGGCGCTTCGAATCCTCGAGGGTGGTCGTCCGGGCGAGGAGGAGGACCTTCGACGACTCCTTCGCCTTCGAGGTCCAGACTTTCTGACCGCGGACCAGGAAACGGTCCCCATCGCGCCGGGCGAAGGTCGAGATGCTTGGCGTGTCGGAGCCGGCGGTTGGTTCGGTGACCCCGAAGGCGACGTGGAGCCGGCCGGCGGCCGCCTCGGGGAGGATGCGCTGCTTGAGCTCCTGGCTCCCGTGCCGGACGACGGGATTGAGCCCGAAGATGGTGAGGTGGAGCGCCGTTGCACCGTTCATCGCCGCACCCGAGGCTGCGACTTCCTCGAGGAGGATCGAGGCTTCGGTGATGCCCAGGCCCGCACCGCCGTACTCCTGGGGGATGGCGATACCCAACCAGCCCGCCTCGGCGAACGCCTGGTAGAACTCCCACGGAAAGCGGTGGTCGTGGTCACATGCGCGCCAGTAGGCATCGTCGAAGCGGCGTGCGAGGGCACGGGCCTGGCTGCGGATCTGTTGTTGCTCTTCGGAGAGGTGGAAGTCCACCTTCACCACGACCAGGATACGGAAGAAGGACTCCG
>WBZR01003959.1_pt1 | contig 12635 bp, 9 predicted proteins | sample 5204231 | NCBI WGS metagenome assembly WBZR01 (sample SAMN12412403, study PRJNA552823) | activated sludge metagenome | isolation source: activated sludge from anammox sidestream of wastewater treatment plant... | place: USA: Virginia | collected 2017-08
GTCGCGTTCGACCGCTACCTGTTCTACACGGCGTGCACCCGGCCCTGGCGGCGCCTCTACCTCGTCCGCGAGGCCGCGACCGACGACGGGCGACCGCTCGAGCCGAGCCCGTTCTGGGACGAGGTCCGCTCCCGGTTCGCGGCGGAGGACGTGGAGCGCGCGACCCGTCGCCGCCCGCTCTCGCGCCTCACGTGGGAGCTGCACCTCGCCCCGACCGCGCGGGAGCGGCTGCGAGCGGTGGCGGCGCTCGCCGCCGAGGACGAGGGGGCCGCTCGCTCGCTCGCCCGGGCCGGCGGCTGGGAACGGCAGATCGAGCGGGCGCTCACCGCGTTCTCGCGGCCGACCCGGCTCGTTGCCCCGGCGGTGACCGACCGGCTCGGCGGCCTCGCGCGCTTCTCCGCGACGGAGCTCGAGCGGATGCTCGACTGCTCGTCGATGTGGTTCGTCGATCGCGTCGTCAGCCCGCGTCGGATCGACGCCGAGATCGACGCGAAGCTCCGTGGCCTGGTCGCGCACGCCGCCCTGCACCGGTTCTTCGACGGGCTCCCCCGGCGTTTCGGCAGCGACACCGTCGACCCGGCGCGGCTCGAGGAGGCGGTCGAGTTCCTGCGCGAGTGCCTCGACGACGCCGTCCGCGGCCAGGCCCGCGGCGAGTTCCCGGAGGTGGCCCTGCTCGAGTTGACCGGCACGCTGGCCCGCGACCTCGAGCAGTTCCTGCGCCGCGACGTCGAGCTGGGCCTGCCGCTCGTGCCGCGGCGCTTCGAGGTCTCGTTCGGCACCGACCGGGCGGCAGCCGAGCTCCAGCGGGGCCTCGATCTCGGCGGCTTCACCGTCAGCGGCAAGATCGACCGGATCGACGTCGACCCGTTCTCGGCGCGCGGGATCGTCCAGGACTACAAGTCCGGTGCCGCCCACTCGGCGGCCCGGATCGAGTCCGATTGCCGCCTCCAGGTGCCGCTGTACGTGCTCGCCCTTCGCGACCTCTGCGGGATCGAGCCGCTCGGGGGCCTCTACCGCTCGCTCTCCGGCGAGCGGGAGGCGCGCGGGCTCCTGCGGGCCGAGGCACGCGACGACCTCCCCGGCCTCGCTCCGCGCGACTACCTGGACGAGGACGCGTTCTGGGGGCAGGTAGAGCTCGCCGCCGGCCGTGCCCGCGAGGCCGCGGCGCGAATCCGGGCCGGTGACGTGCGCCACGACCCGCGCTGGTCTGACGGGTGCCCCTCGTGGTGCGAGAGCTGGCCGATGTGCCGGGTCGCGCGGGCATGACCGGGGAGGACGGCGGGGAGACCGCCGCGCCGCTCGTCAACCCCGAGCAGCTCGCCGCGATCGGGGCGGACGGCGTCGTCTTCGTCTCCGCGGGGGCGGGCACCGGCAAGACGACCGTGCTGGTCGAGCGCTTCGCCAGGGCCGTGACCGAGCGCGGGCTCGGGATCGACTCGGTGCTCGTGATCACGTACACGGAGCGGGCAGCGGGTGAGCTGCGCGAGCGCATCCGCCGGCGACTCTCGGACGCCGGCCGCCGCGATCTCGCCCGGGAGCTCGACCGGGCGTGGATCTCGACCATCCACGGGTTCTGCGCGCGGCTCCTGCGGGCCCACCCGTTCGAGGCCGGCGTCGACCCGCGCTTCCGCGTCCTCGACGACAGCCAGGCGCGGGTCGTCCGCGCGGCGGCGTTCCAGGTCGCGCTGGCCGAGCACTGCGCCGACCGCGACCCCGAGCGGCTGCGCCTGCTCACCACCTACGGCGCCCGGGGGCTCGAGACGATGCTGACCGCCGTGCACGAGCGACTCCGCTCCGCCGGCCTGCCGCTCGCGCTGCCGCTCGAGGACCCGGGGGCCGCTGCCGGCGACCCGGGTTGCGACGGCCGGGCGCTCGAGGAGCTGGCCGTTCGTGATCGCGCGCTGCTCGAGGAGCTGCTCCGCCGCTTCGACGGCGCCTACCGGGCCGCGAAGGAACGCGAGTCGGCGCTCGACTTCGAGGATCTCCAGCTCGTCGCCCGCGACCTTCTGCGCTCCGGCGAGGGGGTGCGCGAGCACACCCGCTTTCGCTTCCGGGCTCTGCTCGTGGACGAGTTCCAGGACACGAACCGCCTCCAGTGCGAGCTCATCGACCTCGTCGCCGCGGACGACGCCGACCTCTTCTTCGTCGGGGACGAGTTCCAGTCGATCTACCGCTTCCGCCACGCGGACGTGGAGGTCTTCCGGGAGCGGCGAGCCCGCAGCGCCGGCCTGCTCGCCCTGACTCGCAACTACCGCTCCCGTCCGGAGGTGCTCTCGGTCGTCAACCACGTCTTCTCCTCGGGCTTCGGCGATGGCTTCGAGCCGCTCGAGGCGGCCGGCCGGTTCGCCGATCCCGCGACCGGGCCGGCGGTCGAGCTGCTCGTGACCGACAAGGCGGCGTTTCGGGGCGGCGGCACCGGCTGGCGCCGCGCCGAGGCGCTCCACGTGGCCCGGCGGGTGCGCGCGCTCGTTGACGACGGCGTCTGCGAGCCCGGCGAGGTCGTGCTCCTCTTCGCGGCCGGCACGAGTGCCGAGCTCTACGAGGAGGCCCTGCGGGAGCTGGGGCTGCCGACGTTCCGGGCAACCGGGCGCGGCTACTTCGGCCAGCAGCAGGTCGTCGACCTGCTTGCCTACCTGCGTCTGCTCCAGAATCGCTACGACGACGAGGCGCTCGTCACCGTGCTCGCCTCGCCGCTCGTCGGCGTCTCGAACGACGCGCTCGCGTTGCTGCGCTACGCGAGCCGCGGGCCGCTCTTCACCGGGCTCGAGCGCCAGCCGCCCCCGGGGCTCGACGACCGCGACCGGAGGCTCGTCGAGGCGTTCCGCCAGCGCTACGACCGCCTGTGCGCCTTCGCGCCGGTCGCCGGGCTTGAGCACCTGTGCGAGCGGATCGTGGTCGAGCACGACTACGACCTGGCCGTGCTCGCCCGCTGGGACGGACGTCGCCGCTACGCCAACCTGCGCAAGCTCGCGCGGCTCGCGCGCTCCTACGAGGAGCTGCGCGGGCCCGACCTCGAGGGGTTCGTCCGTTTCGTGCGCGACCAGGAGACCGCCGGCGCGCGCGAGGTCGAGGCGGTCGCCGAGGACGAGAACGCGCAGGCCGTGCGGCTCCTGACGATCCACGCGGCCAAGGGGCTCGAGTTCCGGGTTGTGGTGGTCTGCGACGCGGGCCGGACGGGCGCGCCGGCCGCCGCCGACGAGATCCTCTGCCTGCCCGACGGGAGGCTCGGGTTCCGGGTCGCCGACCCGGTGTCGGGGAAGCGGGTGGGCGTGCTGGGCTACGAGGACGTGCGCGAGGCCGAGCGCGCCGCCCGGGAGCAGGAGAGCCGCAGGCTCTACTACGTGGCCATGACCCGGGCGATCGACCGCCTGATCGTGTCCGGCGCTCTCGACCCGGCCCGTCCGGGCGCCGAGCGGACGCCGATCGGCTGGGTGCTCGAGCGCCTCGGCGCGGCGATCGACGCGGACGGGCCGGTCGAGCTCGACTGCGGCGGCGCCCGGGTGCTCGTCAGGGTCGCCCGGGCGCTACCCGACGCGGAGCGGCCGGACGGTACCGACGCGGAGCGGCCGGGCGGAACCGAGGCCGGCGAGCAGCTCGAGCTGTTTCGGTCCGCGCCCGAGCAGCAGCCGGCGCCCGTGCTCGAGCTGCCGGAGCTCCCGCAGCCGCCGGCCGTGCCCGCCCGCATCGTCAGGCGCGTCTCCTACAGCGCGCTCGCGCTCTTCGCCCGCTGCCCCTACCGCTTCTGGGTCGAGCGGGTGGCCGGCGTCTCCGCCGCGCGCGAGGCGCCCGGCCCCGGGGCGGAAGCGGGGCTCGACGCGATGGAGCTCGGCGACGCGGTGCACGCCGCGCTCGAAGCCGGCGCCGGGCCCGAGCAGGCGGTCACGCTCGTCCGGAGCCGCTACCCGCAGGCGACGCCGTCCGACCTGGCCCGGGCCGGCGTGCTCGTTGCCGCGTGGCACGGGTCGGCGCTGGCTCGCCGCCTGGCCGCGCTGCAGGATCAGGGCACCGAGCGGCCGTTCGCGTTCGAGCACGACGGAGTGCTCGTCCACGGACGCTTCGACGCGATCGCGCGCTCCGGTCCGGCGGCCCTGGTCGTCGACTACAAGACGCACCGGCTCGGAGAGCTCGAGCCCGCCGCGGTGGTGGAGTCGGACTACCGGCTGCAGCGGCTCGTCTACGCGCTCGCCGCGCTGAAGGCCGGGGCGGAGGAGGTCGAGGTCGTCTACTCCTTCCTGGAGCGTCCAGACGAGCCCGTCTCGACCGTGCTCTCGAGCGCCGACCTGCCGGCGCTCGAGGCGGAGCTCGTCGCCGCGATCGAGCCGATCCGCTCCGGACGATTCGAGCCGACCCCGGATGAGCTCACGTGCGCCGGCTGCCCCGCGCTCGACCGGGTGTGCGCGGGCCCGCGCCTGCCCGTGCGGCTCCGGGGCGCCGCTGCCGGGGCCGCCTCGCCGGCGTGGAGCGATGGCGCGAAGCTACGTCCATGAGGCCCGCAGGCGGGTCGGCTCGCGGCGGGCGCGAATCGGGCCGATCGTCGAGCGACTCGCGGCCGCTCACCCCGATGCCGCGATCGCGCTGCGCTTCCGCACCGACCTCGAGCTGCTCGTCGCGACGATGCTCTCCGCCCAGACGACCGACGCAACCGTCAACCGGGTCACCGAGGATCTGTTCTCGGTCTACCGCCGCCCGGAGGACTACCTGGCGGCGCCGCTCGAGCGCCTCGAGGCAGACGTGCGCCCCACCGGTACCTACCGGCAGAAGGCGCGCAACCTCCGTGGTGCCATGCGCGTGCTGGTCGAGCGGTACGGCGGCGAGGTCCCGCTCGCCGTCGACGACCTCGTGCGCCTGCCGGGCGTCGGGCGCAAGACCGCGAACGTCGTCGCGGCCGAGCGGGGTGCGGTCCAGGGGATCGTCGTCGACACCCACGTTCGCCGGCTCTCGCAGCGGCTCGGGCTGACCCGGCACGACGATCCCGCACGGATCGAGCGTGACCTCCAGCGGCTGGTGCCCCGCGGGGACTGGGCCCGCTTGCCGCATCTCCTCATCTCCCACGGCCGCCGTGTCTGCCGCGCGCGCGGGCCGGCGTGCACGGAGTGTGTGCTCGCCGACCTCTGCCCGGCCAGCAGGATCGACCGGTTTTCCTGACGGACCCGCCACGGTTCCGGCGCGATCGGCGCGCGATCGGGCACGGCCGCGCGCGTACGCTCGGGGGCATGCGCTCCGTCGATCTGGCCGTCTACGCGGACTCGCTCGCTGCCGAGGCGGCGGCGCTTGCCGCGCGGATCGAGCGGGCGCGGCGGCGGCTGCGCGCCGCTGCGCTCGAGCGCGAGGCCCGGCTCGAGCTACCGCCGGAGGCGGTGGCGCGGCTGCAGGCGCTCGGGCTGCTCGGGCCTCCGGGCGCCGCCGCGGAGCTTGCCGAGATCGCCTCGGCGCAGGCCGACCTGGCCGCGGTCGAGCGTCTGCAGGGCTGGGTCGAGGCGCGCCTCTACGAGGCCCGGGACGGCTCGGGCGCGCCCGCTGCGCTCCCGCCAGCCTCGAGCGCGGCGAGGTAGCGCTCCGCGTCGAGCGCGGCCTGGCAACCGGAGGCGGCCGCGGTCACGGCCTGGCGGTAGACGTGATCCTGGACGTCGCCGGCGGCGAACACGCCGGTGACGCTCGTCGCGGTCGACCTCCCCCTCGTGACGACGTAGCCGGCCTCGTCGAGCTCGAGCTGGTCCCGGACGAGCGCCGTCGTCGGGTCGTGCCCGATGGCGACGAACAGGCCGTCGACGGCGAGGGTCGTGCGCTCGCCGCTCTTCACGTGCTCGACCACGACCCCGGTGACGCGGCCCTCGTCCTGCCCGAGCACGTCGACGACGACGGAGTCGAGGAGGAAGTCCACCTTCTCGTTCGCGCGGGCGCGGTCGACCATGATCGGCGAGGCTCGGAACTCGTCTCGGCGGTGGACGATCGTGACCCTGGACGCGAACTTCGCGAGGAACGTCCCTTCCTCGAGCGCGGAGTCGCCGCCGCCGACGACGACGACGCTCTGGTCGCGGAAGAAAGCGGCGTCGCAGACCGCGCAGTAGGAGACACCGCGACCCTGGAGCGCCCGCTCCGACTCGAGGCCGAGCTGGCGGGCGGTGGCGCCCGTCGCCAAGATCACGGTGCGGGCCCGGTGCTCCTCGTCGCCGATCCAGACGCCGAACGGCGACGCGGACAGGTCGACCCGCGTGACGTCGTCGGTGACGAGCTCGGCGCCGAAGCGCTCCGCCTGGCTGCGGAAGTCCTGCATCAGCTCCGGCCCGAGCACCCCCTCCGGGTAGCCCGGGAAGTTCTCGACGTCGCTCGTGATCATGAGCTGGCCGCCCCAGGCGACGCCTTCGACGACGAGCGGGCTCAGGTTCGCCCGCGCCGTGTAGAGCGCCGCCGTGTAGCCGGCGGGGCCACCGCCGATGATGATCACGTCACGCACGTCGCCTGCGCCCACGTCAAGCCCTCTCTTCCCGTCGTCCAACGATGGTCGTCACCAGTGCAAACGCAGCCTAACGCCGCTTTCATCCACCGGGTCCGGCCGGCGGCGGCTAGGCGGCGTCGCGCTCGGCCGGGTCGAGCTCGCCGGGGCGGGTGCCAGCGTCCAGCTCGGGAGCCTCGAGCAGGCGTGTGCCGCGCTCTACCGGCTCGGGCTCGGGGATCTCCTGGGCCGCGGGAACACCGAGCTCGGAGAACCGCCGCGCGGTCACGAGCACGCGGCGCTCGAGCGAGCCGGCAGCTTCGTTGTACGCGCCCACGGCCGTGTCGAGGCTGCGCCCGAGCTTGATGAAATGCCCGGCAAGCGTCCGCAGCCGCTCGTGCAGCTCGGAACCGAGCGCGCTGACGGCACGGGCGCTCTCGGCGAGCTTCTCCTGCCGCCAGCCGTAGGCGACGACGAAGAGCAGGCCGATCAGCGTGCTCGGCGTCGCGAGGATGATGCGCTGGCGCCACGCGTCCTCCTGAAGCGACGGGTCCTGATCGAGCGCGGCGGCGAAGAAGGGGTCGCCGGGGATGAAGAGGACGACGAAATCGGGCGTCGACTGAAACTGTGCCCAGTACGCCTTCTGGCTGAGCTTGCCGACGTGCTCGCGCACCTGGCGCGCGTGGTCGCGAAGCCGGGCGCGCTGCGTCTCCTCGTCGGTCGCAGCGAGCGCCTCGAGGTAGGCGGCGAGCGGGGTCTTCGCGTCCACGATCACCTGCTTGGCGCCGGGCAGGCGGACGACGAGGTCGGGCCGCAGGGTCCCGCTGCCGCCGGTCGCGACGGCCTGCTCGACGAAGTCGCAGTAGGCGAGCATGCCCGCGGCCTCGACGACACGCCGGAGCTGGATCTCGCCCCAGCGTCCGCGCACCGCCGGGGCGCGCAGCGCGGTGACCAGGCTCGAGGTCTCGGCTCGCAGTCGCTCCTGCGTCTCCGCGAGCGTTCCGAGCTGCGAGCGCAGGGCGCCGTAGGCTTCGCTGCGGGCCTTCTCGATCTCCCGCACTTCTGAGTCGACCCTGTCGAGTGACTCCTTGAGCGGCCCGATCATCCGCTCGATCGCCCGCTGGCGCTCCGCGAGGTCGTCCCGCGCGTCGCGCTGCAGCTCCCGCAGCGTGTCCGCGGAGAGCGTCTTGAGCGCCGTTTCGAGCCGCTCCTGGCGGTCGGCCTCGGTGACGGCGGCGCGCCGCTCGTGCTCGAGCGCCGCCTCGAGCCGGGCGAGCCGCGGCCGTGTCGCGAGCCAGGTTGCGAGCGCGCCGGCCGCCAGGCCCGCGACGAGCAGAACGATCTCCACCGTCAGCGCCTCCTCTTCACGGGGCCAACAAGCGTAGCGGCGGCGCCGGACGACCCGGCCGGGGGCTTCAGACCTGTGCCGGCTTCGGCCGCGTGCGGGAGCCGCGCAGCACGGTGGCCCCGTAGATCACGACGGTGGCGACCGACCCGAGCGCGCCCTGGCCGCGGATGTCGCCAATCTGGCTCTCGATGTACTCCTCGGCCGTGATCCCGCGGTCGGCCTGGTAGGGAGGAACGTCGACGCCGCGCTCGAGCGACGCTCGCTCGTAATCGTCGAGGAAGCCACCGACCGGCGGCAGCTCGAAGAAGGTGATCACGGCGAGGATCACGAGCAGCGCGCAGAACGGCCAGGCGAGGCGGACGCCGAGCGGCTTTCGCCAGAGGACGAGCAGGGCGGAGGCGATCCCGACCACGCCGACCGGCGCGACGAGGATCGCGAGCCCGGTCCAGCTCGAGTAGCCCTCGCTCGCGACCACGTACATCAGCCTTCCGACCTGGGCGACCGCGAACCCGTAGCCGATCAGGAGGAAGACCGCGCCGATGCGTGGGATGAGCACCGGCGGCAGTGTACGCCCGCGGGCGATCGTCTAGCCTCCGCGAGGTGGACGACGTCTTCGGGCCGGGCGGGCGCCTGGAGCGGGTCCTGCCCGCGTTCGAGCCGCGCGCGGAGCAGGCGGCGCTCGCGCGCGCGGTCGCCGACGCGCTCGAGCGCGGCGAGCACCTGCTGGCCGAGGCCGGCACCGGCACGGGCAAGAGCCTCGCCTACCTCGTGCCGGCGCTGGCGTCGGGGCGGCGGGTGGTGGTCGCGACCGCGACGAAGGCGCTCCAGGAGCAGCTCGTCGTCCACGATCTGCCTGCTGCCGCGGCAGCGCTCGGGCGGGCCGTCGGCCATGCCCTGCTCAAGGGGCGGGAGAACTACCTCTGCCGGCACAGCCTGGACGGGCTGGCCCTGCTGGGCGGCTCGGCCGGGGCGCTGTTTCGCAGCCCGGAGGACGCGGCGCAGTACGAGCAACTTGCCGGGTGGCTCGAGACGACGGCGACGGGCGACCGGGCCGAGCTCCCGTTCGAGCCGCGCCCGTCGCTGTGGGCGGAGCTGGCCGTCGGCGGCGACCGCTGCCTGGGACGGCGCTGTCCCGCGCGCGGCGTCTGCTTCTCGGAGGCTGCCAGGGCGCGCGCCGCGGACGCCGAGCTCGTCGTCACGAACCACGCGCTCTACCTCGCCGACGCTGCGGTGCGGGCCCGGGGCAGTGATGCTTCCGTGCTGCCCGAGCACGACGCCGTCGTCTTCGACGAGGCGCACCGGCTCGAGGACGCGGCGGCGTCGTGGTTCGGTGGCAGGGTCACCCTCGCGGGCCTCCACCGGCTCGCCCGGGACGTGGAGCGAGCGGCCCGGGCGCGGGGTGCGTCGCCGCCCGCCCGCGCGCTGCGGGAGCTCGAGCGGGCGGGCCGCTCGCTCGTCTCGGCGCTCGAGCCGCGCTCGGGCCGCCGGAGGCTCGGGCCGGACGATGTCGACCGGGCCGTGTCCGCGGCCGCGGAGCTCGGGGAGCTGCTCGGTGCGCTCGCCGAGGAGCTCGCGGGGAGCGGGGAGGAGGGGGACGCTCTCGCCCGCCGGGCGCTGGGGGCGCTGACCGACGTCGAGGCGTGCCTCGAGCTCGATCCCGATCGGGTCGCCTGGGCGGAGCCCGGCGGGCTCGCCTGGGCCCCGGTCGACGTGTCCGCCGCGCTGCGGGAGGCGGTCTGGGACACCGGTCTGACCGCGGTGCTCGTGTCGGCGACGCTCGAGGCGCCGTTCCTGCGGGCGCGGCTCGGGCTCGACGACGCCCGGGAGCTCGCGCTCGACTCGCCGTTCGACTTCGCCGCGCAAGCGCTCGTGTACGTGCCGCGCGGCCTCCCCGAGCCCCGGGCCCCGGGAGTCTACGAACGGCTCGCGGACGAGATCGTCGCGCTCTGCGAGCTCTCGCGGGGGCGGGCGCTCGTCCTGACGACCTCCTACCGCTCGCTCGACGAGCTGGCGGGCAGGATCGAGCGGCGGCTGCCCTACCCGGTGCTCCGGCAGGGAGACGCTCCGCGCGAGCGACTGCTCGAGCGGTTCCGCGCCGAGGTCGAGACGGTGCTCGTTGCGACGCAGACGTTCTGGCAGGGCGTCGACGTGCCGGGCGAGTCGCTCTCCCTGCTCGTGCTGGAGAAGCTCCCGTTCGCGCCGCCGGACGACCCGCTCGTCCAGGCGCGCTGCGAGCGGATCGCGGCCGCGGGCGGCGACTGGTTCTCGGGGTACAGCCTTCCCGTCGCGGTGCTCGCGCTGCGCCAGGGCTTCGGCCGCCTGATTCGCACCCGGGACGACCGCGGCGTGGTCGCGATTCTCGACGCCCGGATCCGCACGAGGGCTTACGGCCGGGCCTTCCTCGCGGCGCTGCCGCCCTGCCCCGTCGTCGCCGACCGGGAGGCCGTGGCGGCGTTCCTGGCGGCGGGACAGGCCGGGGGAGGCTGATACCCTGCGCCCGTGGACAAGCGCAAGCAGCGAAGGACGCCGCCGCCACCGCGCCCGGTGCAGGCTCCCAAGGAGCGGTCAGGTCCCGCCGCCGGCCTGCGCCGCGAGCGGCGGGTGGAGCCGGCGCCGCGCCAGCCCGGCGAGCCGCGCCAGGGTCGTGGCGCGCGGCTGTTGCTGCTCGGGGCCGGCGCGGCCGTCGTCGCGGTCGTGGTCGCGGTCGTGCTCGCGACCACGCTCGGCGGTGCGGACGCGTCGGCGCTCGCGGATGCCGGCTGTGTCCAGGAGACGTTCCCTTCGCAGGGGCGGCAGCACGTGGAGGAGCTCGAGGAGGGCTTCGAGTACAACTCGTTCCCGCCGACGAGCGGCCCCCACGACGTCCAGCCGGCGATCTGGAACATCTACGAGGAACCGCCCGGGGAGCGCCACCTGCTTCACTCGCTCGAGCACGGCGGGATCGCGGTCCAGTACGGCAAGGACGTGCCGGAGCCGACGGTCGCCGCGATCCGCGCCTGGTACGAGCGGTCGGACCGCAAGGGAATCATCGTGGCGCCGCTGCCCGAGCTCGGCGACCGCGTCGCCCTGACGGCGTGGACGAAGCTCGCGACCTGCCCCGGCTTCGATCCGCAGGCCGCGGATGCGTTCGTCGAGCTCCACCGCTACAAGGGTCCTGAGCGTCTGCCGCTCGAGAGCATGTTGCCCGGCACCGCCTGAGCCTGGCTCGAGCCGCCTAGCCCGGATCTTTCACGAAGGGCGGCTGCCGGCGCTTGAGCGCGTTGGTGGAGGCTGGCGACGAGGTGTGCGACGAGTAGGGCTGTGAGGAAGCGATGGGGCCGGGCGGGGTTCGTTTTTCGCGGTTGAGACGGGACGCTGCCGCCGCTGCGTCCTGCTCGTCGTCTTCCCCGGCAGCGGCGGTTACGCCGTCGGCAGCGCCCGCAGGCGCTCGAAGGCTTGGAGGAGCTCGTTTCTCCAGGGCCAGGCGTGTGGGAGGTGGAGGACGAGCCGTCGCGCGTGGCGGGTGAGGCGGCCGGCGACGTGCAGGAGCCGGTAGCGCAGGCGCTTGGGCTCGCAGCGGGAGAGCTCGCTTCCTTTGAGCAGGAGCCGTTGCGTCCAGCTGAGCAGGTCCTGGCCGATCAGGACGAGCTCGAGCCAGGCCGCGTTCGCCCCGAAGGCACGGAAGGGGAGATTCCTGAGGCCGCTCTCCTTGCCGCAGCGGATGCGGTCTTCGCAGGCGGCGCGGGCGCGGTGGAGCTGCTCGAGGCGTGCGATGCGCGAGCCCTGCTGGTTTGTCAGGAAGACCTGGAAGCGGTAGCCGTTGTGATCGCTGAAGGAGAGTTGCGCGCCCGGATGGGGGCGCTCACGGCGACAGATCGCGCGTGTCCCGGCCGGCCAGGCGGAAAGATCGAGCGTGAGCTCGGCCACCCAGGCGCCCTCCCGGTCCTCGCCGTCGGAGGCGAGCGCGGGGCGCCAGTCGGCTTCCGGCACGGCCAGGATCGCTTGGCGCACGCGCTCTGTCAGGTCGAGCCCGACGGAGAAGCGCAGGCCGCGGGTGGCGACATGGTCGAGGAGCTCGTGGGTGGCGCCGGCGCGGTCTGCCCGCACGAGCAGGCCGGGTCCGACCTGCTCCGCGGGGAGCTGGGCAAGCGCCTGCTCCAGCACCTCGATGTGGTCGCAGGCGGTGTTGAAGCCCGCGTTGCCACGCCGCAACAGCCCGGCGAGCGCCTCCCCCGTCTCGGCCTCGTAGCAGAGCAGGGGGTGGAAGCCAAAGCCGCCCTTGTAGGTGCCGGCCGCGCCTTCCTTCTCCGAGTGGGCGGTGACGAGCGTGCCGTCGATGTCGAGGATCACCCGGTCCGGGGCGCCCGCTTGCTCCCAGACGCGTCGGCGGGCTTCCGCGCGCGCCGCCCGGATCGCCACCAGGCGTCGATCGTCGAGGGCGGCGAGCGCCCGCCAGGCGGTGGCGTCGGAGGCAACCCGGCCGAACAGGCTCTCCTGGTCGCGGAGCGCGCGCAGGTCGGCCAGACAATCGCCCCCGTCGGCGAGCGTGAGCGCGAGATCACGCACCACCCGACCCGGATCATGCTGCGAGCGCCGCTCGCGCAGACCCGCGAGCGCGTCCGAGAGACCAACCGTCAGCCCGACCCGATCGGCGACTCCCGCGACGAGCGCAGCGCCCGCGCGCGAGGTCAGACCCTGCGCGTCCGCAACGACTTGTAGCCTCTCGAACGAACCGCTCGCCTTCACCGGCATGGTGATCCTCCTGGGCAGGGATGTTGGGCGTCGACACCCCAGATCGTCCCTGCCCAGGCGGACATCGCCTCGCCACAGAAGCGCTCGCCGCACCAACCTACTGAAAGATCCGGGCTAGCCGGC
>WBZR01003960.1_pt1 | contig 12634 bp, 16 predicted proteins | sample 5204231 | NCBI WGS metagenome assembly WBZR01 (sample SAMN12412403, study PRJNA552823) | activated sludge metagenome | isolation source: activated sludge from anammox sidestream of wastewater treatment plant... | place: USA: Virginia | collected 2017-08
GCTGGACAGTAGACAAGATGACGATAGGGAAATCGGTACAAAAGACGGCAGCAGAGATAGATTTTCAACTCGACGAGAAGGGACTTCCCCTGGGAGAAGCAGACGGGACAGGGGTAGGGATTAAGGGAATAGCCAAACGAGGCAAGGAGCTCAAGGTCTTTGTGCAATACAAGAGAGGTGGAGGGGTGAGAGTGGCAGGGCTTGACATAGGGGATTACAACGGTAGTTGGGATACGCTGTTTGGTAAGAGTGTTAAGGTGTTCAGGAAGTTTTCCCGGTTTCTTTTGACAACCGATGGAGACACCTCTATTTTGGATAGTTTGAAAGGTAAGGTCAAGGTGCTTGTTCAGAGATGTTTGTGGCAGATTCCATATCAGGCAAAGTATGTATTGTGGCAGGATGGGCTCAAGAGCAAGGGGAAAGAATGGCTGCAGGTGATGTCTGAGCTTATGGAGGTCTGTGCGATACGGCCATTGGTTGATTGCCAGAAGACCATCGAGAAAATGATAGAGTCCAAGAGGAAACGATTGGGTGCGGTGATTCAGTATTGTTTGTCGAAGGGATATGCTCATACCGCGTCTTATCTTGAGAATGCCAGGCCTGATATGTTTACGGCGATAGAAAAGAGGCTCAATGGCAGAACGACAAGTAAAGTAGAGCGCGTCATGCGTACGGTTAACCTGCGGGTGAATGTGAGCAAATGGAGTGTTACTGGGGCGCTGAACGTTACCAAGATTCGGCTTGCCTATTACTACAACGGCTTTGATGCGTGACAACTATACATTGGAGGACTTTTCTCAGGTCTCCACTTGACAACGCTACTAAATTTTTTGCGATGTTCTTTAGAGGTTTTCAGGTCTCTTGCCAATTCAATACGGATTATCTCTGGCATACCGTAAGCTTTTAAAATAGCGTTTACCACCCGGCGTGTTTCGTATAAAGCCTTCTGAACAATCGGGTTTGCCACATTGGGAGGTAAGGGAAGCGTTGTATTTTGATTTGTTTGAACTGGGTGTTTCTTCATGTATTCGTTCTCGTATTTTTCCTTTGCATCGTGATAATTCATTCCATCGCGCATATAAGGCAAAAGCTTATTGATAACTTTCATACAGTGTTTGGCATACCCCGGCTCTAATTCAAGCGTGGCAAGATCATAAGCTTCTTTACTACTGAATCTCCATATATTGTTTGCATGGTTGTGTTCGTTGATAAGGCGACTGAATAATGCCTTTTTATTGTGGATGGTGAACAGGTCGGTTATCAAAGCCTGTTTTTGTTGCAGACTGAAATTTTTCCAATGTTCAGGTATCGTTTTGAATAAGGCTAGTGTAGAGACATATTAATAACGAAACATATAAATGCTGTTTTACGGCGCGATATAGTTAAAATTGTCCACAATATATAATTTGTAATTAATATGTCTGCACACTAGGTTTGTACGGTTGCCGGAAAGTCCGTTTTTCGATGTCTCTTGTAAGTTGAATTTTGCTTTTTTATCCAAGTCTAAGACTTTCTTGACGTCTGCCCAGGGGAGTTGTCCTTTTTCATTTAAATTCTTAATATTATCAATTGCATTTAAAAGTGTGGCTCTTTGCTCAGGAGTTAGAGGGGAAAACGGGGTGTAAGGCAATTTAATCTTCAGATCATTTATTTCCTGCAACATCCTGAACTCCTGGGCTTCAAGCGTTACCTTTGCTGCACGGGGCTTGCGAATCTCAAGCGAGCATTTTCCTACAAGATTTTTCTGGATTTTCATAGGACGTTGACTGAAAATGGCATCGTGTATTGAAGCCTTAATTCCGTCACTCAAGGAAAGAAATTGGTTCTGCTTATCCCAAAGAAAATTGAACTCATCTTCATAAAGTTTACGGTTTGCATACAGAGTAGTATCATTAAGAGTTAACTTGGTAATTCGGCGAGGCTCATGGTTACGTTCACTGCTCGTTTTGTATATAAATTGCCCAAGAGTTATACAGTTGTTTGCTTTCATTGCTTCATACAATCGGGATATTCCCCTTAATACTTTCCTTCGATCATCAGCCTTTGCTTTGTCTTCCCCTTCAATTTCATCATTGTCTTGCAACTCGGCTTGTGAGAATTCAACGACTTTTGGGTGTTTGATCAGTTCTATGTATTTTGCCCCACGGTTGCTTCTGTAGCCTCTGCGCCTTAAAAGATGCATCAGCGCTCGCCCGAATTCATACGGAGAAAGCGGTTCATTTGCACCTTTAGCCCGAAGTAAGAACGGGTCTCCGATACCATTTAAAACACCTTCCCAATTTTTCATATCCTGCATGCTGTCCGGCAGCATTTTGTTTTCACTCAGGAGTTGGACAAGTTTTGTCCTTCGCATTTTGTACCGGCGCACTAATTTTCTTGCCCCTCGTTTCTCTCTGCGCTTTTTGTTTTTCGGCACACGCGTATCCGCTTCCACCATCTCTTGAAAAATTCTATTGTGCAGGGCAATAAGTCCGACTGGTTGTTTATTGCCATCACATCTGACAATTGCAGAACCGATTGAGTTGGTTCCCACATCCAACCCCAAAATATATTTTTCCATTTTTCCTCCCGTATTTCTGTTGACTTTTTCGAGGAAATTAGATAATAATTATGTCGTTGTACCACACAAATGCCTACCTTGCTTTCTACAATAAAGAAAACTTCGTAGGAAACTATCCTATGGGTAGCCCTTTGAGCCTCTCGGAGACGAGGGGCTTTTTTTATGGTTATAATAGACTTTTTGGAGAAAATAGCAATAGGCTATTTTCTTATTACGAAAACGATATGTGAGGATGATTATCATGACGCAAGAAGAACGGATACAAAAGATCGAATCTTACGGCAAAGGGCACCTTCAACTTACAGAGGCATTAAAACAGTTTCCCAAAACGATGTGGTCATTCAAACCTTCACCTGACCGCTGGAGCATCCACGAAATTATCATCCATATTGCCGATAGCGAGGCAAACGCTTACGTCAAGTGCAGGAAATTAATTGCTGAACCTGGCAAGTCCATTGCCGCATACGATCAGGACAAATGGTCTGCCGCACTTCATTACCGGGATCAAAATACGGAAGAGGCTTTGGAATTATTCAGGAGACTTCGCCTGTCATCGTACGCACTTATCAAGGCATTGCCTGAGTCTGTCTGGTCAGATTCAGTCGGCTCAATGGAGAATGAAACCGCTACCCTGGATAACTGGTTGGAAGTGTATGAGCAGCATATACCCGGGCATATCAGCCAGATGAAGAAGCGATTCGCTGAGTGGCAAAAGAAGCGCTCAGATTAGGTCTTCAGCAACTTTTATTCCCCCTGTTTCCCGCAAATTGCGGGAAACAGGAAGGGATGAAATTCTTCTGTCTGAAAAAGGCATAGCGCAGCACAGCCGCAACCAAATTTCCTTTATGAAGGTGGGGAGATTGCTTCGGAAAAGGCCTCGCAATGACAGCGACCTGCGCTTTGCGGTACACTGCACGTTGTCATTGCGAGCGAAGCGAAGCAACCTTTCACTCATAAAAAACGGTACCTCCTGAAAGGGGTTTGTGAAAAAACTTACAAAAAAAGAAGTTTTTACACCGTAATATTATAAATGCAGCGACGGCTTGCCGCCATTGAAACAAACAGGTCAAAAGGGTGTGCCCTTCTTATTTCACATTCTGTGGTGTTTCGTTTGCCTTCGGTTGCTCAATTTTAGTATCCTTTGGCTCTTCTTTGTCTTTCTCTCTGCTTTGCAAGGAAATCTCGATCTTCTTCTCCTCGCCTTCTTTCAGCTCTACGATCTGGGTAGCCGCCGTAAAATCGGTTTTTGTCGCGGTTATACCATACGTATCCGCATCTAAGTTATCAATGGTGAAAAGTCCGTGCGTATCGGAAAATACCACCTGAAAGACCTTTTTCCTCGCCTTCGTTCCCTTGAGCCGCACCTTTACCGATTCGATTGGATCGCCCTTCTGAAAGCGGACGACTTTTCCGTAAATCCTGCCTTTCAGGGGTAATGTCGTAAAGGTCATTTCACCTCCGGAGGCAGACCCTGCGCTATTTTGAGCGACCAACCGGTAATAATAGGTCGTTCCCGCCTGTAATCCGCTTAACCGGTTGCCTACCGGCGTATCAAGCTCCAGTTCTTCGACATCCTGAATGGGTGACATACTGCTGTACTGTCTGCTGCTTGTGCCGTACTGGAACCACGCCGTTGTCGGTAATCCCATGGCATGCACTGTTCCGCCCAACGTCGCCAGGTCCGTGGTTATGCTCGCCGCAAGTCCTGTTGTTGCCAGCGGCGCATTGTCTCCGGTGGTATACGTTATCGTTATCTTTGCTATTCCCGTATTGCCCACGCGATCGGCAGCCTTCACAGTTATGACATTATCCCCTTTCGCCAGGAGAACGTGGGGAATAATCCAGTTGAGCGTATTTCGGTCTGTGTTGTACGTTTCCCGGTTATTCGTCCATACAATGCTGGTTATTTCGTTAAGGTCGTCCGAAGCATCTCCGCCAATGCTTATGGTTTCGCTGGTAGTCGCATAGATCTGGTCAGACGTTGGATCCTGAATCATGATGATCGGGGGTGTGGTATCCACAACGATAGCATCACTGGCGGCATCCGATATGTTTCCGGAAGCGTCCTTATACCAGACAAAAACGGTAGTGGCGCCATTCCCGTTATCCACAACAAAGGGAACCTTATCCCGGTAATCCGTGGTCGCCGGTACCGATATCCATCCGGCAGAGTGTTGGGACGGCGGGAGAGAGCTGGCAGAGAGATAGTAACCCGTGATTCCGGTATTATCGGTGGCAGAAAGGGTTGCGGCAACCGTTAAAGAATTGGTGCTGGATGCCCCTTCATTAATAACAATGCCGCCCACGGGCTGGGTTGTTTCCATTGCGATTGATGAATCGATATCAAGGGTGGTAAATGACATTTCTCGTCCATACGACGTGCCCGCGTCGTTCTTTGCCACAAGACGATAATAATACGTTGAGCCGGGGAAGAGTTCAATGATGCTGATAGTTATTCCCGTGTCGTCCGTTCCAATTACGGTTTGCGTTGCAGCAGTGATCTTTGATGGCCCGTTGACGATCCGGTATTGAAACCATACGGTCGTTGATAATCCATGTGCATTTACCACCCCGTGAAGCGTTGTTGAATTCTGGGTGATCCGCGAAGCCGGACCGGTTATGGCTCTTGGCGCATCAGCAGCGGATTGCGTGCCGGAGGCCTCGGTTTGGGAATAATAGGGCACGGACCCCGTGGCCTGGCTGAAAATGTTGTCTTCTGAATATAGCGGGTATGAACGGCAGGCGAACCAGCTCAACACGATGACTCCGGGGAAAAAAATTCCGGTGAGGGCAAGACGGCAAAAGCGAGGTGTCAATTTTTGCATCGTGCCGGTAATGAAACTACGGTGTATAGGTCTCATAAATTTTCCTTCCTGAAAAATGATTGGTAGATCATCCGTCATTCCTGGTAACATTCTGATAAAAGATTACCGCCTTGACAAGGTACACCGTTTGAGCGCCAAATGCAACAGAGATTTTATAAATGCCCACGTGGCTATAAGAAAGGCTGCCGGCTATCTCTCGTGTTTCATAATATTCACGACTCTTCAAGGATTACAGAGCCCTTTGGACTTTATTTTTTGATTATTCGGGGCGGATATGATATTGTTGATTATTGGCTATTGATAGCGGTGCGCGGTGACGTATGGCAATCTGTCCCTTCATTACAGGGAAGGGTTTAAAACGCTGCCAAAGGCAGCCTGATGAAGGCCAGGCAACATCGCTTTTACTGAGCTTTTTTCAAAAATATGAAACCGTTACGATGGGAGGAGTAGTGCAGGAGAACCTATGTCGATCAAAGAAAACCTGGAGCAGGTGAGACAAAACATTGCGAATACCGCCAGAAAGGCGGGCAAAAGGCCGGAGGATATTACCCTGGTGATGGCGACCAAGACGGTAGAGCCGGAGCGGATCCGTCAGGCTATTCGGGCTGGAGGAAACATTATTGGAGAAAACAAGGTGCAGGAGGCGCTCAAAAAATACGAGGTCTTAAAAGATGAGGATGCGGAATGGCATTTTATCGGACACCTCCAGACGAACAAGGTCAAGGACGTCCTGAAATTTGCAGACATGATCCATTCCGTAGACCGCCTGTCTCTTGTGGAGAAACTGGATCAGCGACTCCAGCAGGAAGGCCGTTCCCTGGATATTCTGATCCAGATCAACACCTCGCATGAGGAAAGTAAGTATGGCGTCGCCCCGGAAGATGCAGTCTCTTTGGTGAAACAGACCGCCAAATATGATACCTTCAGGGTCCTGGGGCTCATGACCATTGGTCTCTTTACGAAAGACGAAATAAAGATTCGGCAGTGTTTTAAGGTACTGAAAGGGATACACGACACGCTTATCAACGAAGCCATCAATCGGGTACAGATGAAATACCTTTCCATGGGCATGTCCGGGGACTACCAGATCGCAATTGAAGAAGGCGCAAATATGGTGCGCATCGGTACCGCTATTTTTGGCGCCCGTAATACGCCGGATGCCTATTACTGGCCTTCGGAGAAGACCGATGCGGACCGGGCCAGGCAGGCATGAAGATATTTTTTATTGACAACGGGTAAAATAATTTTTCTAATAACCTTTTTGTCATGGACTCAGAGAAAGACAATATACGGATATGATTCGTCCTGTTTCGAGATGGCTATAATAGCAGGTATCGATGAAGCCGGCTACGGTCCCGTGCTAGGACCCATGGTCACTACCATCGTAGCCTTTCATGTGCCGGATGAAAAGATAGATCATTCACTGTGGGACCTCTTAAAGGACGCGGTATCAAGCGATCTCAAGGGCGGGAATCAGCGAATTGCCGTTCGGGATAGCAAAAAACTCTACCGACCACAGCATGGACCAGGCTTAAAACCCCTGGAGGTAGGTGCTCTTTCGTTCCTTGAATCAAAAGGCTTAAACATCACGTCCTTTTGTCAATTGCTTGACAGTCTGTCATACCATGCTGCCGGAGGCCTCAGCCTCTATCCCTGGTATGCCGGAAAAGATTATCCACTGCCGTTGACCACGAATCGTATCGTTATCGTAAATTCTGCGGATGCTCTAAATCAGGCTTTTGATAAACAGGGCGTGCGGTTTTTTCATGCAAGCAGTTGCGTTGTCCCGGTACAGGAGTTTAACGAACAGATACGGTTGTTTCGGAATAAATCTCTTGTCCTTTTTAAAGCATGTGCGGGACTTGTTTCCCGGCTGTGGAATTTACCCGGCGGTCACATACGGTTAATGGTTGACAAACAGGGCGGCAGAAATACGTATACCAGCTTGTTGCGTGAGCAATTGTCACACGCGGATATACGGGTTGTAAAGGAGGGAGACAAGATTTCAACCTACGAAGTGGAAGCGGTACAGAAGAAAATGACGATATCCTTTGTGGAAAAGGGCGAAGACCTGTGCATGGCCGTGGCCCTCGCTTCGATGTTCAGCAAGTATATTCGGGAGTTGTTTATGCGGCTGGAAAATCAATATTGGACTCACCTTCTCCCCGGTTTGAAACCAACGGCAGGATACTATAGCGATGCGCAGCGATTTTTAGCTGAGATAGCGCCGGTCAGGGAGAGCGAAAAAATTCAGGATGATATTCTCATACGTATGAGATAAACCGATCGCTTCGGGCGATAAATGTCACAGCAGCTCAGGCTCAATGCCGGCAGCTGAAAATGATGTGGTTTGACGATGAAAGGAGTTGGAGGAGAGATGGCAGTAAATGTAGCAGTAGTTGGCGCAACAGGAGCCGTGGGTGAGGAATTTCTCCGGATTCTGGAAAGCAGGAAATTCCCGGTGAAAGAGCTGCGGTTATTAGCCTCAAAACGTTCGGCCGGGAAAAAGATGCGGTTTTGCGGACGCGACTATACCGTGCAGGAACTGACGAAGCATTCGTTCGAGGGTATAAAGATTGCCCTTTTCAGCGCCGGGGCAAGCATAAGCAGGGAATATGTGCCTTACGCTATTGCGAGCGGGGCCGTTTGCGTGGATAATTCCAGCGCCTTTCGGATGGACGACGACGTCCCCCTGGTGGTGCCCGAGGTGAACCCGCAGGACATTGCAAAACATCACGGCGTGATTGCGAATCCGAATTGTTCCACCATTCAGATGGTGGTTGCCTTGAAACCAATCCACGATGCCGCCAGGATAAAGAGGATTGTCGTGTCAACGTATCAGGCCGTATCGGGTGCGGGGCTGAAAGCCATTGATGAACTTCAAAAGGAAACGGCTAGCATTTTATCCGGCCAGGAAGGTTTTAGAAGAAACCTGTTTCCCCACCAGATCGCCTTTAACGTGTTGCCACAGATTCCCCAGAACAATGCGTTTCTTCCCAATGGATATACCTCGGAAGAGATGAAGATGGTAAGCGAAACCAAAAAGATCCTGGGTGACAATAGCGTCAGGGTGACCGCAACTACCGTGCGGGTGCCCGTTATTCGCAGTCATAGCGAGTCCATCAATATAGAAACGGAGAAAAAGATTAGCGCGGCGGCGGTAAAGAAGCTGCTTTCGACGGCGCCGGGCGTTCAGGTAGCGGATGATCCTGCCAATCAACTGTATCCCCTGGCCACGATGGCTACAGGCAGGGACGAAGTTTTCGTGGGCCGTATCCGTGAAGACGAATCCCTTGATCATGGAATCAATCTGTGGGTTGTAAGCGATAACGTCAGGAAAGGGGCTGCCCTGAATGCCATCCAGATTGCCGAAAAGCTCTTGTGATAAAGAGGGTATGCAAAATTCAAGGAAGGAATTAGCTGCAAATTGTACAAAAAGAGATGCCTTTTTATTTACTATCTTCCCTGACCTGGTGGGGAGGGATAATGATCAAATTATTAGTAAGTTGGAAAAGCTTTACACCTACGGACCCTACAAGCCCAAAGTATCAATCAGTAATAATTGGGTAATTCGGGAAATTGACACACCTACTATTCTTTCCCAGGAAACTGATTATAGAGGGACGGTAGCTCTTTGCGAAAAAAGGGGACAATGTGGAATCTGATGGAGTAAAGGAAACTCATGCCCACGCTGCAATTTAAAGGGAAAAATATCTGCAAGGACATTACCCGCGAGCGTATCAAGAAGACGATTGAGAAATACGACTATGACAGCGGGTTTCAGTATCTGCGGGTCGGACAGCCTTTGGATGCAGAAACCTTGCTGGAAGGCAAACTGCCTGATTACAAAATATTTGCAAGGTATGCTTATTATCTCTGCACCGGTGAAAACCTGAAGGATGAGAAAAAGATAAGCGAGAAGAAGTTCTTTGTGGGCGATTTCGGCAATCAGACGATTTATCTGATTTACAAACAGGACTATGAGGCATTGACCAGGATGGCGCTTAATCTTGAGATTGCCGAAAGGATTATTGCCGAACAGCCCAATAAGGAGCGGATTGTCTATGCCCCAGCCTGCTTTCTTGACGAAGAATACATGGAATCCAATCAGATTGAGTTTGTAAGCATCCCGTATAATTTATTTCAGAGAAATGGATAGGTTTTGTTAAAATTCATGCAAAGGAGGAATAAAAAATGCCTAAGCTTACCTTTGAAATTCCGACAGACATAAAAGATATCATAAAGAGACATGAGGAGGTTGACTGGAACAAAGTTGTCAATAAGGCAATCTGGGATTATGCAAAAAAGATAAAATTGCTGGAGTCTCTCACACTAAAAAGCAGACTCACAGAAAATGATATTGACGATTTAGACCATGAAATAAAGGCTGCTTTGTCAAAAAGGTATCAAAAAGCCTGATGAGATTAGTAATAGATACCGGCATTCTTATTTCAGCGATTCTTAAAGATTCTGCAACAAGGGAAATTCTGCTGTTTGCAGATATCGAGTTTCTCCTGCCTGAATACGCATTGGAAGAATACGAAAAGCACCGAAAAGTTATTTCCAAACGGAGTGGTTTGAGTGAGAAAGAGTTGAATATAATACTATCTCTGCTTTTGGATAACATAAGAATTGTCTCTGTTTCTGAAATAAAACCATATTTAGAAAATGCTTATAAAATTATCGGCTTAACTGATCCGTTTGACGTCCCTTTTATAGCTCTTGCCTTAGCAACAGAGAATAACGGTATCTGGTCAAATGACAAACATTTTGAAAATGTAAAAAAGATAAAAATCTGGAAAACTTCTGAACTTATGAGTTACTTAAAAAAACGAGGTTAAAACAATCCGTGTTCCTGAAAAACTATCAGATAAAGGTTGTCAGCGAATTAAAGAGATTTTTCCAGACGACAAGGGAAACCAAAGACGCCATTGAAACTGCTCGTAAGGCGCTCCCTGGAAATTTACGTCACACGTTGACAGACTGTCCGAGAATAGGTATTTTAGCAAATTCTCGTGTCGTAAGTCCATAATATCAACAAATCAAAGTAAATAAACTTCTTGTAGATATAAGACGATCACTATAAATATCTTTTATTAACTTTTCAGCATCAATTGTACCCTTTCATCTCCCCAGTGGATCTTTCAAAGGCGTCCTCTTTTGAAGATGTGTGAACCTCGATAATGGTTACAAACACTTCTTTTCCATCTGTCGTATCAATCTCTTCCAAAGGTTTGATTACACCTTTGAAAAATCTCGCCCTGATTGTCTTTCCCATACTTGACTCCTGTGTCGCTGTTGCTACATGTTTGCTTGAAACGAACACAACGGTAAACACGTATTCACGCCCGGTTTACCATAGCTTTAACAGGCTGAGGCTATTTCGTGGTTGAAATCAGTGCATCTCGTAACACCTGGATGGTGTGGGTGCATTTGACCTCAGAACCTCTTGCAGCAAGGAGGTCTTCGATTTGAAGCCGACACCCTGGACAGCCCGTTGCTACAGCTTCCGCGCCACTTTTTTCAATGGCTTTTGCCTTGTATTCCCCAATCTTTGTGGAGATGTCATAGTGCAACAGATTAAATACCCCTCCGCCACCACAGCATCGTTCCGGGGTATCCATTTCCTGAAACGCGGAAGAACGCTTCAAAATATCCCTGGGTTGCTTTGATATATTTTGACCCCAGTAGAGATGACAAGGGTCATGGTAGGTAATCTTCGTGCTGAGTGTCTTTGTTTCATATGAAAAATATTTTTCAATAAACTCGGATACATCGTATATTTTATTCGTGAATGGTAAGGCGCGATCTCCCAGGATATGAAGATAATCTCTTTTCAATGTCCTTCCACAGGTAGCGCACGCATTGATAATAAAATCGACGTTGGCCTTTTCAAACACCTCCACGTTTGCCTCCGCCAATCTTCGCGCTGTTTTGGCATCTCCCAGGGATCGCGCCGGAATGCCACAGCACAACTGTTTTGAGGGCACAACGACTTCAACCCCAAGATGGTTTAATACCTCAATTACGGCATCGGCAATATCGGTATAGACGTAATTGATGAGACAACCGACATAAAATCCCACCTTCATTTTCGGATCTTTTATCTTCTTCGTATTTCGATGGTTTCTTAATACCGACTTCTTCGCCAAAGGAGGAATCCATCTGCCACCCATAAGCATAAAGGGGAGGTGTCGCATGGTGCCGCGACGCTTTAACGGGACGAGACGTTGAAAGATACTGGCAGTTTTTAAAAGCAGGTTAAAGAGCCACCTGCGGGTCAGGAATAGCCTGAATACGATCCGGGGTATTAGCCATATTCCGAGGTGCTTTGCCAGATCGTCAAGCATGGTTTGGATAATGATATCATAATCAACACCCGATGGGCAGATGCTGGAGCAGCGGAGGCATTTTTTACAGGACAGGAGGTAATCCCTCAAAAGTTCCGTGTGAAAAATTTCTCCGTTTCGCAATGCCTCGGCCAGGCTGATGCGGCCACGCGCCACCATAGATTCATTGCCCGTTTCGATAAAGACGGGACAAATTGACCGGCATTTGCCGCATTTGGCGCACTTGTTAATTTCGTCTCGCCACGCCTTCGTATTCATGCATTATCCCATCTTATTATCGTTGCATCGGAAAAGGTATTCTCTTTTGTTATAAAAAGTAATTGTAGCAAAGAGAAAATAAAAAAGGGAGGCTTTTTTCGGCAATGCTTTTGACCATGCACCGCCGATCGTTTCTGACACGCTACCGGAATTTCATGGGACAGGAATTTTTACTGTCTTGGCGCAGGCGCCTCCTGGACAAAATCCCTCAACAGCTCTGGCAGTACCTTGCAAAATGCCTTGAGAATCACCGCTAAGCTGCCGTCCCTGAATTCAACGTGAAATTGACAACCAAATTCTAGGTGATACCATCTGTGCATGGGGTAACTCCTATATCGTTCTCCTTTTCTTCTTGGTTTCATTCCTGTAACACGCTGGTTTTTTGAAAAATCCCGAAGGGATGACATGATTATAGAAAAAGCGCACCACCCTATTCAACCCTGTAAGGGGTGAAATATCGGGAAAATAACGATACTATGCCACCTATACGGGGTTAACCATAATTGCATAACACTATAGTATTACCCAGTAAAAACTTCTTTTTTTGTAAGTTTTTTTTAAGCAACATATTTCATTGTTGTAGGGAGATGCTTCTTTTTCATTTCAAGAGATGCGCCCAAAATACGATATCCTTTTTCAGT
>WBZR01000757.1_pt2 | contig 12633 bp, 13 predicted proteins | sample 5204231 | NCBI WGS metagenome assembly WBZR01 (sample SAMN12412403, study PRJNA552823) | activated sludge metagenome | isolation source: activated sludge from anammox sidestream of wastewater treatment plant... | place: USA: Virginia | collected 2017-08
GGTGGGCGCGCTTCTGACGCAGCGCGCACCGGCGAACCCGCGGGGGCACTGTCCCTGAGGAGGACGGCGCCCCCGCGCGCATGCGGTGGACTCGCCGCCGGCCCGCCCGCTACACTCCATCCGCTTCGCCCCCGCAGCCGTTGATCGTTCGTTTCCAGGGAAGGAGACCCATGCCATGACCTCGACCCCGTCGAAGCTCGCGCGGTCCCTCCTCTTCGCCCTCGTCGTTTCGGTCGCGGCGACGGCGGGCGCGGTCGAGCCGCCGCGCGTAATCGACAGCTACGTGCTGTTCGCCTACGATGAGATGATCCTGAAGGGCGCCACCGGCGCCTCGCCGCGCGGCCACATCCGCGGCGGCGACATCGGCGTCAACTACCCGACCGCCAATCCGAATGCGTTCGCCCTCTCCTACGCGACGTTCGGACGGGTCATCATGGATCCCGGCTCGCAGGCGGTCGCCGACAGCGTGCGCTGCTCGAGCGTGGAAGGCGTATTCTTCGATCTCTTCGCGAACCGCGTGAACGCGAGCTTCGCGGCGACGATCGACGGCGCGGGCCCCCTCCCGTTCACCCCTCCGATCATCGCCCCGGCGGACCTTCCGGCGTTCCCCTTCACCCCGGGACGCGCGCTCACCGACGGCGCCGCCGATGTTACGGTCGGTGGCACCGGCCTTCCGAGTCCCTTCACGTTCGCGCCCGGCGCCTATCGCGACGTGCGGCTCAACAACGACGCGGTCGTGACGTTCGGAGACGGCACGTTCGATCTCCGCAGCCTCGAGATCGGGCGCGACGTCACGATCAACGTGACCGACCAAACGATCCTCCGGATCGATGGCGGCATGTCGATCAACGACGGCCTGCGGCTCGGCCTCGGCACACACTCCGGAGCGCAGATCTTCCTCGGCGCGCTCGGCTTCAATCCGACCGCGACGCCGGTCGTCAATTTCGCCCACTACGCCGAGATCCACGTCCAGCTCTTCGCGCCGAACGGCTGGCTCGACCTCGGAGGGCGCAACCAGCTGTTCGGGCGCTACATCGCCCGGCGCATCAGCGGCGACCCGAACAACAACGTCACGCTCGAGTTCCCGCCCCTGCAGCCTCCGGGCGGCGGCCTGATCGACCCGTTCCAGTGCTACGAAATCCATCGGGCGCCGCTCGATCGCACCGTGACGCTCACCGACGCGCTCGGGCCGAGCACCGCCGTCGTGGAGCGCGCCAAGCGGATCTGCGCGCCGGCCGACGTGAACGGGGCCGATCCGACCGCGCCGTCGCACCCCGGGCACCTCACCTACTACACGATCGAGCGGACGAGCCCGTTCCCCAAGGTCAAGAACGTCGACGTGACGAATCCGTTCGGCACGGTGACGGTGGACCTCGCGCGGCCGGACCGGCTGCTCGTCCCGACATCCAAGAGCGTGACCGCCCCTCCGGCGCCCCTCGCGGCGCCGCTCGATCACTTCACGTGCTATCGCGTGAGCGGCGCGCAGGCCCGCATCGACGACCTCGCGATCACCGATCAGTTCGGCACGATCACGATCGACGTGAAGCGGCCGCTGCACCTCTGCCTGGCGGCCGACAAGAACGGCGAGGGCGTCCCGACCCCCGACGCCGCGATGCTCTGCTACCAGGTGCGGGGCGTCCCGCCGGACACGGCGCCGGACCTGGTCTACACGAACAACCAGTTCGGTGCGGATCAGTACCCGTTCTTCGGGCCGCGCGACCTCTGCGTCCCGTCGACCGTCGTGCTGCCCTGATCATTCACGGCGGACGAGCGCGTGCGGGTCGCCAGCACGACCTGCACGCGCTCGTCCGCGACCAGCCGCAAGCGCTCGACGCGGAACCCCGCCGCCTGCGCCGCCCGGGCGCTCGGGTCCGCGAGGCGGCGCCAGCGAGCCGACGGCCACCCTCCGGGAACCCGCGGGGCTCCGAACAGCGCGCGGAGCGTCGCCACGAGCTGCCGCGGCCTGTTGTGATCGACCACGACGAGCCGCACGCCGGCGGGCGTACGCGCGGCGAGTGCCGAGAGCGCCTGCGCGCGCTCCGCGGGGGACGGCGCGTGGCCGACGACACTGACGACGAGGGCCGCCGCCCGATCGACCCGCGACGCCGCAAGCGCATCCCAGCCGATCCACGGAACGTCCCCGGGGCCGAGCTCGGCGGCGACGAGCGTCTCGGCCTCACGCCGCCAGCGCGGCACGCCTCGCATCGGCGACGTCCGGCTACCGGCCGTTCCGGCTACGGATGAGCGTCGTGAACTCCTCGCGCGTCTCCTGCCGGGTGCGGAACGTTCCCAGCATGCAGCTCGTCACGACCACGGAGTTCTGCTTTTCGACGCCCCGCATCCTCATGCAGAGGTGCTCGGCTTCCACGACGACGCCGACGCCCTGCGGGTCGATCGCGTTCATGAGGGAGGTCGCGACCTGGGTCGTGAGGCGCTCCTGAACCTGCAAGCGGCGAGCGAACACCTCGAAGAGGCGGGCGAGCTTGCTCACGCCGAGGATCTTCTTGCTCGGGATGTAGGCGACGTGCGCCTTTCCGAAGAACGGCAGCATGTGGTGCTCGCACAGCGTGAAGAAATCGAGATCCTTCAGCACGATCATCTCGGAGTACTCTTCGCTGAAGAGCGCCGAGTTGAGGATCGCGGACGGGTCCTCGTGGTAGCCCTTGGTCAGGAACTCGAGCGCGCGGACGACGCGATCGGGCGTCTTCAGCAACCCTTCACGGTCCGGGTCTTCCCCGACCGCGCGCAAGAGACCGCGGACGAGGTCCGCACTGCTCAAGACTTGCCCTTCTTCTCGATGGCGCGGACCTTCTGGTACTTCCGGTAGTCGTATCCCGTCGCCATCGCCATCAGGAGGCCTTCCATGCCGCCCTCGCGCTCGCGGCGGAGGATCATGAGGCGGTCGTAGAACTCGCGGAAGTCCCGGTTGATGCGATGCGCCTCATCGACGGGATTCAGGTAGAAGGCGTGCAGTCGATTCACGGTGAAACGCAGCGCCGAGAAGCGGAGCTCGTTCGGAAAGGCGTCCCACTCCGCGAGGGACAGCGTACGGAGCGACTCGTAGCCGCCGATCAAGACCTCGAAGCGCTTCAGGTCGTAACGCTCGCCGTCGTAGCAGAGCGCGTTCACGGCGGTCGCGAGGTCGAAGATGTACTTGCCGCGCGATGCGGTCTCGAAGTCGAGCACGCCGACGACCTTCTCGCCGCGAAAGAGGATGTTGTCGAGGTAGAGGTCGCCGTGGATGATGCCCTTCGGCAGCTTGCACTCGAGGTAGTGCTCGAGGTAGCCGACCTCCTCGTCGAGCGTGCGCGTGATCTTCTTGAAGTACACCGGCAGGCGGTCGCGCACTTCCTGGTAGACGTCGGCCACGCGCTCGAAGCTGAAGCGGTTGTCGACGCCCTTCTTGTAGCCCTTGCCGATGACGTGCAAGTCCGCGAGCACGCGGCCCGCGTTCTCGATCTGCGCCAACGTCAGGCTGCCGCCCTCGCGCTTGTGGCCGTCGATGAACTTGAAGAGCGAGATGCACTTCCCGTCGAGCTCGTGGTACTGCCGACCCTTGCGGTCGATCATGAGTTGCGGGCACGGGAACCCGTGCTTGCGGAGATAGAGCAGGAGATCGATCTCCCGCTTCACCTCCATCTCGCTCCGCTCTTCGTCGATGCGGAGCCAGAAGCGACCCTTGGCGGTGTCGAGGCGGCAATTGCCGTCCGTCCCGCCCCCGTTGCCATTGGCGGCCTGCAGCTTGCCGAGGCCGAACTCCTCGACCAGCTCCGCCAGTTGCCGCCTATCGAGATTCGTGTACGCCACCATTGTGTACGCCCGCCACCCGCTCAGGAATGTTGAGAACCGTTCGGTTATATCCCTAACCCCGCGATAGTCAATAGTTTTCTGGCTATCATGTGATGCGGATCAAAATATGGCGAAGCCGATCGGGGGCGCAGTCCCGAGCCCGGCTGCTTCGTCTATGTCGGCGATTTCACGGCGTCGGGAAGGCCGATCCTGGGGCAGATGCGGCGGAGCGTACAGTCCGGACAGGCCGGCTTTCGCGCCTGGCAGATCCGCCGGCCGTGATGGATCATCCGATGCGTGAACCGGGTCCACGACGCGGCGGGCAGAAGCGCCCGCAGGTCCATCTCGATCCTGGTGGGATCGTCTTCGCTGGTGAGCCCGAGGCGATTCGCGACCCGGCGCACATGGGTGTCGACGACGATCGACGGCACCCCATAGGCGGTGCCGAGCACGACGTTCGCGGTCTTGCGGCCGATGCCGGGCAGCGTGACCAACGTGGCGAGGTCGCGCGGCAGCTCGCCTCCGAACTCGTCGGCCGTGGCCCTCGCGACCCCGAGCAGCGACTTCGCCTTCTGCCGGAAGAACCCGGTGGAGTGGATGATGCGCTCGAGCTCGCGGGGCTCGGCGGCGGCGAGCACGCGCGGCGTCGGGTAGCGGGCGAAGAGCGTCGGCGTGACGGCATTGACACGCTCGTCGGTGCATTGCGCCGACAGGATGGTCGCGACGAGCAGCTGCCAGGCGTTCTCGTGACGCAGGGCGCACCACGCGTCGGGGTAGGCGTCGGCGAGCGCGCGGTCGATCTGGCGGGCGCGCAGCCGCCGGGCCCGCGGGGTCTCGCGTTCGGCGGCCGGCGCCTTGCGCGTCATGCCCGGCGCCGCGACGCGATCGGCGCGGCCGGTGGATGCAGGCGCCGGCGACGCTCGTCGGCGACGCCGGCGCGGTAGCGCTCGACCGCGCGCGTCGCCTCCTCGGCGCTCCACCCGAGCGCATCGGCCACGAGCCGACCGACGTCCGCCGCCGCCTCGGCGCCGCCGTCCTCGGCGCGGAACGAGATCGGCACCCGCCGCCGGAGCACGTCGTCGAGGGTCGCCGCCATCTCGGACTCGGCGGCGCGCGTCACCTCGATCCGCCGATACGGCAGTCCGGCAACCACGCGCCGGCCCGCGTCGGGCGCGGCGCCGAGCCGGTCGACGACCTCCACGGCGGCGATCCCGTAGCGATACAGCAGGTGGCGGACGAGGCCGTCGTCGAGAGCAGCGGCGCGCGCGCGCATGCGCTTCGCGAAGCCTCCGAAGCCGCCCCGGTCCGGAGCGTCGACGCGCGCGCCGGGCAACGGGACCTCGCCGGTCCGGCACGCCGCGAACCGCCGGCCCGGCTCGAACGTGGCGAGACGCTCGGCCACCCGGTCCACGACCCTTTCCGCGACGCGTCGGTAGGTCGTGAGCTTCCCGCCGCCGAGCGACAGCAGCCCGGAGGGGCTCTCGAAGATCTCCTCCTCGCGCGAGGTCTCCGAAGGCGCCTCGTCCTCCGTCGGCGCCGGCGCGACGAGGGGCCGCAGACCCGCGTACGCGCCGATCACGTCGCCCTCCTCGAGGCGCGCCGCGGGAAAGGAGGCGTTCACGGCCTCGAGCAGGTAGCGCACGTCGGCGGCGTCGGCGGCGACGTCCTCGGGGCGCGCGTCGTAGTCCGTGTCGGTCGTCCCGACCAGCGTCTGATCCTCCCACGGGATCGCGAACATTACGCGCCCGTCGCGCGGCGCGCGCAGCACGATCGCGTTCCGGTTGCCGACGCGCGCGCGCGGGACGACGATGTGCGCGCCCTTGGTGAGCCGCAGCACCGGCGCCGCCGCCGGATCGTCGAGCCGGCGCACGCGGTCGAGCCACGGACCGGTCGCGTTCACGATCTGGCGGGCCGTGATCGTGAACGTGGCGCCGCTCACGCGATCGACGACGCGCGCTCCGCAGAGCCGGTCGCCGTCGCGCAGGAGGTCCGTCACCCCCACGTAGTTGCAGGCGACGGCTCCCGCCGCCGCCGCCGACTGGATCGTCTCCAGGGTGAGCCGCGCGTCGTCGGTCCAGCAGTCGTAGTAGTGCATCGCGCCGCGCAACCCGTCGGCGCGCAGCGCCGGCTCGTGGCGCAGCGTCGTCTGCCGTCCCCAGGATCGATGCCTCGCGATGTTCCGGAACGCCGACAGCCCGTCGTAGACCCAGAGGCCCGCCGACAGCCGCAGGCGCCCCACGGGATCGCCCCGAAAGATCGGGAACACGAACGGCATCGGATGGACGAGATGGGGCGCGAGATGGCGCCGCAGGTGATCGCGCTCGCGGCTCGCCTCGAGCACCAGCGCGAACTCGTAGTTCTCGAGATAGCGCAGGCCGCCGTGGACGAGCTTGCTCGACTTGCTGCTCGTGCCGCTCGCGAAGTCGCCCTGCTCGGCGAGAGCGACCGTGAGCCCGCGCATGGCGGCGTCGCGGGCGATACCGGCGCCGTTGATCCCTCCTCCGATCACGAGGAGATCGAAGCGGTTTCCGGCCAGCGCCTCACCGAGAGCGATGCGGCGACCGTCAGACACGGAGCGGGCTCCAGAGTGCGCGCGACGTCGTCATCGGCGACGAGTCGCTTGTATCACACGAGCGCCTGGCCGCCATCCGCGATCCTGCCGAACGATCGCGATCACGAGGTCGGCGACGTTGGTGCCGGTCGGTCCGGGCCGGAACAGGTCGCCGAGCGCGGCGAGCAGCGGATACGCGTCGTGGCGATCGAGCGCCCGCTCCAGCGACCGACCGAGACGCCGCGCGCGCCTGGCGCTCGATCCGTCGGCGAATCCGCCCGCGGCGTCCGTCGGTCCGTCGATCCCGTCCGTGCCCGCCGCGAGGAGCGTCCACCCGCCGACGCCGGCGAGCGCACGCGCCACCGCGAGCGCCAGCGCCTGGTTGCGACCGCCCTTCCCCGGCGCGACGCCGAGCCGCACGGTGGTCTCGCCCCCGGCGATCCAGAGTACGGACGCGCCCGCGCGCGCGTGTGCCGCGGCGGCGCGCAGGCTCCGTGCGACGGCGCGCGCCGCTTCGTCCGTCGTGCCGACGAGCGGGGCCCTCCGGACGACGACCCGCGGGAAGCCGGCCCGTCGACCCCAGGCGGCGGCGTAGCCGCGCGCCGTCGCGTTCCCCGCCAGGAGGAGCGTCGGACACGCGCGGCTCGCGGACGAGCCCGGCTTCGGCGTCTCCGCGATCGCCCCGCGCACCCCGCGCGCCAGGTGTCGCCGGACCGCCGCGGGCAACGCCGGCGCCGACGCGGCCCCGCGCACGAGCGCGAAGGCCCCGCGGAAGGTGGTCGGATCGGCGACCGTCGGCCCCGAGCCGATCACGGCGAGGTCGTCGCCGGGAACGTCCGAGACGACGATCGCGGCGGCGGCGCGTCCGACGAGGCGCGCGGCGAGCCGCCCGCCCGTGATCCCCGACAGGTGCTTCCGGATCGCATTGGCGCCCGCGATGTCGATGCCGCTCGCAAGCAGCCACGCGCCCGCACGGCGCACGTCGGCAAGCGAGAGGCCCGCCGCGGGCAGCACGAACAGGCTCGACGCGCCGCCGGTCAAGACGACCAGCACGGCGGCCCGCGGATGCCGTTCGAGAGCGGCGAGCGCGCGCCGGGTCGCGGCGACGCTGGTCGCGTCGGGCACCGGATGGCTCCCGTGGACGATCGCGACGCGCGCGAGCGGGCGCTCGTATCCCGGCGGGACGATCACGCAGCCGCCGACGACGCGCGCGCCGACGACCTCCTCGACGCCGGCGGCGAGCCCGGCCGCTCCCTTTCCCGCGCCGATCACGACGAGCCCGTCGCCGAGCGGCAGCACGACGCGCCGCCCCCGCCCGCGCACGACGAGTCGGTCGCGCCGCCGGTCGAGCGCGAGCGCGTTCGCGGCGACGGTGCGCGGATCGACCGCCGCAATCGCGGCGCGATACGCGGCGACGAGCGCGCCGCGCGACGCGCTCCGCGACCCGCGCGCACCGCGCGTCACCTTGCCTGACATCGGGGCTTTCTGTAGCGTTCCGCGAGGCGTACGGCGGTGCGCCGTGCCTGCACATCCGGGAGGACGCGATGCACGAGGAGTTTCGCACCGAGCAATTCGCCGAGAGCTTCATCGGAGTCTGGAAGCGCGTGGTCACCGATCCGCGGGGATTCTTCCAGGACATGCCGATCCGCGGCGGCATCCAGGCGCCGCTGCTCTTCCTGGTGGCCTGCCTCGTCGTGGCGGGGCTCGGCTACCTCGTGGTCGGGCCGCGCGGCTTCGGCCTCGGCCTCGTCTTCTGGGGCACGCTCCGCTCGTTCCTCTACGCCGCCGTCCTTCTGCTCGTCGCCCGCCAGATCTTCTCGGGAGCCGCGGACTTCGAAGCCACCTATCGGGTCGTCGCCTATGCGACCGCGCCGATGGCCTTCATTTTCCTCCCCCTGGTCGGCGGCCTCGCGTTCCTCTACACCCTCTTCCTCGTCATCGTCGGCCTCGAGCGCGTGAACGGCTTCGACGCCGTGAAGTCCGTCCTCACGGTCCTCCTCGCGAGCGTCGCGATCGCCGCCCTCGGCTGGGCCCTCGGCCTCCACGGCCACGCGTCCTACCCCCACGGCATCCTCGGCTGCCACCGATGACAGGCCGGCGAGATGGGCCTGCCCCACCGCCGTAGCCGGAACGTGGAACTACGCGCTATTGGCCTTCTTCGTCGAGGTCCGTGGCGCCGAGCCGCCGGTACGCCCGATCATCGTCCCCGCGGCGGTTCTGCTTGGCCTCGGACTCCCGGTCGGCCTGACACTGCACGCAGAGCCGGGTGAACGGCATCGCCTGGAGCCTCCCCTCGGCGATTTCCTGCTCGCAGCTCTCGCAGACCCCGTAGGACCCTTCGCCGATGCGGTCGAGGGCATCCTCGATCGCCTGGAGCTTGCCGCGATCACGGTCCGTGAGGATGAAGCTGATCTCGCGCTCGCGCTCCTCGCTGGCGAGATCGTACGTGTCCATGCCCTCGTCCTTGGACGACTCGCGTCCCTGCTTGAGGTCCTGCTGGATTTCGGCGAGCAGCTGCCGCTTCATGGTCTCGAGCGTTTCGCGAGCGGTCTTCAGGAAGGCTTTACGCATGGTCTCCTCGAAAGGCGGCGGATGGTAAGGGCTGGTACCAACCGTGTCAACTCTCGCCGGCGGAAGCGCGAACCTCGCGGAATCTCGGCGAACGGCTACGGCCGGCGCCCCGAAGCGCGGCCCACGAGCGGCGCCACGAGCGCCCACACGCGGTGCTCCACCTCCTCGACCGTGAGGAGCCGTCCATCCTCCATGCACTCGACGCGCTCCCAGCGTTCGCTCCGGTCGAGCGTGACGAGCGCCAGGTAGGCGGCCTCCGCCGCGCGCAGGTGGGCGCGGTCGTCCTCGTGGATGTCGCGCGCCTTGCCCCGAAGGTAGGCGCGCTCGTCCTTCCCGGCCACGAGATCGAATCCGACATCGGCGGGCACGTGCAGCAGGATGGTGAGGTCGGGCTTCGGGATCCCGAGCAGCTCGTACTCGAGATGGTTCAGCCAGGCGAGGAAGCGCTCGCGCTCTCCGCGGTCGGCGAGCTTCGCCATCTGGTGCCCCTTGTTGGCCGAGACGTAGCGGTTCGAGATCACGATCCCGCCGCGCGCCAGCGCCGCGCGGATCTCGAACGACGCGTCGAAGCGGTCGAGCGCGTAGAACAGGGAAGCGCGATACGCGCCGACATCGGCGAGGTCGCCATACTCGCCGCGCAGGTAGCGCTCGATGAAGTACGCCGACGGCGCGCCATAGCGCGGGAAGTCGACGAGCACGACGTCGCGCCCGTCCGCCCGCAGGCGCCGTTCGAGCCGGGCCGTCTGGGTGCCCTTTCCCGAGCCGTCGAGCCCGTCGACTACGACGAAGACGCCGCTCATCTGCGCCGGTAGGTGACGAAGGAGAGCTCTTCACGGTCCTCCCGCGCCGTCTCCTTCCAGACGGCCGGATCGATCGGCGGGAAGAAGGTGTCCCCGGCGACGTCGCGATGCACGTGGGTCAGGTCGAGCACGTCGGCGCGCGCCATCGCCTCGGCATACACCGCGCCGCCGCCGTTCACGACGACCTCGTCGCCGGCATGCGCCGCAAGCGCGTCCGCGAGCGACGCGAAGCGCTCGACGCCGACCGGCAGCGGATAGTCGATCCGGCGCGTCACGACGACGTTCGTACGGCCCGGCAGCGGCCGAAAACGCTCCGGGATCGACTCCCACGTCCTGCGACCCATCACGACGACCTTCCCCATGGTGATCGCCCGATAGCGCTTCATGTCCTCGGGGATGCGCCACGGCAGAGCGCCGTCCTTGCCGATGCAGCCGTTCCGCGCGACCGCCGCCACGATCGTGATCATGGCGTCAGACCGCGATCGGAAAATCGATCTTCGGATAGCTCTCGTAGCCGTCGACGCGGCTGTGCTCGGCGGTCCAGTCCCAGATCGAGGCGAACGGCTCGGTCACGACCCGCGGCAGCGGATGGCGCTCGGGGTCGCGGGTGAGCTGCTCGCGCACGCCGTCGAGCTGGTTCACGTAGACGTGCGTGTCGGCGAGGAAGCCGATGAGCCGCCCTTCCCGGAGTCCCGCCTCCTTGGCGAGGAGGTGCAGCAGGAGTCCGTAGCTCGCGATGTTGAACGGCAAGCCGAGGGGCACGTCGACCGAACGCTGGCTCCAGAGGAGATTGAGCTTCCCTCCGATGACCGTGACCTGGAATACGAAATGGCACGGCGGCAGCCCCTGTTCGCCGAGTTGTTGAGGATTCCAGGCGCTGACGATCATACGGCGATCGTCGGGATTCGCCTTCAGCGTGTCGACGACATGGCGGAGCTGGTCGATTCCGCAGCCGGTGTAATCGGTCTCGTGGTCTACGTAGGCCGCACCGAAGTGGCGCCACTGGAATCCGTAGACCGGTCCGAGATCCGGCTCCTCGAGCATGCGCCGCCGCGCGAGCTCGTCGTGCCCGTAGGCCGCTCTCAGCGGATGCGCCCACTCGTCCCAGATGTGGTTGTCGCGCGCCTGGAGCCACCGCTTGTCGGTGATGCCCCGCACGAAGAACTCGAGCTCGGTTGCGACGAGCCGGAACGGCGTCCGCTTGGTCGTGAGCAGCGGGAAGCCCGTCGCCATGTCGTGCTCGAACGTCGCGCCGGCGATTGCGATCGTGTCGACGCCGGTGCGGCTCGGCTTGGGCTCCCCTTCCGCGAGGATGCGCCGGACGATGTCGAGGTACGCTTTCACGGTCCGCCCCGCCTCCTAGCTAGTGGCCCGTCGAGCCGAAGCCTCCGCGCCCCGGACCGGTCGCCTCGGTCACCACCCACCGCACCCGCGGCCGGGGGAACACGATGCCCTGCGCGATGCGCGTCCCCGCCGGAACCCGCACGTCGCGGTCGCCGGGGTTCCAGACCGAGATCAGCACCTCGTCGTCGGCGCCACAATAGTCGGGATCGATCACGCCGACGCCATTGGCGAGGACGAGGCCGAACTTCTTGAAAAGCGAGGAGCGCGCGTAGACGTGGAACACGTGGTCGGCCGGCACGCCGATCACGAGGCCCGTCGGCAGGAGCGCGTGGCTCCGAGCGGGCACCGCCGCGTCGTCGAGGATCGCCAGATCGAAGGCCGCAGCCCCCTCGGTCTGGTACTCCGGAACCTGCGCGCGCGGGTCGCGTCTGGTAATGCGGACGGTGAGCACCGGCGCGATCTTTCAGCGCCGCGGCGGGGCGGTCAAGACCGGAGGTCCCGCGTGTCGTGCGTCCCGCGGACGTCCCGCGCGAGGCCCGGCGCGGCGCCCGCTCATCGCCGCAGCCTTCGCGGCTCGCCCTGCCACCACACGACCTGCTTGCCCGCCTGCCTGAGCAGTTCGAGGCCCATCGCGTCGCCGCGCTGATTCGGCTGCCGACAATGGACCCGCATCACCCCGCTGTTGATCGCCCGCTTCGCGCACATTACGCACGGCGTGTGCGTGAGGAACATGACCTTGTCCTTCTCGATCGCGCCCGCTTTGAGAAGCGCGTTCTCCTCGGCGTGTACGTAGCCGCTACGATCGACCGGGATGAAGTCGCGGTCGTTCATGCCGGCGGCGCCGCCGTTGTAGCCGACGCCGAGCACGCGCTCGAGATCGGCCGACACGACGACGCATCCGACCTTCTGCGAGCCGTCCGTCGAGCGCAACGCGAGCGCCTCGGCGAAGCGCTGGTACGCCTCGGGAAGCGTCATCGAGGCCGGCAGGCGGCCGGCGACGAGCCCGGGAGGATGCGGCCCCGCCCCGCGCGGACGCCAGCGCGGATAGTGGATCACCGCCTTGCCCGCACGACGCAAGAGCTCGAGACCCTTGCGCCCGCGCGCGCTCGCCGTGCGATAGTAGACGTGGCTCACACCGCTGTTGATCGCACGCACCGCGCAGAGCCGACACGGCGCCTCGGTGACGAACATCACCTTGTCCTTCTCGACGGCGCCGGCGATGAGGAGCGCGTGCTCCTCGGCGTGGAGATGACTGTCGCGCGACCGCGCGTTGCCGGCGATGCCGCGCGCGCTCGCCGCGCCGCCCGAGAATCCGGCGCCGAGCACGCGCTCGAGGTTGAAGCTCACGAGCACGCATCCCGTCCGGTGCGCCGCCGCGGGCGAGCAGCGCGCCAATGCTTCGGCGAAGCGCAGGAACGATTCGAAGAGCGGAATGCGGTCCTGGTAGGCTCCGCAGTTCAGCGGGTGCGTGTTCTCGGGGCGGCCATCCTTCACGTGCGAGCGCCGGCGCGACCGCCGCGCGGAGCGGGCGGCCACGACGTCAGTCGCGGAAGTTGACGAACTGGAGCGCGAGTCCGA
>WBZR01003961.1_pt1 | contig 12632 bp, 13 predicted proteins | sample 5204231 | NCBI WGS metagenome assembly WBZR01 (sample SAMN12412403, study PRJNA552823) | activated sludge metagenome | isolation source: activated sludge from anammox sidestream of wastewater treatment plant... | place: USA: Virginia | collected 2017-08
CGAGCAGCTCGGCTGGCAGCTCCCGGACGTCGTCGTGGCCCCGATCGCCTCCGGCGCTCTCTACTCGAAGGTCGCGCAGGGCTTCGGCGAGGTCACGCGGCTGGGGCTCGCGGACGGCGGCGTGCCGCGCCTGATCGGGGCGCAGGCGGAGGGCTGCGCGCCCGTCGCGGCCGCGCTCGCCGAGGGGCGGCGCGTGACGCCCGTCAAGCCGCGCTCGCTGGCCCGCTCGCTCGCGATCGGCAGCCCCGCCGACGGGGAGCTGGCCGTCGGCACGGCCCGCGCGACCGGCGGCGACATCCACGTGGTCGCCGAGGACGAGATCGGGCCGAACATGGCGCTGCTCGCCGAGACGGCCGGAGTGTTCGGCGAGACCGCCGCCGGCGTCACGCTCGGGGGGTTGTGGGAGGCGGTGCGCCGCGGGCAGGTGGGGGAGCGAGACCGGGTCGTCCTGCTCGTCACGGGTGACGGGCTGAAGACGCCCGATCCGGTCGCCGACCGCTTCGTTCCCGTCCCGATCGAGGCGGACGCGGACGCTCTCCTCTGCGCGCTCGGGGCGGTGTGAGCGCGATGGCGAACCGTTTTCTCGACGCGCTCGCGCAGGACCGTATCCTCGTCGCGGACGGTGCGATCGGTACGGGCCTGCAGCGGCTCGGCCTGGGGCCGGGCCAGCCGCCGGAGGAGCTCGTCTTCGATGCTCCCGGCGCCGTCCTCGAGCTGCACCGGAGCTTCGTCGAGGCCGGCGCCGAGATCGTGCTCACGAACACGTTCGGCGGCACGCCGGTCCGGCTGCGCGACTCCGCCTACCCGGGCCGGGCCGCGGAGCTGAACCGGCGGGCCGTCGAGCTCGCGCTGGAGGCGGCCGCCCCGGCCGGGGCGCTCGTGGCCGGCTCGATGGGCCCCACGGGGGCGCTCCTGACCTCGCTCCCGTTCGGCACGCTCGAGCCCGAGGAGGCCCGGGAGGCGTACGCCGAGCAGGCCGCGGCCCTGGCCGAGGGCGGGGCCGACCTGCTCCTCGTGGAGACGCAGTTCGCGCTCGACGAGGCGCTCGCGGCGGTCGAAGGGGCACGCTCGGCCAGCGCGCTGCCGCTCGTCGTCAGCTTCAGCTTCGACTCGGTCACGAAGCGCGGCGCGCGGACGATGATGGGCGTGGGCGCGGCCGACTTGGCGGAGACGTTTCCGCCGCTCGGCGTGGTCGCGCTCGGCGCGAACTGCGGCAGCACGCCCGTGGTGTCGGAGGCTGCGATCCGGGAGCTCGCGACGCTGCTGCCCGGTCTGCCGCTGTGGGCCAAGCCGAACGCCGGGCTGCCGAAGCCGCTCTCGAACCCGCCCGAGTACGAGCTCCGGCCGGAGCAGCTCGCGTCGAGCGCGCTTCGGCTCGTCGAGGCTGGCGCGCGCATCGTCGGCGGCTGCTGCGGCACCTCGCCTGAGCACGTGCGGGCGATCGCCGACGCGGTGTCGGGGCTCGCCCGGGCCTGAGCGCGTCAGGCGCCTCGCGGCACGAGCGGCCGACCCGCGAGCAACCGCTCGACGCCGCCGAGGCCGTCGTGGCAGGCGCCGTCGCGGGTGACCAGCGAGGGCACGCTGCGGACGCCGGCACCCGCGGCGCCATGGCGGATCTGGGCGAGCCGCGCGAGCCGTGCCGGCGCGTAGGCGGCCTGGAGAGCCTCGTCGGGGTCGATGCCGGCCCGGTCGGCGGCCCGGCGGATCTCGCCGTCGGTCGCGATGTTCTCGCCCTCGCAGAAGTAGGCCTCGGAGAACGCCCGGCGAAGCTCCCGCAGCCGTCCGAGCTCCTTCGCGAGCAGGCAGACCGCGAGCGGCAGCGTCGAGCGCGGCTGCTCGCGAGGCAGGTGGATCTCGACGCCGAGCTCGACCGCCCGGCGGTAGACGTTGCGGCTCCAGTCCGCGCGCAACTGCTCGTCGCGTGGCTCGAGCAGCGGCCTGGGCGCTGGACGCAGCTCGAGCGGGAGCCAGTCGACGACGATCGCGTGCGAGTCCTCGGCCGCCTCGACGGCGTGCGACTCGAGGTACGAATAGGGGCAGACCAGGTCGAAGTAGAAACGCACGGGCCTGGCCACGGGCTCAGGTTAGCGACTAGCCCGTCCGGGCCCGCCGGGCCGCGCTCCAGCGAGATCGGGCCTGTGAGCCGGATCACGAAGGGTTCGGCTGGAGCGCCCGGCGGAGGAGGCGCTCGGTCGCTGGGAGCGTTCGCGGCGGACGGAGGTACGGTGACGGCGGCCTTCACGATCGCCGGCTGCGCGGTCGGCCCCGTCCTGTGGCGCTCGCTGCGGCTGCCGCTCGACTTCGCCCGCTGGCCGCGCACCCAGGCCCCGCGCGCTGCGGCGGCGGCGCGGCCGTCGTCCTGGCGGCCGGCCCGGTTGGCTTGCGCCATGGCCGGGCTCGGCCCAGGCTCAGTCGAGTGCCGGTGCCGTGCGCGCCGCGCGCCGCTGGAAGATCCAGAGGGCCGGGACGGCGGCCAGGCCGGCCGAGCCGATCGCGAGCGCCGCGACCCCGAGCTCGTTCAGCGCCACGCCGCCGACGAGGGCGAGCGCGGCGCCCGCGAAGGCGCCGAGCTGGTCGGAGAACCCGAGCAGCTTGCCGCGCTCCCGCGGCTCGGTCCGGTCGACGAGCTCGGCACTGGCGGCCACGTAGGAGAAGTTCCAGCCGAGCCCGAGGCCGAACAGGAAGATCGCGGTTGCCCAGACGTCCTCGGAGAGGAGCAGGCCGAGGCAGGAGGCGGACATCACCGCCAGCCCGGCCACGAGGGCGGGCAGCCGACCGATCCGGTCGATCAGCGTGCCGACGACGAGCACGAGCGCGTACATGCCGAGCACATGCGCCCCGATCACCGGGAACACGTCGGCCTGGTGATGGTGGTGATGGTCGACGATCACGTAGCCGGAGAGGTTCATCACCGCCACCATCACCGAGAAGCTCGTGAGCGCGGCCACGAGCGCCGGTGCGACGCCGGGCCGCCGGACGAGCGCCGCGAGCGGGGTGGCCGGCGCGGCCTCGACCGTGCGCACCGGCGGCGTGATCGCTTCGGCGATCCGGCGGGGGTCCGGTCGCACGCAGAGGACGAGCAGGAGACCGGCGAGCATGAAGCCCGAGGAGGCGAACCACGGCACCGCGAGCTCGCCGGGGGAGAGGTCGCGCCCGGCGAAGAGCGGGCTGAACACGAGCGGGCCGAGGATCGCCCCGAACACCGCGCCGACGAGGACGTAGGCGATGCCCCGGGCCCGGCGCGAGGGCTCGACGAGGTCGCCGCCGGCGGCGCGGACGAGCCCGACCGTGCCCTGCGCGCCCCCGAGCAGGACGAAGCCGACCAGCACGAGCGCCACGGAGACGGTGCGAGCGCCGAGCCCGGTGACGATCGCCCCCAGCGCGCCGACCGAGAACCCGGCGGCGATCACCGGCACCCGGCCGAAGCGGTCCATCGCCCGGCCAGCCGGGCCCGACGCGAGCGCCGCGGACGCGAGGAAGATCGCCGGGCCGAGGCCGAGTAACCCCTCGACGCCGGTGACGAGCACGAACGTGAGCGCTGAGATCGCCGCGACGAGCTGGAACATCCCCGACTGCGCCGTCATGCAGAGCGCCAGCAGGACCGTGTTGCGGCGGATGTGCAGATCGGGCGCGGTCGCGGTCATCTCGGCTCTTCCGCGCGGACGCGCGCGGTGCTGCCAGCATGGCAGGATCCCGCCACGGTCGCCGACGTCACCCGCGCGTGGACGGGGTCCCGGCGCATGGCCGGCGGCTGTATGGTGGCTCCGTGGCGGGGATCGTCGAGGGCGGTTGCGCGCCGCTCACCGGGAGCGTGAGCGTCGCGGCCGCGGCGCTGAAGGAAGACGGCGTCCTGTGAGTCGTGCGGCGGCCGGAGACAGCCTCCCGGGCGCACCTGTCCGCTCCGGACGTGTCCCGGGGCCAGGCCCCGGGACACGTCCGGAGCGGACAGGGGGGCGGCCGCGATGACGGAGCGGCGGATCACGATCTGCGACGTCGGCCCGCGCGACGGGCTCCAGAACGACCCGAAGGTGCTCGACCCGGCCGTGCGCGCGGAGCTCGTGAACCGGCTTGCCGGTGCCGGGCTGCCGCGAGTCGAGGCGGTCAGCTTCGTCAATCCGGCTCGCGTGCCGCAGATGGCGGGCGCCGAGGAGACGGTGGCCGCGATCGACCGTCGCCCCGGCGTCGTCTACGCGGGCCTCGTCCTCAACGAGCGCGGCTACGAGCGCTTCCGCGAGACGACGCTCGACGAGGCCCACTGCGCGTACGGGGCGAGCGAGACGTTCAACGCGAGAAACCAGGGCGCGACGGTTGCCGAGTCGGCGGCTGCGGCGGCGCGCATCGTTGCGCGCGCCCACGAGGACGGGCGTCGCGCGACCGTGACGATCGGGGTCGCGTTCGGATGCCCGTTCGAGGGCCGCGTCGATCCCGGCCGGGTGCTCGAGCTCGCCGCCGCCGCTGCGGCCGCCGGCGCTGACGAGATCGTCTTCGCCGACACCGTCGGGGTCGGCGTGCCGCGCCAGGTTCGCCACCTCGTCTCGGAGGGCGTGAGGCTCGGCCGGCCGATCGGGCTGCACCTGCACAACACGCGCAACACCGGGCTCGCGAACGCCCTCGCCGGGATCGAGGCGGGCGCGTCGTTGCTCGACGCCTCGGTCGGGGGCGTCGGCGGCTGCCCGTTCGCCCCGCGCGCGACCGGCAACGTCTGCACCGAGGATCTCGTCTACCTCCTGCACGGGGAGGGCGTCGAGACCGGGATCGACCTCGGCGCCCTGATCGATGTCGCCCTCTGGCTCGAGGGCGTGCTGGGCCGGCAGCTCGAGGGGCAGGTCTACCGGGCCGGCTCGTTCGCGCCGGTCGCCGGATGAGATCGCCGGGAGGGCCGCTCGCCCATGCTCGTTCGTGAGCGCGGCGACTGCTGGCAGCTCGTGCGCCAGCCCGACCACGGCGACCTCTCGGGCCAGCTCGCGCGGGCGTGGGGAGGGGAGCTGCCCACGTCCCCGCGCTCGCGCCAGCTCGCGCTCGCCGCGGCCCGGCACGACGACGGCTGGGCAGTCTGCGACCGTCGCCCCGCCTGGGATCCGCTCCGCCGCCGCCCCCTCGGCTTCCTCGACGTTCCGGTCCCCGCCCACCTCGCCTGCTACCGCGCCTGCATCGAGGTCGTCACGGACGAGGACTGCTACGCGGGCGCGCTCGTCGCCATGCACGCGGTCGGGCTCTACAACGGGCGCTACGGGACGCAGGCCGGCACCTCGCGCCCGGTGCCCGCCGGGGCGAGGGCGGAGCTCGACCGGTTCGTCGCCGAGGCGGAGGCGCGCTACCGGGCCGCCTGCGAGCGGCTCGGGATCGGCGCCGCCGAGCGCTGGCAGGACTACCTGCTGCTCCAGGCCTACGACCGGCTCTCGCTCGCGTTCTGTCTGCGCGAGTGGGAGTCCTCGGACGCCCTGCCCGAGGTGATCGATCGAGTTCCGGCCGGCGGTGGCGATGTCGAGCTGCGGATCGAGCCGCTCGGGCCGTGGCGGGTGCGGCTCGAGCCCCACCCGTTCCGCGAGCGGCCGGCCCGCTTCACGCTCGTCCGCAAGCTGCTCCTGCGCGCACCGTTCGCAGGTCACGACGATTTCCGCTCGGCCTACTTCGGCGCCCGTACCGAGCTCGTCGAGATCCGGGCCGAATAGAGTCGGGCCGTCGCGGGGCATCCACCCACGCCTGCTGGCGGCACCGGGCCCGCTCCGCCCGCGGGGCGGGCGAGCAGCCGCTACCCTGACGGGCGCTGCGCGTCCCGTGCGACGCCGCCGACCGTGAGAAAGGAGCGCCGGGGGATGGGTGACTGGGAGGATCAGGACCGCGACCAGCTCGAGCGTCGCCTCGAGAGCGAGCTGAGGAAGCGGGGCCTGACCCGGCGCGACCTGATGCGCGACGGCGGCATGAGAATCGCCGCGATCCTCGGCCTCGGCGCGCTGTTCGCGGCCTGCGGCGGCGACGGTGGCGGCGCCGTCGGCGACGAGGAGACGCCCGGGGGAGCCCCGGCGGCGGACGCTCCCGGGACTCCCGGGGCTCCGGTCGCGTGAGGATCGTCGTCCTACCCGGGGACTGCATCGGGCCCGAGCTCACGGCGGAGGCGACCCGGGCGCTGGCCGCGCTCGTACCGGGGATCGAGCTCGAGCAGCGTCCGTTCGGCGCGGCGGCGATCCGCGCCTGTGGCGATCCCCTCCCGGACGCCACGCTCTCGGCGTGTCGCGGCGCCGACGCGGTGCTGAAGGGGCCGATCGGCGACCCCGAGTTCGACGCCGCCGAGGTGCGGCCCGAGCAGGGGCTCCTGCGCCTCCGCGAGGCGCTCGACGTCTACGCGAACCTGCGCCCCGCCCGCCGCGGCGAGGTCGATCTCCTGATCGTCCGCGAGCTGGTCGGTGGCCTCTACTTCGGCGCCCGGGGCGTGCGGGACGACGGCACGGCCTTCGACACGTGCGAGTACCACCCGGCCCAGGTCGAGCGGATCGCGCGGCGCGCCTTCGAGCTGGCGCGGGAGCGCCGCCGGCGCGTCACGTCGGTCGACAAGGCGAACGTGCTCGAGACCTCGCGCCTGTGGCGGCGCGTCGTCTCCGAGCTCGCGGCCGGCTATCCCGACGTCGAGCTCGACCACATGCTCGTCGACAACTGCGCCATGCAGCTCGTCCAGGCGCCCGGGCGCTTCGACGTGATCCTGACCGAGAACATGTTCGGGGACATCCTCTCCGACGAGGCCTCGGCCGTCAGCGGGGGGCTCGGCCTCGCCGGCTCGGCGAGCCTCGGCGACGCCGGCCCCGGTCTGTTCGAGCCCGTGCACGGCTCCGCCCCCGAGCTCGCCGGCCGCGGGATCGCCAACCCGGCCGGGATGCTGCGCTCGACCGCGCTCCTGCTCGCCCACGGGCTCGGGCTGCCCGAGCAGGCGCGGCGCCTCGACGCGGCGGTCGACCGGGCACTCGAGGCGGCGCCGCCGCCCGACCTCGGCGGCAGCGCCACGACGCGCGAGATCGGCGACGCGGTTCTGGCGGCGCTCGCGCGGGACGCGTGAGCGCGTGAGCGAGACCGGGCAGGAATGGCGCGGCAAGCCCGGGCGGATGACCGCCGCCGAGCGGCCTCCCCCGCCGCGCGCGGCTCGCGCCGTGCCCCTGAGCTCCGCTCGGGCTCAGGGCTCGAGCCGCGCGTTCTCGCGGTAGCGCTGCTCCTCCTCCGGCGGGTAGCAGCGCAGCTCGGGACGCTCCCGGTCGGTCACGGGGCCGCCTTCGAGGAGCGCCACGCAGTAGGGGACGAGGTGCGGGTCACCGAAGTTGACCGTGCAACGGTAGGCGGCCCGGCCCTCGAGCTCGAGCTCGCTGTCGATGCAGTCGATCGACCGCACCGACAGGTCGAGCGCCTCGAGGCGGTCGCGCAGCGCGGCCGCCGCCGCGGCCGTGCCGGCGCGCTCACCGCCGCAGGAGACCGCGAGCGCGACCGCCGCAACGGCAAGGCCGCTCCGCCAGGGCGGGATCGACGGCGCGACGCGGCGGGCGATCTCAGGGGGTGAGAACAACCTTCGTCGCCTCGCGGGCGTCGAAGAGGCGGTACGCCTCGGCCGCGTCGGCGAGCGGCAGCCGGTGCGTGATCACGCCTGTCGGGTCGAGCTCGCCCGTGCCGAGCAGGCCGAGCAGCCCCGCCCGGTCGTTCGTCGGGTCGCCGATCGTGAACCTGAGCGTCAGCTCGCGCTCGAACATGCGCAGGTTGTCGAGGGGGTAGTCGGACTCGAAGTGGGCGCCGACGACCGAGACCGTGCCGCGGCCGCGAGCGAGGGGAAGGGCGGCGTCGAGAGCGCCCCGCGTCCCCGCCGCCTCGATCACGACGTGGGCGCCGAGGCCGTCGCCGGCGGCGGCGACGGCGGCCGCGGCCTCGTCCGGGGCGGCCGCCTCGGCGCCCAGCGAGCGTGCGAGCTCGCGCCGGGCGGCGATCCCGTCCACCGCCAGGACGCGCGCGCCGTGGTGGAGCGCCGCGAGCACCGCCATCAGGCCGACGGGCCCGCAGCCGACGACGCAGCAGAGCTCGCCGGCGCGGACGCCGCCGCGCACGACGGCGCCCCACCCGGTCGGGAGGATGTCCGCGATCAAGGTGCCGGCCTCGTCCGAGATCGAGTCCGGGAGCGGCTCGAGCACGAGGTCGGCGCCGGGGACCCGCACGAGCTCGGCCTGGCCGCCGTCGAGTCTCGGGTAGACGCCGGAGTAGCCGAACAGCGCGCGGCCCTCGCACTGGGTCGGCAGCCCGAGCCGGCAGTACGCGCAGGTCCCGTCCCGGGTCATCGACCCGTTCACGACCCGCTGCCCCAGCCGGATCCGCTCGACCGCCGGGCCGACCTCGTGGACGACACCCGCGAACTCGTGCCCCAGCACCGTGCCCGCCTCGAAGCCGGGCGTGAGCCCGTGGTAGGGGAAGAGGTCGGCGCCGCAGATCGCGGTCGCCGCCACCCGCACGATCGCGTCGCCCGGGTCGAGCAGGGACGGCTCGGCGACGTCGTCGACGCGGACGTCGCCCGGCCCGTGCAGGACGACCGCCTTCACGCCGGCTCCTCGAGCTCGACGAGGTGGCCGTCCGGATCGCGGACGAAGAAGCGATGCCCGCCCCACGGGGGCGAGTAGAGCGGGGCGACGAAGTCGGCGCCGACCGCCTCGAGCGCCGTGTACGCCGCGGCGGCGTCGGCGACCTCGAGCACGAGCATCGCCGCGGCCCGGCCCGGCTCCGCGGGCGCGTGGAGCACGACGTCGTGGTCGGGCGGGCTGTGGCCCTGCTCGGCCAGCGAGAGCCGCGTGCCCGCGAGCGAGAGGATGGCGTAGGGCGGGTCGTCGAACGTCGCCTCGACCGAGAAGCCGAGCGAGTCGCGGTAGAACGCGAGCGACCGGTCGACGTCGGCTACGGCGAGGATCGCGCCCGCGCGCGAGACCCCGGGGGCGGCCATCAGTTGTGGGTCATGCCGGCGTCGGCGACGAGCATCTGCCCGGTTACCCAGCCGGCCTCCTCCGAGAGCAGAAAGGCGACCGACGGCGCGATGTCCGCCGGCTCGCCCCGGCGCGGGATGCACTGGAGCATCTGCACGAACTCGAACGCCTCCTTGTGGGGGCCGCTGAGCACCCCCTCGGAGGCGGTCAGGCCGGGCGCGACCGCGTTGACGGTGATGCCGTGCTTGCCGATCTCGCGCGCGAGCGCGCGCGTGAAGGCGAGCACGCCGCCCTTGGACGCCACGTAGTGGGCGAGGTTCGGGGTTCCCGCCAGCACGACGTTCGAGCAGATGTTGACGATCCGCCCGTACCCGGCCTCCCGCATCGGGCCGTAGACGGCGCGGTTGACGAGGTACGTGCCGTCGAGGTTGACCGACATGATCCGCCGCCACTCGTCGAAGTCGATGTCGTCCCAGGCGGTGAAGGGAACGACCGCCGCGACGTGCGCGAGCGCGTCCACCTTGCCGTGGGCGGCGAGGGTGCCGTCGACCAGGCGCTGAACGTCGTCCGGGCGGGACACGTCGACCTCGAGTGCCGTCGCGCCCGGGAGCTCGGCCGCGGCCTGCTCGGCGCCCCCGCCGTTCACGTCGGCGCAGACGACGGTCGCGCCCTCGGCGGCCAGCTTGCGTGCGACCGCCCGGCCGATGCCTTGCGCGGCGCCGGTCACGATCGCGACCCTTCCGTCCAGCTTGCCCATCGTCGCCTCCTTCCGGGGCCGCTCGCGGCCCGCACGTCGGTCAGAGCTCGTAGCACTCGGGCGCGTGGCGGTACGTGCGCCACGCGTCCATGTCGTGGGAGAAGTACACGTCGGCGCCCCGCTCCTCGGCGAGCGCCTTGACGCGGCGGATCGAGCGCACGCCCGCCACCGGGTCGATGTGGAACGACGGCTGGACGCCCTTCTCGAGCGCCGCCGCCGTGTAGACGACGTCGAACGCGAACAGCATCGGCTTCGCGCCCGAGCCGGGGTCGACGAGCAGCGAGTAGTGGCCGACCGTGTGCCCAGGCGTCTCGTACAGCCAGAGCCCCCTCGCGAGCTCGAAGTCGCCGCTGACCGGCACGAGGGTCGCGCCCTCGTGGTCCCAGCTCTGGTCCGAGTAGCCGAGATGCTCGAACGGCTCGCAGTTCCGCGCCTGGGCGATCTCGCGGGCGTGGATCAGGTTTCTCACGCCCGCGCCGGCGAAGTGCTTGTTGCCGCCGACGTGGTCGAAGTGCAGGTGCGAGTTGACGAGCGCGGTCACGTCGGCCGGCCGGAAGCCGCACAGCTCGAGCTGGGCGAGGATCGTCTGCTCCGGCGTCTGTTCGGGCAGCTCGAACGGGAGCACGCGGTTCGTGTGCTCGAGGTCGAAGCCGGTGTCGAACAGGAACAGGCCCTCGTCGTGCTCGATCAGGAGCCCGTAGGAGGGGATCCGGACCGGCGTGCCGCCGCCGATGTTCCACATGAGCTGGGCGTGGTCGATCACGATCGAGCCGTTGTCGAGGAACCAGATCTTCACGACAGCCTCCTGGGGTCTAGGACTCGAGCGCCCTGCGCACGGCCACGAGCTTCGCCGCCCGCCGCGCGCGCAGCTCCGCGATCTGCTCGGGCGTGTAGTCGTAGATGCCGCCGCCGGTCTTCATCCCGAGGCGGCCCCGGTCGATCAGCTCGCGGATCGTCGAGGAGACCTCCCCCGAGGTGGAGAGGTCCTGGTTGAGATAGGAGCCGACGGCGTTGTAGATGTCGAGACCGGCCATGTCGAGCAGCTCCATCGGGCCGATCACGGCGAGCTTGTAGCCGATCCCCCACCGGACGTTCAGGTCGAGCCCCTCCGGGTCGATGATGCCGCGGTCGACGAGATCGAGGCACTCGCGCATGATCGCGTAGAGGATCCGGTTCTCGACGAAGCCCGGCACCTCGCGCTCGACCACCGGGTGGTAGCCGACCGAGCGCACGAGCGCGCAGGTGGCGTCGACGACGGCCTCGCTCGTGCGCTCGCCCGGGATCACCTCGATCATCGGGATCAGGTGCGGCGGGTTCGACCAGTGCATGCCGACGACGCGCCCGGGAACGGAGCAGGCCTCGGCGATCTTCGTGATCGGGATCCCCGACGTGTTCGAGGCGAGGATCGCGTCCGCCCCGACGTGCTGCTCGAAGGCGCGGAAGACCTCGTGCTTCAGCTCGAGCCGTTCCGGCACCGCCTCGATCACGATCTCCGCGCCGGCGAGCGCGGCCGCGAGGTCCGACTCGAAGCGCAGCGACCCGCCGGCCACGACCGGCGTCTCGAGCCGGTCGAGCACGCCCCGCGCGAGCTGCGCGCCCTCTTTCGCCCGCTCGAGCTGCTCGGCGCTGACGTCGTAGAGCGCCGTCTCGAGCCCGGCCCGGGCGAGCACCGCCCCCATCCCGGGGCCCATCGTGCCGGTTCCGATCACGGCCGCTCGCGTGAGCTCAGCCACCAGTTGCCTCCTTCGTCTGTTCCCTGATGCGCCGCCAGACGCGCTCCGGCGTCAAGGGCAGCTCGGTCATCGGCACCCCGGCGTCGGCCAGGGCGTTCACGATCGCGGCGGGGATCGCGGCCAGCGCGCCCTCGCCGCAGCCCTTGGCGCCGTAGGGGCCGGGGCCGTCGCCGTTCTCGACGACGATGCAGGTCAGCTCGGCGGGCAGGTCCCGGACGGTCGGGATCCGGTACTCGAGCAGCGTGCCGTTCGCGAGCTGGCCGTCCAGCCAGAGCATCTCCTCGAACAGCGCGTTCCCGATCCCCTGGAGCGTCGCGCCCTCGTCCTGGCGCTCGACGAGCAGCGGGTTGATCGCGCGCCCGACGTCCGCGACCGTGGCCGTGCGCAGAACCGTGACGACGCCGGTGTCGGGGTCGACCTCGACCTCGGCCGCGCCGACGCAGACCTCCCAGAACACGGGCCCCTCGGCGTACGAGCCCGTTCCCTGCGGGCGCACCTCGCCCGTGCCGATCAGCTCCCCGCCCGCGAAGCCGAAGTGGCGCCGCATCAGGGCGACGTATTCCTCCGGGTCGGGCTCGCCGCCGGCGATCCGGGCGAGCTGCTCGCGGACGTCCCGCGCGGCCCGCTGCACGGCAAGCCCCGCGAGCGTGGTCGAGCGGCTCGCGCCGGTCGAGCGGTCGTAGGGCGTGAAGCGCGTGTCGGCGCCCGGCACGCGCACCCGCTCGAGCGGCAGCCCGAGCTCCTCGGCCGCGATCTGCGCCATCACCGTCCGGGCCCCCTGACCCTTCTCGGTCGTGCCGACGAGGACGACGGCGGTGCCGTCCGACTCGAGGCGCACGGCCGCGTTCGAGACGGGGTGGGCTCCGGCCGCCAGGAGCCCGACCGAGAGCCCGCGGCCGTGCCAGCGCCGCCGCGGCCCGCCCCAGCCGATCGCCGCGGCGACTTTCTCGACGTCGCCGACGAGGTCGGCGTCGAGCGGCTTGCCCCCCGCCCGCAGCTCCTCGCCGGGCACGCAGAGGTTCTGCCGTCGCAGCTCGAGCGGGTCGAGGCCGCAGCGCCGCGCGACCTCGTCGACCTGCGACTCCCCGATCCACTGGACGTGCGTCGCGCCGAACGCCCGGTAGGAGCCGGAGGGCGAGGTGTTCGTGTAGACGCAGGCGGCGTCGACGCGGTAGGCGGCCCAGCGGTAGGGCCCGGGGGCCGCAT
>WBZR01003963.1_pt1 | contig 12629 bp, 14 predicted proteins | sample 5204231 | NCBI WGS metagenome assembly WBZR01 (sample SAMN12412403, study PRJNA552823) | activated sludge metagenome | isolation source: activated sludge from anammox sidestream of wastewater treatment plant... | place: USA: Virginia | collected 2017-08
ACCGGCAGCACCGGCAGCACCGGCAGCACCGGCGGCATCTTCCACCGCGGCCACGACCCGCTCCACCAGCGCGGCGTCGCCGCCGAAGTAGCGCGACGGGCCGCGCGCCGGGAACCACAGGAGCCCGGGCCTCTCCACCACCAGCCGGGGGGCGAAGGCCTCCACCGCCCGGGCGACCGGCTCGAAGGCCCGGGCGTCGGCGGCCGGATCGGCATCGAGGACGGCGACGCCGGGGGCGCACGCCTCCGCCTCGCGGCGCCGCATGCCCGGCCGCACCCCCAGGGCCCGGGCCTCGGGCGAGGTCACCCGGACCCGGCCCCGCTCCACCACGACGACGGGTCGGTCGGTCGGGGCGTCGCCGCGGCGGCGGGCCGCGGTCACCGGCCAGTCGGGGCACCACACGCACACCATCCGCTCCGGCTCCGGCCCCCCGGGGTCGTGACCCTCCACGTCCACGGCGGCTCAGCCGGCCGCCGAGATCCGCCGCGACCCGCCGCCCTCCTCGCCCCGGCCGTCGACCCGGATGCGCACCACCCCGGGGACCAACGCGCCGTCGCCACCGCGCGCCGCGGCCGCGGCCCGGCCGGACGCCCGGAGGCGGCGCGCCGCACCGGCCGGCCACGCGCCCAGGGCCACGAGCACCGCACCCTGCTGGCGGGCCCGGGCCGCCAGGCGCCCGGCGACCGTGGGCGGCAGGCCGCGGGGCGTCTCCGCCAGCACCACTCCCCCGCAGTCGAGCAGGGCGGCCACCACCGCCGGCCAGCGCTCCCGGGTGACGCCTCTCACCACCGCGAAGCGCTCCAGGGCCACGCCGGCCTCGAAGGCGGCCAGGCCACCCAGCGCCCCCCGAACCGGGCTCCCGGCCCCTCCCGCCAGCTCCACGGCCACGGCCCACTCCCCCGCCGCGCCCGCCGCCGCGGCGAGGCCGATCGCCACCGAGGTGGCACCCGCCCCGGGGGTTCCCGCGACCTCGACCACCGATCCCCGGCGCAGCCCTCCTCCGCCCAGGAGCGCTCCGGCGGGGCCGGCGACGGGCAGGATCCGGTCGACGGCCCGGACCACCGGCGTGGCGAACCCGGCCACCTGCCGCAGCCGGCCCCGGGACGACGGATCGGCCGATGTCGGTGGCGGGAGCGGGGACGGGAGCGACGCCGCGACCATCACCCCAAGTTAACGAACGCCTGTTCGCTCATTCAAGAGCGCCCGGGCGAAATCTCGCCGGGCTTCGAACGGCACTCAGGCCGTGGCCGCCTCCGCCCCTTCGGCGGTACCCTCGGAACCCTCACCCCCGCCCCCGGCTGCCGGCGCCTCGGCGGCCTGGGTCGAGGCCGTGAACTCGGGCGGGGCCGGCGGCACCGGCACCGGCAGGCCGCGGGCCTCCCACCACCAACCCGCGTCGTCGCCGTGGTACTCGAGCAGGTGCTCGATCGTCGCCGACACCGGGCCCTCGAGCTCGTCCCAACGGGCCGCGGGGGCCTCGACCGTCACCACGTTGGCGTAGACCGTCACCCCGTCGACACCCAGGCCGAAGAGCCTCCGGGCCAGGAGGTCGGGCGGGCGGTCGCCCTTCCCCCGGGTGTCGGCTTCCGACGCGTAGCGCTCGACCCCCATGCCGGTCAGCGACCGGTTGAGGTCGAAGAAGCGCGTCGTCGGCGACGCCCCCCGGCGGACTTGGACCGTGATCGGCAGACCCATGGCGGCTCAGCCTACCGATCGCCCCGCGCCCACCCCCCACCCGCCCCCCAGCATGTTGCGATCCACCACAACACAGGGGGGTCGATCGCAACGCGCTCGGGGGCCACCACCAGCATGTTGCGTTCCACCACACCATAGGGGGGTCGATCGCAACATGCTCGGGGGTCAGTCAGAACAGGCGGCCGGGGGCGGGGGGTAGGCCGCCCCAGCAGAGGCCGTCCATGAAGACCCACGAGCGGCGGTGGATGGCGCTCGGACCGTAGGCGGCGAGGGCCGCCTGGTGCACCGGGGCCGGGTACCCGCGGTTCGACTCGAACCCGTAGGGAGGGAAGTGCTCACCCTCCTCGGCCATGAGCGCGTCGCGGGTGACCTTGGCCACCACCGACGCCGCCGCCACCGACAGCACCGAGGCGTCGCCCCGCACCACGGTCACGACCCGCGACCCCAGTCCGAGGTAGTCGAAGGACCCGTCGAGGACGATCCGGTCGGGCTCCAGGCCCGCCGCGGCGAGACCCTCCAGCGCCCGCAGGCCGGCCCGCCGCAGCGCCGCCGTCATGCCCAGCTCGTCGCACTCCTCGTGGCTCGCGTGGCCGACGGCGATCCCCCGGGCCCAACACCTCACCCCGGCCGCCGCGACCTCCCGCTGGGCCGGGGAGAGGACCTTCGAATCGCGCACGCCGGGTAGGTGGCGGGGCCCCGGGACGACCGCGGCCACGGTCACCGGCCCGGCCCAGGCGCCGCGGCCCACCTCGTCGATGCCGCAGACGACCTCGTCGCCGGCGCGCCAGCAGCGCCGCTCGAGGCGCAACGTGGGGGTCGGCGGGCCCATCGCGGCCCAAGTTAACCCTCTGCTACTTCTTCGCCCGGCGCGCCGCCAGGGCCGGTACGTCGCTCTACGATCGGATCGATGGTTCCCGGTACGCGCGTAGAGGTCCGTTCCCGCTTCGAGCGCGCGTGGGCGCGCGGGTTCGAGATCGCCGAGGAGGTCGGCGGCGGCCACGACGGCGACGACGTCCGCTACCGCATCCGGCGGCGCTCCGACGGCTCGGTGCTGCCCGCCCTCTTCACCGTCGACGACGTGCGCGAGGAGAAGCGCGACCGCCTCTGGTGGATCTGAGCCGCCGACCGTCGACCCCACGGGAACGGGGATCCGCCGCCCGGAGGTGACGGGGATCAGTCGAGGTTGGCGTGCAGGGTGTCGACGAGGTCGTCGACCGAGAGCGCCTGGAGCGTGGTGGTGCGCATCGTCCCCCGGGCGGCGAGCGTGACCGCGGCGTGGGCCATGGTCGTCTCGTCGGGGGCCTCGATGATGTTCAGGAAGTCGTACTGGCCCATGAGGGCGTACTGGGCGACGACCTTCAACCCCATCTCCTCGACCTCCCGCCGCACGGCGTGGATCCGGTCGGGGTTCTCGCGGATGGTGGACCAGCCGTCGGGGCCGACGGTGCTGAGCATCACGTAGGTGGGCACGCCACGATCCTAACGAGGATCCCCGGGGGCCGGGCCGGCGGCCGCCTCAGGGGCCCGGTTCCAGGCCGGCGACGGTCGCGGCCTCGGACGGGTCGGGCCCGGTCGCGAACCAGGCGTCGAGCATCTCGCGCGCCACCTCGACGCTGGTCAGGCGTAGGCCCATCACCAGGACGTTGGCGTCGTTCCACCGTCGGGCGCCGGCGGCGGTGGCGGCGTCGGTGCACAGCGCCGCCCGCACACCGGGCACCTTGTTGGCGGCGATCGACGCTCCGGTGCCCGTCCAGCAGAAGAGGACCCCGGAGTCGGCCGTCCCCCTCGCCACGCCCTCGCCCACCGCCCGGCCGACCGCGACCCAATCGAGGTCGGCGCCCGCCGGCGGACCGACCAGCTCCACCTCGTGGCCGCGGGCGGCGAGGTCGGCGGCCACGGCGTCGGTGAGCGCCGTGCGCTCGTCGGAGCCCAGGACGATCCGCATGCCGGCCATCGTGCCCGGCCGGCCGCGACCGTGTCGACCTTCGACCCTCCCGGCCGGCGGGTCCGCCGGGGGTCGCCTCCCACGGGCCGGACCGAGGTGACGCCGACGGCGGGGCCCGTATCCTGGCCGGCATGGCCGACTCCGCACCGACCGCCACCGCCGAGGGAACCGACGGGACCTCGAGGGAGCCCACGGTCGTCTCGATCGTGCCCCACACCCACTGGGACCGCGAGTGGTACTCGCCGTTCCAGACCTTCCGGATGCGCCTCGTCGACCTGTTCGACCGCCTCCTGCCCCTCCTGGACCGCGACCTCTCCTACACGCACTTCATGCTCGACGGGCAGACGGCGGTGATCGACGACTACCTCGCGATCCGCCCCGAGGCGGCCGGGACCCTGCGCCGCCTGGCCACCGCCGGGCGCATCTCGATCGGTCCGTGGGCCATCCTCATGGACGAGTACATGGTCTCCGGGGAGACCATCGTGCGCGACCTCCAGGCCGGCCTGGCCCGGGCCACCGAGCTCGGCGGGGCGATGCCCGTCGGGTATTTGCCCGACATGTTCGGCCACGTGGCCCAGATGCCCCAGATCCTCCGGCTGGCCGGCCTGGAGCACGCGGTGGTGTGGCGCGGCGTGCCGTCGGCCGTCGACCGGACCGGCTTCTGGTGGGAGGCCCCCGACGGCTCCCGAGTCCGCACCGAGTACCTCTACGGCTCGTACTCCAACGGGATGGACCTCCCCGACGATCCGAAGGTGCTCGCACTCCGGGCCATGGGCTACGAGCACGAGCTGGGCGAGGCACGCCTGCCCGGCGGCGACCTCCTCCTTATGAACGGCACCGACCACGAGCTCCCGCAGCCGTGGCTCGGCCGGGTCGTGGCCGAGGCCAACGCCGAGGGCGGCGACTACCGCTTCGAGGTCACGTCGCTGCCGGAGTACCTGGCCCGCCAGCCCGTCGACGGCCTGCCCACCTGGCGGGGGGAGCTGCGGTCCGGGGCCCGGGCCAACGTGCTGATGGGTGTGGCGTCGAACCGCGTCGACGTCCACCGCGCCGCGGCGGCCGCCGAGCGGGCGCTGGAGCGCCGGGCCGAACCCGTCGCCGCTCTCTTCGCCCCGCCGGCCGCCTACCCGCGCGAGCTGCTCGACGTGGCCTGGCGCAAGCTGATCCTCAACTCGGCCCACGACTCCTCGTGCGCGTGCAGCCACGACGAGACGGTGGCGCAGGTGCTGGTCCGCTACCACGAGGCCCGCCAGATCGGCGACGGCCTGGTCGAAGACGCGGTGCGCCGGATCGCGACCGAGGTCGACACCCCGGCCGGGACCGTCGTGGTGGTCAACCCCACGGCCGCACCCCGCGGCGGTCTGGTCCGCAGCGTGGTGGCCCGACCCGGTCCGGTCCACTTCGTGGGTCCCGACGGCGCCCCCGTACCCACCCAGGAGGTGGGGACCATCCGCAGCGAGGCGCTCTCTATCACCGAGACCGGGCGCAAGGTCCACTGGGTCCTCGACCTCATGAACGGCAGCGACTTCGCCGGCACCCGCATCGGGAGCGTCGAGCGGGCCGTGCGACCCGACGGCGTGGTCGAGCTCACGTTCCACGGCGTGCACCCCGGTGAGCCCGCCGCCGACCTCGACGCCCTGCGCGCCGAGGTGCTCGCCGAGGCGGAACAGGGCACGACGTTCCGGTTCTTCGCCTGGACGCCACCCGTGCGCGAGATGCTGTTCCGGGTCGACCCCGTCCCCGGCTTCGGGTGGAGCAGCTACCGCGACGTGCCCGGCGAGCCGCCCCCGCCCCCGGTGCGGGCCTCGGCGCCCGCCGGCGGAGGGTCCGGCGCCGAGCTCGCCAACGAGCACCTGGTGGTGAAGGTCGCCGCCGACGGCACGTTCTCGGTCGCCGGGGACTCCGTGACCGCGTCGGGCCTCGGACGGCTGGTGGAGGGCGGCGACGGCGGCGACACGTACAACTACTCGCCGCCGGCCGCCGACCGGATCGTCGACCGGCCGACCGCCGTGCGGGTCGAGATGCTGGACGGCGGACCGGTACGCGCCCGGGTCCGGATCGAGGCCGACTACCTCTGGCCCACGCACGCCGAGGGCGACGAGCGCTCCTGCTCGGCGCGGGCCGAGAGCACCGCCGCGGTGACCGTCCGGACGGTCCTCGAGCTGCGGGCCGGGGAGCGCTTCTGTCGCGTGCGGACCGAGTGGGACAACACCTGCCGCGACCACCGCGTCCGCGTCCACCTGCCGCTCCCCGCGCCGGCGGCGTCGTCCCACGCCGAGTGCGCGTTCACGGTCGTCGAGCGGGGCCTCGACGCCGAGGGCGGCCCGCACGAGGCCGGGCTGCCCACGTTCGTGTCGCGCCGCTTCGTCGACGCCGGGGACGGCTCCTGCGGCCTCGCCGTCCTCCACGACGGCCTCCTCGAGTACGAGCTCGTCGACGACGGGCGCGAGCTGGCCCTCACGGTCCTGCGGGCCACCGGCTACCTGTCGCGCTCCGAGCCGTCGCTGCGCCCCAACCCGGCCGGGCCGCTCGACCCGCTCCACGGTTCGCAGATGTTCGGGCCGGTGGTGGCCGAGTACGCGCTGCTCCCCCACCGCGGCGACTGGACCGCGGCGGGGCTCCACGAGGCGGCCGACGAGCTGCTCGTGCCCCTGGAGCGGGCCTGGGGCGGCGGGCGCGACGACGCGTCACGCCCCACCCACGGCGGTGCGCTCCGGGTCGACGGGGTGCCCGTCTCCGCGGTGCACCGCGACCCGACCGGGTACCTCGTGGTGCGGGTGTTCAACCCGTTCCCCGAGGAGCGCGAGGTCGTGATCGGGACCCCGGCGGGACCGGCCACGGGCTGGGTCGTCGACCTGCGCGGCGGGCCCGTCGAGCCCTTCGCGGGCGCTCGGGAACTGCGACCGCACGAGATCCTCACCGTCCGGATCTGACCGTCCCGGCGACCGGACCACCCCCGCGGTCGCGCCGAGGGGTCGGGGTCACGTCCCCTACGGGTCGCCGGGGTCGCCGGGGTCGCCGGGGGGGGCGGAGTGGTCGGGGTGGTGCCCGAGGAGGGCGTCGCCGGTCGTCGCCCGGGTCGACCAGCCGGGGTCCAGCGCCGGCGCGCGGAGGAGCGGCCCCGGTCCGGGCCGCCGCCGTGACGTGTCGACCTCCCACATCAGGAGCGGGTGGCCCCCGTGCCAGCGCAACGCGTACGACACCCGGCCGGCCCGGGTGGGCGCGTGGTGCACCTCGAGAGGCGCCCCGATCCAGGCCGACGGCAACGCCGGCAGCAGCGCCACGGCCGGTTCGCGGCGGGAGCCGCCGCGACCGTCGTCGACGAGCACGTCGTGCAGCGCCCGCAGGAACGCCACCGGGCCGGCGTCCCAGGTGGCCGCCGGCGACGCCGACGCCACGGCCGCGGCCAGGGCGGCCTCGGGAGCCGCGGGTACCGGCGGGCGCCGGCGGGCGGCGCGGCGGGCCCGGAGTCCGAGTCGGGCCCAGACCTCGGCGGCCTCGGCGTCGAGGCCCCAGTCCTCGAGGACGGCCATCGCCGCGGCGTCGGCCGGCGGGTCGAGGAGCACGGCGGCCCGGGCCGCGGTGAGCAGTTCGTCGGTGCGGTCGTCGGGCAACGTGGCCCGCATGCCCCGGTCGAGGAGGGTCGACCAGCCCCGGGCCGCGTCGGCCGCGGTGGCCAGGCCGGCGAGCGCGCGGCCGGGTACCGCGTCGCCGAGCGGCACCTCGGCCCCGGCCGTGGTGAGGAGGCTCCGGAAGGTGGTGCGGTGCGCCACCGGGAACACCAACGCCACCTCCAGCCTCCCGTCGGGGTCGGAGACCCGCCCGCCGGGCCCGCCGAACGCGTCGGCGAAGGCCTCGCCGGCCAACACCGTCGCCCGGCAAGAACCGGTACCCGCGCGGCCCGTCGCCCACCGCATCGGCGGCCGGGGGACCAGCAGGCGATGGGAGCCGTCGACCTCCACCCGCGGGCCGTCGGCGGTCACCCACGAGAGCGCTCCGCCGGGACCTGGCGGGCGGGGCACGGCGGAGCCACCACCACCGGGAGGGGATCCCCCGGGGTCCGCCGGCCGGAGCACCAAGGCCAGCGCGAACGGCGCCGCCGACGCGTTCTCGACCTCCACCACGATCCCGTCGGGATCGCCGCCGACGCCGTAGGCGCGGGCGACGGCGTCGCCGCCGGGGACCCGCATGGCGGTCTCCACCACCGGCACGCCCCCCACGCGCCGCTGCCGCACCGCGGCCTCCTCGCGGGGGATGCGCCACCGGTCGTCGGCGCCCACCCACCACTCGAGGCGCCACGAGGCGCCGGCCGGCCCCACCGATCCCGACCCGTCGACGTCGGCGCGGGCGGTGCCGCCGACCGCACCGACGCGCACCGCGGCGCCGGCGTGGCGCCGGGCCGGCCCGGCGAGCGAGCCGAGCGGGTTCACCGTGGCCATGGACCGATTCTCGCTCGTGGCGCCGCGCCGCCCGTCATCCGGACGGGCGCATCTCCGCCTTGGCCTCCCGCAGCATCAGGGCGGGGACGATGTCGGCCGGGCGCCGGCCCTCGTAGAGCACCGCGCCCACCTGCTCGCTTATCGGCATCTCGACGCCGTGGCGCCGGGCGAGCTCGAGCACGGCCTCGGTGCTCTTCACGCCCTCGGCGACCATGTGCATCTCCTCGACGATGTCGTCGAGGGCGCGCCCCTGGCCCAGGGCCACGCCCACGGTCCGGTTGCGGCTCTTGTCGCTGGTGCAGGTGGCGACGAGGTCGCCCATCCCGGCCAGGCCCGAGAACGTCTGCGGATCGCCGCCGAGGGCTCGGCCCAGCCGGCCCAGCTCCACGAGACCCCGGGTGATCAGCGCGGCCTTGGTGTTGTCGCCGTACCCCAGGCCGTGGGCGATGCCGGCCGCCAGGGCGATCACGTTCTTGAGCGCACCCGCGATCTCGCAGCCCACGACGTCGGGGTTGGTGTAGACGCGGAACGTGGGCGTCATGAAGGTCCGCTGGAGGCGCCCCGCCCACTCGGGATCGCGGACCGCCACGACCGTCGCGGTGGGCTGGCCCTCGGCCACCTCACGGGCGAGGTTCGGGCCGGTGAGCACCCCGATCCGCCCCGGATCGTGTCCGGGGAGCAACTCGCCCACGATCTCGGTCATCCGCCGGATCGAGCCCTGCTCGACCCCTTTGGTGAGGCTGACGACGGCGGCTTCGGCGCCCACGGAGGCCGCGGCGTCGGCGAGGACGGCCCGGAACCCGTGGGACGGGACCGCCATCACCACCACGTCGGCCCCACGGCAGGCGTCCTCGAGCGAGCTCGTGGCCTCGAGGCCGTCGGGCAGTGGGACGCCCGGGAGGTAGGCGGCGTTCTCGCGGCTCTCGCCGATCGCCTTAGCCAGCCGCGGCTCGCGCGCCCACAGGACGGTCGACGTGTTGCGCGCCGCGAGGCCGGCCACCGTCGTGCCCCACGAACCGGCCCCGACGACGGCGACGCGGGTCACGCCGGCCGGGGGCGTCCGGCCGCGGCGCGGCAGCTACGGAGCCGGGCCGTCTCCGGAGGCCGGTACCACCAGTCCTCGCCCGACGCCGGGCGCTGCGGGTAGAGCTCGCGGGCTCTGCCCACGCAGCGGCAGACCGCCGCCATGATCCGGTCGGTGGCCTCCCTGACGTCGTCGGTGGGGGCGACCCGGACCGGCGGGCCGACCACGGCCGTCTCGGCCACTCCCCAGCGCCACCTGGGCTTGCGACCCTTGAACATGATCCGGTGGGCGCCCCACATCCCGACGGGCAGGACCGGCACCCCGCTCTCCTGCGCGAGGCGGGCCGTGCCCGTCTTGCCGACCATCGGCTCCAGGTCGAGCGAGATCGTGCCCTCCGGGAAGATCACCACGCACTCGCCGCGCCCCAGGGCCTCGACGGCGGCGGAGAGCGAGTCGGCGGCCCGGTCGTCGCCGCGGACGACGGGGATCTGCCCGAGCGCGCGCAGCATCGACGCGAGCGGCTCCTTGTCGAAGAGCTCCGCCTTGGCGAGGAAGCGCGCCTGGCGCTTCCGCCGGTCGACGACGTACCCGATCATCAGGGGGTCGAGGTACGACACGTGGTTCGAGGCGAGGATGACCGGACCGCGGGGTGGGATCAGGTGGGTCCCCTCCACCGTCCAGCGCATGCCGTGGATCACCGGGGCGGCGAGAACGTTCCGCGCCAGGGAATAGGCGAGGTCCATGACCGGTAGCATAGGCAGCCCCATGCGGGACTCATTCCTGATCGCGCAGCTTTCCGACCTCCACTGCGGCTCCCCGTTCTTCGACCCCGACCTGCTCCGCGGCGCGGTCAACGAGATCGTGGCGCTGGACCCCGACGTGGTGGTGGTCGGCGGCGACCTGACGGCCGAGGGCTACGCCAACGAGTTCCGGACCGCGGCCCGGTTCCTGGCCCCGTTGTTCGAGGCCGGCCGGCCCGTCGCCGTGATCCCCGGCAACCACGACTCCAAGAACGTCGGCTACCTGCACTTCCGCGACACGTTCGGGGCCGGCGACGTGGCGGGCAAGGGCGACCGGGTCCTGACCCTCCGGCCCGAACCCCGCAACGGCGCCCCCCGGGCGGTCACCCTCGTCGCCGTCGACTCCACCAAGCCCGACCTGGCCGAGGGGGAGGTGGGCCGCGAGCGCTACGACTGGATCACCCGGCAGTTCGAACCCCCCGCCGACCTGCGGATCCTGGCCCTGCACCACCACCTGGTGCCCGTCCCGGGCACCGGCCGGGAGCGCAACACGGTCTGGGACGCCGGCGACCTGCTGGCGCTGCTGCCCGAGATGGGCGTCGACCTGGTGCTCTCGGGCCACAAGCACGTCCCGTTCGTGTGGCTCCTCAACGGGGTGCTGGTCGTCAACTCGGGCACCGTGTCGTCGTACCGCCTACGCGGGTACGTACGCCCCTCCTACAACGTGGTCAGCGTGACCGACCGCCGCGTCGAGGTGCACTGCCGATTCCCGGGCGCGGGCGAGCGCCTGATCGCCACCCTCGACCGCGTCGCGGGCCGACTCGAATCGAGCGAGGAGCTGGCCGGGATGTTCACGAAGTCAACCTGGCGCGGGTGAGAGCCGAACCGGAGAGGTCGCCGTGATCGTACGAACCTTCTACTCCGCCGTGGACCCCGACGACAGCGACGAGGTCTTCCGGATCTTCCTCGAAGACGTAAAACCGGCCTACGAGGAGGCGCCCGGGTGCCGGGGGGTGGAGCTCCTCGTGGGCACGCACGCGAACGTCGGGGGGATGATCGAGGGCGTGCTGGTGTCGCACTGGGACACGCCCGAGACGCTCAAGGCGGCGCTCGCCTCGCGCTCGTTGTCGGAGGCCATGGTCCGCGTGCGGAACCTCCTGCGCGTGGAGCCCGTGGTCGGCACGTACCGCGTGGTGGCGGAGGACCCGGCCCGGTGATCCCCACCCCCGCCGGGGGCACGGGCGTGGTGCTGCCGGTCCGGTCGTTCGCCCACGGCAAGGCCCGCCTGGCCGGCCGGCTCGAGGCCTCGACCCGCCGGGAGCTGTCGGAGCGGATGGCCGAGCGTGTCCGGGTCGCGGCCGAGGGCCGTCCGGTGGTGGTCGTGACCGACGATCCCGAGGTGGCGGCCTGGGCCCGCGACCGGGGTGCGGGCCTGATCGCCGATCCCGGCGACCTCGACGGCGCCGCCCGCGCCGGGCTCTCCTGGTGTCGCGGCCGGGGGCTGACCAGGGGCGTCGTCGCCCACGCCGACCTGCCCCTCGCCCGCTCCCTGTCGGCCGTCGACCACGACGGTCGCTGCCCGGTGGCCGTACTCGTACCCTGCCACCGCGACGACGGCACCACCGTGGTGTCGGTGCCGATCGGAGCGGACTTCGGGTTCTCCTACGGGCCGGGGTCTTTCCGGCGGCACTGCGCCGCGGCGCGCAGGGCGGGCCTAGCCGTGCGGGTGGTGCGCGACGCCTCGCTCGCCTTCGACGTCGACGTCGACGCCGACCTCGACCGGCTCCTCCGGGTCGCCACACCCGCGTGACCGGCGACGGCGCTCCGGTGCCCCGGCGGGCCCTGGCCGTGGGCGCGCACCCCGACGACATCGAGTTCGGGTGCGGGGCCACCCTCGCCCGCTGGGCCCGCGACGGCTGCGACGTGCAGCTCCTGGTGCTGACCGACGGCTCCAAGGGCACGTGGGACGCCGACGCGGATCCGGGCGACCTCGCGACCCGGCGCCGTGCCGAACAGGAGCGGGCGGCGGCCGCGCTGGGAGCATCGGCCGTACACCACCTGGGCCGGGTCGACGGCGAGCTGGTCGACGGGCGCTCCGAACGGTCCGAGGTGTGCAGGTGGATCCGGACGGTGCGCCCCGAGGTCGTGCTGGGACACGACCCGTGGAAGCGCTACCGGCTCCACCCCGACCACCGCCGGGCCGGCTTCCTGACCCTCGACGCGGTGGTCGCCGCCCGCGACCCCCACTTCTTCGCCGACCAGGCCGTCGGCGCGCACCGGCCGGGATCGGTGTTCCTGTTCGAGGCCGAGGAGGAGGACCACGTCGAACCGGCCGACGAGGAGTCGCTCGCGGCGAAGGTCGCGGCCCTGCTCGAGCACCGGAGCCAGTGGAGATCGACGATGTCGATCGACGAGGGCGCCCCGGCCGACGAACGGCGGCGCCAGATCGAGGCCTTCGAGGGCTCGATCCGGTCGCGGATGGAGCGCCCCGGACCCGACGGGCGGGTGCGCCTCGTCGAGTCGTTCAAACGCCTCGACGATCTCTGACGCACCCGCCCCCGGATCGTCAGGAGCGGCGGGTCGACTTCCTCGCCGCCGGCTTGCGGGCCGTGGTCTTCCTCGCGCCGGCCTTCTTCGCACCGGCCTTGCGGGCCGGAGCCTTCTTCTTCGCCGCGGTCTTCCTCGCGCCGGCCTTCTTGGCGCCGGCCTTGCGGGCCGGAGCCTTGCGGGCCGGAGCCTTCTTCTTCGCCGCGGTCTTCTTGGCACCGGCCTTGCGGGCCGTGGTC
>WBZR01003034.1_pt2 | contig 12627 bp, 9 predicted proteins | sample 5204231 | NCBI WGS metagenome assembly WBZR01 (sample SAMN12412403, study PRJNA552823) | activated sludge metagenome | isolation source: activated sludge from anammox sidestream of wastewater treatment plant... | place: USA: Virginia | collected 2017-08
GGTGGGCTTCGCGCGGCTCAGCGCATCCTACGAACTCTGTCGCTCGCGGGGAGAGGGGAGGGGAACAGGTTGTGAAAGGAACGCGTCATGGCGGGAACGCTGACCAGGATCGCCGGCCTGCATCAGGCGCTCTGGAATCTGGACGGCTGGTATAAAGGCGCCTGGTTCGTCTGGCCGCAGGCGCTTTCGCTGCTCGCGGGCGTGTTGGTGTTCAGCGCCTCGGATTCGAGCGCGCCGCGGCCCGTTGCTGCGCCCTGGGTGAAGCCCGTCGCCGCGGCGGCTCCCGCTCCGCCAAGCGCTCCCGCTCCGCCAAGCGAAGACTCCCAGCTCTGCAACAATGTTTTCGCCGACGCCAAACAGCGCGGCGCGGCCTGCGACCGCCTGATCCAGACCGGGAAGCTTGCCGGCGCGGAGCTTGCGGCGGCCTATTTCGGCCGGGGCTGGATGAAGCAACTGGCCAACCAGTTCGATTCCGCTATCGCCGATTACTCCGAATCGATCAATCTCAACCCGAAGAACTTCGTCGCCTATAACGGCCGCGGCTGGATGTACGTCAATAAGAACGAGTTCGACAAGGCGTTGCAGGATTTCAGCCAATCGATCGACATTAACCGCACCAATATCAACGCGCTCGCCTTCGCCAACCGCGCCGAGGTGCGGCGCAGGCAAGGCAAGCTCTCGGAAGCGCTCGCCGACGTGAGCGAAGCGCTCAGGCTCAACGACAAGCTGGACATGGCCGTGCTGGTGCGCAACGGCATTCAGGCTGACCTCAAACGGATCGAGGAGGCGGCCAAGAAACCGGCCCCGCCGCCGCCATCCGATTCTCCTCCCGCGCCGCCGCGGCCGCCGCCTTCGGCAAGCGCCGAGCCGCCGCGGCCGCCTGCATCCGCCCCTGATCCCACGGCGGAGCGTCGCGCGCAGGCCATGGCGAGTCTGCAACGACGCGACTTCGACGGCGCCATTACCCAGTTCAGCGCGCTGATCCAAGCCGGCAGCCGTAACCCGATCGACTTCGATGCGCGCGGCACCGCCTATAACTCCAAGCAGCCGAGCGACGCGGACTCCGCCATGGCCGACTTCACGCGCGCCATCGCCTTGAGCGGGCACGATTGGCGTCCGCACGCCAAGCGGGCCATGCTTTTTACCGCACGCGGCCAGTACAAGGAGGCGCTCAACGACCTCAACGCCGCGATCAACGACCATGCCGGCTCTGACGCCTCGCTGTTCTTCATTCGCGGACGCGTGCACCAGAGCCTGCGCGACGGCGACCGCGCCTGGCAGGATTTCAACAAGACGATCGAGCTCGCGCCCGACAACGCCGAAGCCTATCTCCTGCGCGGCCAGGAATCGGCGAATTACTACCGCGAGCTCATAGAGACGTGCCGCAAGGAGGCGGACAGCCAGCGGCGCAATCTGGAGATCGGCGGGCGCTGTAGCCGTCCCATCAATTTCGGCGATGCGCAGGAAGACTTCCGAACGGCGTTCGCCAAGAATCCCAAGCTCGCGCAAGCGCCCTACGAGCTCGGACGAGTTCTGAACGAGCTCAATCGCCATGAAGACGCCGTGCAGGCCTATACCGAGGCCATTCGCGCCAACCCGAACTACGCCTTGGCCTACAACAATCGCGGCGTGGCCTATAACAAGCTCAAGAAGCGCGAATTGGCGTTCGCCGACTTCAACGAGGCGATCCGCCTCGACCAGCGCATCGCCGCCGCCTGGGTCAATCGCGGCGACATGTTCGCCGGCGACGGCCAGCGCCAGCGCGCGATCAGCGATTACCGCAAGGCGCTCGACATTGACGGCGATTTCGCGCCGGCGCTCGAGCGGCTGAAGCGGATGGGGATCAGACCGTAACCCTACACCGCTTCGCGGATCTGGTGCGCGGTGTCGAGATCGACCGAGACGAGTTGCGACACGCCGCGCTCGGCCATGGTCACGCCGAACAGCCGGCTCATCCGCGCCATCGTGATCGGATTGTGCGTGATGATCACGAAGCGCGTGTCGGTCAGCTTCGTCATTTCGTCGAGCAGGTTGCAGAAGCGTTCCACATTGGCGTCGTCGAGCGGCGCGTCCACCTCGTCGAGCACGCAGATCGGCGCCGGGTTGGTGAGGAACACGGCGAAGATCAGCGCCAGCGCGGTCAGCGCCTGCTCGCCGCCCGAGAGCAGCGAAAGCGTCTGCGGCTTCTTGCCGGGGGGCCGGGCGAGGATATCGAGCCCCGCCTCCAGCGGGTCGTCGCTCTCGACGAGCTGCAGTTCGGCCGCCCCGCCGCCGAACAGGCCGGTGAACAAGGTCTTGAAATGGCCGTTCACGATCTCGAACGAGGCGAGCAGCCGTTCGCGCGCCTCGCGGTTCAGGCTCTGGATCGCCTGGCGCAGCCGCTTGATCGCCTCGACGAGATCGTCGCGCTCGCGCACGAGGCCCGCATGCTGCGCCTCGACCTCGCGCAATTCCTCCTCCGCGCGCAGGTTGACCGCGCCGAGCCGCTCGCGGTCGCGCCGCAGCTTGTCGAGATCGGCCTCGGCCTCGGCGAGATCGGGCAACGCCGCGCCGCCCGCAAGGCCGGCGAGCGCGCCCGCCTGCGCCGGCTCGACCTCCAGCATGTCGCGGATTTCGTGCGCAATGTCGGCGCGGCGGCGGATCGCCGCCTCGAACCGTTCTTCCGCGCGCGCCGCATCCTCGCGCGCCGAGGACATGGCTTCCAAGGCCGCGCGCGCCGCCCGGTCCGCCTCGGCGAGCGCGGTCTCGGCGGCGGCCAGCGCATCGGCCGCCTGACGGCGAGCGGCTTCGGCGGTCTCGATCTCGCTGATCAACGCGCGGCGCTTGTCCGCGAAAACGGCGGGCGCCTCGTCGAGCGCGGCGCGTTCGGCCTTGGCTTCGCTCCGCCGCGTTTCGATCGTCGCGATGTGCTCGGCGGCGCTGTCGGCGCGCTTGCCCCATTCGGTCCGTTCCGCACCGACGGCCGCGAGCCTGCGCGCGCGCAGCTCCGCTTCGCGCTGCAGCGCCTGCGCCTCGCCGCGCGCCTCGCCCAAGGCGGCGCGCTTGGCGGCGACGACGCCGCGCACTTCGGCGAGTTCATGCTCGAGATGCGACGCCGGCGGCAGCGCTGCGAGCGCCTGCGCCGCCTCGTCCCTTGCGGCCATGGTCTCGTCGCGGCTTGCGACGAGCCGCACCTTGGCTTCGGCCAAGGCCGAAAGCCGCGCGGTGAGCCGGCTTGCCTCGCGCTCGGCGGCGGCGTGGGCGTTGCGCGCCGCATCGGCGAGCGCCTGCGCTTCGCGCCGCCTCGCGCGCGACTGCGTCTCCGCCGAGATCGCAGCCGCGAGCTCCGCATCCGCATTTGCCAGCGCTGCGCGCCGCGTTTCGAGTTCGGCGCGCGCCGTCGCAAGCTCGCGCTCGATGTCGGCGAGACGGTTCTTTTCGGCGAGCCTTCGCGCGGCCGCCGTCGGCGCATTGGCGGCGGCGGCGAAGCCGTCCCAGCGCCACAAATCGCCCTCGCGCGAGACGAGCCGCTGTCCGGACTTCAACAGCGGCGCAAGGCGCGCGCCATCCTCGCGCGCGACAATGCCGATCTGCGCGAGGCGCCGCGCGAGCTCCGGCGGCGCGCTGATGTGGCCGGCGAGCGAGACCACGCCTTCGGGAAGCGCGGGATCGCCCGGCTCGACCCTCGCGCCGGCCCAGCGGATCGGCGAGGCGGGATCGATCGGAGCGTCGAGGTCATCGCCGAGCGCCGCCCCAAGCGCGGTTTCGTAACCTTTTTCGACCGTGAGGAGGTCGATCGCGGGCGGCCATAGTTTCGCTTCGGCGACGTCAAGCACCTTGCGCAACGTGCGCGCCTCGGCTTCGAGCCGATGCACCCGACGCTCGGCCTCGTTGAACGGCGCGCGCGCCGCATCGACCGCCTGCCGCGCCGCGGAATGCGCGGCTTCCGCGCGCAACATCAAGGCCTCCGCCTCGGCGACGGCCGTCTGCGCCGCCTCCGCCGCGACGGCGAGCTGCGCCACGTCCGGCCGCTCGCTCGAGCGCTCGATTTCATCGAGCTCGCGTTCGACCTCGCCGATTTGCCCGGTGAGCCGCGCTAGCCGCTCGGCATGTTCGCGCGCGGCGCGCTCGAGCTGGTTGCGCCGCGCCGTCAGGTCGGCGAGCGCGCCGGTGAGTTCGGCGAATGTCTTGTCGCTCTCGCCGAGCGAGGCTTCCGCTGCGGCGACGCGATCCCTGGCGTTTTGCTCGCGCTCGGCGCTTGCGTCCGCCTCGCGGTTGAGCGCGGTTTCCTCCTCGGAGAGGCGCGTGAGCGCCGCCGCGGCGTCGGCCGCTTGCCGCCGTTCACGCGCAAGATCGCCTTCGCACTGGGCGAGGCGCTGATCGAGCTCGGCGATGCGCTCGCGCGCGCGCGCCTCCTCGCGCTCCAGCGTCTCCCGGGCGATCATGAGCCGCTGCAAGGCGGCGGCCGCCTTCGCTTCCGCCTCGCGCAAGGGCGGCAACGAGGCCGCCGCGAGCGCCTGGTTTTTCGCCGCCTCGGCCTGCTCTCCGGTGCGCTCGGCGACGAGCCGCACCGCGCCGTTCTTGGCGCGCTCGGCCGCGTCCGCTTCCGTATTCGCCGCGATCCAGCGCAAGTGGAAGAGGGTCGCTTCGAGCTTGCGGATGTCGGCGGCGAGCGCGCGATAGCGCACCGCCTGCCGCGCCTGCCGTTTGAGCGCGTCGATCTGCTGCGCGAGCTGGCCGATCACGTCTTCGAGCCGCTCGAGATTGTGCTCGGCCGCTTTCAGCCGCAGCTCCGCCTCATGCCGGCGCGCATGCAGCCCGGAAACGCCGGCGGCCTCTTCGAGCACGCGCCGTCGCGCGGCGGGCTTGGCGTTGACGATCTCGCCCACGCGTCCCTGGTGGACGAGAGCGGGCGAGCGCGCCCCGGTGGAGGCGTCGGCGAACAGGATCTGCACGTCGCGCGCGCGCACCTCGCGCCCGTTCACGCGATAGGTCGAGCCGTGGTCGCGCTCGATGCGGCGCGACACTTCCAGCGTCTCGTGCTCGTTGAATTGCGCCGGCGCGGTCCGGTCGGCGTTGTCGAGGAGCAGCATCACTTCGGCGGCGTTGCGCGCCGGCCGGTCGCCGCCGCCGGAGAAGATGACGTCCTCCATGTCGGCCGCGCGCATCGCCTTGTGCGAGGCCTCGCCCATCACCCAGCGCAACGCTTCGACCAGGTTCGACTTGCCGCAGCCGTTCGGCCCGACAATGCCGGTCAGGCCCGGTTCGATCAGGAAGTCGGTCGACTCCACGAATGATTTGAATCCGAGGAGCCTGAGCCGCGTGAGCTTCATCCCGTGGCCTCCAACACGCGCCGCCATAAGTCAAGAAATCATGCATTCGCGGGGCCGGCGGAGAGCCCCCGGCCAACCTTGTTTGTCCGCGAATCGCATGACACGCCGCATTGGCCGGGAGCATGAATCGGACCGCCGCCGAGGGCAACCCGGAAACGCCGCCCGACCCGCATCGGCTTGAGAACGCTGGGGAAAAGCTGTCTCCTGGGGTCATTCCGGGGCGCGAGCTTTAGCCCGCGAGCCAATTACGCGTGGTCATTCCGGGGCGGCCGCGCAGCGGCCGAGCCCGGAATCCATATTCACAGACGCGCATGATGCCGTGAGACAGGGATTATAGATTCCGGACAGCCGCTTCGCGGCTTCCGGAATGACAGGATATGCCGGCTAACTCCTGAGCAGCGGAGCAAGCAGCTTCTCGAGTTCCTCGATCGAGAGGGCGCCGCGCTGGATCTCGCCATTGATGAAAAAGGTCGGCGTCGAACTGACGCCGAATAGCTGCGCCGCCCGGTTCCGCTCCGCCTCGAGTTGTTCCAGCATTTTCTGGTTCGACAGGCACTGCTCGAACTGCTGCTGGCTCATGCCGAACTGTTTGGCGAGGCTCATGAGCGGCGGCAGCGGCTGCTTCACCACCCAGGTCTCCTGCTGCGCGAACAGCGCATGCACCGCGGCGAAATATTTGTCGTCACCGAGGCAGCGCGCCAGCATGAAGGCGGCGGCGGCCAGAGGGTCCAACGGGAATTCGCGGAAGATGAAGCGCACCTTGCCGGCATCGATGTAGCGTTCCTTGAGCAGCGGGAACGTCTTCACGTCGAAGGTGGCGCAATGGCTGCAGGTCATCGACGCATATTCGATGATGGTCACCGGCGCGTCCGGCCGGCCGAGCACATGATCGCCGAGCGGCCCCGGTTTGAGCAGCTCTTCCTGCGAGACGGCCTTCTGCGCGTACGCCTCGGCCCCGAACAGGGCGACGCTCAAAGCGAGCGCCCCCGCGCCTTGCAACAATGCCCGCCGTGTGATGCGCATGAGCTGATCCCTGATCTCTACGCCGGATACACCGAGACCTCATGGTTCGAGACGCGCAGCTTCGCTCCGCTCCTCACCATGAGGGTTTACCTTTGCCCTCATCCATCCCGAGGAGCATTGCGCAGCAATGCGTCTCGAAGGATGAGGGAGCTCGTCAGGCGGTAGCCTGAAACGGCCGAGGTGGCAAGAACGAGAGGGCTCGCGGCGCCCTGACCTCACGGCCGTTTGACCGCGGCGCCGAGCCGGCCCAAAGCCGCGCGCAAGGACTCGTCTTCGATGCCGGGCAGCGCCGCGGCGATCGCGGCCGCCGCCTCGCGGTTGTCACGCCTGCGCGCCTTTGTCTCCGCCCGGCGCGCGAGCGGCGCTTGGCGCAGCGCGATGCGCCCGACCGCGCGCCAGCCGAAAAAGCGGTTGACCCGTTCGATGATCACGTCCGAGAGGTGCTGGATTTCGAGCGCCGCCGGCCCCTCGACGCGCAGCACCAAGGTCGCCGGTTCCGGCGCTTCGCCGTCGCGCCGGCGCGGCCAGAGCAGCTTCGCCGGCTCGGCATGGGCGGCCACCTCGGGCCCGGCAATGTCCGTCCAGCGTGTGACCAGTTCGGTCGAGGCGAATCCTTGGCGGGCGAACGCCTCCGCGATGGTGCGGCTGACGAGATCGCCAAGCGGGCGGGGTTGCGAGGGCTTGTTCACGCCGGCGGTCTCTGCGACAGGAGGACATGACCCTAGCAGAGGCGCGCCCACGGCGAAACTCGCGTCCGCTTAGCGCCTCGGCGCGATCGGCCGACGCGCTGCTCGCCTGGTACGACCGCCACCGCCGCGCGCTGCCCTGGCGCGCAGGGCCCGGCGAGCGCCCCGACCCCTACCGCGTCTGGCTCTCCGAAATCATGTTGCAGCAGACGACGGTGAAGGCGGTCATTCCCTATTTCGCGCGTTTCCTCGAACGGTTTCCCGATCTCGCCGCACTCGCCGCGGCCGACCTCGACGACGTGCTCAAAGCCTGGGCCGGGCTCGGCTATTATGCGCGCGCGCGCAACCTGCACGCCGGCGCGCGTCTGCTTGTCGAACGCCACGGCGGCGTCTTCCCGCGAACGGAACGGGAATTGCGCGCGCTGCCCGGCATCGGGGCCTATACGGCGGCGGCGATCGCAGCGATCGCCTTCGATCAGCGCACGACTCCGGTCGACGGCAACATCGCGCGCGTGCTCGCACGGCTGTTCGCCGTCGAGGACGCCTTGCCGGGATGCAAGCCTCTCATCGAGAAGCTCGCAAACGGCCTGACGCCGCCGCGCCGCGCCGGCGACTTCGCGCAAGCGATGATGGACTTGGGCGCGACCGTCTGCACGCCGAGGAAGCCGGCCTGCGCGCTGTGCCCCTGGATCGAGTCATGCGCGGCGCGCCGGCGCGCCGACCCCGAGACGTTTCCGCGCCAAGCGCCGAAGCGAGCCGGCGCGGTGCGCCGCGGGGCGGCTTTTGTCATGCTGCGCGCCGACGGCGCGGTGCTGGTGCGCACGCGTCCCGCCGAAGGTTTGCTGGGCGGCATGATCGAGACGCCGACGACGCCGTGGGCGCAGGATTTCGACGAGACGCGCGCGCTCGATCACGCGCCGCGTGTCGCGGCTCGCGCCGTATGCTGGCGCCGCGCGCCGGGCGTCGTCATGCACGCCTTCACGCATTTTCCCCTGGAGCTCGCGGTTTATGTCGCGCATGCGCCAAGGCGCACGCCCGCGCCCCGCGGCATGCGATTCCTGCCCGAAGCGGAATTGGCGGAGGCGGCGTTTCCCAACGTGATGCGCAAAGTGCTGGCGCTGGCGCTTGCGGCGCTATAGTCAGCCTGCGCCCAACTCGCTCCGCACCTTTGCGCGCAGCGCGTCAATGGAAGTGAGCCCGTGCGCCGTCTCGACGTGCCAGAACGTCCAGCCGTTGCATGCCTCAAGCCCCTGCGCCAGCGCACCGGCGCGGTGGATCGAGGCGACCGTGCCGTTGAAGGCGACCGCGCCGTCGGCGCGCACCAGCGCGCGATGGCGGCGCTTGCAATCGACCAGCTTCGCGCCGGGCGCGACGAGACCGCGCTCGACCAGCGCCGAAAACGGCACGCGCGGGGCCTCGCGCGCGGTCATGAACGTCGCCAGCGCGTCCTCCGGCAGGCGCTCGATTTGCGCAAGCCGCGCCTCGGCGGCCTCGGCATAGGCGGCTTCGCGTTCGATGCCGATGAAACGGCGGCCGAGGCGCTTGGCGACGGCCCCGGTCGTGCCGCTGCCGCAGAAAGGATCGAGCACGAGGTCGTCGCGCCGCGACGCCGCGAGCAACACGCGCGCGAGCAGCGCCTCGGGCTTTTGCGTCGGATGCAGTTTCTTGCCGTCCGAGCCCTTCAGCCGTTCCTCGCCGGTGCATAGCGGCAGCGTCCAGTCGGAGCGCACCTGCACATCGTCGTTGCCGGCCTTCAGCGCCTCATAGTTGAAGGCGTAGCCTTTGGCGTCGGGCTCGCGCGCCGCCCAGATCAGCGTCTCATGCGCATTGGTGAAACGCCGGCCGCGGAAATTGGGCATCGGATTGGTCTTGCGCCAGATCACGTCGTTGAGGATCCAGAAACCCAAGTCCTGCAACAGCGCGCCGACGCGAAAAATGTTGTGGTAGGAGCCGATCACCCATAGCGTCGCGCTCTTCTTCATCACGCGGCGGCAGGCGAGCAGCCAGGCGCGCGTGAAATCGTCGTAGGCCGCGAAGCTTGCGAATTGATCCCAGGAATCGTCGACGGCGTCGACGCGGGAATCGTCGGGCCGTTTCAGATCGCCCTTGAGTTGCAGATTGTAGGGCGGATCGGCGAAGACGAGATCGACGCAGTTCGCCGGCAGCGCCGCCATGTGCGCCACGCAATCGCCGCGCAGGATGTGCGCGGAAGCGGGTTCGAGAGTCACGCGGGGCGCCACAACGGGCGCCCCGCGACGCGACACACGCATGAAACTCATCACTCGGTACGCGGTCGGAGACGCGGGAACCTGACAGCCGACGCCCGGATGATCGTCGGCTTAGGTAAAGATGGATTTAAAGCCGAAAGCGTTTTGGAGTTCCCGTCGCATCACCATATGACGGGCGAGCGGGATCAATCCCGCGCATGGACGCAATACGCCGCCTCGGCGATAATCATCGGCTGAGGGGAATCGGGAGAGTGCAGATGCGCTGGGAAGATTGGCGCCGCAGCGACAATGTCGAAGACCGGCGCGGGGACGAAGGCGAGTCCGGCGGCTATGCCGGCCCCGGCGGCGGGTTTCACATTCCGGGCGGCCGCGGCGGCCTCGGAATCGGCACGGTGGTCGTGCTCGGCCTGCTCGGCTGGGCGCTCGGCATCGATCCGCGCCTGTTGATCGGCGGGGCGGAAATCCTCACCGGCGGCGGCTCGTCCTACCAGGCGCCGTATCAGCCGCCGCGCCAGAGCAAAACCGGCGCGCCGAGCGACGACATGGGCAAGTTCGTCGCCGCCGTCCTCGGCGAGACCGAGGACCGCTGGAAGGAAATCTTCCAGCAGAGGAATCAGCGCTACCGCGAACCGAAACTGGTCATGTTCTCGGGCGCGACGCAGTCCGCCTGCGGCTTTGCGCAATCGGCCATGGGGCCTTTCTACTGCCCGCCGGAGCAGAAGGTCTTCCTCGACACCTCGTTCTTCCGTGACCTCGAGCGCCGCTTCAAGGCGTGCGACGCCGGCAGCAAGGCCTGCCAGTTCAGCCAGGCCTATGTCATCGCCCACGAAGTCGGCCATCATGTGCAGAACCTGCTCGGCATTCTGCCCAAGGTGCAGCAGATGCAGCAGGGGATGAGCAAAGGCCAGGCCAATCAGCTCCAGGTGCGCGTCGAATTGCAGGCCGATTGCTTCGCCGGCGTGTGGGCGCACCACTCGCAGCAGAAATGGAAGTTCCTCGAGCCGGGCGACATCGACGCAGCCCTCAAGACGGCGTCCGCCATCGGCGATGACCGCCTGCAAAAGCAATCGCAAGGTTACGTCGTGCCGGAATCCTTCACGCACGGCTCATCCGAGCAGCGCATGCGCTGGTTCCAAACCGGGCTGAAGCAGGGCACGGTCGCCGCCTGCAACACGTTCGACAAGGCCAATCTCTAGGCAGTAAATGTTCTTGTTTTGTTCTAGAAAACGCGCTAGCGTTCGGCATGGCTCGTTCTTCGGCAGCCCGCCTGCGTCCTCCGGCGCGTCTGATAGCGCCGGAGGACGACTTTGTCGGAACAGGGATTGATGAGGCGCGCCGGCGCGGGCGCGGCGCGCGCTCCAACGCCGCCGGCCGCCACGAGCCGTTTTCGCGCATCGGCGTCGATGACGGCTGGCAAAGCCTCGAGGACCTGCCGCCGTTCCGCACCATCGTGACCGAGGAGAGCGCGCGCAGGATCATCACCCGCAACGATTCCCCCGACATTTCCTTCGACCGATCGATCAATCCCTATCGCGGCTGCGAGCACGGCTGCACCTACTGCTATGCGCGCCCGAGCCACGCGAATATGGGCCTCTCGGCCGGGCTCGACTTCGAATCGCGGCTGTTCGCAAAGCCGGACGCGCCCGAGCTTCTCGCGCGCGAACTGGCGCAGCCGGGCTATGCGCCGCGCACGATCGCCATCGGCACCAACACCGATCCCTATCAGCCGATCGAGAAGCGCTACGCCATCATGCGCCGCATTCTCGAAGTGCTGGACGAGACCAATCATCCGGTCGGGATCGTGACCAAGTCGGCGCTCATCCTGCGCGACATCGACATTCTCGCGCGCATGGCGCGGCGCAACCTGGCGAGGGTGGCGCTCTCGGTGACCAGTCTCGACGCCAAACTCGCCCGCATCATGGAGCCGCGCGCGGCGACGCCCATGCGGCGGATCGAGACTCTGCGCGCCTTGAGCGAGGCGCGCATCCCGGCCTCGGTCATGATTGCGCCGGTCATCCCGGCGCTGAATGATGCGGAGATCGAGCGCATCCTCGACGCTGCGGCGGCGGCCGGTGCGGCACAGGCCGGCTACATCCTCCTGCGGCTCCCGCTGGAGGTGCGCGAACTCTTCCGCGAATGGCTGCTGGCGAATTTCCCCGACCGTTATCGGCACGTGTTCAGGCTGCTGCGCGAGATGCGCGGCGGTCGCGACTATGATTCGCGCTGGGGCGAGCGCATGACCGGATCGGGCCCCTATGCCTGGATGCTCGGCCGCCGGTTCGAACGCGCCTGCGAGCGGCTGGGCTTGAACGCGCTGAGCCTGAGGCTTTCGACGGATTGCTTCACGCCGCCGCGCAAACGCGCCGAACAGCAGTTGAGCTTGTTTTGAGTAATGGCCGGCGGATACGTTTTACATCATGACGAATCGCCGTAACGGCGCGGTATACGTGGATGGCCGGGACAAAGCCCGGCCATGACGAAGCAGAGCAAAGACGTGGATGGCCGGGACGAAACCCGGCCATGACGAAGCAGAGCAAAGGCGTGGATGGCCGGGACGAAGCCCGGCCATGACGAAGCAGAGCAAAGGCGTGGATGGCCGGGACGAAGCCCGGCCATGACCAAGAAAGAGGGTTGCTCCGCGCCGCACATCCGCGCACGATGCGCGGCCATGAAGGCCAAGACCGAGAAAGCGCCGCGCCTGCCGCTTGGGGAAGAGGAGGTCCGGCCCACCTTTGCGCGCGAGCGCGCGGCGCTGCGCAAGGGAATCATGCCGGTCGCGGGCTGCGACGAAGCCGGGCGGGGGCCGCTTGCGGGACCCGTGGTCGCCGCCGCCGTCATTCTCGATCCCAAACGCATCCCGCGAGGGATCAACGATTCCAAGAAACTGACGCCTGAACAGCGCGAGGCGCTCTATGACAGGATTTGCGCCACCGCGCATGTGGCGATCGCGTTGGCGCCGCCCTCGCGCATCGAGGTGGACAATATCCGAGTCGCGTCCCTTTGGGCGCTGGCGCGCGCCGTTGCCGCCCTGCCGGTGGCGCCAAGGCTCGTTTTCGTCGACGGCGTCGACAACATCGCGGTTTCTTGCGAGTGCCGGCCGGTCATCGGCGGCGATGGCCGCGTGCTTTCGATCGCGGCCGCCTCGATCGTGGCCAAGGTCACGCGCGACCGCCTGATGGCGCGCGTGGGCGCGGCGCATCCCGGCTACGGTTTCGAGCAGCACATGGGCTACGCGGTGCCTGCGCACGCCGAAGCCCTTGCGCGCCTTGGCCCGACCGTGCATCACCGCCGCACCTTCGCCCCCGTCTCGGCGCTGCTCGGCATCGCCCAGGACATCGAGCCTCCGACCTTGCTGTAAAATGACCTCCGCAGACGATT
>WBZR01003966.1_pt1 | contig 12620 bp, 9 predicted proteins | sample 5204231 | NCBI WGS metagenome assembly WBZR01 (sample SAMN12412403, study PRJNA552823) | activated sludge metagenome | isolation source: activated sludge from anammox sidestream of wastewater treatment plant... | place: USA: Virginia | collected 2017-08
ATTTGCTTGTCTTATTGCATCTTTTATTAGCACTTTATCAATAGTAAAGTGCTGACCCGTAAAACGAACGGGCAATTTCTTTTTTGTCATTAGTAACTTCTTACAGGTGAATACTTGAATTCAAATCGTGGAGAAAGGATTTTTACTCAGGACTGCCTATCACTTGATAGAAGTCCATAACTTGATAAAACAAGACATAATGCAGAAATTGTAATTATTAGAGCACAAAGATATTAACTTTGCCTAGAATAACAAAGAATAAATTGAAAGAAAAAAAGCCGAACGCACAACATCGGCTATAGCAAATGCGGGCTAAGGTACTAGAATGAAAGTAATTACACAAAATAAACTAATCGCTAAACGGAAAGGCAAGTGCCTTGAAATCCCGCACTTGCCATAGCCGTAGCCGTTATGCGGCAGCTTAAAAGACGACACCAAACGACATTGACAACAAGAAAATGAAATCAGAAAATAAACTTGCGGGACTTGGACTTTTGACAGCAATTTCGGCTTCACTTTGCTGCATTACACCTGTTTTGGCTTTGTTGGCAGGGACAAGTGGACTTGCTTCGGCTTTTTCTTGGCTTGACCCTTTGAGACCGTATTTAATCGGCTTGACAGTTTTAGTGCTTGGATTTGCTTGGTATCAAAAACTGAAACCACAAAAACAAATGGACTGCAACTGCGATACAACAGAAAAAACACCTTTCATTCAGACAAAGAAATTTTTGGGTATCGTGACAGTTTTTGCAGGACTTATGCTTGCCTTCCCAACCTATGCTCACGTTTTCTTTCCAAAGACAGAAAATAAAACAATCATAACTGACCAATCAAAAATCCATACAGCAGAATTTAAAATAAACGGAATGACTTGTTCGGGTTGCGAAGAACACGTAAACCTTGAAGTAAATAAGTTGACAGGCATAATCAAGACAACTGTTTCATACGAAAACGGAAACGCAATCATTGAATTTGACCAAGCCCAAACCGACATTGAAGAAATAGAAAAAGCCATAGAAAAGACAGGCTATTCAGTAACTGAAAAGAAAGAAATTAAATGAACATAGTATTACAATCAACAATCACTTGCCCCGAATGCGGACATAAAAAAGAAGAAACAATGCCGACAGACGCTTGCCAATACTTTTACGAGTGTGAGAACTGCAAGAAAGTATTAAAGCCAAAACAGGGTGACTGTTGTGTTTATTGTAGTTACGGGACAGTAAAATGCCCACCCATCCAAGCAGGGACAAATTGCTGTAAATGAAAATGAAACGACTGACAGAAATAGAAAGCCGACCGCATAACAGGCGTTTGGCTCAATGGCGGGTTAAGTGGTTAATTGAACATTCTACCTCGCATCAGCTTTTGTGGTGTATTGACAGTTTTGTGCTCCGAAATCCGCCACTGCGCCAAGCGCCAAAACGTTAGTGGTCATTGTAAAAAAAATTATAATAATATGGAAAACTATACAGTAGACTTATCAAAAAAATGGGATTATGAAAATGGATTTTATTTAACTTGCGAAACTAGTAGAATAGGTAAATTTATTAATCATTTAGAAATTTATAATAAAATACTTGAACTTCCAGGAGACATTTTAGAATTTGGCGTTTATAAAGGAACTTCATTAGTTCGATTACTTTCTTTTAGAAATTTATTGGAAAATGAAAACTCAAGAAAAGTATTCGGTTTTGATATCTTTGGTAAGTTCCCAAACTCATTGGAACTTAAAAGTGATAGACAATTTGTTCAAAGATTTGAAGAAGCAGGTGGATTTGGAATAAGTAAAAAAGAATTAGAATTCCACCTGCATAATAAAGGCTTAAGAAATTTCGAGTTAATTGAAGGAGATATTCTAAAAACCATTCCAGAATTTCTTTCTAATAATCAATCAAGAAAAATATCATTGTTACATATAGATGTAGACGTATATGAACCAACTAAAAAAATATTGGGATACTTATGGGATAAAGTTGTAAAAGGTGGGATAATAATGTTGGATGATTATGGTACAGTTGAAGGAGAAACAAAAGCCGTTGATGAATTTTTGACTGATAAAAATGTTATTATTAACAAACCTAAATTCAACTACATACCATCTTATATCATAAAACCATAAAGGAGAAACAACGACCACTAACAGGCAGTTTGCCGCAAGTGCGGGTTCATCAGTAAAGTGAACGGTATTTTCTTGTAGTACGCAAAGCCATTTATAAAGATTTTTAGTAAATTTAAAACTTTAAAATGGCTTTGCTTGGGTCGGTGGGTAAATTGGGGTTTAGAGCTTTAAATTCCGCACCTGACGGCAAGCTGCCAAAACGTTAGTGGCAACCCTACGGACGACCGCACATTAACCAAAATCATCACAGACGACATAAATGTTAGAAATAAGAAAAGGAACCGCGACAAAGAACTATGAAAACACTTTTTTCAGAGAGTTTGCGGACAATCTGAAAAAGATGTTTGATAAGTATTCGCTTGACGGCTTACTTATCGCTAACTCTGAATGTGAAGCGGAAAGCCGACTTCAAATTGACGCTTTGCTCATTACACCGAAAGCAGTTTGTATAATTGACTTTAAAAACTTTGGCGGTAAAATCACATTACCCAGAAATGCAAAATCTGAATTTGACTTTGGTGTTTGGACAAACGAAAATGGAGAACCAATAAAAGGTGGAAGTTCTATAAATCCGTTCATTCAACTGAAAACACAAAAAGAACGCTTTATCAAAGTGGTAGAAAGACACATACAAGCGAAACTGCCGCTTCGCGGCAGTTCGTTTAATGCTTTCCACACTGTTAGAGCCGTTTGTTTTCAGAAATCTATTGAATTAGTTGGTAAAATTCCGACAAATGAAGAATTGAACTTTTTCATTTTTGATAAGAGCAATTATCTTGAAACGATAAAAGATATTATTGACATTTCAGACAAAGAAGTTACGCTAACAAAAGAATCTTTTGACCTGTTCAAAGAAGTTTTTAGAGCAGACCTTTTTGACACTTCTGAAAAATACGACCAAGCAAACGATTTTACTTCTTATCACACCGAATTAGATTTTGAAAGTCTTTATCCCGACCAAAAATCGGCACTTAATGAAATTGAAAACTTCATTAAATCAGAAGACGAAAAGATTTTCATACTTCAAGGAACTTCGTTAAGCGGAAAAACGCATTTAATTCCGTTCATTCAAGACGTTGCTTTTAATAATCAAATCAAAGAAGTAAAACTTTTTGCTTCATCAAGCAGAATTTCAAACAATCTTTTAAAAAGTTCAAACATAGAATTTGAAAGTATCTACTCATACATTTATGGTGGCAATTCAACAGTCGTAAATGAAAAAGAAAACGAAGAAGAAAATGAGGACATACTGAATTTGGAAATTGTTCCGCTTTATCAATCAGACGATGACGAAGAAGCAATTTTTATAGTTGATGAATCTCATTTGGTTTCGGACAATTATCATCAATCAGTTGATTTAAGATTTGGTTCGGGCAGATTATTACACGACTTTTTAGAATTTGCCGACTTAGAAAACACAAAAAGAAAAATTGTTTTCATTGGCGATAGTTTTCAACTATCATTGGGCAAGAAAGAAGAATCTTCATTAAATCCCGAATACTTATTTCAAGAATACGGTTTTAAAAACAAGGCATTTCAACTGATTGATAAGGAAAATAAATCAATCATCGTTTCAGAAGCATTGAAAACTGTTAATTGTATTCGTCAGCAATCATTCAATAATCTTTCTTTCAATTTTTCCGAAAATATAAGGCAGTTAGCAAAAGATGACTTAAAAACAGAAATTGAAAATTCGCTACAAACAAAATCAGACGCTCATATTTTAAGTTTTTCAAACGCAGATGCTCAAAAAGTAAATTATTGGATAAAAAATTCAATTCTGAAAAACGGAAATGACATAACTAATGGCGACTTGATTATTTTCGGGAACAACATTAGAGTTGAAGATGAACACGACCCTTTTGCTGAACCAACAAAAATTTACAACGGACAATTTGCAACCACTTTAGAAGTTTCTCAAAACATCATTTCTGAAAGCATTAAATTAAAAGGTAAAGAAGATGATGTAATTTTGAATTTCAGAGAAATTAAATTGCACTTGAATGGAACTAATCACCAAGCGAACGTTTTAAGTTTTGAAAATTTCCGTTTGAGTGACAAAGGCGAAATTTCAAAAGAAGAAATAATTTCTTTCAATATTTTCCTGAATAGACTTGCGGAAAAAGAAATTCAAAATTTCAAAAGTGGTAAATATCAAGCAGATGATGAATTGAAAAGTTTGTTAGAAAAATACGACTCGAAAAACAGAAAAGGAATTACGAAATTGCAAAAAGCACTTCAAAAACAGTTGCGAAATATTCCTTCTTCAGATTATTACAAATTCAAAAATTCCGCACAACTTCGTTTTGGTTGGGCTTTGACCGTTCACAAATCAATGTCTTACAAATGGAATGAAATTTATTTCAATGTTGAAACAGGAGGCGGAAAAACAAACGAAAACTATTTCAAATGGATTTACACAGGTTTAATCAGAGCAACTCAAAAAGTTTCTTTGATAAACTACGAGCCAATTAGTCCGTTTTTCAAATTGACTATAAATCCAGCAGTTCCAAAAATAGACAAAGGAAAAGAATTGTTTTACGTTGCGGATACGATGGCTGACCTTTCAAATTTCAATAAAACAACATCGGAAAAATTCAAATTCCCCGACATTGAAAACAAATCTTCTTTGTTGCAGTTGTTTCAGTTTGTTGAAAATAAAATTGCTCAAAACAATTTATCAATAAACCTAATCAACCACCCGAATTATCAAGAACTTTACGAAATCAAAGGTAGTTCGGGCGAAGTGGCGACCGTTTCAATTTATTACAATAACAAAGGACAATTTAAAATGCCTACGTTGATGAAATCAACACCAAAGGAATTTGGCGAAGAACTTTTAAATCTATTGAAATCGGAAAACCAAATTTCCGATTTTACTTTTATTCAAAGCAATTGGCGAAAAACGACATACGAGCAATTAAACCAACAACTAAAATCAAAGAAAATTGGTTTTGGTTACATTATACAAGTTCCTTACAAAGACACAATTCAATTTAACAACGGAACGGAAACTCTTGTTGCTGATTTGTATTATGACGGAGACGGATTTTTTACATCAATAATTGCAACTTCTTGCACTTCTATTGATTTTTGGACTGAAATTCAAAGTTTATTCAATCAAACGAAAGAAAACTAATGCCTACTCTATTTGAATTTAGTCAGCAAATTGCCACGTTTAAAAAGGAAAAGAAATTTTCCGAAGCACTTACCTATTTCAGAGAAAACAAAGGCAGTTTTACAAGAGAACAAATCGGAAACAATGAATACATCGTTTCTGATATGATTTCTTGTTTGCGATATTCAAATCATTTAGATGCAGGTTTTCAATTTTTGAGCATTTACGGAATTGCAATAAACGAACAACAAAAAGAACGTGTTTTAAGTGCTTACGGTTGGTTGCTTTGGGCAAAGTATAAAGCCGAAAATGAAAACAACGGACACTCGGCAACCGAAGACGATTTTTTTGACGGAGAAGCTGAAGAAACCGAAGTAGAAGATTTTGATTTTGACAAAAGCGAATTACTTGAAAAAGTTGAAACTTTAATTCCAATTTTAAATTCGTTCAATAGCGATTTTACAAAAACACTTTCTTCAAATCTTTTTACGATTGTTTTAAAATCGGAAAAGAAAAAACCTGCACCAAATTGGAAATTGGTAAATGAGTTTTGTAACAAAATAGACCGAGAAAAACTATCAAAGGCAAATTCAACTATAAAGGTTGAACGAAAAGGACAATTAAAAGATATGGAATTGGCTTCCGACTTTGAAAATTGGTATGCTTACAAAACAAAAGCACTAACGAAGTTAGGCGAATGGCAAGAATGTTTTGATTTATCAAAAGAAGCACTTGAAAAAATTGAAAACTTCCATTACTCAAACGATATTTGGTTTTCAAGACGAGTTGCGTTATCAAAAAGAAATCTTGGCAATACAGAAGATACAATTCAAGAGCTTCAAACCATACTCAAAAAGAAACGTGAATGGTTTATTCAAAAAGAATTAGCCGAATTGTATTTTGAAAAAGGCAACATTGAATCTGCATTAAAACAAGCGACAGATGCAATAAATAATTTTGGACCGTTAGAATTTAAAATTGATTTGTTGTATTTGCTTGGCAAAATCCTAAGACAGCAAGACAAATTAGAATTGTCATTTCAACATTTTTCGCTATCAAAACTCATCAGACAAGCGGAAGAATGGAAATTGCCACAAAAACTATTTGACGAATTAAGAACGTTTACGTTTTCAGAAATTCCGCAAACGGACTTTAAGAAACTGAAAAATGAACTTCAAAAATATTGGGACAGTTTCAAAGCATCGCAGACAAAGACATTTGACAAATCAAAAACAGCGACAAGCAACAGCAATGAAGGCGAAATCGTAAGAATTTTGCACGACAACGAACGTGGAAAAGTTGGCTTCTTAAAAAGCAACGGAAAAGAACATTATTTTTCAGTAAATCCGAACTTTCATTCAATTTCAAAAATTGCAGTTGGGACAAAAGTTGTGTTTGAAATTAAACCTGCGACAGACGACAAAAAAGAGCAAACAAGAATTAAAAAAGTAATAGAATAAATAACGACATTGAGAAAAATGAAAAACAAGACAACGACAGAAAAAGGGCAGCCACTAACAGCGGTTTGGCGTAATGGCGGGCTCAGTGCTTCGTATGACAGTTTTGTGGTAGGTTCGAGTTCGGTTCTTCTATTAAACTTCTGTGCTAAAAATCCGCCACTGCGCCAAGCGCCAAAACGTTAGCGGCAAGCACAGGAGACACCGCAACGACAAGCAAATGACGACATATAAAAAATACATATTAACCATTTTGACTTTTCTCTGCTCATTGACATTATTTGCGGAAAGTAAACTTGCTGTGTTTAACGACCCAGACGGTTTTATTTATGTTCGTAGTAGGCAATGCAGGGACTTTAAGGTTTTTAACACACTTTACAAAGACGACTTTTTCTACTTTCAATTCGTAAACAACTCAGATTGGGCAAAAGTAACTGCTTGGAAAGGCAGACAAATAGAAGGTTTCGTTTATAAGAACAGAATACAAGAAGTGGAAAAACTTGACAACGCAAAACAAAAACAACTTATAACGAAAGTGCTTAACCGACAAAAAGTTTTGGCTGACAGCTTTCAGAACGCTTGGAAATCAAAAGACAACATTGCATATCGGATAACAGTTAAAGAATTGGAATTTTACAACACACCAAATACGACCCAATACTTATCATTTTGCCGAAATGCTTTTGTGCGACAAATGACGCAGAGGTTATACAGTTGTTAGCGGTCAGGCTATGACATAAACTTTTCATTAACTAATTTAAAGAAAGACAATTTAAAATGAACAAATTAAAAATTACATTTCTAATAGTAAGCTTATTTGCTGTTTGCAAAGTGGCAAATGCGCAAATTGACGACATAAATGATGCTGATAATAAAGCGTACAGCAATTTTGACTTTATAGCAGGTACAAAGACCATTTTTTATGACGATTTTTCTTCTAATTTGAATAAGTGGAAGATTATAGAATTCGACCAATCTGATGAAGTGGAAGCACCTGGAATAAAAAATATCCATAACGATAATAGCAAATGGTTGAAAACACCTAGAAGAGGAATTTTTTACCCAACAAGTTTAAAGGTACTGCCGGAAAAGTTTACTATTGAATTTGATATGTGGGCTGACGCAGATAAAATGAGCGAAATGGAAAGCGGTTTAATCATTTCTATCGTAGGAAACAAAGTAATAAAAGATGAATATAGCACCGCTTTTGATGATAATCCACAAATTCAAATAGACATACATCCATCCTTAGAACTTCTGTACTGTCAGGCAACAAAAGAAAACATTGATGGAGAGCGAGTATTAGATCGGAAAGACATCAAAAATGGATGGAAGAAGGGGAAAATACACAGAGTATCAATTTCAAGATTGGGTACTCATATTAAAGTTTATATTGGTGAGAAGAAATTTATTGATTTGCCAAATGGTTTACCACAAAGAACAAATTATACCTTAATGTTAGCTACCAATATGTGGGGAGATGGATTGTATTTTACAAATTTTAAAATCGCAGAGCTTGAGTCTAATGAAGTTAAGATTGACAATGAGAGTAAATTTGTAACTAATGCTATCTATTTTAATGTCAATTCTGCGGTTATTAAGCCAGAGTCTTGGCCTGCATTAAATCAAGCCGCAAATGCCATAAAATCAACACAAGGTACAGTGAAAATTATCGGACATACTGATAGTGACGGAAGCGATGCTGACAACCTTATTCTGTCTAAAAAACGTGCTGAAGCTGTAAAGTCATTTTTAGTAAAAAACTTTGACATAGATTCTTCTAGATTGATAACAGATGGAGAAGGAGAATCCAGACCTATCGACAATAATAATACTGCTGAAGGAAAAGCAAACAATAGGAGAGTTGAATTTGTTAAACAATAATGGGGAATATAAACCCGAACCACTAACAAGGTATTGCTAAAAGCGGGGCTGAGCAGCTTCAGTTGGGCATTTGTACAAGGTTCATCCGCCGCGGCGGATCTTCGATTGAACTTTTGTGCTAAAACTCCCCGCCTTCGGCAATACCCAAAACGTTAGCAGCTATTTAATGCAAATGAAAACAATACTTTTAACTTTAATGGCATTTATTTTCTCGTCTTGTCAAATAACAGATTTGGATAAAAGAATTGAGAAAATTGCCATAGATAATAATTTTTCAGGGACTGTTCTAATAGCCATTAAAGACAGCATAATTATGAACAATGCTTATGGATATTCCGATAAAAAAAAGAAAATTAAAAACACTCCCATTACAGTATTTCCAATAGCATCCATTACAAAACTTTTTATTAAACAATCCATATTACATCTGGTTGAAAGTCAAAAATTATCACTAAATGATACCATATCCCGATATTGTGACTTTTTTAGTTTTTCGAGTAGAATAACAATATCAGATTTACTGTATCACAAGTCAGGTATTCCTGACATACATAACCGTATTTCACGTTTTAATAATCCAAGCGAATTACAGGATTCAATTTCATTAACCGATTTGTTTAAACAAATTAATTTATTTCAGCAATTAGAGTTTGAACCAGGCAGTCAAATATTATATTCAAATTCTAACTACTTAATTCTTGCTTATATAATTGAAAGATTGACGAATAAACCTTTGGATGTTTACTTAAATGAAACAATTTTCCAACCCTATCAAATGTTAAACACAGGTTTATTTAAAGATTATTCTCCAGAAAAAGGTCATACTGCTGGATTCTATTCTCGCAATAATATTGTTTATTATATTCCAAATTTCAATTTTAGAAATTTCTGGGGATCAGGAAATGCTTTCTCAACAACACAGGATTTATTTAAATATTACCAACACACACAAAAGCTATTGAAATCTGAATTCGCGCCCCAATTAGTGCAACATTCAGGCTACTATTTAGGATTTCGCTCCTATTACAAAGTTGTACCAGAAATCGGATTGGCAATAATTGTTCTTTCAAATAGCGGTGATTTTAATGTGGACTTGATTGTAGATGAGGTTATTAAATATGTAAAAGAAAAACATTTAAAGAAAACATACAAACATTCAGAAAGAATTAAATCATATGTTGGTAGTTATTTCACTACCCAAAATGGAAATGAAATGGCTATTGAGGTCTCACACGAAGACAATGAATTAAAAATTAACAACACAAGGCTAATTCAAATTGATTCCAACAAGTTTCTAATGGACAATGCTAGTTTGACATCAATATCATTTCATCCAAATAATGGCATACCTGGACTGATTATGAATGATAATGGAGAAATATTATTTTTTTACAGGAGATGAATAAACATTAGCTAACATCGGTTTAGCGTAATGGCGGGTGAAATGCTTCGTTTGAAAGTTTTTACTATATTTGAAAAGTAGTTCTTCGGTTGAACTTTAGTGCTAAAAATCCGCCACATCGCCAAGCCGAGAACCGTTATGGGCAACCCTATGGGACGACACCGTAACAAGACAATAAGACAACTTTACTAACAATATTAACAAAGGCGACAATATGAGAAGTTTAGACAATCAAATCTTAAAATTACTATCAAACAATGATGTAACTTTTTTTATTCCGCCATATCAGAGAAATTATGAATGGGGAGAAGAAATGTGCGAAATATTGTTTAAAGACATTGAGAAAGTTGCGAACAGCAGGAACACTCAACACTTCTTCGGCACAGTTATTTACTATGCGGAAAGCACAATTTTAGGACAACCCGATAAATACATTTTGGTTGACGGTCAGCAAAGATTGACGACAACAATGTTGTTTTTAATTGCTGCTCGTGACTGTATTACTGATGATTCATTAATAAACACTATTGACTCAAAATATTTGAAAAATAACAATGTTACTGGCGATGTGGAATATAAAATCAAATTAAAACAAGTTGAATCCGATTGGAAAGCATATAAGAATATCATTTTGGGCGAGCACTTAGATGAAAGTGATAAAAAGTCAAATGTTTTTAAGAACTATAAATTTTTCAAATCAAAATTAGAAAAATTAGAACAGAACTTCATAAGGGAATTGATTGAAAAAGGTTTAGTGAATTTTAATATTGTAACAATTCAGTTAGAGCCAGAAAGAAATCATTGGGAAAAACCCCAAGAAATTTTTGAGAGTATGAACTCGCTGGGAAAACCCTTATCACTTGCGGATTTGGTGAGAAACTATTTATTGCTTGGAAAATCTTCCGCTCAACAAAATAATTTATATCACAATTTTTGGCTAAAAATTGAACAGAATTTATCAGGCGATAATAACGCCTTTTCTGTTTCTGCTTTTATTCGTGATTATATGCAGTTGATTGATATTACGAGCTATAAAAAAGCGACCGATACAAACCATAAAGAACTTTATCGTGATTTTAAGGACTTATTCGGAGATGACAATCACGAACAACTGATTAAAAAATTATCGGAATATTCTAATGAATATGCAATTTTAGCGGGTTATAAATCAAGTGGAAATGCTAAAATTGACTTGAAAATTGCAGATTTGAAAGTCATTGAATCATCAGGATTTTATTCATTTATTTTGGGTGTTTTACATTTAAGAACCGAACAAAAATTAAATGATAATGATACTTTGGCAATTTTAGATGCGATTTTCATTTACATTGCTCGGAGAAGAATTTTGAGAATTACACAAGCGGAAAACAAGAATGCCCCACTACTTGTAAAATACTTTGATGATTTGATTGACGCGGAAGATAAAGAGGCAACAATGTTAGAAATTCTATCAAATCAACAATATGCTTTGAGACTGCCGAACGACAATGAAATTTTAACTTATTTATCAAGTTCGGAATCAAATTTTTACAATTTGAGAAGTAGTAAGTTTTTGCAGAGTTTGATTGAAGAGAAATTAACAAGAAATCGTCCTGCGTTGAACGATAAACTTTTGCAAATTGAACATATAATGCCACAAACCTTGAATGAAACTTGGAAAAATGAGCTTGGGGAAAACTATCAAGAAATTCACGATAATTATTTGAATAATATCGGAAACTTAACTTTGATTCGTCATAATCAAGAGTTGAGCAACCTTTCTTTCAGGGACAAAAAAGAGATTTATGAAAATAATGCAGGAATGCAAATTGCCAAAAACAAAATCATTGACCAGCAAAATTGGGGTGAGGAGCAAATTAAAAACAGAGCGAAATATTTAGTAGGCATTCTTATTGACAAGATTTTGCCGATTGGCGACAACTTAAAAACCAGCAATAACTATTCAACTGAAAAAAGAAGTGTCGGTAATAGATTATCGTTTGAAAGTTTAGATTTAATCGGCAAGACGATCGTGTATTTTGACGATATAAATATTGTTGCAGAGGTTATTGGAAATAAAGAAGTGAAATTTGAAGATAAGGTTTGGAGATTATCGCCACTAACTCGTGAAATTGAAACAAGAAAAAATCGCAGAAATCATTCAGGTGCTTATTGGGGAGTGAATATGTGGAAATATGAAGGAAAAACCCTTGAAGAATGGATGAATGAAATTAAAAATTATGAAGTTGAAGTTGAAGAAAGCGAAATAGAATAAACTTGGTACGCACAACGATAGACAAAATATTAAGGCAGATGTGCTGCACATAACAAGGTATTGCCAAAAGCGGGGGTGACGAACTTCTATGAAACTTTAGTGCTAAATTCAACTTCAGTTTTTCAAATGAACAGTAGTGCTGAAACGCCCCGCCTTCGGCAATACCCAAACCGTTGGCGGTCATTGTAAAAAGTATCGCCAATCAACTAATTGGCATCCGACAATAAAAGCAACAATATTTTGAATATTTACAATCTAAATGAAAAGTAATAAAGAAATAGTAGCGGAATTTATCAACGCTACAAATCAAAAAGATTGGGACAGAGTTTTGACCTTAGTTCACAATGACTTCATAAGATATAGCTCATCAGAACCAAAGGAAA
>WBZR01003967.1_pt1 | contig 12619 bp, 8 predicted proteins | sample 5204231 | NCBI WGS metagenome assembly WBZR01 (sample SAMN12412403, study PRJNA552823) | activated sludge metagenome | isolation source: activated sludge from anammox sidestream of wastewater treatment plant... | place: USA: Virginia | collected 2017-08
GTCGAATTGCGAAATAGAATATTAAAAGGAATACCTGAAATTAATGAAGCCCCCGTTATTCATCGCCGGAAAAAATTCGATCTACTAACATAGTATTTGTCAATGTTTTTGTGAAACGTTATACTAGATATAAGAGGACTTCTAATCGTTTCGGTTCAATCGTGGACGATTGAACCAGCCTTATTATCAATACTTGAGTCGTTCAGTGTAGGATATGCGGTGAAAGGCCGGGGTATACTCCTTAGTCAAGTATATACTCCACAGGCTCACAATTTGTGATTTATAGTAGTTCAACACGGACAAACAGAGTTTGTCCATGCCACCTTATTATCAATTTAAAATTCATATTTTATGAGCATCTTGAGTATAGTTAACGCCTTAAATAAGTTGACATGTAATAGTCGTTGTGAGCACATTCGCTTTGCTCAGTGTAACCTCCGCGAAGCAATCCCACCCTTGAGATTGCTTCGGGCTAAAGTTTATCCTGAGTAATAACGAAGGACGCTCGCAATGACAACCTTCCTTTTGCGTTTACAATAAGAACTCCTCCGGAATAATATTTCCCCTTCCTAAAATGAGGCATGGGTCGAGTTTCTTTTTCATGGCAGCCATTTCCCGCAGTCCCAACTGGCCGAACATATCGAGGAGATACTCCCGCTTGATCTTGCCCACCCCATGCTCGGCGGAAATCGTGCCTCCCCATGCAATAACTTGCTGCGCTATTTTCCGATATATCGCCCACCCTCGGTCGGCTTCCTGATCGTTCCGCGGGAGGAGGTTGACGTGGAGATGGTTATCCGCAACGTGTCCAAAGATGCAATACCGGAGACCCGCATCGCACAGGCTCTGGCGATAGAGTTTGAACAAACCGAAAAGGTGTTCGTGCGGAACCGTGAAATCCGTGCCTATCTTTGTTTGCTGATGCTGCCTCAGGATGCGGTTAACAAGGACGGGAATGGCATGGCGAAATGCACGAAACTCTGTGTGTTCCTGTGCGCTCCGGCTGAACCAGCTCTGGTCAGACAGTGCTTGGTGATCGATACACAACCGGCCCCATTGTTCCCGGAGCAACTTTCCAAAGTCAGGTTGTATCTCTTGTTCAAAGAAGATAGCAGACTGAGCTTTTGATGGAATTTGAGAATAGGCGGAGCGTAAAGCATCAAGGGAGTGAGCATCGAAATATTCCAGGGCGCTGGCATCGATCTGATTTTTTATCTGAAGGGCACGATTCTTCAGTGACTCATTTCTGGCCTGATTTGCGAACTGCCAGGCATCCTCCTCACGGCCAAAGAAGATGATGCCGCTGAAGAGTTCACGAGGTTGAGGGATTAATGCAAGCTCAATCTCCGTGATTACCCCTAAGGTGCCTTCTGACCCAATAAAAAGATCCAGGGCGCTCATACCCGGCGCTACATAGTAGCCGGCGGAGTGCTTTCCCTCAGGCATCCGGTATTGTGGCAGCTTCAATTGAAGGACGTTCCTGGAACCTGTCAGGAAAAGACGTCCTTCTTTATCAGCAAGACATTCTCCACGTTGTAGTTCCAGAATGTCACCTGTCGCAAGGACGACTTTCAGTCTCCTTATCCAACGGCGGGTAGCGCCATATTTAAAAGTGCGCGCACCCGAGGCGTTCGTTGCCACAGTGGCGCCAAGAAAGGCGTTCTGCTCTGTCGGGTCAGGCGGGTAAAGGAGCCCCTTTGCTGAAACAGCCTCCTGTAACGCCCGCAGGGTAATGGCTGGTCCTGTCACTGCGTAACCAGGCTCACCGGCGGCCTGATGAATGTGCCTCAGTCCACCCAGTTTTTCTGTAGAAAGGACGATCCCGCCAAAGGGTATCCTTGCCCCGACAAGGCCTGTTCCATTTCCCGCAATCGTTACGGGCGTTTTGGTGCTGCTGGCCTCTTCCAGTATCCCGGCAACCTCTTTTTCATCTTCCGGGAAAACCACTTCGTCTGCATAACCACCACTCAGGTTAGAGGCATCTTTCAGGTAAGGACGTATCGCGTCGGGATCGGCGCTGCGGATCATGGCGTCTTATCGCACCCTCTTTTCCCATCTGTTCCGTTTAACCACCCCGACCACACTCCTCTTCCAGAGACAGGTTAAAAACAACCAATGCATAGGACATTACCATCGCAACCAAGCCCCGCTTTAGAAAAGAAGGGAGGAGAAGGTTGTAAAAAAGGAGAAATTGTATACGGCGATACGAAAGGTTATAAATCATTTTCTATTTCACTACAATTGACTATTCCCTGTCAACGTATTTATTTCATACCTTTTTTTCGTCTGACCGATAACAGATTGAGTGGTTTGGGGTATGATATTAATCGTCTCATAATAGAACACACATTAAGCTGTCCGTTTAGCGCCTCAATATTGGAGAAGGAAAGCATACGACGAATCAATACAATTATGGGACCCTTAATATGTCAGTATGGTTCGTGCGGCTGTTGACTCGCAAGGGTATGGAAACTGATGGAGATATTACAAGCCATCACTGTCGTATCCAGGGTAGGAACTGGTGTTTCTGGTAAAGGGATAGCTGGTAAAGCACGAAAATCGTGAGTTGACACTGACAGGGTTATGCCTATTCACATTTTCACCAATAATATCAAAATATTTTTTATTAGACACGGCAGCATAGCACCTCCAGCGGGTTCCGTATCCCCAAGGGATGTTGCCGCGCATGGGCTTTTCACGCCACCTTCTTCTCAATCTCCTCAAATTTAACGGCCACCTTCATGGATACGCCCGGCTCCTGCATGGTGATGCCATACATCACGTCGGCAACGCTCATGGTGACCTTGTTGTGGGTAATAACGAGGAATTGCGTGTCCGTGGTAAATTCCTTGAGAATATGGGTAAAGCGGTTGATGTTGCTTTCGTCCAGGGCGGCGTCCGCCTCGTCAAGGATGCAGAATGGGCTCGGTTTCGACTGGAATACGGCAAAAAGGAGCGCTACGGTGGTCATTACCTTTTCTCCGCCGGAGAGGAGGGTGATGGAACGAAGCTCTTTGCTGGGCGGCTGTGCCATGATCTCAATGCCGGCCTCCAGGATGTCCACATTTTCCTCTAAAAGGACATCGGCCTTGCCCCCGCCAAACAGCTTCCGGAACATTATCTGGAAATTCTGACGAATGTCATTGAAGGTTTTTTCAAATAATTCACGGCTCGTGTGATTGATCTTTTTAATCAGGTTCTGCAGGGCTTCCTGGGATTTTACAAGGTCTTCCTTCTGATTTACCAGAAAGGTCTCGCGGATCTCCAGTTCGTCCTGTTCTTTAATGGCCTCGATATTTACATTCCCCAGCCTTCCGATCTTTCCTTGAAATTCCTCGATCTCCCGGGCAATCGCCTCCCAGAAATCAACCTGGGGTTGAGACGGATCCGTGGTTTCTGCCGGTGGTGTGGTCAATTCCAAGTTGATTTCTTCGGTTGCAACATCCAGGTTTGACAGATCGAGCTGATATTCCTCACGAACACGATCTTCCAGGTTGGACAACCGGATTTGATACTCATTTTCCCTGAGTTTTAATTCCTGGAGCTGTTGTTCGAACTGCTTCTGTTCCGCACGCTTTTCATCAAGGCGCTCCTTTAATTCTTTCGCCTTCAGATTATGGCCATCCTGTTCGGCTGCAAGAGATACGATGGAGACTTCCAGGGCATTCCTTTGTGTGCCAAGTTCACCGAGGAGCAGTTCCAGGCGTTTAATCTCTTCTTCAGCTTCCCGTCTCTTCTGCTGACAGTCCTGGCTCTCCTGGATGCACAGGGCTATCTGCGCCTGGGTTTCCCGCACCTCTGCATCAAGCCGATGCAACGCCTTGTTCATACCGTCTTTCTTTTCCTGTCTTTGCGCAAGGCCAATTTTTACCGCGGTGATTTCCTCATCAATGCTCTTTTTCTGGCCCTCTTTTTCTTCTACCAGCATGGCGGATTCTTCGACCTGTTGTTCCAATTGCCGGTGCTGCTGGTTGAGCAGCATGAGTTCTTCCTGCAGACACTTTTCACGTTCGGAAGCATTTTCCACCGCCACATCGATCTCTTCCATTTCATTTTCATTGATCTTTTTCTCAGCAGTAAGTTCATCCCGCTTCTGTTCGTTCTGAGAGATCTCATTGTCCCTGGAAATTCTCAGGATGTTTATCTGCTCTATCCTCTTTGCCAGTTGTGCGGTTTCCGCTTCAAGTCCGCTCAGTTCCTCAATGTGGTATTGTTTGTCCCGTTCCAGTTTCTCAAGGATTTGCCGGATGTGCACCAGTTCATCTTCGATCTTTTTTAATTCGCTTTTCCGGGATATGATCCCCACCTGTCCTTGTTTTTTCCCGCCACTGAGCGCACCGTCTGGCTCGAAAAGCTCTCCTTCGAGCGTAACATACCGGATCGAGCGGTTGTCGTTGCTGAGGACAAGCGACGCGGCAAGGTCCTTTACAACGACCGTATTATTCAGGAGGCTATCGACCACCCGGCAGATCTCTTCCGGATTGTTGACGAGTTTGCGTGCGGCGCCGATAACGTCAGGTTTTTGCAGGGTTTCGTCGGAAATGGATCCGTGACCATTTGCCCTGTCTAACGGGAGAAAGATTGCATGTCCTTTCTGAGTCTTCTGTAAGAATGCAATCGCCTGTGCGGCATCATCGGTAGTCTCCGTAACAATACCCTGCACCCGTTCGCCGAGGGCAGTTTCAATAGCGAGTGCATACGGAAGGTCAACTTTTACCATATCGGCAATCATCCCCCTGATACCCTTTACTGCCGCCCGGTCCTTTCTGGACTCCTCCAGGATGGTTTTTGCGCCGGACGTTACCCCTTCCGACCGCATTTCAAAATCCATAAGCACTTCGTGACGGGAGGTCTTGCTGCTCTGCAATTGTTTTTGCTGACTGATTTGTTCGTCTAAAGACCGGATCATACTTACGAGTTCCTGTATGCGGCCTTTCGAGGCGGATAATTTTTGATCCAGGGCACGGGATTCTTCCACGAGGGCATCTCGTTCCTTCGTCGTTTCCTCATATTTGGACACCAGGGCGTCCACAAACGACACAATTTCTTCCTGCCTCCTGGAAAGCCGCGCTTTTCTGCCTTTCAGGGTGTCCTTCTCGTTAGTCAGACTGCCAATCTCATTCTGAAGACTGGATTGCTGCTGAAGGATTGTGATAACCTCAGACTTCTTTTCGTCAATACCCTGGTACAGCATATCGCATTCGAAGCTGATCTGTTTCTGAAAGGTCTCTTTTGTCTTCTGGAGATCAACACCTTTTGCCATCTCCTGCTCCACCGTATTCATCAGTTCCTTTGTCTCTGCGATCTTGCTGTTTGCCTCAAGCGCCCTGTTTTCGAGACCCTTTTGTTGCTCGGTGTATTTCTCCCGAAGGATTTCCAATTCCTTTATGCGTTCATGGTCATACTTTATTTTATCCCGATGTTTGGATAGCTGCGCCTCCAGGCTTACCCGCTCGGTCTGCATCTGCGCCAGTTGCTTTGCTAATTGCCCGGTTATGGCCTCAATTGCAGTTATCTGCACGTCAAGTTCATCCATTTCGGCAACGACTTTGCTGTTTTGTTCTGCCGTCTGGCCGACCTTTTCAGAAACAGCCGCCCTTTTCTCTTTGAGATCACGATGGTTTCGCAACGAAAGTCCGACCTTTAATTTTTTGAGATGTTCCACGTATTCCTGATATTTTCTGGCCTTCGATGCCTGGAGTTTCACTGAACGAAGCTGTTTCTGCAGCTCCTCAATGATATCGCCAACCCGGAGGAGATTTTGTTCCACGTGTTCAAGCTTGCTCAAGGCTGCCTTTTTGCGTGACTTAAACTTGCTGATGCCGGCAGCCTCTTCAAACAGCAGCCGCCTTTCACGGGAATCCGCCTGCAACATGGCCTCCACGTTGCCCTGCTCAATAACAGAATAGGTGTTAGCGCCAAAACCGGTGTCCAGAAAAAGCTCCCGGATATCCTTTAGCCTGCTCGCCTGTTTGTTGAGAAGGTATTCCGACTCGCCCGATGTGTACAAACGGCGGGTTATGCAGACCTCGGAGTATTCGAGCGGCAAGAGCCCCTTATTGTTCTGGATGGTAAGAGACACCTCGGCATATCCGAGCGATGGACGTTTATCCGTGCCATTAAAGATTACATCTGCCATTTCATTGCCCCGGAGCGATTTTACGCTCTGCTCGCCAAGCACCCACTTGATGGCGTCAATGACGTTGCTCTTCCCGCATCCATTCGGCCCTACAATGACGGTTATTCCATCCTCGAAAGTGATTTCCGTTTTTTCTGCAAACGATTTAAACCCGAACAATTCCAGTTTTTTCAGTTTCATGATCGTGATAATGCAACGTAAGAAAAGACTTCCAGGTACTAAAAAGGGGTATTTCGTTTGTGCGAAACACCCCTTTCTCATTATACATACAACGGTTGGTCTCTGAAATGAAAATATAAGAATTTCTTATACATTAACCATGAATATCAAATACCTATGAGATATAAAAAACTTCACTTATTGCTAAAATAGTAACTTGTCGAAACTAAGAGTATCTTAAAAGATTTTTAAAATACTGCACAAACAATACGATCTCTCATTTATTTCTTTGTTGGCTTCTTGGTACTTTTCTTTGCAGTTCCTTTTGATGTCTTTGATGAACTTCCACACTTCTTCGTCGCCATAAATAATCACCCCCTTTCTTTGACTTAATATGAGACCAAACGGTATAATGAAATTACCAATTTCTCTGCAAAACCTTTCCTTCCTCACCCCGCACACAACAGGAGCCAACGTAGGCGCCAGCCCGTGCAGCAAAACCCCTGAGTATTTCTGCGGAATACGGTTCAATCTTCAACATCCCGGCATCCAAGCAATGATTCGGCCGGAAGGCCTGCAGGACATATCGCCCAGCGCCCTGAATGGTTCTGGCGATCTCCTCAATGTCATCCCCATCGAGCTGTGGTGGACAGACGGTCGTGCGAAATTCATACTCGATACCGCTTTCCATAATAATCCGGATACTCTCCCGGATGTCCTTGATATTACAAGGGACGCCGGAAACCATCTCGTATTTTTCCTGCCGGAGAGGAGCCTTAACATCCATAGCCACACAATCCAGAAGTTTTCTGGCAATGAAGTCCTCTACGATACGAGGATTAGTGCCATTGGTGTCCAAACGCACCACCACTCCCGTATTTTTCAATAACGTAAGGAATTCATCAAGATGCTTGTGCGAAGTTGGCTCACCGCCCGTGACGACAACACCGTCCACCCATCCAGCATTCTGCCGTATCTTGTCAATTACGGCATCGACCGGAATGGACTCCAGATCATTCGGCGTTTGAACCAAATGGGGGGCATGACAATACGGACAACGAAGGTTGCATGTGGGCAAAAAGATTATCGAGACAATCTTGCCTTCCCATTCGATAAGACTATTTTCTATGAATCCCTTGATTGGTATAATCACGCTACAATACAATTAAAACGGGATAGGTTAAACGAAGCGTCTATTTCACCTGACCAAACCTACGGCTTGTAGAGCGACGAGCCTCGTCGCTCTACATTGTGAAGTTGCCGAAGGCATCATTAATCCTAAGCGTCTAACCGCTTGTTGGGTGCGCCCCGCTTCACCCAACCTATATAACAAAAATAAGCGCTGCAACAAGCAGGACAATGGATGGGATTGTAAAAAACCCCTTACATAAATTAAGATATAAAACACTTACTCGTCTGAAACTCAACACTTCGTTGAGCATGATGCTGCAGATGACGGCATCTCGTTGGGGATGAGGTCGCTCACCGTATAGCTCCCCTTGTGACGGTCTGCCAGCTCACCAATCTTGGATTTATTCCAGTTATTGATGCGGCTGAAATATCCTACGATCCTCGAAATACCATACACATTTTTGGAACCGCAGTGTGCGCAGATATCCGTAAGCCTTTGGGTAACCTTCTTGCAATCATTGCAAATGGTGAATTCCGGCGAGATCGTCACCTGTGCAGCCTGGGTATTCTTGAAGGTCTTTTTGACCAGATTCATGATGCTGGAGGCCGGGGGCCGTTCTTCACCAACAAATGCATGAATAATAGCGCCAGACTCAATCATCGTATGGAACTTGCTCTGGAGGAATATCCTGGTAATCATATCCACCGGCGCATCCGGACGCAGATGCACGCTGTTGGTGTAGTAGAATTCATCCTTTTCGATATTCCCCTTGACCATCTCCGCTGCTTCCGGATAATTTCTTATATCAACCTTTGCGAGCCGCCTGCTGGCGCTTTCCGCCGGAGATTCCTCCAGGGAAAACTTCAGCTTATGCTTCCGTCCCGCCTCTTTCACGCGCATATACATGTGAGAAATGACCCGCAACCCCTGCTTAATCATATCGTCACCTTCATGCAATTCCCTTCCGGTCATAAATTGCAGGCATTCATTCAATCCCAGGATACCCACGATGTAGGTCGAGGTTTCCAGGTCGACATAAGGACGTCCGTCCTTTGCCTTCTTGCCGATCTCCCAGAGCGGCATCTCCGGGCTGGCCATTAATTTTGCGGCAAACGCCTTTTTCTGGAGATGCGCCTTTACGGCAATCTCGATGCCTTTATCGATCTCTTTGTACAGCGCATCCCAATTGCCTCTGCCTGCCCGGTAGGATGCCTGCGGCAGGTTGATCGTAATATTCTGAAACCCGCAGAAACGCATACTTTCCGGATGCTTGATCATGTAGTTATCGTCTATCGTCGTGCGCAAACGGCAGCAGGCCGAGAGGGTAATTTCATCCCGGTCAAAGATAAAATAGGGGACGCCATTCTCACTGGCAATCTGACAAGCATATTCAAGGATTTCATATTGTTTCGGATCGGTAAGGGTGTCCTCATTAATATGGAAATCACACTTCGGGAAGGCAAAGACGTGACCGTAGCAATCCCCTTCGCGCCATACGTCCAGCATGGCCAGAGTAAACTGCCGGGCTGTTTCCTCGTACTCCCCATAGGTCTTCCCGGTGGGTTTTCCGCCGGGCCCGATAGCAGGAATATTCCTTAAATATCGCGGGATACCGGTATGAACGTTAAAATCCAGGAATAAGGTCTGACCGCCACGGGAAAAAGCGCTCTGGGAACAACTGAAGATCAGGTGCTGCGCCTCCTGTTTCATTTCCGCATAGCTCATCCCTTCCAGATAAGGGGCATACATGATATTGACATACCCTACACCAAGCGCCCCGGCATAATAGGCCTGCATTGATGCCAGGAAGGTGTTCAGATGTCCCGTCAGGGTGCGCGCATGCTTTGCCGGAGCGGATTCTGTGTCCAGATTCTGGAGCGACAATCCGTACTTCTTCAAATATTCGAGGGAGTGGGAAGAGCAATACACCCTTGTCGGATAGCCCAGATCGTGGATGTGCACCATGCCATTCAGGTGGGCGTCCGCCACATCTCTCGAAAACACCTCCTGAAGGGCAAACTGCTTTAACGTATTTTCAGCAATCGCAAGATTAATTGCCTCCGGGTTATTGGTGGCAATATTGCTGTTCTCCTTGTTCTTTGACATAATCAACTCTTCGAGGTCGTACTTCGGCATACCGATCACGGCCTGCTTTTCGAGTTTCTTGTTGTAGCCTCTCTCAAAAAGCTCGTTATCCACCAGTTCGCGTATCAATGCGGTGGAAATGCGGTTCAATCCGGAAGAAAATACCCGCTGCTCAACAACACCGGCGATTTCGGACGCAACCCCTTCGGGAAGATCCGCCTCTTTCTCCAGGGCGTCTGCAATCTTCCTCTTGTCCCAGGGAAAGGTTTCATCTTTTGTTTCGGTATCGACCAAAAGGGACACGTCCGTGGTGTCTGCCCGCTTCTTCGTCTGTTTTCGCACCCGAAGGGATTCACGAATCCTTGCCCTTTTATCACGATACAAAATGTACGCCTTGGCCGTTTTGGCATGCCCCGTCTCAATGAGCACCTTCTCTACAATATCCTGTATCTCCTCAATGCTGGGGTTTTGTCCTGCATATTTTTTTTCCAAAAACATGGCAACAACAACCGCCAGTTCATCTGCCAGGGCCCGGTCTTCACCACCCACCGCCTGTGCCGCCTTGAAAATAGCGTCAGCGATCTTTTTCTCGTTAAAAGCCACCAATCTACCATCGCGTTTTACTACGTATTCCACTGCTGTTGTTGTGCTCATTTCCCTTCCCCTATGGTCTAATGTTGAAGAGATATACTTCGGGAGTCATTACCCCCATCTTTTTTCTTCTTCTTTTCACCCGTCATTAACGGTTTCAGCTCATCAATAAATTCAGAGATATCCTTGAATTCCCGGTATACCGACGCAAAGCGCACATACGCTACGGCATCAAGGATCTTCAATTTCTGCATCACCAGCGACCCGACAAAATTCGTTGTCACCTCACGGTCGAACTGATTGTAAATTTCACGTTCAATTTCATTTACAATATTTTCCATGGTATCTGTAGAAACCGGCCTCTTTTCACACGCCTTCTCCAGCCCCTTCAGTATCTTCCGGCGATCGAATGACTCCCGTATTCCATCTTTCTTGACAACACGCAACGGACTCTCTTCAATCCGTTCATACGTCGTGTACCGGCGGCCGCAACCCAAACACTCCCGCCTTCGCTTAATACTCAGACCATCCACCGATGTCCTGGAGTTAATAACTTTATCATTGTCTACCTTACAAAATAAACATTGCATAAAGTTTTAGAGAAAAATGGTTTCGGAACTGAATAATTTGAACGCCATTGCTCAAAAATGCTATATATATAACAGGCAAGAGTATATAATATACAATATATATATGTCAAACAGATTTTTAAAAACGAGGAAAAATCCCCACAATTTAATGGTTTTCGGACTAATACTATCAACAACAAGATCAAGCTATTTTAAACAACATTATCTTTTTTTACACACCGCATGATTATCTATTTCTCTCTGTTATATTTCGCATGCCCTTAATTTTTCCCTGAAGTCCTTTTCCCGGTCATTTAGAACCATGACGGCAAACTCGTTGATCTCCGCGAGCCACTTTAATTTATCCTCCGTGGATAATTTCATATATTCAATGATTTTCTCGTCTTCAAAAGTATACATAAATCCCTTATCCATTCCCTTCTCCCAGATATTTTCTTACTTTATTCAGCATTTCAATATCGCTGAGATCCTGAGGTCTTCCGCTCATTTTTTTCATCTTTATTATATCATCTACCGATGCCAGATAAATGTCTACATCCTTTGCTCTTTTCACAGTTCTGTTAACAAACGACTCTTCAAAATCCAGCGGGTGAACAAGCACAACGCCAACCACCTTGTAATTGTCTTTTTTATGATAAAAACTGAATGCCTTAAGATTTTTATTTTTAATCCAGTCCTTCACGCTATCATAATCTGCAAGGTCGTCAGGGTTTGCAGGCAGGCGAGGGACATAGCCCAATTCCTTAAACAGAGATGTTGTCTTGAGGACATTTTCTTTGTTCATAGCGATAACGATGTCGATGTCGATGTCGATGTCCTGAGTCACCCGCGGAACACCATAGAGATTGACGGACAAACCACCCACAACGAGATATTTGACCTTGCTCCTGTACAAGCCTTCCAGTATATCAAAATAATACATATTCAACCCTCTGGATCACCTTCAAAGTCAAATATCTCCCGAAGAGCTGCGCCAGGCAGGGCTTCTGACGACCTCCGGTTGCTTGTCTGTCGTTTGCTGCATTTTTTGCCTTTAACATCTTTTTTTCAAGCTTATTCAGCAAGCTCAAGTATGCAACGGGAACCCAAATATTTTTTTAGTCAGCAAGTATTTCAAATCGATTATGCCTATAAAATAGACTAAAGGCTAATACCACTACCTGGCAGTAAAAGTAAGATAATAAATTCTCGAAGGAAACTCCTTTGAAAATCCTTGTGGATGGCATAACGTCAATATTCTATAAATTTAGGTGTCAGGCTGTAAACCCGCATTGGAAACGCTTGTGCGCTAGTTATGCCATTATGGGTTTGCAAATACCACGCCCCCTTTTTCTCTTTATATGTCTTTGAGAATCTTATTTGATTTTCCACCATTACATTCTGAACATGCTGTAATTAAATTATTGAAAGAATCATCTCCGCCATCAACGTAGAGAACTTTATGATCCAATGTAAGAGATACCCCAACTGGTAATTCATCTTTATGCCGTTTACAGTAATGGCATCGAAGCCGTCCCTATTATATATTTCAAATCTTAAGATTTTGCTAATATGAGACCTTTTCCTTTTTTGAATACTTATCCCTTTTTTTATTTGTTGTGGCAATTTGTTGAACGCATATTTTGAAAATTCCGCACATTCACTATAATGCTTTGAAATAACTTCCGAGCGTTTTGATTCAACAAAATATGTTGTTTCACCAAAAGCAGATGCTGTCAAAGGCCGGGGTAAATATTCAGGCTCAAACAAAGTAACTTCTGGACAAGTATTTGGTAGAGTAGAAAAAGAGAGACTTGGTTAAAGAAAAAGCCCTCCAAATATGGTAAAAAATAGTTTTGATACAAGAAACTAAACCATAAAGAAAAGGAGGGCTATATGGGAGCAACCCTATGCACAGAGAGTATCACAGTAGAATTTGGTTGT
>WBZR01003968.1_pt1 | contig 12619 bp, 11 predicted proteins | sample 5204231 | NCBI WGS metagenome assembly WBZR01 (sample SAMN12412403, study PRJNA552823) | activated sludge metagenome | isolation source: activated sludge from anammox sidestream of wastewater treatment plant... | place: USA: Virginia | collected 2017-08
GCTGGCCATGCAGACCTCGTTCCTGACGCCGCCGGTGGGCTACACGCTGGCCTATCTGCGCGCGGTGGCGCCGCGCTCGGTGACCACCGGGATGATCTGGCGCGGCGCGGCGCCGTTCGTCGCGCTGCAGATCACGGCGATGGGCATCGTCGCGCTGTGGCCGCAGCTGGCCACCTGGCTGCCGCGCCTGTTGTTCGCGAAGTGAAGCGTCGCCCCGGAGCCCACGCCATGTCCACCCAACCCCGCCCGCGCGAAGCCCTGCTCGGCCTCACCCCCTACGGCAGCGGCCGCCCCGCCGACGCGGCGCTGCCGCGCCATCGGCTGTCGTCCAACGAGTCGCCGTTCGCGCCTTCGCCGGCCGTGGTCGAAGCGGCGCAGCGCGCGGCCCGCGACGCCCACCGCTACCCGGCGCTGGTGGGCGAGCCGCTGATCGAGCTGCTCGCCGCCCGCCACGGCCGCCGCCGCGACGAGATCGCCGTCGGCTCGGGCTCGGTGGCGCTGATCGAGCAGTTCGTGCGCGCCTACGCCGGCCCCGGCGACGAAGTGCTGATGCCCTGGCGCTCCTACGAGGTCTATCCGCTCGTCATCGCCGGCGCCGGCGCGCAGGCCGTGACCGCGCCGCTGACGGCCGCGCAGGGGGTCGACGTCGATGCGCTGGCCGCGCGCGTGACGCCGCGCACGCGCGTGCTGCTGCTGTGCAACCCGAACAATCCCACCGGCGAGGCGCTCGGCGCCGCCGCGCTGGACGCGCTGATCGAACGCGTGCCGCCTTCGGTGCTGGTCGTGCTCGACGAGGCCTACCGCGAGTTCGTCACGCGCGCCGACGTGCCCGACGGCGCCGAGCGCTACCGCGACCGGCCCAACGTCGCCGTGCTGCGCACGTTCTCGAAGGCCTATTCGCTGGCCGGGCTGCGCGTGGGCTGGTGCGCCGCACCGCCGGCGCTCATCGACGGGCTGCGCCGCGTGGCGCCGCCGTTCCCGGTGTCGGCGCCGGCGCTGGCCGCGGCCGCCGCGGCCCTGGCCGAAACCGAACTGCTCGCCCAGCGCACCGCGGCGGTGGTGGCCGAACGCGAGCGCATGCGCCGTGGCCTGGGCGAACTCGGGCTGCCCGTGGGCGACCCGCAGGCCAACTTCGTGTGGCTGCCCGTCGCGGCGGCCGCAGCCGACTTCGCCGCGGCCTTCCTGGCCGCCGGCGTCGGCGTGCGGCTGTTCCCCGGCGAAGGCGTGCGCATCACGGTCGGCCAGGCCGACGACAGCACGGCCGTGCTGCGCGCCGCCGCAGCCTGGTGCGAACGGCCCCAACGACAGCGAGGCGAGCGATGACGAGCAAGGTGCACCTGGGCGAGCGGGCGCTCGGCCTGGACGATCTGGTGGCCGTGGCGCGGCACGGCGCCGCTGTCGAGATGACGGCCGCCGCGCACGCCGCGATGGCGCCCAGCCTGCGCTGGGTCGAGGCGATCGGCGAGCGCATGCGCGCCGGCGAGGCGACGCCGCCGATCTACAGCATCAACACCGGCTTCGGCTCGCTCGCCGGGCGCGAGGCGTTCAAGAGCGTCGACGATGCGGTCGACCTGTCGCGGCGGCTCATCGTCTCCAACGCCTCGGGCGTCGGCCAGCCGCTGCCCGAGGACGTGGTGCGCGCGGCGATGCTGATCCGCGCCGCCAGCCTCGTGCGCGGCTACTCGGCGGTGCGCCCCGAACTCGTGACGACGCTCGCTGCGATGCTCGAACGCGGCGTGCTGCCGGTGGTGCCCGAATTCGGCTCGCTCGGCGCCAGCGGCGACCTGATCCCGCTGGCGCACCTGGCGCTGGTGATGACGCGGCCCGCCGGCGACGACGACCCCGAGATCGACAGCGGCGAGGCCACCTTCGGCGGCGAGCGCTGCTCGGGCCGCGAGGCGATGCGCCGCGCCGGCCTGGCGCGCCTGGTGCTCGGCCCCAAGGAGGGGCTGGCGATGCTGAACGGCACCTCGTTCTCGACCGCGCAGGCGGCGCTGGCGCTGGCCGACGCCGAGCGCCTGCTCGCAACCGCCGAGGTGACCGCGGCGATGTCGATCGAGGCGCTGGCCGGCTTCGGCGACGCCTTCATCGCCGACATCCACGAGGCGCGCGGCCACCCCGGGCAGATCGAATGCGCGGCGCGCCTGCGCGCGCTGCTGGCCGGCAGCCGGCTCGTCGACGGCGACCGCGAGCGCGACCCGACGCGCCAGCCGCCGCAGGACGCCTACTCGCTGCGCTGCACGCCGCAGGTGCTGGGCGCGGTGCGCGACACGCTCGCCTTCGTGCACCGCATCGTCCAGACCGAGATCAACGCCGCCACCGACAACCCGCTCGTCTTCACCGACCTGCCTGCCAGCCGCAAGCTCAAGGCGGTGTCGGGCGGCAACTTCCACGCCGAGTACCTGGCCTTCGCGTCGGACTTCCTCGCCATCGTCGTCACCGAGATCGGCAACCTCGCAGAGCGGCGCCTGTTCCGCCTCGACGACGGCAGCCTCAACCGCGGCCTGCCCGACATGCTGGTGGCCAGCGAGCAGGTCGGCATGGACTGCGGCTACATGCTGCCGCAGTACCTGGCCGCCGCACTGGTGTCGGACTGCAAGACGCTGGCGCACCCCGACAGCGTCGACTCGATCCCCACCTGCGCCAACCAGGAGGACCATGTCTCGATGGCCAACAACGCCGGCCGCCATGCGCGCCAGGTGGTGGCCAACATCGAGGTCGTGATCGGCATCGAGCTCTTGATGGCGGCACAGGCGCTCGAGCTGCGCCTGGCCAAGCTCGGCCTGGGCACCGACGCGCTGGCGCCGGCGTCGCGGCGCGTGCTCGAGATGCTGCGCGCCAGCCGCGCCACCGACGGCCGGCCGATCGACCACCTGAAGCGCGACATCGTGATGTACCCGCGCGTGCGCGCCGCCGCGGCGCTGGTGCACGAGGGCGCCGTGCTGCGCGCGGCGGCGGTGCAGCAGCCGTGAACGCGGCCGCGGCCCGGGTGCTTGCTGCCTCCGCGGATGCGGCGGCGGGCCCGCGGGAAGGTGCGGTGGACGGCCCGCAGGCCGATGCGGCAGCCGGTCCGCGGGCCGATCGACCGGCGCGCACGGCCGCGCACACCGATGCGGCCGTGCAGGCCCTGCGCGCCGCGCTCGGCGACGACGGGGTGCTCACCGGCGAGGCGATCCCCGAACGCTGCCACACCGACTGGAGCGGCCACGCCCCGGCGCGCCCGGCGGCGCTGCTGCGGCCGCGCAGCACCGCCGAGGTCAGCCGCGCGCTGGCGATCTGCAACGAACACGGCCAGGGCGTCGTGCCGCAGGGCGGGCGCACCGGCATGGCCGGCGGCGCGGTGCCGCGGCCCGAGGACGTGGTGCTGTCGCTCGAACGGCTGAACCGCATCGAGGAACTCGACCCCGCCGCCAGCACGATGACCGTGCAGGCCGGCGTGCTGCTCGAACAGGTGCAGCAGGCCGCCGCCGAAGCGGGCCTGCTCTTCGCGCTCGACCTCGGCGCGCGCGGCTCGTGCCAGATCGGCGGCAACATCGCCGCCAACGCCGGCGGCCTGAACGTGCTGCGCTACGGCCCGGCGCGCGACCAGGTGCTCGGCCTCGAAGTCGTGCTTGCCGACGGCAGCGTGCTCACCTCGCTGCGCAAGCTGATCAAGGACAACGCCGGCTACGACCTGCGCCAGCTCTTCGTCGGCAGCGAAGGCACGCTGGGCATCATCACGCGCGCCGTGCTGAAGCTGCAACCCAGGCCGCGCAGCGTGCAGACGCTGCTCGTGGCGCTGCCCGGCTTCGACGCGGCGGTGCGGCTGCTGCGCCGGCTGCAGGCGTCGTACCCGGTGTCGGCGTTCGAGCTGATGTGGCAGGACTTCATGCGCACGGCCTTCGAGTGGCAAGCCGGCCGGCGCGCGCCGCTTGCCGGCACGCACCCGTTCTATGCCCTCGTCGAGCTCGACGGCGAAGCCGACGCGGTGCAGGGCACGCTCGCCGAAGCCGCCGACGCCGGCCTCGTGCTCGATGCCGTGCTCGCCGCCTCGCTGGCCGACGCGCGCGGCCTGTGGGCGCTGCGCGAGATCACCGGCGAGTTCCCGACCCGGCTCGAGCCGATCAACTTCGACCTGAGCCTGCCGGTCGGTGTCATCGGCGCGTTCGCAGAACGCTGCCGCGCGGCGCTCAGCCGGCGCTGGCCGCAGCACCGCAGCCTGTTCTTCGGCCACGTCGGCGACAGCAACCTGCACCTCACGGTCGACGGCCGCTCGATCGCCGGCGCGCCGCACGCCGAAGTCGATGCGCTCGTCTACGAGCTGCTGCGCGAGGTGCCGGGCGCCTCGATCTCGGCCGAGCACGGCATCGGGCTGCTCAAGCGCGACTGGCTTGCTCACTGCCGCAGCGCCGAGGAAATCGCCGCGATGCGGCGCATCAAGCAGGCGCTCGATGCGCGCGCCATCCTCAACCCGGGAAAGGTACTCGCATGAACAAGCCCGCCGCGCTGCCGCGTGCCAGCGTGCTGATCACCGGCGCCGCGCAGGTGCTGACCTGCGCCGCCGATGCGCCCGACCTCGTCGGCTGCATTCCCGGCGGCGAGGTCGCGCTGGCCGGCGACACCGTGCTCGCGGTCGGCTCGCCGCACGAGCTGCGTCAGCGCGTCGCGCTCGACGGCGCGCGCGTCGTGCCGGCGCATGGCGGCATCGTGCTGCCGGGCTTCGTCGACAGCCACACGCACCTGGTGTTCGCCGGCTCGCGCGTGGCCGAGTACAGCGGCCGGCTGCGCGGCGAAAGCGCCGCCGCGCTGGCCGCACGCGGCGTGCCCAGCGGCATCCGCGGCACCGCGCGCCTGGTGCGCGAGGCCGGCCGTCGCCAGCTCGAGGACGAGGCGCGCGAGCGCCTGGCGCATATGCTGGCCTGCGGCACGACGACGGTCGAGGCCAAGTCGGGCTACGGCCTGTCCACCGCGCAGGAGATCCGCATCCTCGAGGTGCAGGCCGCGCTCGCGGCCTCGCAGCCGGTGCGCGTGGTCTCCACGCTGCTGGCCGCGCACGAGTTCCCCGAAGGCGTGCCGCGCGAGGAATACCTGCGCGAGATCGTCGAGGACATCATCCCCGAGGTCGCGCGCCAGCGCCTGGCGGTCTTCAACGACGTGTACTGCGACGAGGGCTACTACACGGTGACCGAGTCGCGCCGCGTGCTCGAGGCGGGCCTGCAGCATGGCCTGAAGGCCAAGATCCATACCGACGCCTATTCGCACATCGGCGGCGCGGCGCTGGCGGCCGAGCTGCGTGTGGTCTCCGCCGACCATCTCAACCACGCCAGCGATCGCGATCTGGCCGCGCTGCGCGACGCCGGCGTCACCGGCGTCGTGATGCCGGCGCTCGACTTCGCGGTGGCGCACCCGAAGCCGACGCCGGCGCGCCGGATGCTCGATCTGGGCCTCGCGGTGGCGCTGGCCACCGACATGTGCCCGGGCTGCTGGCTCGAAGCGATGTCGTTCGTGATCCAGCTGGCCTGCCGTCACTACGCCTTCAGGCCCGAGGAGGCGCTGCGCGCGGCCACGCTGGGCGGCGCGCGCGCCCTCGACCTGCACGAACGCATCGGTTCGCTCGAGCCGGGCAAGCAGGCCGACATCGCGATCTTCGACCTGCCGAGCTACGAGGACCTGGCCTACCGCTTCGGCCGCGCGCGTGCGCGTACCGTGCTGCGCGCCGGCGAGGTGGTGCACGAAGGAGCGGCGCCATGAGCGCGCCCGGGCCGGTCGGCGCAGGCCGCACGATCCGCTTTCAGCACCTGTGGACGCCCGCGGGCTGGCTCAGCCCGGGCGTGCTCGTGCTCGACGCCGCCGGCCGCGTCGTCTCGGTGGGCAGCCGGCTCGAGCCGGGCCAGGTGGCGCAAGAGAGCTGGCGCGGCTACGCCGTGCCCGGCATGCCCAACACGCATTCGCACGCCTTCCAGCGCGCGCTGGCGGGCCGCACCGAGGCCGGCAGCCCCGAGAGCGAAGACAACCTGTGGACCTGGCGGCATGCGATGTATCGCCTGGCCGGACGCATCGGCCCCGCGCATCTGGAAGCGATCGCGGCCTTTGCCTACATGGAAATGCTCGAGCACGGCTTCACGCGCGTGGCCGAATTCCATTACCTGCACCACGCGCCGGGCGGCCAGCGCTATGCCGAGCGCGGCGAGATGTCGCTGCGGCTGGCGGCGGCGGCGGGTGCCAGCGGCATTGGGCTCATGGTGCTGCCCACGCTGTACGCGCATGCCGGGATCGGCCTGCCCCCCGCCGAGCAGCAGCTGCGCTTCGTCCATCGCGAGGTGAGCGAATTCGCACGCCTGCTGCAGGCGCTCGAGCAGCCGCTGGCCCAAGCCGGCGCGCAGCTCGGTGTGGCGCTGCACAGCCTGCGCGCGGTCGCGCCGGCCGAGCTGCGCGAGGCGCTGGCCGCGGCTGCCGGCCTGCGCCGGCCCGCGCCGCTGCACATCCATGTCTCGGAGACACGGCACGAGGTTGCCGAAGTCGAGGCCGGGCTCGGTGCGCGGCCGGTGCAGTGGCTGCTCGACCAGGTCGGGCTCGACCACCGCTGGACCCTGGTGCACGCGACGCACCTGAGCGAGTCCGAGCGCAGGGGGCTGGCCGCCAGCGGCGCCGTCGCCTCGCTGTGCCCGATGACCGAGGCGATGCTCGGCGACGGGCTGTTCCCGCTCGTGGCCTATCAGCAAGAGGGCGGCATCTGGGCCATCGGCACCGACAGCCATTACGCCAGCGGCGTGGCCGCCGAGCTGCGCATGCTCGAATGCGGTCAGCGCCTGGCGCACGCCCGGCGCAACGTGCTCGCCGACCCGACCGCCGGCGATGAGCGCGCGCTGCGCAGCGGCGAGCGGCTCTTCGCGCTGGCGCTCGCCGGCAGCCGCAGCTTCGGCGAATCGGGCGCGGCGCTGGCGCCGGGCCACCGCGCCGACCTGGTGCTGCTCGATCCGGACAGCCCGGCGCTCGTCGGCCACGACACCACGACCGCACTCGACGCCTGGCTGCTCTCGGGCGCGGCCGACGCGGTGCAGCAGGTCATGAGCGCCGGCGTCTGGGTGGTAAAAGACGGCCGCCACGTCGCCCGCGCATCCCTCACCCGGGCCTATGCCCGGGCCCTGCACGAGCTGTTCGGCTGATACGCCCTCCCGACCCGGGCGAGCCGCCCGTGCCTTCCGCAACCCTGCTACAGGAGACGAGCATGAACCAACCAACCCGCCAAGCCGCCAGGCGCCCAGGCGCACGCCGCGGCATCCTGACCCTTGCCCTCGCATTGCCGCTGGCGGCGCTGGCACTGCCGGCGGCCGCGCAGTCGACGGTGCGCATCGGATTTCACGCGCCGCTCACCGGCTTCGCGGCGGCCGACGGCAAGTCGGCGCGCCTGGGCGCCGAGCTCGCGGTCGAACAGGTCAACGCCAAGGGCGGCGTCGGCGGCAAGCCGCTCGAACTCGTGATCTACGACGACGGCGGCAAGCCCGAGGAGGGCGTTCAGATCGCCAACCGGCTGATCACGCAGGACAAGGTCGTGGCCGCGGTCTCGGGCTCCTACTCCGGGCCGACGCGCGCGGCGGCGCCGGTGTTCGTGCGCGCCAAGGTGCCGTACATCTCGGCCTACGGCATCCACCCCGACATCACGCGCGCCGGCGACTACGCGTTCCGCACCTCGTTCACCGGCGAAGTGCAGGGGCGCGCCGGCGCCAAGCTGATCGGCGACCTGCTGGGCAAGAAGCGCGTCGTCGTCCTCACGCTCAACAACGACTTCGGCCAGGCGCTGGCCGCCGGCTTCAAGGAGGCGGCGCCCAAGTTCGGCGTCACCATCGTCAAGGAATACACCTTCGCGATGGGCGACCGCCAGTTCGGCCCGCTCGTGGCCAGCGTCAAGGCCGACCAGCCCGAGGCCATCTACGCCTCGGGCTACTACTTCAACGCCGGCCCGCTGGTGGCCCAACTGCGCGCCGCCGGCGTCAGCGTGCCGGTGATCGGCCAGGAGGGCTACGACGGCCAGAAGTTCATCGAGATCGCCGGCGCCGCGGCCGAGGGCGTGATCATCACCACCTCGCTCGACCGCGACTCGCCCACCGCCGAAGCGCGCGACTTCATCAAGGCCTTCGAGTCGACCAAGGGCCAGCCGGTGGACATGGTGGCCGCCTCGACGCACACCGCCGTGTGGGTGCTGGCCAACGCGCTGAACAAGGCCGGCACGGGCGATCCGGCCAGGCTGCGCGATGCCATCGCCGCCACCGACTTCACCACCTCCACCGGCCGCATCAGCTTCAACAAGCTGCGCGAGGTGAGGAAGGCGGTGCAGAACCAGGTCGTCAAGGGCGGGCGCTGGACACGGCATTCGGTGATCGACGACCCGGTCCTGCTCGCGCCGCCCGAGCAGTAAAGCCCGCGGCCGGCCCATGTTCGCACTCGAGCTCACGCTGCAAGGCCTGATCAACGGCAGCACCTACGCGCTGATCGCGGTGGGGCTGACGCTGGTCTACGGCCTGCTGCGCATCCTGCACGTGGCGCATGCCGGACTGTTCGCGCTCGGCGCGTACCTGACGGTGTCCTTCGCGCAGGGCCTGGGCTCGCTGGCGGCCGGGCTGGCGGCGGCGTCGCTCGTGGTGGGGCTGGCCGGCGTGGCCGTCTACCGGCTGCTCTACGAGCCGATCCTCGCCCGGCCGCCCTTCGTGGCGCTGGTGGCGTCGATCGGCCTGTTCATCCTGATGCAGGAGGCGCTGCGCATCGCCTTCGGCCCCTACGGGCTGTCGTTTCCGGTGCAGCCGCTGGGCGCGCCGGTGCAGCTGGGCGGCTTCACGCTCAGGCAGTCGGAACTGCTCACGCTAGGCTCGACGGCGCTGCTGTTCGGCGCGCTGGCCGCCTTCACGCGCTACACCCGGGCCGGCGTGGGCATGCGCGCCACGGTGTCCGATCCGCAGGTGGCCTGGTCGTTCGGCGTGTCGCCGCGGCGCACGCGCGACCTGTGCTTCTTCATCGCCTCGATGATGGCCGCGTATTCCGGCGGCCTGGTCGCCGTGCTGAACAACCTCGTCGAGCCGACGATGGGCGCGATCCCGAGCTACAAGATGCTCGCGATCATCGTGCTCGGCGGGCTGGGCAGCGTGCTCGGCACGGTGCTCGCCAGCCTCGGGCTCGGCGTGGTGGAGGCGTTCGGCACGATCTACGTCGACAAGTTCGTCGACCGCGACGCGATCGCCTTCCTCGCGCTGATCGCGGTGCTGGTGCTGCGCCCCGAAGGCCTGGCGCTGAAGTCGCGGGGGGCCTGATGGACGTCGCGCTCAACCTGGCCATCATCGTCGGCATCCAGGCGATCGCCGCGCTCGGACTCAACATCATCACCGGCATGTGCGGGCAGGCCAGCCTCGGGCATGCGGCTTTCATCGGCATCGGCGCCTACGCCGGCGCCTTGCTGGCCAAGGCGGGCTGGCCGCTGGCGCTGGCGCTGCCGGCCGCCGCGCTGCTGGCGGCCGCCGTCGGGCTGGCGGTCGGGCTGCTGTCGCTGCGCGTGCGCGACGACTTCCTCGCGATCACGACGATGGGTGTGGGTTTTGTCTTCGTCGGCGTCGTGCGCAAGCAGTCGTGGCTGGGCAGCGAGATGGGCATCAGCGCCATCCCCGAGCCCGGGCTCGGCCTCGGCGCCTACGCCGCACTGGTGCTCGCGCTGCTCGTCGCCTGCGTCTGGCTCAGCCTGCATCTGGCGCGCAGCTGGCTGGGCTTCGCCTTCGGTGTGATCGCCGACGACGAGGCCGTGGCGCGCGTGCTCGGCGTCGACGTCGCGCGCCACAAGCTGGCGGCGTTCTGCCTGGGCACCCTGCTGGCCGGCGTGGCGGGCGCGCTCTACGCGAGCTACACGCGCTTCATCGTGCCCGATGCATTCGGCTTCACGCTGTCGATCGCGGCGCTGGCGATCGTCGCGATCGGCGGCGTCGGCTCGACCTGGGGCACGCTCGGCGCGGCGATCGCGCTCACGCTGCTGCCCGAGTGGTTTCGCGTCGTCAACGACTACAAGCTCGTGCTCTACGGCGGCTTGCTGCTGTTGGTGATGCGCTTCCTGCCCGGCGGCCTGGCGGCGCTGGCGCGGCGCCCGCCGGCGCGCGCGCGCGCCGGCGCGAAGGAGCGCTGAGATGCCGGCGCTGCTCGGGGCGCAGGCGCTCGCCGTGCACTTCGGCGGCCTGCGCGCGGTCAACGAGGTGTCGTTCGACGTCGCCGCCGGCGAACTGCTCGGCCTCATCGGGCCCAACGGCGCGGGCAAGACCACCTGCCTGAAGGCGATCTCGGGGCAGGGGCCGCTGCACGGCGGGCAGGTCACGTTCGAGGGGCGGCGCATCGGCACTCTGCCGGTGCATCGCCGCGTGATGCTGGGCATCGGGATCACGCACCAGATCGTGCGTCCCCTCGAGTCGCTCACGGTGCTGGACAACGTCGCCTTCGCCTGGGGTCACCGGCACCGCGCGTCGCTCCTGGCCGCGGCGCTGCACGTGCAGCGCGACGAAGCGCGCGCCGCCGCACGCGCCGTCCTCGGGCGGCTGGGCATCGCCGAGTTCGCCGAGCGTGCCGCCGGCGAAGTGCCGCTGGGCGTGCGCAAGCGCCTCGAGGTGGCGCGCGCGCTGGCCGGCGAGCCGCGGCTGCTGCTGCTCGACGAGCCGCTGGCCGGCCTCAACAGCGCCGAGGCGTCGCGCCTGGCCGACCTGATCCGCGGTCTGACCGACGGCGGCCTGGCGGTGCTGCTGATCGAGCACAACCTGGGCGAGGTGATGCGCATGTGCGACCGCCTCGTCGTGCTCGACGCCGGGCGCAAGATCGCCGACGGCGAGCCGCGTGCGCTGATGAGCGATCCGGCCGTCGTGCGCGCCTACCTGGGCGAGGAGGGCGACGATGCTCGAGCTGGCTGAGCTGAGCTGCGGCTACGGCGAGGTGGTGGCCGTGCAGCGGCTCACGCTGCGGCTCGAGCCCGGCCGCATGCTGGCGCTGATCGGCCCCAACGGCGCGGGCAAGAGCTCGACGCTGGCGGCCGTGGCCGGGCACGTGAAGCTGTTCGGCGGCGCGCTGCGCTACGAAGGCGAGTCGCTCGAGCGGCTCACGCCGGGCGAGCGCGCCGCGCGCGGCATTGCCTGGGTGCCCGAGGGCCGACGCCTGTTCGGCGACCTCACCGTGCGCGAGAACCTCACCGTGGGCGGCTACGTGCGCCCGCGCCGTGCCGAGGCGGCGAACCTCGAGCGCGTGGTGACGCTGTTCCCGCGCGTGGGCGAGCGGCTGCGCCAGCTTGCCGGGTCGCTCTCGGGCGGCGAGCAGCAGATGGTGGCGATCGGCCGCGCGCTGATGGCCGAGCCGCGCCTGCTGATGATCGACGAGCTCTCGCTCGGCCTCATGCCCAAGGCCGTGATGCAGATCTACGCCGCGCTGGCGCGGCTGCGCGCCGAGGGTCTGGCGATCCTGCTGGTCGAGCAGAACACGCGTCACGCGCTCGGCGCGGCCGATTCGGCGGTCATCGTCGAGTCCGGGCGCGACGTCTGGAGCGGCAGCGCGGCCGAGGCCGCCGCCGACCCGGCGCTGCTGCGGCATTACCTCGGCAGCGCCTGAGCGCCGCGCCGGCCGGCCCGGCGCGTCTCATTCCTTGCCGGCGACCGCACGCCCGAAGCTCGCGCCGAGCCGGTAGCGGCTGCCCGGATGCGTGAGCCAGGCGCGCGAGACCACGCGCCCCATCGACCAGGTGCGGCGGTGCAGCAGCAGGCAGGGCTCGCTGGCGTGGATGCGCAGCAGCTCGCAGGTGGCGGGCGAGGGCAGCACGGCTTCGATCGTGTGCTCGACGCGCTCGAGCGGCCCGACCGTCATCAGGTAGGCATTCGGCGTGTGCGTGGCGAAGTCCTGCTTCAGGTACTCGGGCGCCGCTTTGGGATTGACGTAGCGATCCTCGAGCTGGATCGGCCAGTTGTTCTCGAGGTGCACGATGAGCGAGTGGAAGACCTTGGCGCCCAGCTTCAGGCCCAGCGATTCGGCAACCTCGGGCGTCGCCGATTCCTGACGCAAGCGATGCACGACGCTGGAATGCGTATGGCCGCGGCTGCGCACGTCCTCGGCGATGTTGCGCACCGCGACGAGGTCCAGGCTCGGCCGCTCGTTCGCGACGAAGGTGCCGGCGCCTGGGCGCCGATGCACGAGCCCGTCGGCCGTCAGCTCGCGCACGGCGCGGTGCACCGTCATGCGGCTCACCTGGAACTGCGCGGCCAGTTCCTCCTCCGTCGGGATGCGATCGCCGACGGGCCATTCGCCGGACATCACCTTGTCCGTCACGTAGTCCTTGATGCGCTCGTACTGCGTTGCGGCCACTGCGGCCCTCCGTCCACCGCCTCGATCCGGCGCGTCGACCTTAGCATGCCGAGGCGGCACCGGCCCCGGGGCGCGGCTGCATGTCTACACAGGCTCTCAGGACCCGGCCGCGGCGCGCACCGGCGGATCGGGCGGCGGCGCAAGGCGGCTGGTCAACGTCGGCCTTGCGGGTAAACCCGGCGCCGCACCGTCGCAAGGCCGTCGCGCGATGGGCACAACGCCCCTGCGTCGACATCAGTTGATCCCGGGCTGCTACATTCGCGCCGGTCGATGGCGC
>WBZR01003068.1_pt2 | contig 12617 bp, 9 predicted proteins | sample 5204231 | NCBI WGS metagenome assembly WBZR01 (sample SAMN12412403, study PRJNA552823) | activated sludge metagenome | isolation source: activated sludge from anammox sidestream of wastewater treatment plant... | place: USA: Virginia | collected 2017-08
GGCTTCGCGCCCTACCAGGGCCGCCGCCTGGCGTTCCGCCTCGGGCTGCCGAAGGAGCTGGTGAACACGGCGGCCGCCTTCTTCGCGGCCGTGACGCGGGCCTTCCAGGAGTGCGACGCGTCGATGGTCGAGATCAATCCGCTCGTCGTCACCAGGAGCGGGGAACTCCTCGCGCTCGACGCCAAGGTCAGCCTCGACGACAACGCGCTCTTCCGCCACGCCGATCTCCGGGCGTACCGCGACGTCCACGAAGAGGATCCGCGCGAAACCGAGGCCGCCAAGTACGACCTCAGCTACATCGCGCTCTCCGGCGACATCGGCTGCATGGTGAACGGCGCCGGGCTCGCGATGGCGACCATGGACATCGTGAAGCACGCGGGCGGCGAGCCGGCGAACTTCCTCGACGTCGGCGGCGGCGCCGACCAGAAGAAGGTGGCGGAGGCCTTCCGCATCCTGCTCTCCGACGCCAGTGTGAAGGCGATCTTCATCAACGTGTTCGGCGGCATCCTGCGCTGCGACGTGTTCGCGGAGGGCGTGGTCGCCGCGGCGAAGGAGGTCGGCCTCTCGGTGCCCCTCGTCGTCCGCATGGAGGGCACCAACGTGGAGCGCGGGAAGGAGATCCTGAAGGCGTCCGGGCTCGCGATCGAGTCGGCGGGCGACATGGCCGAGGGCGCGACGCTCGCCGTCGCGGCGGCGAAGCGGGGGTCCAGATGAGCATCCTCGTCGATCGCGGCACGCGCGTCATCGTCCAGGGACTGACCGGGGCGACGGGCCAGTTCCACGCCAAGGCGTGCCGCGCGTACGGCACCCAGGTCGTCGGCGGCGTCACGCCGGGGAAGGGCGGCACCGACTTCGAAGGTTTTCCCATCTTCGACACCGTCGAGCAGGCCGTGAAGGAGACCGGCGCGAATTGCTCGCTGATCTTCGTCCCGCCGCCGTTCGCCGCCGACGCCATCATGGAGGCCGCCGACGCCGGCATGCCGCTCGCGATCTGCATCACCGAGGGGGTGCCGACGCTCGACATGGTGCGCTGCATGCAGTTCCTGAAGGGCCGCACGACCCGTCTCGTCGGCCCGAACTGCCCGGGCCTCATCACACCGGGGCAGGCCAAGATCGGCATCATGCCCGGGTACATCCACACGCCCGGGACGGTCGGGGTCGTGTCGCGGAGCGGCACGCTCACCTACGAGGCCGTCCACCAGCTCACCCAGCTCGGCATCGGCCAGTCGACGTGCGTCGGCATCGGCGGCGACCCGATCATCGGCACCGGCTTCATCGACGTGCTCCGGCTCTACCAGGACGACGCCGGCACGGACGGCATCATCCTGATCGGCGAGATCGGCGGCAGCGCCGAGGAAGAGGCGGCGGCGTTCATCAAGCAACACGTCTCCAAGCCCGTCACCGTCTTCATCGCGGGCCAGACGGCCCCCAAGGGGAAGCGCATGGGCCACGCCGGCGCCATCATCGCCGGCGGCGCCGGCACGGCGGCCGACAAGATGAAGGCGTTCGAGGCCGCAGGCGCGCGCGTGGTGAAGAGCGCCGCCGAGCTCGGCAAGGCGATGGCGGCGGCGCTCGGCCGCTGACCCGGCACCCATTTCGTTTCGAGGAGACGTCGCAATGGCGAGACAGAGAACGTTGGCGATCGTGAAGCCCGATGCCGTGAAGCGGAACCTGATCGGCGAGGTGATCCGCCGCATCGAGCAGAGCGGCTTGCAGGTGGCGGCGGCGCGCTTCCTGCAGCTCAGCACGGCGGATGCCGAGGGCTTCTACGCCGTCCACCGGGAGCGGCCCTTCTTCGGGAGCCTCGTCGCCTACATGTGCTCGGGTCCCGTGATGGTGCTGGCGCTCGAGGGCGACGACGCGATCAAGCGCTGGCGCGATCTCATGGGCGCGACCGATCCCGCGAAGGCGGCGCCCGGCACCATCCGCAAGGACCTGGGGCAGAGCGTCGAGGCGAACGCGACGCACGGCTCCGACGCCCCCGAGACGGCGGCGGTCGAGATCGCGTACTTTTTCCGCACGCTCGAGGTCGTCGCGCGCGGGTGACCCTCCCGGCGCCGACGTCCGCGGCGCCGGCCGCGGCGATCCCGATGACGGCGTTCGGCGGCGTCGCGCGCCCGGCGATGCCGGAGCCCCACGGTGCGCGCGATGCGCTCGCGCTCTTGTTCACGGTCGTCGCCGTCTACTGGCTCACCTGTCCCGGGGCGACGGCCTACGACCAGTACAGCCGCTTCGCCGACGCGCTGCTGCACGGGAGCCTGTCGCTCTCGGCGCGACCGCCGCATCTCGAGATGGCCGAATACGGCGGCCGCGCCTACTTCACGAACCCTCCCACGCCCGCGATCCTGATCGCGCCCTTCCTCTGGATCGCCGAGCGCGAGCCGCTGCGAAGCTGGCTCGTCGCCCGTAACGGCGGGTGGGATCTGCCGTTCGGGTGGTTCCAGACCGGCCTTTCGATCGCCTGCGGCGCCCTCGCGACGGTGTTCGCCCGGCTCGCGCTCGGGCGCATCCCGGTCTCGCGCCTGGCCGCCAATCTCGGCGCGATCCTCTTCGCGTTCGGCGGCATCCACTGGTACCACGCGACGATCGGTTCGGTCTGGTACCTCGCCCAGATCGTCCACGGGATGTTCCTGTGGATCCTCGTCTGGGAGTGGTTCGGCAAGGCGCGCCCCCTCCTGATCGGCACGTGCCTCGCGTTCGCTTTCTGGTGCCGCATGGAGACGCTGGTCGCCATGCCGTTCGCGCTCGTGCCGCTCGCCAGCCATTGGCTGCACCCGCGCACCGACGAGATCGTCCCGCGGCCGCGTCTCGGGTGGCTCGTCAAGTTCGCGCTGCCGATCGTGGCGGTGCTCGCGCTCAACTCCGCATATAACTACGCGCGCTTCGGGGTCTTCGGCAACGCGGCCTACGAGGTGTTGATCAACAAGGGGAAAGGCGATCCGCTTTTTCCGAAGGGCCTCATGCACTGGTCGTACTGGCCCGGGCACGTGTACGTGCTGTTCAATGCCAAACCGCTCTTCTACGACGAATACCCGTGGATCCTCTCGGGCGTCGGTGGCCTGTCGTGGTGGTACACCACCCCGGCCTTCCTCTACGCGCTGAAGGCGCCCTGGGATCGCTGGACCCTCGGGTGCTGGGTCGGGATCCTGCTGTTCCTCGGCATCCTCTTCCAGTTCGGCGGCACCGGCATGACGCAGCTCGGCTATCGCTTCGCGCTCGACTTCTACGCGCCCCTCACGGTCCTCACGGTCCGCGGCATGGACCAGGGCCTGTCCGACGCGGCGCACCCGATCCGAGGCCGGCTCGCGTGGATCCTCTCGTCGCTGGTGGCGGCCGTCGCGGTGTGGTTCGCGCCCTGGGCGCAGGCGCGACCGTGGTCCTGGGTGGCGGCGGTCCTCCTCGTCGGGTTCGTCTTCGACACGACGCGGCCGATCCGTCCCTGGCACGTCGCCTTGATCCTGGCCTGCGTCGCCGTCAACGCCTGGTGGACGATCTCGCTGAATCTCCTGAACCTCGGACGCCTCTTCTGAGGCGAGCGGGTACGTCGTGAGGGGAGCCCCCGAGCTCGAGCGCGTCGCCTGCCCGCTCTGCGAGGGCCGCGACGAGGCGCCTTTTCGCATCAAGGACGGCTTCGCGATCGTTCGCTGCCGCGGGTGCGGCCTGGTCTACGTGAACCCGCGACTGCCGATTGGCGACCTCGAGCGGCTCTACGGCGAGCAGGTCATCTCGCCCGCCGCGTATTACGTGCGCACCGAAGCGCAGGACGAGCGGTCCTTCGCCGAGCGCATCTCCCTGATCGAGCGCTGGCGTCCGCCGGGCCGGCTACTGGACCTCGGCTGCGGGCCGGGTACGTTCTCGGCGGCCGCGCGAGCGCGCGGCTGGACGACCCTCGGGCTCGAGATCAACGCGACGTCGGTCGCCCATTGCCGGAGTCGCGGCCTCGACGTCATCGGCGGCGCGTTCCCGCACCCGGCGCTCCGCGGCGAGACGTTCGACGCCGTGGCCATGAACGACTTCCTCGAGCACCTCGCCGATCCGCTCGGCGCGTTGCGGACCGTGCGCTCGCTGCTCGCTCCGGACGGCGTCGTGTTCATCTCGACGCCCGACGTCGGCGCCGCGATGGCGCGCCTGACGGGGGTCCGCTGGCTGCACCTCAAGCCGAACGAGCACCTCGTGTACTTCGATCGGCGGACGATCCGCCGCGCCCTCGACGCCGCCGGGTTCCGCGTCGTCCACGTGCGGTCGATCGGCCGCGTCCGGAATCTCGGGGTCGCGCTCGAGAAGGTCGCGGCGTACGGCGAGCTGCCGAGCCGCGCCGCGCGCATGCTGGTGCCGCGGGCGCTCGCCGACCGCGTGAATCTGCCCATCAACCCCGGCGACGAGATGGCGGTGCTCGCGGTACCGAGGGGGGGAGATCGGGGGGGCCGCCCGTGACGCTCCTCGACATCGCGGCCGAAGTGTGTGACCTCACGAGGCCATGCTCGCCGTGACGGCGTCTGGCGCCAGGAGGGCGCTCCTCGCGTCCGCCTTGCGGCGGAGGGCGTGCTCCGGGACCGCCACGCACGCAACGTTCGCGTCGCTGCCACCGGCGCGGATCCGTCACACGTCGGGCTGAGCGGGAAGCGACCGTGCCGCGCATGCGATCGCTCGTGGACGCGCTCGTCGTCCTCGTCCTCGTCGGCACGAGCCTGGCGCTGCTCGACGGCGCGCCGGCCGAGCACATCTTCCGGCAGCACTTCTGGCCCGAGTTCTGGGAGGTCCTGCCGCGGACCCTTTTCGCCGCGGTCAAGGTCTGGACCTTCTGGCTCCTCGCGAGCGGGCTCCTCGCGGCGTTGCTGCTGCGGCTCGAGCCCCGGCTCGGCCGGGTGGACGCGGTCGTGGGCGGAGCGTTCGGGCTCTGGGCCTGCGCGTACCTCTTCGCCAACCTCCTCGGACCGATCGGCCTCTTCCGCGGCTGGACCGTCTGGCTCGGCCTCGCCGCGGTTGCCTTCGGGCTCCGGCGGCTCGGTCCGCCGGCGGTGGCGCGGCGGGCGCCGGCGCCCGGGATGCGGCTGACGCTCCTCGCTTTCCTGTTGATCCTCCCCACGACGCTGCTCCTCCAGCTCGGCGCGCCCGTTCCTCCGTTCATGGACGTCCTCGCCACGCCGTCGTCGGCGCAACGCATCGTCACCTTCGGGCGCTACCTCCCGTTCGACAACGATCCCTACGGATACTGGGACGCGGCCTCGCAGTGCCCGGGCAACGAACTGCTTTACGCGCTGCTCGCGCTCGCCACCTTCACGGACCCGGCCGTGCTGGCGCAAACCGCCTCGATGGTGCCGATCATGGGGCTGCTCATCCTCGGCACCTACCGCCTCGGGAAGTCGATCGGCGGCGACGCCGTCGGCGGCATGGCGGCGCTCTTCCTCTTCGCGACCGTGCTCCCGCGCGTGATTGCCTACCTGCACGGACGCTCGGTCACCTTCGCGCTGGTCGCCGCCGGGCTCGGGCTGCTGCTCGACCGCCGCCGCGTTCCGGCGCGCCAGGCGCTCGCCGCCGTGCTCCTCGGGACCGCGGTGGCGTCGCACGCCATCATCGGCTTCTTCGGCATGGTCGTCGCCGCCGGCTCGGTCGTCTTCTGGCTGCTCGCCGGACAACCCGGGGCGTTCGTGGCGGGTATCGGAACGCTCGCGGCCGCCTCCCTCTTCGCCCTGCCGGAGATCGCGATCGGGCTCCGCCTCCCGGTGCCGTATCCGCTGCTGCCCGTGGCGCAGATCGCCGGGATCGGTCTGGCGGTGGTCTCGGCCCGTGCGCTGGCGCGGTATCCCGACCGCGATCACTGGATCGGACGCTGGCTGCGCCGGGCCCTCGCGGCCGCCGGCGTCGCGCTCCTCGTGCGGCACGCGCCGCCGTTCGAGGTGCTCGTCGTCCAGTGGGCGCGCCTGCCGACGCTCTACTTCGGCGCCTGCGCCGGCCTGCTCGCGATGCTCTGGATGGACCGCACCCGGGGCCGGGTGCAGCTCGCGCCGATCGCGGTCGCCCTCCTGTTCGGGATCGGCCTCGACTACGTCTCGCGTCAGTGGTGGACGTATTTCAGCGACGGCAAGGTGCAGACGGCGGTCGAGGACTTCTACCACAAGATCGACTACTGGCTGCCTTACGTCCTGATCTTTCCGACCGCCTGCCTCGCGGCGTGGGTCGCGGAACGCCTCTCGCTGCGGCTCGCCGCCTACGCGGTGCTCGCCGTCCTGCTGATCCCCTGGAAGGATCGCCACGAGCACCCCGACCCGAACTACCATCAGCACGCGATCGTGGAAGCGTGGGGGTATCAGCTCGAGATGGCGAAGTGCGGCTACTGGGGCGCGACCGGCCACCGGCGCTGGGCGCAGAGCCCGGCCGAGCTCGCGCTTGCCGACGTCCTGCGCGCCGAGGTCGCGGCGGGCCGTATCACGCTCGACACGCACGTCGTGCAGCTCGGCCCGTACATCCTGCTCTACCAGGACAACGTCGTGTTCGCGCTCTACACCGGCATCACCTCCGACGGCTACGTCGCCGGATACCTCTTCGACCGCAGCATCGCGGGCGGCCGCCTGCGCCCCGCCGAGCGGTTCCTCGCGCGCCTCGCCGAGCGTCCGCCCTACGTGGTCGTGCACGAGAGCACCAAGAACGGGACGCGCCTCTTCGACGCGATGCCTCCCCTCCCGGGGGATGCGTTCGCCGCGTACGACGAGATCTACGCCGCCGACGGTGTCCGGCTCTACCGCGCGAAGAGCCTCGCGCCGGGATCCGCGACGACGTCCTGACGCGGGCCGCTTCCGCACGGCGTCCGAGGATCATCGGTCGCGGTGGAGGCGAAACAACGTGAGGCGCGGCGCGCTCGCGAGCACTTCGTACGCGCTCAGGCCGTCGAACCGCTCGCGCGGGTACTCCTCGATGAGCACGTACTTCGGGTGTGCCGCGAGGAGCTCGGGGACGGCGTCGAGCCCGCGGCTCCGGCCGCCGACGGTCCAGATGCTGTTCGGATCCCAGCGCGGCGTGACCAGGTCGACGGACACGCCGGTCGCCAGCGCGACCTCGATGCCCGTCGACTGCGTCACGTGGAGCACGTGCGTATGGTAGCCGAGGCGTCCGGCCGCGACCTCCTCGCGTAGCGCCCGGTTCACGACGTCCCATCGCTGGTCGACGACCCAGCGGCGGTCCGGGTAGCCCGCGAAGTAGCCGCGGGCGGCGTTCCCCAGATTGAACCCGATGCTCTCGGCGATCGAGAGCTCGGACGCGTCGTAGTCCAGGTGCTCCTTCACCTGGCGAACGGGGTACACGGTGAGCGCGAGCACCATGGCGAGCGCCGCCGTCCGGCCGAGCTGCCGCGCCAGGGCGGCGAAGAGTATCCCGGCCGCCAGCGCCAGCCAGTACGGCGTCCAGTAGTAGAGCATCTTGGTGGTCACCTCGGAGGCGAGCGACCGCATCTCGAGGGTACCCTGGAACCGGACCGGGTCGGCGAGCGCGTGCGCCGCGACCCCGATCCAGAGGGCGAGCGCGGGAACCGTCGCCGGCGCGCGGCGCCGGTCGCGCCAGGCGAGCGCGGCCCCCGCCAGGAGGCCGAGGCCGCCGAGCATCGTGAGGATCGCGTACTCGTGCCAGTCGTCGGTGAAGAAGTCCGATTGACGCCGCGCGTGCAGCCAGAGCGCCACCGCCGGCAGCGGCAGCACCGCGAGGAGGTTCGCCGCGGCGACCGCGCGCGGCGACCGGCGCCGCGCGCCGCTCGCTCCGCGCGCCGCCGCCGCGAGCACGGCGACACCGCTCCCGGCGATCACCGGGAGCACCCAGAGCGGCGTCGCGTACGCGAGGCCGATGGCCACCTGCGGGAGCGCGAGCGCGACCGCGCCGACGAACACGGCCGTGAAGACGGCGAACCCGTGGCGGCGATCGATCATCTCGACGACCGCCGTGACGCCGGCGACGAGGAGCCCGAGCGCGCCGATCAGCGGGTTCACCGTCACGGCGATCCCGAGACCGGCACCGCCGACGGCGGCCTTGCCGGGCCGACGCTCGCGGTGTCCGAGGAGCAGCAGGGCCAGCCCGGCGGCGGCGAGCGCGAAGGCGAGGGCGGTGCCGCGGGCGTCCGCCGTCCTACGCCAGACGAAGGTCTGCAGGAGGAAGAGGGCGGCGAAGCCCCCCGTCAGGCTGCCGCCGACCGTGCGCCCGAGGAGGTAGATCGCGAGGATCTGGAACCCGCCGAGCGCGACCATCGTCGACGTGATGCCGAGCGAGGCGGGAACGCCTCCGATCAGGCTCACCCAGGAGAAGAACGCGTCGCTCCCAGCGACCTGACGCGTCGGCGCCCACAATCCGGCTGCGTCGTTCGCGAAGGCATCGTAGAAATGGAAGGTCACGATCTTCTGCACCGACGCCACGTAGGGGAGCACGTCCATGAAGGGCGAGACCGGGGAGGCGAGCTGGAGGAGGAGAAGGCTCGGCGTCACGAGCGCGAAGGCCAGGAGCGCGACCGGCCGTCCCGGCCGCGCGCGCCACGGCGACGCCGCGCCGGAGCCGACTGCGACCGCCGCGACGACGACCGCGGCGAGCGCGAGGCGCGCGACGAGGGGGCGGTACAGCCCGAGCGGTCCGAGGGTCAGCAGGGCCACGTAGCTGCCGACCCAGAGCAGGATCAGCGCACCCGCCAGCGACTCCGACGGGCCCCAGCCGCCGCCGCACCGCCGGAGCCGACGCGCGAGCGCCCACACCGCCGCACCGAGCGCGAGCCACGTGACGAGCGCCGCCGGGCAGGTGTCGGCGGACACGGAGGCGGCGCCGGCGCGCGCCGCCTCCCAGTTCAACGCGAACGGCGACGTCCGCAAGCGGTAGCCGGCGACGAGCAGGAAGCCGGCCGCCATCGCCACCGCCGTCGCCGCGTCGCCTACGGACGTGCTCTTGGACCCCATGCGAACCATCGACGTTGCAATCGCGCGGCAGCGATATCCAATTCGTGCCGCCGCTTCCACCACCGGCAGACTGTCCGGTCCCGGACCGTTTCGCTATGCTGCCCCGGCCATGAAGCTCGCCACCATGCGGCGGGTCGACTACTGGGTCGGCGTTCCGCTCTGTTTCCTTCTGACGCTCGTGGTGCGGCTCCTCGCGCGCCTGCGCGGAACGCGCGTCGGGGCCGCGCCGAGGAGGATCCTCTTCATCGAGCTCTCCGAAATGGGCAGCACCATCATCGCCTCCGCGATGATCCGCCGGGTCCAGGACCGCTACCGGGACGCCGAGCACTGCTTCTGCATCTTCCGGAAGAACGCGGCGAGCCTGCGCCTGCTCGGTCTCTTCCGCGAGGAGAGCATCTTCACGATCCGCGACGACTCGCTGACGCACATGGCGACCGATGCCTGGCGCTTCATGGGGTTCTGCCGTCGCGAGGGCATCGACACGGTGATCGACCTCGAACTGTTCTCGCGCATCTCCTCGCTCCTGAGCCTGCTCTCGGGCGCGACGACGCGGGTCGGCTTCCACAACTACCGCGGCGAGGGCCTCTACCGAGGCGAGCACCTCACGCACCGGGTGAACTACAATTCGTACCATCACATGTCGCAGAACTTCCTGGCGCTGGTGGAGGCGCTCGACGCTCCCGACGAGATCCCGGCGCCGAAGCGGGTGATCCCGCCGCAGCCCCCGCCGGTCCGCGTGCCGCTCGATCCCGAGGCCTTCGCCTACGTGCGGGCGGAGCTCCAGCGCTGCTACCCCCTCGCGGCGCAGCACCGCGTGATCGTCGTGAATCACGACGCCGGGAGCCTGCTCGCCATCCGGTCGTGGCCCGTCGAGCGGTACATCGCCTTGATCCAACGGCTGCTCGCAAACGATCCGCGCCGGGTCGTGGTGCTCATGGGCATCGCGGAGGCGGGCGATTCGGCGCGCGAGATCACCCGCCGCGTCGCCGAGGCGCGCTGCGTCGACTTCGTGGGCCGGACGCGGACGCTCACGGACGTGCTGCAGCTCTTTCACCAGAGCGATCTGCTGATCACGAACGACAGCGGACCCGCGCATTTCGCGACCCTCACGCCGATCAAGAGCATCACGCTCTACGGTCCGGAGACGCCGGTGCTCTACGGCACGCTCGGCGAGCACAACGTCGATCTCTTCGCCAAGCTGGCGTGCAGCCCGTGCCTGAGCGCGCTGAACCACCGGCACAGCCCGTGCGCCGACAACCGGTGCCTGCAGGCGATCACGGTCGATCAGGTGGTGCGTGAGGCCGAGCGCCTGCTCGCCATTCCCTCCACGCGCGTGACGTTGCCGACGGCGGTCGAGGCGTGACCGCGGCCTCGACGACGCCGAGCATCCTCGACCGGTCGCGCGCGGATCTCGAGGCCTGGTGCGCGGCCGCGGGCGAGCCCGCCTACCGCGCGGGCCAGATCGCGACCTGGCTCTATCGCCAGGGCGCGGGGGAGTTCGCCGCCATGCGGAACCTGCCGGCGGCGCTGCGGGAGGCGCTGGCCGCGGCCTTCGCGATCGACCTGCCTGAGGTCGCGCACGTCGCGCGGTCGCACGACGGGACGCGCAAGCTGCTGCTCCGGCTCGCCGACGGGGCGACCGTCGAGAGCGTGCTCATCCCGGACGAGGCGCGGCTCACGCTCTGCGTGTCGACGCAAGTCGGGTGCGCGATGGGCTGCGGCTTCTGCGCCACCGCGACCCTCGGCCTCCACCGCCACCTCCGGCGCGGCGAGATCGTCGGCCAGTTCCTCGTCGCCCGCGCCCTCGTGGCCGCCGACCTCGCCGGGTCTCCGGAGGGGGTCGCTCCGGCGCGCATCACCAACATGGTCTTCATGGGCATGGGCGAGCCGCTCCACAACTACGACGGCACCATCGGCGCCATCGAGACGCTGACCGCCGATTGGGGCGTCGACTTCTCGCACCGCCGCATCACCGTCTCGACGGTGGGGCTGCTTCCCGAGATGCGGCGCCTGCTCGCCGACACCCGGGTGAACCTCGCGGTGTCGCTGACCGCGATCGACCAGGACGTGCGCCGGCGGATCATGCCGGTCTCCAGGAAGTACCCCGTCGAGGACCTGCTCGCGACCTGCCGGGCGCTGCCGTTGCCGCGGCGCAAACGCATCACCTTCGAGTACGTCCTGCTCGCGGGCGTGAACGACGCGCCGACGCAGGCCAAGGCGCTCGCCCGGGCGCTCGCGGGCATCCGCTGCAAGGTGAACCTCATCCCCTTCAATCCCTTCCCGGGCGCGGCGTTCGGGCGCAGCGACGACCTCGCCGTGGCGCGCTTCCAGGACGCGCTGCGCAACGCCGGCGTGCACGCGACCGTCCGCGAGAGCCGGGGGCCAGACATCGCGGCGGCATGCGGGCAGCTGGTGGCGGAAGGCGCGGCGCGCCGGACCCCCGCCCGCGCGGCGGCGACGCTCCCGGCCGCCGCGCCCCACGCGGGAGACGGGCACTGAGCGGGCTCGGCGTCGTCATCAACCCGAACGCGGGGAGCAACCGGCGGAAGGCCGATCGGCCGCGGCGCTTCGAGGACATCGTCGGTGACGCGGGCGTGGTGCGGGTGACGCCGGACCTCGCGGCGATGGACCGGGTCGCGGAGGAGTTCGCGGCCCGTCGCGTCGACATCGTCGCGTGCTGCGGCGGCGACGGCAGCCAGTTCCGGACGCTCTCGGCGCTCCGCAAGGCGTGGCCGGACGACGACTTGCCGTTGTTCCTGCCGCTGCGCGCCGGGACGATGAACTACATCGCGCGCTCGATCGGCTGCATGCGGGGCGGCCCGGAGCACGTGCTCGCGCACGTCGTGCGCGACTACCGACACGGTCGCACCCACGACATCGTGCACCGGCACCTGCTCGTCGTGAACGACGTACACGCGGGGTTCGTCGTCGGCTGCGGCGTGGTGGTGAACTACCTCCGCCTCTACTACAGCGAGCCGCGTCCCGGCCCGGTGACGGCGACGCGCCTCCTGGCGCGCCTCGTCGCCTCGGCGATCGCGGGGACGTCGCTCGTGCGCGGCGTCTTCCGGCGCGTCGGGACGCAGCAGGAAGAGGTGGGCGACCTCGACCTAGCCGATCTAGAACCAATCATCAATAAAAGCCTCGAGGAATTGAAAGACCTAGCCGAGACAGCCCGCTCCGGTCGTTTCCTCAGAGACGGGCTCAAACTAGCCATCATCGGTCGCCCCAATGCTGGTAAGTCAAGCCTGCTAAACCGTTTGCTCAATTTTGAAAGAGCCATAGTCACCGACATACCGGGCACAACCCGCGACAGTATAGAAGAACCGGTCGATATAAGAGGAATTCCGGTAGTGGTAATAGATACCGCCGGCTTGCGCGAAACCGAAGACCTGGTGGAAAAGATAGGCATTGAACGCACCACACGCTCGGCAGAAGAAGCCGACCTCACCTGTATTTTGCTTGACGGTACCGAGACTGGTCCTTTGGGCGAAGAGTCGCTTATGGCTGAGCGGCTAAAAGAGCTAGCCCGCCCGTATTTTGTAGCGGTGAATAAGTGCGACCTGCTTGATGAGAAGGTAATCGCAAAGATAAAAGAGGAAAAAATAATTGCAGGCAGTCTGGGCGACCCTAGCATAATCTCGGCCCTGAGCGGCGAAGGCATTGAAACATTGAAAGATGTCATTGAGAACTTCGCCC
>WBZR01003970.1_pt1 | contig 12612 bp, 14 predicted proteins | sample 5204231 | NCBI WGS metagenome assembly WBZR01 (sample SAMN12412403, study PRJNA552823) | activated sludge metagenome | isolation source: activated sludge from anammox sidestream of wastewater treatment plant... | place: USA: Virginia | collected 2017-08
GTGGGGCATTCCAACCTGAGCATGTTCGTCTTCCAGCATCCATGGCGTGGCAATCCCCTGATGGAGGCGTTCCGTTGGGCTTGTGCCATCTTGCACCTGGCGTTGTTCTGCAGCCTGCTCGTGCATCTGGGGCTTCGCACCGATGTCCGCTGCCGCGCGTTGGCTTTCGGCGCGCTGCTCTATCTGGGCTACCTCGCCTATGTGCAACGCGGGGTGGAGGAGCGCTACACGCTGCCGGTGCTGTTCCTCGCCGTGGGCATGGCGCCCATGCTGATGCGCACGGCGCGGAGCCATTGGCACGCATTCAGGTCTCGGGAGCAGGCCTTGTCCGGTCCATGAGGCATGTTCCCCGCGCTTCCGGCTGGCCGCCGCCATGGGCTGGCGCGCACGACGGCACCATGGTAGCCACTGAGACCCTCACAACGGGTACCGTGACCATCCGCGAGCGCGACAGCATGGCGCAGGAGCGTGTGGCCATCGGCGAGCTGCCCCGCATCGTGGGCGAGAAGGTGGACCTGCGCGGACTGCTGCGGAAGCTGTGAGCTACCGCAAGAAATCGCTCACCGCCTCGCTGATCGAGGCCTTCACCTCGGCCCAGGTCTGCCCTTTCAGGCTGACGGGATCCTCGCTGTCCTCGGCATCCTTGAACCAAGTGATGGCCGACGGAATGCTGATCGCGATGGAATGGTCGGGGTATTTGCGGCGGTGCCATTCCATGATCTTCGGCAGTCCATGCGCCCGGAGCAACAGGTCGAGGTCGAAGAAATCCTTCTTCTTGGCCCGGTGAAGGATGGCCTGGACCTTCATCGGCGCGATGTCGGCATCAGCGTAGATGCGGAAGCCATCATGTTCTTCCACCGGCGCAATGCACGGATGGGGAAAATGGATCAGGTCCACCTTCACCTCATCGATGAAGCCGAACACGGCCCATTTGGCCCGCTGGTCCTTGCGGTAACTGAATCTTTCGCCGAAGCGGATCTCCAGTTCCTTGGTCACTGCATCGGTATCCATCGGTCGGGTGCTGAACAGGTCGATATCGACCGAAATGCGATGCCCGTAACGCAGTGCCAACGCGGTGCCGCCCACCAAGGCATGATTCCCCAGCATGGGAATCCGTGCCAGCTCCCTCAATACGGGAAGGACCCGGGGCGGGAGTGCGTCGCAGTGTAGCATCGGAACTTCTCCAGTGGTTCACCCACCACGGCACTGGCCAAATAGATGGTCTGCTCGGGCAGGTACTTCGCCTCCAGCAGCGCCTGGCGCACCTTCTCATCGCCGTAGTACCGGCGGCACTGGCGGATGTCCTCCACATCGCCCCGCTCGAACACGCGCTCGATCACGAAGCGCCACTTGGCGTCCAGGTCCATGCGGTCGTAGTCCACATCCCAGAAGATGCGGCGGTCCAGCGCGGGCCAGGGCTTGGGCATGCAGCGAAGGTACGGGGTATGCATGGACCGGTACGGCAGGATCAAACGAATGAGCCCCACGCCGTTGGCACGCAGGTGTTCCATCATCGGGAGCGCCCGTACAATCCCAGGGTGTTTAAGGGTTTGCAGGTCCCACATGAAGCCTTCGAGGCAGCCGGTAAGCCACGGGAGGATCCCGTCGGCTTCAGGGGCCACCACCTCAAGCCCTCGCGCTGGCCCGTGTAACCGCAGCACCTTGTTCGGGGGAACCTCCCGTGCCGTTTTCCCGTTGAACGCCCCGAACCCGACGACGGACCATGAAAAAGCCGCTTTCAATCCTTGCTTTCGGCCTCTCCGCCCTGGCCTTTGCACAGGGAGGTGACGTGGCCGTGATGCAGGGCTACCCGGCAGGTGCTCCCCAAGGGCACCGGGAAGCCGCGCCCGCATTCGAGCTGATCTCCTTCGTGGCCAGCCCCGTGGACGGGGAAGGCGTGAGCTTGCAGTGGAATACGGCGGCCGAGCTGCCCCGTACGGTATTCACCGTGGAGCGTTCGCGTGACCGGATGAACTGGCGGCCCGCCTTCACGCAGGATGCCGAAGGGAAGGCCGAAGGCTACAACGGTTACCAAGTGATGGACCTGGAGCCTATTGCGGGCGTGTCCTATTACCGGTTGGTGGCATCGGCCGACGGCCGGAAGCTGGAGGTGTCGGATGATTTTGCCGTGGAGTATGTGCGGCAAGCAAACCTGCGGATCGAGAATGACCGCATCCCCGGGCACTTCAGCATGCATGGCAGCGGACCGATCACTGAGGTGCGCATCCTGAACAACCGGGGGCAGTTCATGCCCATGGAGTTGGAGTATTCGGGCGATGCCGTGTACGCCCGGGGCGAGGGCCTGGTGCCCGGCACCTATTTCGTGCGGGCCTTGGTGGACGGCAAGCCGCTGCTCCGGGAGATCCAGGTGATGCCCACGGGCGTGTTCGGGGGCTAGTTGCTTCCCCGAAGCTTCAATCCGCCATCGGATAGCCCTTGTCGATCCAATCGACCTTCAGGTTCTCCGAAAGGTCCAGCAGCCGCTGGTTGGTGAAGCCCATCTCGTTCATCAGCGTGAATGCCGGGCGCACGTTCGGGCAATTCTTGAACGGGCAGCAGCCGCAGTAGATCACCACTTGGGCATCCTTGGGAAGCTTTTCCAGCTCGGCGCGCAGCTTGCCGATGTTGGCCGGGTCCCGTCCTTCGCCGATGTGTACGGCCCCCTTGATCTCCCCGGCCGGGCCGATGTCGAAAATGTGGATGTCGGCCGCCTTCCCGCCGTTGATGGCCTTGGCCAGTTCGGCCGGCGGCATCAACTGTTCCTGCGTCCACGGCTCGCCGCCGGGCCGCTTTGAAAAGCCCAGCAGGGTAAACGCCAGCACGGCAATGCCGAGAGCGATGAAAACGGTGATCTTGGTCTTGTTCATGGTGTTGCTCTGAACGGTTGTGGTCCTCTTGGCCGGTCGGCCGCCGCGCCGGGCAGGCGAAGTTAACATGGGGTCTGGGCAGGGAAATGTGCCCGAAGTCACACAGGCCGCCCACGGCTCCTACCTTGGCGCAAACCTTGCAGGGTCCATCCGCCCATGCGCCGCCTGTCCCTCCTTGCCGTGCTTGCAATTGCCTTGGGGCTGGGCGGCGTGCTGGTGCACGACCGTCCGGGCGATGAGCGCCTTGCCGAAGCGGCGGCGCAACTGAAGGCGCAGGTGGACCGTGCCACCGCCCGGTTGGGCCGTCAAGCCCACGCGGCCTTGGAAGCCGATACCTTGGACATGGGGGCCGCGCACGGCCAGGGTGAGGGCGGCATGCGCCTGTACCGGGGCCACGTGGTGGATTCATGGACGGACCATGCCCCCATCACCGATGCCGGGTTGGACACGGCGATCGGGGCTCATCTGGTGTTGGCCGACGGCATCTACCTGCATGCCCTTGCTGAAGGGAAGGGTTCCAGCGTGCACGCCGTGCAACGGATCTGGTTCCAGCCGCCCTTTGAGAACCAATACCTCCACCGGCATTTCGACAAGGGCTTTGCGGTGGCTGGCGGGGTGGAGGCGGTCACCGGCGCGGGTACGGGCCCGGTGGTGCGGGATGCCGCAGGGCAGGAGATGCTGCGGCTGCGGTGGCTGGATGACGAGGCCCCGCCCGGCACGAGGACCCTGGCCGGCATTCTGCTTCGGTTTGCGGCCTCCGTCGTGGCCGTGGCCCTGCTTTGGGCGTTGGCGCGGCGCATTGCGGGTCCTTGGCTTTCCACCTTGGCGTTCACGGCCGTCCTCATCGGTGCCCGCCTGGCCTTCCTGGCGCTGGGGGGCACGCGGCCCTTGGCGAGCTACACCTTGTTCGACCCTTCCCTCTTTGCCTCCTCGCTTTACATGCCCTCGTTGGGCGACCTGCTGATCAACGCCGTGCTGCTGCTGTGCCTGGTCCTGTTTGCCCGGGAGCGGCTGCGCGGGGCCCATACGGGCAAGGGGCGTTGGTGGCCGGCGTTCACGGCGTTGCTGGTCCTGTTCGCCATGGCGGCCGGCATCACCACGGTGATGGAGGCCCTGGTGCACGACAGCAGCGTGAGCCTCGACCTTTTCCATGTGCAAGGCTTCAACGCATACAGCCTGCTGGCACTGCTGTCCATCGGCATCCTGCTGCTCGGCTGGGCGGTGCTGGCCGATACCCTGGTGGGCCTGTATGGGGGCGGGGTGTCCGGCATGCGGTCCCTGGCCCTTGTCCTGGCGGCCTCGGTCGTGTCCATCGCGGCCAACCATGTGGCCGGGAACTATGACCTGGTGCCCTCGCTGTGGCCCGTTCCGGCCCTCTGGCTGATCCACCGCATCCACGGCCGGCCGGCCACGCTTCCGACGTTGGGCCTGATCGCGGTGATGGCCTTGATCACCGCCCACGTGCTGAACCGGCAGACCCTGAAGCGCATGGAGACGGACCGCAGGACCATCGCCGAGGGCGCCACCACGTCGGAAGATCCGGTGATCGAAGTGCTCTTTGAGGAGGCCCGCATGGAAATGCACCGCAGTGCCGCCCTGCGGCAATGGGCGGGAAGCGCGGCAGCCTGCGGGGCCACCGACCTGGACCGATCGGTACGCCAACCTTTCTTCTCCGGCTATTGGGACCGCTACGACCTGCGGCTGCACCTGGTGGGGACGGACCCGCCGACCTATTGCACCACGTCGGCGGACCCGGCCTCCTCGGCGCAAACCATCACGGACCGTTTTGAGCAGGGCGTGCCCGCCGGTTCCGACCACGACCTGCGGATCACGGGCCGTCCGGGCGAGGATGCCCTGTACCTGGGCCGGATGGAGCTGGGCGGGAAGATGCTCTACATCGAGCTTCGGCCGCGCCTGGTGGCGGATGGGCTGGGGTTCCCGGAGTTGCTGCTGGCCGGGCAGCGCCCCCAGCTCTTGCAGCATAACCGCTACGTGCAGGCGCGCTATGTGCGCGGGGTGCTGGCCTCGGCCTCCGGGCCCCTGGTGTTTCCGTTGGCCTGGAAAAAGGCCGTGCCCGCCGGGGGGCTGCAATGGCGCGAGGGAGGCTTTGACCTGTTGGCCGAGGGCGACCCACAGGGATCCCTGGTGGTGCTGGGTACACCCGTGCCCACGCCCTGGGACCACGTCACCACCTTCTCCTACCTTTTCCTGTTCTATTGCCTATTGGCCATCGTGGTGGCGGGCATCCATGCGGTGCGGGCGGGACGCATGCACGCCATTGGCGTGAGCGGCAAGGTGCGCATCGGCGTGGCGGGCTTCGCCCTCACGGGGCTGGTGCTCTTCGCCTTCGGCATGTTGCAGATGATCGATGTGCGCCAACAGCAGCGCAGCACGCGCGTCCTTGACGAACGGGCGCGCGGGGTGATCGCCGAATTGCGCCAAACCCTCCGCTGGGAGGATGCGCTGCCACCTTCCATGGCACCTTCCCTGGACCACCTGCTGGCGAACCTCAGCAACGTCTTCTTCACCGACCTCACCTTGTACGCCCCCGACGGACTGGTCTTCGCCACCTCGCGCGAGCAAGTGTTCAGTTCCGGGTTGCTGGGCCGCCGCATGGACCCCCGTGCGTACCACCGGCTGGCCATCGAAGGGGCCTCCTCCTACATCGGGCGCGAGCACATCGGCAAGGCCGGCTTCAGCACGGCCTACCTGCCTTTCCGCAACGAGCAAGGACGGGTGCTCGCCTACCTCGCCCTGCCCTATTTCGCCCGCCAGGCCGAGGTGGAGCAGGCGCGGGCATCGGGCTATGTGGCGCTGGTGAACCTGTTCACCCTGCTCTTCCTGCTCAGCGTGGTGGCGGCCGCCCTGATCGCCCATTGGACGACGCGGCCCCTGCAGGTGCTGCGGCAAGGCCTGGAACGGATCGAGCTGGGTGCCCGCAACGAGCCCATCCCGTACCGCGGCAACGACGAGCTGGGCCAACTGGTCCAGGTGTACAACCGGAAGGTGGAGGAGCTGCGTGAAAGCGCCCTTAAGCTGGCACGCAGCGAACGCGAGAGCGCATGGCGGGAAATGGCCAAGCAGGTGGCCCATGAGATCAAGAACCCGCTGACACCGATGAAGCTCAACATCCAGCAGTTCCAGCGGACCTGGGACCCGCAGGCGCCGGATGCCAAGGAAAGGCTGGACCGCTTCAGCAACGGGCTGGTGGAGCAGATCGATGTGCTGGGCCGGATCGCGGGCGAGTTTTCGCATTTCGCGCAGATCCCCCCGGCACGGCCGCAACGGGTTGACCTGGTGGAGGTGGCACGCGCGGCCGTGCAGCTCTTCGCCGATACGCCGGACTGCACCGTGACCCTCCATGCCGAAGGCCCCCTGCCTGTGATGGCCGACCGGGAGCACCTGCTGCGCGTGTTCAACAACCTGGTCAAGAATGCGCTGCAGGCCATCCCCGATGGGACCGATGGATGCGTGGATGTGCTGCTTCGGCAGGAAGGGGAGGAAGTTGTTGCGGAGGTGCGGGACAACGGTAGCGGCATTGCCCCGGAGGACCGCGGGCGCATCTTCCAGCCCAGTTTCACCACCAAGGGCAGCGGCATGGGCCTGGGCCTGGCGATGGTGAAGCGCATGGTGGAGAATGCGGGCGGCCGCGTGTGGTTCACCACCGGGGAAGGACGGGGCACGAGCTTTTTCGTGGCCTTGCCGCCAAGCCATGCCACAAGGGATTGACGAGGCCAAGACGGACGGGAGAAGGGAGTGCCCGGCTTGGCGGGCAATGATCGGCGGGCCCGGCGGCGTTATGCACCAAAGTCATTGCCATGCGCCGCTCCCTTGTCCTTTTCCTATGCGCAGGTGCGTACGCGGCCCATCCGGTCATGGTCCATGCGGCGGAGGCCGGCCTGTTCGAACTGCTGGCCGCCGACCAGCTCCGGTTGACGGCCGTCGGTACCGGCGGGTACACCGGTGAATCCGTTCGCGTGGACGTGCGGAACACCTCCGGCAAACCGTTGGCTGCCAGCATCCCTCCGGGCTGGGTGTTCAACAGCGTGGACGAGCAGGTGCAGGACCTGATGGTGGTGCGCGAAGAGGTGTTCACACTCGCGCCGGGCGCGTCGCGGACCATCATGTGCAGGGCCTTTTGCACCCAGGGAAACCTGCGTGCCCCGATGGCGGGGGAGCGGTTTTTCGCAGGCGCCATGGCGGCACCCCGCCTCGTGCAGTTGGCCCGGGCCGTGGCGCGTGCGCCGTATGATGATGACCTGGTGCAGTCGGCCGTGTGGGTGTTGGGCAATGGTTATTCCATCGGCGGCATGGGCGCGTTGGACAGCACGGCGGCGGACACGTTGCGCCACCTCGTTTCGCGCCTGAGCGGACAGCCTCCGCCACGCTATGCCGTACACTTCGCCCGCGACGGTGAAAGCGTATGCACCGGCCGCCCCGCGATGATCGTGCAACCCTTTACCATCACCGTAGGCAGCCCCACGTTGCTGAGCGCCATGGTGCTCGACCGCCAAGGGCGGATCGTGCAGCGGCTCGAAGATCACGCAACCATCGGCCCCGGAATGCACCGCCGCCGGTATCAGGTGGCGGTGGCCGATTGGCCCGCCGGCCAGTATGCCATTCACGTATGGACCACGGACCGCGCCGGGGTACACCGGCTGCCCTTCACGCTGTGACCGGATGTTCGACCGACCGGGCGGGGCGAAGGCATCTTGCCTCACCTGTTTCACGCCCCGTACTTCTTTACCTTCCCTACCTTCCTTACCCTCTTTACCCCCCTTACCTGCCTTACCCCCTCCCCGTGCCACCACGCCCACGGCCTCGTCCAGTACAGGCTGACAGTCCTCCCGGCGGGTCCCGCCTTCAGATTGCCACCGGCCGGTCCCAGAACAAGGTCTGGCCATCTTGGGTCTCCTGCATGGCGCGGATCACGGCCGGCAGGGGCTTGGTGTACACGTGCGGATAGTCCACCTCACCCAGCTCGGGGCGAATGGGATAGGCCAGCTTTTCCTTGTCGATGGAAAACTGTGAATCCACGCCCGGTTTGTTGCCCCGGGGATCCACGCGGAACCAGCCGCGGCCTTCCAGGTAGAGCGCGTTCAGCCCATGCAGGGCGTGGCCGGATTCCGGCACGGTGGGCTTGCGCAGCACGCGCTGGTAGCAGAAACCCGCCGGGATGCCCATGCCGCGCAGCAAGGTGGCCAGCACGTGCGACTTCGCGAAGCAGATGCCTTCCCTCTTCGCCAGCGCATCCTCGGCGCTGATGGTGACCGTTTTGCTCTTCGTGTCGAATGAGTGCCGGATATCGTCACGCACGAACTCGAAAGCCAGCCGTGCCTTGTCCTCTGGCGTCGAAGCCTTGGATTCAATCTCCTTGATCTTCCCACTGACCAGCGGCGTGTCCCATTGGATCACCGGTGGCACCGCCTGCAAATAGTCCCCCAGTCTGTCGGATTCGATGCGTAGTTCCATGACTTTCCACCACAAACAAACCCCTAACAAGCGAACCGTGCAAGTTGTGCGCGACGGGATCCTCACGGTTTCAGCCCCACCACCTTGCCGTCAATCATCACCCACACCTTGGTGCCGTGAATTTTGGCTTGGCGGCGGGCTTCCTTGGCGGCTTGCTTCAGTGCCTTTGTAACGGACTTGACGAAATCGTCCGAGCTTTTCCTGTTCGCTGGTTTTTTCAGGGGTGACATTCCAATAGGATAGGATTGGAGCCGGAGTTGTCGTAGACCGCCCATGCATCTGCCAGAGGGCGATAGTGCTTAACAAAGTTAGGCCATCCGTGTGCAAAGCGACGCTTCACATCCTCCGGAGGTACGCTGTGCCCGCCTTGTTTCACACGGTATGCCACGCGCTTCAATGCGAGGTCAGGGCTGTCCAATTTCAAGAACACCATCTCAACCAGGTATCCGAGCTTGCGAAATTGACGTAGCCTTTCCACGTATGTCATCCCGCTCAGGGTGGATTCAAGCGCGAAGGATCTTCGTTCACTGGTCAATCTGTCCAATTCGGCCAATAACAGGCGCCCAGCAGCGCGTCCCGCCAATTCCGGATGCAGCGGTGACAGTCCGGATGCGATCAGGTCTGCGTTCACGAAATGAAGGATGCCCTTGTCCGGTGTCAGGAACTTCTTGGCAAACGTGGTTTTTCCTGCTCCATTCGGCCCGGCGATGATGAGGCAGCGGGGTTGACCTGCCCCCCTTGCGGCATCCATGTTGCTGCTTCTTTTGGAGAACCGGTTACTTCCTGATCTGCTTCACGAGTTCCCTCAGGCGTTTGTCCGTGAGCGTGGATTGCTCACTCTTGTCATAGATGGAAAGCAGATAGACCTCTTCCCGCACGGCCACCACACAAGTGATCACCCGCGGCCCGCCCGACTTGCCGGTGCCTTTTGACCGGATCGCTATCCGAACCTTGTAGCAGTCATGGCCAATGGCTGTTCCGATCCTCGGGCTTTCGGCGAGTTCATTCCCCAACGCCTCCAACTCTGTCCGCAAGGAACGGTATTTCTTCGCCAGCCTCTTGAACTCCTTCACGAACTCCGGGAGCGGAATGACCTTATAGCCCATCAAGGACCTCCTTGAGCGTTTTCAAAGGGCGTTTCCCGGCGATATGCTCGTCCATCTCGTTGAAGGCACGGGTCAGGCCCTTGACAAACTTTTCTTCCCGTGGATCCAGCGGGGCGCGTGATCCGCGGCTCACCCGGGTCGTTTTGGAACCGCGCCGCCCGGGCATGGTAGCTTCCTTTGGCAAACGACGTACCTCAACACCTTCGATCTCGTTCAGGATGTCAGCCACAAGCTTCTCCTTGCTCGGGTCCTTGATATTGACAAGCAGCAGCCTCATCGTTCTGTAAAGATAGGCCGAGGCATCATTTCATACACGGCACACCACCTGTGGACCAGAGATGATGGGGGCAGCGTAGCGTTCCGCTAATAAACTGCCCAGGAGCGAAGGTGCTATCGATAAACATCCTTCCGGTCACCCACTTCACGGACCTCCACGACCCGGATACCATCGTCGATCACGTAGATGACGCGGTAGGATCCAACGCGGATCCGCCAGGATACCTCGCGTTGCCCCTTGAGCTTCTTGCATCCCTGAGGGCGCGGATCGGAGGCCAGGCCCCGAATGGCCCGAACAATTCGTGGCACCATGGCCGAAGGCAGGCGAAGGATGTCCCGTTCGGCATCGCGGACGATGCGCACCTCGTAGCTCAAAGCTTGCCCGCCTTGCGAAGTTTCTTTTCCAAGGTATCCAGCGAAATGGTTGGCTGTCCGGCCCGCTCCTCCGCCACCAGTGCGTCGATCACATCCTCAATGTGTTCACGTTGCTTGCTCAACGTGGCCACGTCGATCTGCAGGTAGCGCTTCTTGCTCGCTTCGTCCTTCAAAATGGTGATGCCTTTCATGGGAATATGGTGTGCCTGTACAAAGGTACCTCAACCCCGTACCTCCACGTCAGATATCGCTGGTGATCGAGGTCACGCCGAGACTCCCACCGTGCGCGCACCTTTCGCCGGCAGCATCTCCTTCACAGCGGCCACCAGGGCCACGTCGTCGAAGCCGCATTCGGCGTAGAGCTCCTTCTGGCTGCCGTGCTCGATCCAGCGGTCGGGGATGCCGAGGCGTTTCACCTGGGCCTGATAGCCGTGGTCGGCCATGAACTCCAGCACGGCGCTGCCCATGCCGCCCTGGATGCAGCCGTCCTCCACGGTGACCACGTGCTTGAACTTGCCGAAGACCTCGTGCAGCAGCGTTTCGTCGATGGGCTTCACGAAGCGCATGTCGTAGTGGGCCACGCTGTAGCCTTCGGCCTGCAAGGCTTCGATGCCCGTGGCGGCGATGTTGCCGATGTGGCCGATGCTGAGCACGGCGATGTCGCTGCCATTGCGCAGGCGGCGCCCCGTGCCGATGGCGACCTCCTTGAAGGGCGTCTTCCACTCGGTCATCACGCCCTCGCCGCGCGGGTAGCGGATGCTGAAGGGGCCGCAATCGCGCAGTTGCGCGGTGTACATCAGGTTGCGCAGCTCCTCCTCGTTCATGGGCGCGCTCACGATCATGTTGGGGATGCAACGGAAGTACGCCAGGTCGAAGGCGCCGTGGTGCGTGGGGCCGTCGGCGCCGGCCAGTCCGCCGCGGTCCAGGCAGAACACCACGTGCAATTTCTGCAGGGCCACGTCGTGGACCACCTGGTCGTAGGCGCGCTGCATGAAGGAGCTGTAGATGTTGCAGAAGGGCACCAGGCCTTGCGTGGCCATGCCGGCGCTGAAGGTGACGGCGTGCTGCTCGGCGATGCCCACGTCGAAGGCACGGTCGGGCATGGCCTTCATCATGATGTTGAGCGAGCAGCCGCTGGGCATGGCGGGTGTGATGCCCACGATCTTCGGGTTCTTCTCGGCCAGCTCCACGATGGTGTGGCCGAAGACGTCCTGGTACTTGGGCGGCTGCGGGTTTTTGGGCACCACCTTGATGATCTCACCGGTCTGCTTGTTGAACAGTCCGGGGGCATGCCAAACGGATGCATTGCCTTGCTCGGCGGGCTTGTATCCTTTGCCCTTTACGGTGAGCGTGTGCAGGATCTTCGGGCCGGGAATATCCTTGAGGTCGCGCAGCACCTTCACCAGGCGTTCCACATCGTGGCCGTCCACGGGTCCGAAATAGCGGAAATGCAGGCTTTCGAACAGGTTGCTCTGCTTCAAAAGGGCGGCCTTCACGGCATTTTCCACTTTTTGCACGATGACCTGCGCATTGGGCCCCACCTTGCTAAGCTTGCCCAGCAGGTTCCACACCTCGTCCTTCACCTTGTTGTAGCTACGGCTGGTGGTGATGTCGGTGAGGTACTCGCGCAGCGCCCCCACGTTGGGGTCGATGCTCATGCAGTTGTCGTTGAGGATCACCAGCATGTCCGGCCCGATGCCGCCGGCGTGGTTGAGCGCCTCGAAGGCCATGCCGGCCGTCAGGGCCCCGTCGCCGATCACGGCCACCGTGTGGCGGTCCTTTTCATGCTTCAGGCGGCTGGCCACGGCCATGCCCAGCGCCGCACCGATGGAGGTGCTGCTATGGCCCACGCCGAAGGTGTCGTACTCGCTTTCGCTGCGCTTGGGGAAGCCGCTGATGCCGCCGTGGATGCGGTTGGTGTGGAAGACCTCGCGGCGCCCGGTGAGGATCTTGTGCCCGTAGGCCTGGTGCCCCACGTCCCACACCAGCTGGTCGTAGGGCGTGTTGAAGACGTAGTGCAGCGCCACGGTGAGCTCCACCACGCCCAGGCTGGCGCCGAAGTGGCCACCCTTGGCGCTCACCACGTCGATGATGAAGTTGCGCAACTCGTCGCAGACCTGGTCCAACCGGGCCTCGGGTACTTCACGCAGATCGGCGGGGTAGTTGATCCGCTCCAGCAGCGGATAGAGATGGGTGGGATCGCTCACGGCAACCAGGGATTGGAAAAGACGAACAAATGTAGGTGCTTCAGGGATTTGGGGATAACGGGGATGTTTGGGGGGTGCGTGTACGGGGCGTGTGGTTTTTCCGCCGATTCCGCCGATGGGGGATGCTCGCAAGCTCGCGGGGTTGGGGAACCGCGGATGAACACGGATGGGAATGCGAAGCTTCGGGTGAACGAGGTCCACCGATTACGCAGATTGCGCCGATAGGGGATGCTCGCAGGCTCGCGGGGTTGGGGAACCGCGGATGAACACGGATGGGAATGCGAAGCTTCGGGTGAACGAGGTCCACCG
>WBZR01003971.1_pt1 | contig 12610 bp, 15 predicted proteins | sample 5204231 | NCBI WGS metagenome assembly WBZR01 (sample SAMN12412403, study PRJNA552823) | activated sludge metagenome | isolation source: activated sludge from anammox sidestream of wastewater treatment plant... | place: USA: Virginia | collected 2017-08
TAAACCTCGGCCGCGGAGAAGAACATCCGGTCCTGGGGAGAGAGCTCTCCCTCCCAAAACGCTACAGCGAGGAGATGGCCTGGCTCATGGACCAGGAGATCCAGAAACTGATCATCGATGCGGAGTCAAAGACGACTGAAATATTGACCGGGAAAAGAGATGTCCTTTATGCCCTTGCAGATGCCCTGATGAAGGAAGAGATGCTTGAAAGGGCCGATGTGGAGCGGATAATACGGAGGGCAAAAGAATAGGAAATTTATTCCCGGCACTATACTGAAGACAATTTTCATCTACATCACACAGGCCTTAGCAATGAAAATGGGAGACTATCTCGGGCCGATAAATTTATCTCCGTTGTAATGAATCATATGATCAGGAAATTCAACAATCCACACTTCTGTATCCCAAGCGATCTTCTTCACGTGCTTATTAAATTCATGGAAATCCGGGAATGCACTGACGTAGATCAGCCCGACACCTTCCCTGGTCAACATGCTGCTGAGTTCAACAGTCCGCTTTGGAGTCATCGGACCGTGGGACGTTACGGCTTCTATTAGAAACAACCATTTTTTCTTTGAATCAAAAAGAACGACATCAGGTAGTTTGCCATGATCACTCAGTGAAATTCCAAGGTCGCCCAAGTTCTGTTTATCAAGGATAAGATTCTTTCTGGAGGTATCGCCCAGATAGAGGACGATAGACCCCGGTGCAAACCTTGGGGCAAACAGCTCAATAACGGCTGCCTGTACATCATTATGTTTTCCTGGGGATAATTTTAGTACAGTCCCATCGGCAAGCCTTACCGGTACCATTGTCTTTGAGCGGTTTTTACTATACATTGCAACAAGACTGCCCCGTTCTGATACGAGCTTTGTTGACGCATGTTTCCACTTCGATGTCCCGTATGACCTGATCGCAGTCAGGGCTGATTCGGCGATTGCATAGTGTGAGCGAGGGCTGTTTGTGGGAAGCGATGGGTCATCAGGATTGTATTCAGCAATCCCTGCCTGAATAAATTGATGGAGAACCTGGCGGCGAAAAGTCTCTCTGGTGTTAGGTGCGTAGTTCCTGCCGTAATGCCCGGCAACGAATTGCATAATGCCCTTTGTTACCGTAAGCGTCTGGCGTTTCGCTTTTTTCCATGAATCTTTTTCTTTCAAACCGCAGAGGGCAAGCAGGGTAAGGGCCGACATCTCGTTCTGCTGCTCTGTCGGCAGGCCGAGCATTTTCAGAATATCCCGCGCCTCTTCAATCTTACCCATTGACCACACCTTTCATGACGAATTCCTGATGTGGTTCCAGAAGGCTTACCATTAAATCTTCTGCATTCTCGGAAGACAGGTGATTCTTCATAATCGTTCTTCCGGCTGCTCTGATTATTTCAAGAGGAGGGATCGGCATGTTTCGTAGTTCCGTAGCACTAATCTGCGTGTTTCCGTTAAACGTTCGAAAATAGGTATCAGTAATTCTGCAATTGTAAAACGCAGCAAGACCATATATTTCTTCCGGTGTTAACTCCCCATTCGGCCTGTAGATATAGTTCAGGTGGTTTTCAAGACCGAGCAGGGATGCCCCCAGAGTGCCTGCAAGCAGCGGGGCAGCGACCAGACGGCGGCGCTCCTCTTTGGGACTGAACCGGCGCATGAGAACGTAATTACTATCCGGCACCAGGAGCGGCAAAGAGTCAGCAGTTACCATGATATACTGCTGTTTTCTGGTTTCAACAGGCCATTGGGCAGACATGGGTTTTACGTTCTGCATCCACAAGAGTGGCGCATGGATTTCCGTCCCAGTCTCCTTCTCAGCAAGGAAATGAATAGATCGGAACGGCACAACCGGCCCGGTTGATATCTCCATCCCATAGTTATGGAGGCTTCCCTTCCATGAAGCAACCAGTTCTGTAATTCTTTCGTCTTCATTCGAAACTGGGATGTGTACAATATGATTTTTGCATTGAGGAAGAAGGACATGATCAAGCGGTACCACCCTATTGATGGGAGCTGCAAGATCATCCGTGCCTCTACTGGATGATATAACAACCTTGGAGGCGTCATTCTCATTTTGTCTATGTGTCAGTCTTCTGGCTTTTATTATAAGATGTTCCTGAAGAATCTCATCTCTGCTGAACGTCTCGATCCTTGAGCCGAAAAGATGAAAGGCTTCAGGTCGGACGAGTGCAAAAAACTTTTCCCGGAAAAGTCTGAAATAAGGACCGGCGGTGTAACTTCTCGGAGTTATAAACACCAGCTCTCCGCCTGCCTTCAACAGGGCTGCAGATACTGCCATGAACAATGCATAGATATTGGGTTGCCCATGCACCACCGAAGCGGCATTGCGGGCGCGTGTGTCGTCTTTGGGTATCTTGAAATACGGCGGATTGGAGATTGCTACATCAAACGGCTCTTCAATGCTGATGATCTGGGCAAATGTAGTTTGCAAATCATCTAATGCACGCGCATTGGCCTGTATAAAGTCTTTCGCTTCAATTGTATAAGTAAGAGTTATTATTCGATCTTCTAACCATTTCTTCAGATAATCGAGGCAACCGCGGGTTGACGGAATAAGCGCGTGATCCGTTTCATAAGCAACCAGAACAATGTTCCTGGGCTTCTTCTGCTGATTAGAAATATTTTCGCACAAGGCGCAGGCAAGTACTCCGGTACCAGCACCCGGATCTATGATCCGAATGTCATCTCCATTGAAGACCACCAATCCGGCCATGAAATCCGCTACTGCCACAGGCGTCAGATACTGCCCGTACTTTTTCTTGTGCACGTCTGTGGCTGATTCCCCATACCATCGTCCCACACGGTCAGCGTATTCCGTAGGCCTCTCGTCAATAAAAGGTTGTAGCATGTAAGAATGGTGTATCATGGATTTTGCTATTCTAAGGTTAAAATAGCAGGATGATATTTTGCTGTCAATAGTGATGTTGTCAGACTTCAACTTTGATAGAATGCTTACAAAGACTCCGTGGTCTTTATTTTCAGTATAATAACAACAGGTAATGCGATTGCTGCCATCAAGAGGAGCTTCAGGACAAACGTGTCCACAGAAATGACCGATGTCCCCCCTACTATAAAAATTGAGAAGAGCGCATAGGCCTTTGCCTTCCGCGGCATACTCCTTGTTTCATGCCACTGCCTGATCAGCGGGCCAAATGTCTTATTTGACAAAAGCCAGCCATGAAGCTTTGTTGAAGATTTTGCAAAGCACGCAAGGGCAAGCAGAAGGAACGGGGTGGTAGGCAGGACAGGAAGGAATATGCCGAGGACAGCCAGTCCTACGCAGATGAGTCCCAGCGTAATGAGCAAGGATTTATACACATACTTACTACTATATCCAATTTACCGGCACTTCGCCAGTTCATGCCCTTTTATTCATTTCAAAACGGCTCCGCAAGATATAAACGCACGGAACCACGAACAGCGTGAAAACAGCGGAAACGGTCGTCACTCCTATAATCGTAAGCCCCATGGGGATACGAGTTTCCTGGCCGATGCATGCTTCTTCAAGGTAAGAATCCAGAGGTGTGCCTCCGGCCTGAAGCAAGGAAGGCGTCAGAATACAAAATAAAAAGAACAGTAAGCTACAAAAAGGTAATAAGTGGGTTCATCCAAATAGATTATCTCTTCATATGCACAGGAGGATGGCGACGGCGCTTAAACACCTCTATGATGACTGAAAGAGCGATCCCGGATCTTACGTTTTGCTTGTCCCGTCAGCTCCGTTCGTGCCTTGACGCCGGATTACGTTCATTGCGAGTGAGACCATCGAGCCCACATCACTCAGGGTAGCCGGCAGGATCATGGTGTTTCCTTCCTGGGCAAGTTTCCCGAACTGAGTCAGATAGTTATCGGCAACACGCAGTTGCACCGCCTCGAACCCGCCGGGTTGCTGAATCGCTTCGGCTACCTTGCGTATCCCGTTAGCTGTGGCGTCGGCAATGGCGAGAATGGCAGCCGCCTGACCTTCGGCTTCGTTGATTTGCTGCTGTTTCTTCCCCTCGGAGGCCTTTATCGCCTGTTGCTTCTCGCCCTCGGCGCTATTGATGGCGGCATCTCTCTGTCCCTCGGAAGTCAAAATGAGCGCCCGCTTTTCCCGCTCTGCGCGCATCTGTTTCTCCATTGCCGCAAGGATATCCTGAGGCGGCGTAATATTCTTTATCTCATAGCGCATGACTTTGATGCCCCACGGCTCGGAGGCTTTGTCCAGTTCACTGACAACCTGGGTGTTGATGTTGGTCCGTTCTTCAAATGTACGGTCCAACTCAATCTTGCCGAGCTCGCTGCGCAACGTCGTTTGGGCGAGCTGGGTGATTCCGAAGATATAGTCACCGATGCCATAGGAAGCACGCTCGGGGTTAAGAGTCTTCAGGTAAAGCACACCATCAACGGAAACCTGCACATTATCTCTTGTTATACAAACCTGGGGCGGTATATCTATGGCCTGCTCTTTCAAAGAATGTTTGTAGCGAACCACGTCGAGGAAGGGGATTAGAATATGAAACCCGGCGCTGAGCGTCCCGCTGTATTTTCCCAGTCGCTCAACTACGTATGCGCTCTGTTGAGGAACAACTACGGCCGTCTTGGCGACGATAACCATAATAACAACTGCCAATATGATGACAACAATTAATACGCCCATAATTTCCTCCGTTTCAGTTTTGTTCGGCGCGGACAAAGATTGTGAGGCCTTCGACGCGTTCTACTTTACAGCGCTCTCCGAGAGACAAGGTCCTCTCGCCAATGTTGCACGCATTCCAGGCTGTCCCGCGCATCTCAGCTTTGCCCACGCTCTTAACCGGGACTTCCTCCATCATCACTGCTGTTTCGCCAACCAGGCTGTCGACGTCGTCCCTGCTTTCTACCTGCGTCAGTTGGAGAAGCCGTCCGCGAAACAACCCAAGGGTGACAACCGAGGCTACACAGAATATAATAACCTGAAACCAGGCAGGACCAGCGATACCCAAACCGGCAAGAGTACCAACCACTATGGCGCCGATGCCAAAAAAGATAATATAGAAACCGCCTGGTGTAAGAAGCTCTCCCAATAACAGTGCAAGACCGAGCAGAATCCAGATCCACCATTCCATATTTTATTTTAACCCCGTTGCATACCAGGAACCCGTCATTATGAGGTTACCGTAGCAGGATGAGATTTTACTGTCAACTGTAATTTTACATCCTGTAATTTTACATCCGGTTTAACTTGATTGACAGTTAGAATTTCTCCTATTAAAATAATTTTAGGGGAAAATAGTTTAGGAAGGAGATGACTATGACAAAATTAGATCCAATTGCAGAGTTCAGGGAAGACCACAGAAAGGTCCGAGATGGGTTGCTTGATATTATAGCGGCCTTAAAGGCAAAAGATGTCGTTAAGGCTCGAGAGATACTCGGCAATCTGAACGTCCTGGTAGGCCCTCACTTCAGGTATGAAGAAGAGACCCTTTATCCCGCGCTACGGTCATTATTGGGGGAGTATGTTGACCAGCTTGTTAAAGAACATGATGGGGTTATCGATACCGCGCGTGCCTGCGCGAACCTGTTGCAGAAAGATGCCCTGAGCGATCACGAAGCCACCGAGGCCTCCAATGCTGCCAGGGCAATTCTCATTCATGTCTCAAATTGTGACGGATTGGCAATCTTATCGGAGAGACTGACTCCGTCGGAAATAGACAACCTGGGAACCAAATTTGCCAACGCAAGGGCCGCAGGTGTCCCTTTGCTCGATTGGGCGGCAACGATTAGAGCAAAATAGTGTGAGACCTGAATGAATGACTTGACAGACAGCAATCAAAAGGGATTGGCGATCATCTTACACAGTGGATCTTTTGATCGCCTTTACCATAGTTTTTCCATTGCCCTTGCGGCCCTGGCCCTGGGAAGGGAGGTGAAGTTTTTCATTACCTACTGGGCGCTTGAGTATATGAAAAAAAAGGAACCTGCCACTTTTAATCTTGATCAGGAAGGTCAGGCTCACATTAGCATATTGGAATGCAACATCAGGAAGGGGCATCTCCACAAGATATCAGAACTGATCTCCGAGGCCAGACTGATGGGGGTGAAACTATACGCCTGTACAGGTTCCATGGGTATGCTTAACATATCCCGGGATGAACTCATTGATGATGTGGATATGAGTATGGGGATAACAACGTTTTTGACAGAAGTCAGCGGCGATCAACTTATATTTATATAGGGGGTTCAACACATGAAACAACGCTTTAATTATTACAAGGCCGCACCAGACGGCCTGGAAATATTAGGCAAACTGGAAAGTTATATAAGGAAATCCAGCATAGAGGATGACCTGATAGAACTGGTCAAGTTGCGGACATCCCAGATCAACGGTTGTGCCTACTGCATTGATATGCATACAAAAGATGCGCGCAGTCATGGAGAAAGCGAGCAGCGGCTTTACGGAGTCAGCGCCTGGCGTGAATCGCCTTTTTACAGTGACCGTGAACGCGCCGCACTTGACTGGACTGAATCCGTCACACTAATTAGTCAGGAGCAGATGCCCGACGAAGTCTACGACGCCGCCAAGGCACATTTTTCAGAGAAGGAACTGGTGGACTTGACGCTGGCAGTGATCGCGATCAATGCATGGAATCGGCTTGCTATTAGCTTTCACGTACTGGCGGGTACATATCAGCCAGACCACCCTATTACGAAAAAGATCGCACCGGCAAGGCAATAACGAATATCTTTTTTTTGGGCATTCAGAGCAATTTCATGAACCGTCTCGTTCTGGACATTGAACCTGCTCCACCATTTCGGCTGGATTTTACCGTTTGGGCGCTGCGCCGGCGACCCGGTAACCTTGTGGATCGCTGGGACGGCAAGACCTATCGCCGTGTTCTGGTTGCAGGCAGCGGTGAGCCGTTTGAAGTAACAGCAGCGCAATTGGGTTCGTCCGGCGCATCACAACTGCGGGTTACGATTCAGTGCAGGACAACGACTGAAGAAATAAGACGCCAGGTCGTGACTGCTATAGAGCGCTTGCTCGGAATTAATTTACAGTTGGGTGTCTTTTATCGGCTGGCCATGTCCGATAAAAGATTGAAGCCTGTGGCCGATCAATTTAGCGGATTCAAACCACCACGATTTAATTCGTACTTCGAGACTCTGGTCAATGCTATTACATGTCAGCAATTAACGCTGACGATGGGCATTCGTCTGCTCAACAGCCTTGTGGAAGCATACGGGGTGGCGCTCAATAGTGACGACTTAATTTGTTATGCCTTCCCGCGTCCTCAGGATTTGGCGAACGCCGACATTGAAGACCTGCGCCGAATGAAGTTCAGTTACCGGAAGGCACGTTACATCACCGGGCTTGCGCAATCAATCGTTCAGGGAGACCTGAACCTTGACGATCTCGTTTCTCTGGACGACAAGAATGCCGTTGACCGTTTATGCAGTCTCAAAGGCGTAGGACGTTGGACAGCGGAATACTTTCTGTTGCGCGGGCTTGGGCGAACGCGAATCTTCCCTGCGGACGACGCCGGCGCACGCAATCATCTGCAACGCTGGCTTGAACTGCCTGAGAAATTGAATTACGAGTCGGTCCATCAGGCATTGAAGCCCTGGGAAGAGTTTGGCGGTCTGATATATTTCCATTTGTTACTGAAAAGTTTGACAGAAAAATCCATGATTGTCGTTTGAAAGGAGACGCCATGATTAAGATAAAACGTGTTTATGAAAAAGCCGAACCAGGCGACGGAACCCGTTTTCTTGTGGAACGGCTGTGGCCGCGCGGAATGAAGAAGGAGGCATTGAAGATGAAAGCCTGGCTGAAGGATGCCGCCCCCAGTGCAGACCTGCGGAACTGGTTTAGTCATGACCCGCTCAAATGGGAAGAATTTCAGAAGCGATACCGGGCTGAATTAAAAGAGAACCCCGGGGCATGGGAAACAATTTCACAAGCGGCGAAGCAGGGCGACGTGACCCTTCTCTACAGCGCGCACGATACGGAACACAACAACGCCCTCGCACTAAAGCGTTTTTTGGAAAAACGCTGAGACATGCTCCAGATAAGCGGCATATACCTGAGCCTCTATTATTTTATTGCCTTTTTTGAACCTCCTTATACTGCACCGTTTTCATTTCAGCGTCTTGATAAATTCCGTGATGGCGCTTATCTCCTCCTCCGTGAGGATTCCTTTCTGGGAGGGCATTATCGCAGGAAACCCCACGACCAGATCTGCATTCGGTTCAAGCTCGGACCTGTGAATATACGCCTCGTCCGCGATCACCTCCCTCTCCCTGCCATCGGTAATGACCCGGACCCGGCTTCCGTATACTTCTTTCCACGAAGGCCCGACAATCCGGCTTCCATCAATGGAATGGCATGCGCTGCATCCCTTGCTCGTGTATAACTCCTTCCCCATCCGTGCCATATCCTCCGTAGACAGGGCCCCTCGCTTCGCCTCCCTGGCGGCCCCATACCATGCGTTAAACTTCTCCCCGGCCATGACAACAGCCTTGGTGTGCATGGTTGAGTGCCCCGTCCCGCAATATTCAGCACAGAATAGGTCGTAAGTCCCTTCCATGTCTGGGGTAAAGTATATCATTCTCTCCGAATTGGGAAGCGCATCCTGCTTGACCCGGAATGCGGGTACATAGAAACTGTGGATCACATCCCTCGACGTGATCCTCATCCTGACGGGTTTATTGACCGGAAGGTTCAAGGTGGCGCTTTCCTTACCGTTCTCATACTTGAATGACCACACCCACATCTGTCCGGTTGCCGTCACCTCGATAGCCCTCTCAGGAATCTCTACACGCAGTTTCTTGTATCCCCTCCATCCCAGGTTGAACATCAGGAGGACGATGGCAACGGAGATGATCAGAAAGGCGGCCTCGTGAAACCGGGACCCTTCGACGTCCACCGCCACAGGGCATCTCCGCCTCCCGTAACGAATGACGAAATAGAGCGTGACGAGGGTGATCACCGCCAGCAGGAAGATGCATATCCCGCCGACGATCAAAAGCACCATGTCTGTCTCTATTGCAATATTGCTGGCCACAGGAAGAAACATTTTTACCCCCTATAGACGACGTCTGAAAACACAAGCCCCGCCAGGATTAACATAATGAGGATCGCCAGGGGAACGATCAACCGTATCAACCCCTTTTCAAACCTCAGTCGCATGAAAATGGAGAGGACCAGGAAAGCCTGCAGTGACGCAATCCCGATGACCATGGCGCTGCCTGCCCATCCAGTGAGTGCACGAGACAGGGCGATGTTGAGAATCAGTAACGCCAGGACCCCGCACCACACCGCAATGTAAGTCAAATAGTGCAATGTCTCCTCATCCCCTTCCAACTGTGAATCAACGAATCAGGTAAAAGAGCGGAAACAGATAAATCCAGACGATATCGACCATATGCCAGTAAAGGGCCGTATTCTCCAGATACATCGTATCCGCCCGATGGGTCTTTCCCGAGATCATCATGACCAGCAGAGACACGACCAGGACTATACCTCCGATGACATGCAGACCATGTAAGCCGGTCATAAAAAAATAGAGGCCGTAGAAGAGAACCTCACCCCTGGGACGCATCAGCAACTCTGGTGAATCCGGGTAAACCCCATGAGCGATATCCACGGACCATTCGACATATTTATTGGACAGGAAGATAAATCCCAGCATTGCCGTCAGCGCGAGGAGTATCACTGCCCTTCCCCTGTTGCCGTTCCTGTTATCCAAGACAGACAGGGTTATAGTCAGGCTGCTGGTCAGGAGCACAGCGGTATTCATAGCGGCCAGATGCATATTCAGCCCCGCCGAGGCTATAACGAAGTCCTGTGCATACTGGTAGCGGTATGCCGCATAGAGAAGGAGGGGCCCCACGAAAAGAAATGTCTCGGTAATGAGAAATAGCCACATCCCGATCCTGGAACCTGCTTCATCCCTCGATCCCAACCTGTCGATCTCCATGGACTTGTCCATCTCAACCTCACTGTAATATTCCGCGGACTTCCTGCTTGATTCAAGATGAATTACTGAGGATGTCTGCGAAAATCGCTATAATCATAAGGCCCGCGCACTGAGGCCGGTATTTCTGCGAAGTTTTCCCTCGGAGGCGGCGACGGGATCTGCCATTCAAGGGTTGCCCCTCCCCACGGGTTCTCTCCGGCCCTCTCCCCGCGGAAGAGGGCATAGACCAGGTTGCCGAACATCAGGCTCAGGCCGGTCACCAGGATCCATGAACCGACGATAGAGAGGATCTGAAGATCCGCAAACTGCGGGAGGTAGTCATAGTATCTGCGCGGCATCCCCTTCAGGCCGAGGAGAAGCATCGGAAAATAAAGGGTATTAAACCCGGTGAATAGCACCAGCCAGGCAAGATTCGCCATCCGCCTGGGATAGAGCTTCCCAAACATCTTCGGAAACCAGTAGTGGAGGCCCGCGAAGAAGGCAAACCCGGCACTCCCAAACTTGATGTAGTGAAAATGGCCGACAACGAAATAGGTGTCATGGAGATAGACATTAAGAGAGAGAGCCCCCAGCATCAGTCCCGTGAGACCACCTACTGAAAACTGAAAGATAAAAGAGATGGCGTAGAGAAATGGGGTATCGATCTGAATCGACCCTTTGTAAAGGCTCCCCACCCAGTTGAAGACCTTGATTGCGCTTGGGATGGCAACCAGATAGGTAAAAAATGAGAACAGAACGCCGGCGGTGTAGCTGTATCCGCTGACAAACATGTGATGTCCCCAGACGAGTGTCCCAACTCCTGCAATCCCAAGGCTCGAATATGCGACCGCCCTGTATCCGAAAATGGACCTCCTCGCAAAGACCGGGATGATCTCAGTGATCACCCCCATACCGGGGAGCACCATGATATAGACTGCGGGGTGTGAGTAGATCCAGAAAAGGTGCTGGTAGAGGATCGGGTCCCCACCCTTCGCCGGGTCGAAAACTCCGATGCCAAAGAGCCTCTCCGCGATCACAAGGAGAAAGGTCACCCCAATTACCGGTGTGGCGAATATCTGAACCCATCCCGTTGCGTAAAGAGTCCAGACGAAGAGGGGGATCCGGTGCCAGGTCATCCCTGGCGCCCGCAAACGGTGAACGGTGGTTACAAGGTTTATCCCGGTCAGGATGGAAGAGAGGCCCAGCAGGAACACGGCAAAGATCGCCAGAGAGACGTTAGTTCCGGTCCTCAGGCTATAGGGGGCATAAAAGGTCCATCCCGTGTCCGGCGGCCCGTTGCCGGTCAGCAGGGCCGTGATTGCAGTGATAGCGCCTGCCATGTAAAACCACCAGGAGAGGAGGTTAATGCGGGGGAACGACAAGTCCCTCGCCCCGATCAGTATGGGGAGAAAAAAATTGCCGAAGACACCTGGCACAACCGGGATGATGAAGAGGAAAAGCATAATCACCCCATGGAAGGTAAACAGGGCGTTATAAGTCGGGGCAGTCATGATCGTTGGACCGCGCGTGATCATCTCCAGCCTCATCAGGACCCCGAAGCTCACTCCGATCACAAAAAGTGAGAGGACAGATATCAGATAGAGAATCCCAATTCGTTTGTGGTCCGTCGAAAAAATCCAGGAACCGATTCCCGACCGGCCATCGGCATTCTGATAATAGCTTACCGGTAAACTGGTTTCCCTGGTAGTCTCGGTCATAATACCCTTCCCTTTCAGTCCCTCTACCGCTGACGTCCGGCTGAGCCGTCGTCTGATCTTCTTGCGGACCGTATGAGGTACAGAATATACCCTCCGGCAAACAGCAGTGTCATCAGTCCGGTCACCTTAATGGCATCAAAGACATATCTCCTTCCGGCCGGATCATATCTGTAGCAAAACAGGAGCGCCTTCGGGATTGAAGGGCCCGGCCGCCCGGCGGATGCCTCGGCGAGCGCCATACGTACATCAAAGGGGAGATAGGTGGTGCCATAGAGATACCGGATGATCTTCCCCTGCGGCGAAAGCATGATCAATGCGGCCGGGTGTCTGAATTCGTCGCCGTCTCTCATCGATCTGAAACCGACCGCATCGGTCAGCCTTGTGATGTTAACTGAACTGCCGGTCAAAAATCTCCACCCCTTCTCCGGGATGGTCATTCCGGTCTTCCTGACCAGGTCATTTCTCTTTTGAAGGGCGTCTGACGGAGTATCCCGGCCGTCAAAGCTGACGGTGATAACCGAATAGTCCCCTCCGGCCTCAGACGGCAGTCTCCCTATTAGCGTGGCAACCGCGGCAGAGATATTATCGCATAGATTGGAACAATGGTAATAAGTCAATGACAGGATCGTGGGTTTATCTATCAGGGAGCCGAGTAGCACTTCCTTCCCGGTTTCATCATGCAAGGAGATGTCAGCTGGAACAAACTCCCCCAATCTCTCCCTGATCCCGATCTCACCTGCACCCTGTGCAGGAGGATACCCCCGGGCCTCCAGAACTTTGCCGAGGAGGACTGACAGGACAACTGCCGTAGCAACATATCCTTTCAGTACACGGTGCATATCCCTTCCCCTTTTGTCAGATAGACCCGGAAGCTATACTTGATGAATGGCTTGTCTCCTCACGCCTCCTCCGATGCCGGCATATAGAGTCATATAGTTTGAAGTATGCATGCCCATCTACCCGT
>WBZR01003973.1_pt1 | contig 12603 bp, 12 predicted proteins | sample 5204231 | NCBI WGS metagenome assembly WBZR01 (sample SAMN12412403, study PRJNA552823) | activated sludge metagenome | isolation source: activated sludge from anammox sidestream of wastewater treatment plant... | place: USA: Virginia | collected 2017-08
GGAGCAATATCCTGAAACTTCACACTTTTCCGGAGTTTGAAAGTAATGGTCTGAGGGTCAGGCTGTTCCCAATTCTCGGCTAGCTCCCCTTCGGGATTAGCATGATCCAGATCAGCGTCCCACTCCATTTTGAGCCGCGTCAACTGGTTATAGATCTGGCGGAGATTGGTGGGCACCGTGTAGGAGTTTACGAGCGGGCCAAAGGGATCGAAGTGCGGCGGGATGAGCGCCACAGCATGTGTGTAATTGCCACCTTTCCGAGGAGGCAGCTTCGGCTTGGGAAGGTTCCGCCAGTTGTACTTCTGAATATAATCTGCAGCCTTCACAACTGACGTGTACTTCGGGTAGTCACTGATGCCCGAGACGGCAGTCGCCGAGCCGGCAGGGGTTGCACCATTCCCGCTCGGCTGCGTCGTCGTCGTGTTCGAAGACGGTTTGTCGTCGCCGCCGCATCCGACGAGCGCGAATGCGCTCGCTCCCACGGCTGTCGTGCCTGCCACGCCGAGAAAGGCTCGACGTGAACGCCTAGTGGCGAGACGGGTCCAGTAATTCTCCTGCATTTCCCCTCCGAGTGCAGCCTGACGCGTCATCTGATCGAGCCTTTCGAATAGACCCGACGGATATAGCGGCTAGACAGCATGTATGGCTGGCGGTATAAAACGCTGGCGAGGGGCTATTGTCAAGCCTCTCGGGCCGAAAAGATCCCAACACCTCAAAGACTTGACGGAAGGAAACCGGGCGCAACACTCCATTGTATCCGCTTCCTGGGCAATGCCACATGAGTTCAACCCAGCCAACGGGCGTGCGAGGCCCGGCGCGTCGTGACCTCCGAGGAGAAGCTGTGACCCCTCACCGGGAGGCGATTGTCCGTGTCGCACGAGAGCTCATCCAGCTCGACGGCTACGAGAGATTAACCGTGGAGCGAGTGATCCAATCGGCAGGCGTTTCACGAGCGACGTTCTACTTCTATTTTCGCAATAAGAAACATCTCTTTCTCGATGTAGCGAACTCGGTCATGGATGAGATGTTCGAGGTCGCAGGTCGCCATTACCCCGAGAAAGACGAGTTCACTCGTATCGTTCTTGCCAACCTCTCTTATCTTGGCATTTGGAAGCGAGATCCAAGAATCCTCTGCGAGTTCTTTGCCCTATCACTAATAGATGAAGAGTTTCATCAGATCTACGATGGTCACCGAAGGCGGTTCGAGGTCCGAATTGCCGGGAGGATTTCAAGACTTATTGAGGGGAATCGGATCCCAGAATGCGATCCCACTATCATCGCGGCCTCGCTTTCCTCAATGGTTGAGTTTATGGCTGTCCGGTACTTCGGACCCTATGACGATGCAGTCAAGTGCCATACATTTTCCGAGTTTCTGGCGATCCTCTGCGAGTCCTGGTATCGCGCAATCTACGCACGCCAGACACCAACTGGCTTCAACTACAATGACTACCTCTTGGGGGAGATAGATGGACTATCGGGAAAGTGACGAACAGAGCAAATGGCGCCAGACGGTGCGCGAGTTCATCCAGGCTCACGCTCCGCGGGAGTACGTGAAGGAGCACCGGCCCGCCGTCGATGCCATGGGAGGCGGCGACAACACATATCGGCAGTGGCGTTCGGTCGTCGCTCGAGAGAAGTGGCTTGCTCCGCACTGGCCCAAGGAGTATGGCGGTCTCGGCCTTTCGGTCATGCAACAGTTCACCATGAAAGAGGAGTTCGCCATGCAGCGCACCCCTCATCCCGGAGCCCGGGGAGTGGAGATGGTCGGGCCCACAGTAATCCTTCACGGTACAGATGAGCAGAAAGCCGATCTGCTGCCGGGCATCCTCCAGGGCGAGCACGTCTACTGTCAGGGGTTCTCCGAGCCGGGCGCGGGGAGTGACCTCGCCGCATTGCAGTTACGCGCCGTCCGCGACGGTGACGACTACGTGCTCAATGGCCAGAAGATCTGGACGAGCAATGCGACGACCTGCAACTGGATGTTCCTCCTCGCCCGGACCGACCCTGAGGCACCTAAACACCGGGGGATTTCGTACTTCGTTACGCCGGTGAACGTACCCGGGCTCGAGGTGCGAACGATCGAGGACATGGTCGGCGGTCATGAGCTTTGCGAGACCTTCTTCGACAACGTGCGCATTCCGGCCCGGTATCGGATCGGCGAGGAGAACCGCGGGTGGTACGTGGCAATGACGACGCTCGATTTCGAACGTTCGGGCATCGCCGGGGCGGTTGGCGTGCAGATCGGCATCCTCGAGCTCGCCGAAGCGGCTCGAGCATCGGGCGTAGCTCACGCGCATCGAACGCGCATCGCTGATCTCTACATCGCCAGCGAGGTAGCGCGACAGATGTCGTATCAGGTTGCGAGTCTCCAGGATCGAGGGCAAGTCCCGAATCACGAGGCGTCGATGGTCAAGCTGTTCAGTAGCGAACTCCATCGCCGGGCAGACATCGAAGCCGTCACCGTCCTCGGCTTGCGGGCGAGCCTGCTGAGCGGGTCGAAGGGGTACGACTTGACCGAGGGCCGGTTCGCCCGCGCCTACAGTGGGAGCATCCCGACAACGATCGCTGGCGGCACAAGTGAGGTGCAGCGAGGGATCATCGCGGGTCGGGGCTTAGGCCTGCCGAGGGGGTAGAGTCCGCTTACCGGCCGAGTCGAGTCGGCCTACTTCGGCGGAGTATCTTTGCGCGATGCTGTCAGCGATGCTGTCAAACAGGCACAAAACAGCCTGAACCCGACAATCCAGCACTGATTATTGTCGAGCCTGGATTCAGTGTCATGGCGCCCCCGGCAGGATTCGAACCTGCGACCAACCGCTTAGAAGGCGGCTGCTCTATCCCCTGAGCTACGGGGGCGTGCCATTAGTTTAGCCGGATGGCGTCGAAGGCTCTGCCGATGGAATGCTCACGGCGAGCTGTACGGGTGCCGCGATGGCCGACAGCCGTGGCGTATCGACAACCGGCGGGTTCAGGGCCACAATCGGCCCATGCAGGTTAGCCCTTCTGTTCGCGCTGTCCAGGTTCCCGACGACGACCCGATGCACCCACAGATGACCTCGATCTATATCGTGGGGCACGACCAGGTGTTCACCATCGACTCCGGAGAGGCGTTAGAGCGCTACGGATGGATGTTGCGCGGCTACCTGGCAGCAATGGAGCGAGCGGAGATTGCCCTGGCGGGGATTACACATCACCACTCCGACCATTCGGGCAACCTCAAGTTCATTCACGAAGAGTTCAAGGCGGAGATCGTCGTACCAAAGAAGGGGGTACCCCTGCTGAAGGGCCGGTTACCGGGCAAAGACTACCGGACCTTCGATGACGAACAGGTGCTCGACCTCGGGAAGGGTGTCCGTGTCCAGGTGCTGATGACGCCCGGGCACAGCGTCGACTCCGTCTGCTATTACATTGAGGAGGAGGGCGTGTTATTCACGGGCGATACCCTCCTCGGTTCCAGTACCACGACGGTGCATAACCTCGGGGACTACCGCCGGACGTTGAAGCGCCTGCTGGAATTGCCGAACCTGAAGGTCATCTGCCCGGGCCACGGGCCGCTCGTACACGATCCGCGGGAGCGGCTGCAGCAGTACATCGACCATCGCGACATGCGGGAACGGCAGATCCTGGGTGCGCTCAAGGGCGGAGGAGCGATGTCGAGTTGGGACATCATGTTGCGCCTCTATCCAGACATCGATACACGGCTCCGCCGGGCAGCCGATAACAACGTCCGCGTGCACCTCGAGCAGCTCGAAGAAGAAGGACGCCTGAAGACCTATCCCGGGCGGCCTCGCAAGCCTTCGAAGGCCAGACAGCAACGGCAGGAAGAGCATGCGAGGATTCGCCGGCAGGTAATCAAGCAGGCTGACAGGTACCGCGCCGAGGAGCTCCGCGCGATTCGCCGCACGCAGGAGAATCCACCGACGGATGAATGGATCGAGCCGCCGCGCTACGAACTCGCATGAGAGGGAGTACCTGACGGTCCGCGTTCAGCCGAAGATCGTGGAGAGAACCGGCTGGAACGTGAGCAATGCTAAAGGGCGACAAGGTGATCCTTCGGGCGATGCGTCCCGAGGATCTGGAGAAGTACACCGACTTCCGAAACGATGTTGAGCTGGCTCTGCAGGGTGGTTGGCTCGTGGCGCCGGCGCCCTACGGCTGGATCGAAGCAGATTACCGCGCCTACATCGCATCGCGGCCGGAGGATACTGCCTGGTTCGGGATCGAGACGCAGGGGAAGTTCATCGGGCAGTGCCTGCTACACCATTTCGATCACGCTGCGCGGTCGTGCGAACTTGGTATCACCATCGGTGACCGGGATTTCCAGAACCGGGGCTACGGCCGCGATGCGGTCCGGCTGCTGGTGAAATATGCGTTCCGGCTTCGAAACATCCAGCGGGTATGGCTCAGCACGGGCGCATCGAATGAACGGGCGATCAAGGCGTTCCAAGCGGCGGGGTTCGAGGAGGAAGGGCGGCTGCGCCGCCATGTCTGGCTTGACGGGCGCTACGACGACCTCGTCTACATGGGTATCCTTCGAGAAGACGCTCATACGCAGCCAGCGGGGGCGGATGACGAGGAGGAATCGCCCAATGCCAAGGATGGCGCCTGATGTTTTTGAGGAGTTCCTGGAAGAGCCACATGTTGGCGTAATCGCATCACTTCGCAAGGACGGAATGCCTTACACCGTTCCTGTCTGGTGGCTGTGGAAAAGGACGGGCGATCCACCGGCCGGCGACCCAAAGGCGTATCCGGCAGGCGAGGTCTGGATCACGGGGACGTACTCGAGGGTCTGGTGCAAGCAGTTGCTTGCCGATGGCCGGTCATCGCTGTGCATCGAAGCGCTCGCTCCGGTGGCAGGCCATATCGAATTCGATGGCATGTGCGAGGCATTTGAGCGGCCCGGTTTCGATATCTGGCCGCTCTCACGAGAGCTGGCGGAGAAGTACGTAGGGCGGCGTGACCCGGCCAATGCAGCGGCTGTCGATGCGTTCTTCGCGAATATGCAGACGGAGCCACGATTGTTATTCCGGCTGACACCACAGGTAGTCCGCGCGATCGATATGCGAGTTTACCGTGGAAAGCGCGCCGATCGTGACTTCCAGACTACGCGCTCGGGTGGCGATGGGGACTGACCGTCCGAGAGCGGTGGTGTTTGACCTCGGTGGCGTACTGATCGATTGGAATCCGCGCTACCTCTACCGGAAGCTGCTTGCCAATGAAGCTGCGATGGAACACTTCCTCGCGACCGTCTGTACGCCTGCCTGGAACCTGGAACAGGACCGCGGGCGGTCGATTGCGGAAGGGGTCGCAGTGCTCCAGCGTGAGCATCCGGAGCATGCGAGTCTCATTACCGCCTACTACGAGCGCTGGGATGAGATGGTGCGCGGCGCAATCGAAGAGAATGTGTCGGTTCTCGAGGACCTGGCCGCCGACGGCGTGCCACTATTCGCGCTGACGAACTTCAGCGCCGAGACGTATCCACGGGCGGCAGCGCGTTTTCCGTTCTTCGAGCTGTTCGCCGGTGCGGTCATCTCGGGCGAGGTGGGGGTAGTGAAGCCGGAGGCAGCAATCTACCGGATCCTCCTCGAACGGTACCGGCTCGATCCGGCGGAGACGGTATTCGTCGACGATCTGAAGCAGAATGTGGACGGAGCAAGGGCTGTTGGGATCGATGCAATTCACTTCCGCGATGGTGGAGATCTGCGTTCGGAGATAGTCATTCGCGGATTTCTACGGTAGGCACGTTGCGGCTTCAAGTGCGTGGTGTGTGCGTTGACAGGGGTCCCCGCCGCACGGCACGATCCATGCATTACTTCATACAAGGATCTGCTGCGCGGCGGCGCAGATTTGCACCGCCCGGGCAACGCGTACGACCCATGATCAATCGTGTTTTCCAGCGTCTCGCCATCAGTGTCCAGCCAGTCCCGAAGCAGTCCGCGGACGAGCGGATCAAGAACTTTGAGGAAACCTACCTCGGTTTCGATCTCAATGCGGCGATGGTTGAAGCATCACGCTGTATTCAGTGTCCTTCGGCGCCGTGCCAGGCCGCGTGCCCGGTAGAGAACGATATTCCCGGTGCATTCGCGCTGCTGGAAGTGGGCGACGTCATTGGTGCCGCAAACAAGTTCCGCGAAACGTCGAATCTCCCCGAGATGTGCGGACGGCTCTGCCCGCAAGAGGTCCTCTGCGAAGGAGCGTGCGTGGTTGGCTTTGCCATCCGCCCCAACGGCCAGCACGAGCCGCCGGTGACCATCGGCAAGCTCGAGTCATTCGTCACCGACTATCAGCGGCGGGAACTCGGCGGCTACCCGATGCCGAAGCATATGCCTGCACCCACCGGCCGCAAGGTTGCAATTGTCGGGGCGGGCCCTGCGGGGCTGGCCGTGGCGGAGCAGCTCGCTGACCTTGGCCACAGCCCGACGGTCTTCGAGGCCTGGCCAGAGCCGGGCGGTGTCCTCCTCTACGGCATCCCGAACTTCAAGATGCGCAAATCCATCGTTGACGAATACATCACCCATCTTGATGCGATGGGTGTGAAGTTCTTGTGCAACACCTACGTGGGGCGCGATATCACGATCGACGAGCTCTTCCAGAAGGGGTTCCAGGCGGTATTCCTTGGGACGGGCGCGAGCCTTGGCAACGAGCTGGGGCTCGAGGGTGAGGAACTCGCGGGCATCCACAAGGCGACGGACTTTCTCGTGCGGGGGAACCTCGCCCCGGAACAGTTGCCTGCACACCTGCGCGAGCCGTTGCCACGCCCGACGAATATGGTCGTCGTTGGCGGTGGCGATACCTCGATGGACTGCGTTCGCACGGCCATGCGAATCGGGGCCGAGAATGTGACCTGCGTGTACCGCCGGACAGAAGCAGAGATGCCAGGACGGGGGGAGGAGCGCAAGAACGCCCGTGAAGAGGGAGTGCGCTTCGAAATGCTCACGCTGCCGGTACGGTTTATCGGCGAGAACGGGCACGTCACCGGTGTCGAGTGCCAGCGCATGGAACTGGGTGAGCCCGACGAGTCAGGTCGCCGCCGCCCTATCCCTGTGAAAGGGAGTAACTACATCATTCCAGCCGATACCGTCGCCATCGCGATCGGCTATGGGGCTGACCCGAACGTGGTGAAGACCGCGGGAGGGATTCGAGCCGATCGAAAGGCGCTCATCCAGATCGATCAACTCGGACGTACCTCGCGGCCAGGCGTGTTCGCCGGTGGCGATAACGTGAACGGTGCGGACCTGGTGGTGACGGCACTTGCTGCAGGGCGCCGCGCAGCGGAGGCGATCCACCAGTACCTGCAGTCGCTCGGCAAGTAGCCAGCAGAAGTTACAAGCGGTTTACAAACGGGATCTGTTCGGCTTCTGCCTGGCCTCCGACGTTGAAAAGGAGAGCCACGCGAGGACGAATATGAACAGGCCGCCGGGAATGAGTCTCCTTCTGGGAAACAGCAATGAGAAGGTGCTGGGCAGCGTCGAGGCGCCACCGATTCTGCGGCTGATCCGCCCGACGACATTCGTTGTCTGGCTCGTCATCTTCTGTGTCGAGCTACAGATGGTGGTCTCGACTGGCACCGCAACGAACCTGCTGGCGATGGTGCTATCGACGGCCGTCTTCGGGGCGGTCCATGTTCAGTTCTGGTACGAAGAGTCGGAGCAGGGGCGGCGCTTCCACCGAAACATCGACCGCATGCGCGGACGCGTTTATGAGGACGATGAGACGGGGCTTCCCAATAGCCGGCATTTCGTCTTCGAGCTCCGAAGACAGATGATGCGCTCGGTGCGCAGCGGAAAAGGCTTTTCACTGGTGCTGACCGATATCAGTGGGTGGGAGAAGGTGAAGGGCCGCGAGGAGCGTGTATTACGGGATCTGACCCGCGCGCTTCGTCAATCTGTGAGTGAATCCGACTTCGTGGCGCATCTGCAGGGGTCGATCTTCGCGGTCATCATGCTCGACGGGCACGATCAGACAGCAGCCGAGAAGGCCGAAACGCTCATCACGGCCATCGGAACATGTATCCCGAACGACCTCGCGGGCGTCTGCTACCCGGTGGTTTCGTTCACCGGGTACCAGGGTGAACTGGAAGTGCGCGACTATCTGAGGCGTGCTCAACGCGACCTGGTGGGTGCACGGGCACACAACCCGGCTTCGGCCACCCCGGTGCGGCAGAATCCGCGCGTCGCAGCCGCCTGAGGCGGCATCGGATATACAACCACCGCTCCCTCTCAAAGCCTGGCGGGCTGGCCACCGCCGGGCTTGTACCGTCCCTGCGGAGAAAGAAAAGGCCGCCCCCGGAGGGCGGCCAGTGAACGAGGTGCTGGAGCGGGCGAAGGGAATCGAACCCTCGTCTCAACCTTGGGAAGGTCGCGTTCTGCCATTGAACCACACCCGCTCAATGACGGGGAGCATCGTATCATCTCGACACACTTCGCACGAGGAGAAGACCGATGCCGATTCCGAAAGAGCTTGGCCTGACTGATGCCGAACTCGATGACCTGATGCGGACGAGCTGGAATATGCGGATCGCGACTGTGGGGCCAGGGACACGGATCAACCTCACGCCGCTCTGGTTCGGGTGGGCAGGTGGAAGCATCTACGCCTTCTGCCGGGGCCAGAAGGTAATCAACCTTCGGCGGAACCCCACATGCACCATCCTCGTCGACAAGAATGAACGTTTCCCGGAGCTCATTGGAGCGATGTTCCAGGGCCGCGCAACCGTGCTCGAGGATGCCGATGCAGAGAATGCCGACCCTCACCTGGAGGAGGTCCGCATCCAGATGGCGAGGAAGTACCACGGGGGCCACGGGGAGAGCGGGCCCGCTTCCGAACGAAACACATCTACGGCACGGGGCCGGCACTGGCGCTGGGTGCGGCTCGACCCGGTGAAGCTGGTAACCTGGGACAACCACAAGCTGCCGAAGCACGGATAGCATCACAGCACCTCACAGGGGACTTGACGCGCACGTATACTGGGTGCGATTCAGAATCTGGAGGGCCGTTATGTACGGACGCGTCAGGGATGTTCTGGCGGAAAAGGGCCGCCAGGTCTACACCATTCGCAAGAGTGCGACGGTGTGCGAAGCAGTGCGAGAGATGAACCGCAAGGGTGTCGGTGCACTTCTCGTCATGGCCGATGAGCACCCGGTAGGCATCTTCACCGAGCGTGATGTGCTTCGCCGGGTGGTCGATGTCGATCGTGATCCCGAGCTGACGAAGGTGGTGGAGGTGATGACACCAGACCCGTTGACGGTGCCACCATCGATGCCAGTGGAGGAAGCGATGGCGGAGATGACTCGCCGCCGCTTCCGTCATCTCCCTGTGATCGAAGGCCCGGACGTAATCGGCCTGGTATCGAGCGGGGACATCATGCGCTGGGTGATGATGCACATGGAGAACGACCTCCAGCACATGACCGAGTACATCACCGGCAAGGTCAATTAGGCGTCGCAGGCACGGTAGATCCGTCGAGGTGACGGCGATTGACCCGATGTGGCACGGGCATATAGCGAACACTTGTTCTATTCTCCGATAAGTCCAGGCCGGTAACCGGCCGCGAGGAGAGATACGAACGTGAAGTCATCGCTCAGCCATCTGGTGGTCCACGTGCGACCGGAAAACATGCAGTTCTACGCGGACCTCATGACGTTCCTTGGCTGGAACACCCTTTACGAGGGCGAGGCCGTGCTCGGTGTTGGAAACGACGGCGGCCCAAGCTTGTGGTTTATGACCGCTCCGAAGAGCAGTGCCAACGACTACGATGCACCGGGGGTGAATCACCTCGCTCTCGGCGTGACCGCGCAGGGCGATGTCGATGAGACGGTGAAGTACCTTGCCGGGCTGGCAATAGAACCGCTCTTCGGGACGCCCTGCCACCGGCCGGAGTTCGCTTCGAGTGAGCAGGAGACGTACTACCAGGTGATGTTCGAGTCACCCGACAGAGTGCTCTTCGAAGTCGTGTACACGGGCCCGAAGGCCTGATTTGAACCGCGGAGGGGCAAGGACATGCGAACTCGCCCCTCCGCAATGACACTCACCGTCCCTTGAAGACAGGCTCCCGCCGCTCGACGAACGAGAGGGCACCCTCCCTGTGGTCCTCCGTCGTGAAGAGATAGGCGAGGGAACTGCCGATATAGGCGCCCATCTCCTCCATCGAGGCGTGAACGGCCTTGCGAAGGCCCTCCTTCATGTACCGCATGGCAATCGGGGGATTGGCAGCGATTTTCCGGGCGATCTCCATCGCTGCGGGCAGTAGTTCCTCTGCGGGGACGACCTTCGAGACCAGCCCGATACGCTCCGCCTCAGCAGCCTCGATGACGTCGCCCGTGAACAAGAGCTCGGCAGCCTTCGATGGGCCAACAACGCGTGGAAGGCACCAGAGGCCGCCGAGGTCTGAGACGAGGCCGCGCTTGATGAAGAGCTCACCGAACTTCGCCTTCTCGGACGCAATGCGGATATCACAGAACAGCGCCATGTCCATACCCCAGCCGACTGCCGGGCCGTTCACGGCAGCAACGACAGGCTTGTCACACTCGAGGATCGCAGCGGCGGCCGGGGTAGGGCGCGGCCGGACATCGCGAAGGCGTGTAGTGGTGGCATCGCGTTGTTCGCCGAGCATGATCTGCCTGACGTCATCGCCGGAGCAGAAGGCCCGGCCAGCACCGGTAAGAACAATGCAGCGTACCTCGGGGTCGCTATGTGCCCGTCGGAACGCCTCCTCCAACTCTCCGTACATTTCACGCGTGAGCGCGTTCATGACTTCCGGGCGGTTGAGGGTGATAGTCAGGACGTGATCGTTGAGCTCGTAACCGATGTTCTGGTACACGGCACCACCTCGATAGAAGTGGCCCGAGTCTACTCCAATGCAGCGCGGCCCCGGCAGTGGCACTGCCTCTGCCACGCCCACGGCGGCCGCGAGACCCCGGCGCATTTGCGAAGCAAGCCTGCGCTCCGCATCCCCGATTGAGACCACCGGGTTCCTCGGCGGCCTCAATCGGGACGGGCCTGGCCCGGTGGATGAGCACCGGGCCAGTCATCCCCTACTTGAACTCGTAGCCGCCCTTCACACCTGCCGGGTTGGGATCGGTCAGCACGTTGACGCAGGCGGGCTTGCCAGAATCGAAGGCCCGGGCGATGGCAGCAGCGATCTGCTCGGGGTGCTCGACGAATTCGCCGTGGCCACCGAGGCCCTCAACGACTTGGTCGTAGCGGGCGTTATCGCCGAGGACAGTCGCCGGGGTGCGGCCTTCACCGTACTGGGCCTTCTGCCCGACGTAGATCTGGTGCCAGGTGCGGTCGTTCCCGATGACCGAGACGACGGGCATCTTGAATCGGACGAAGGTATCGAAGTCGAACCCGTTGAGGCCAAACGTGCCATCGCCGTTGACCATGAGCACCTTCTTGTCGGGGGCAGCGACACTCGCCGCCATGCAGAAGCCGGTACCAACCCCAAGGGTGCCGAATGGGCCCGGGTCCATCCACTGACCGGGATGATTGATTGGGAGCACGCCCGCGGCGATCGCGACGATGTCGCCGCCATCGCCAATGACGATCGTGTCGTCGTCGACGAACTTCGCGATCTCCTTGCAGAGGCGAAGCGGGTGGATCGGCATACTGTCGGAGTTCATGAAGATCTCGCGCTGGGCATCGGCTTTCCCTTCGAGCCCGCGTAGATACGTCATCCACTCACCATGGTCGCCCTTCCCGATCTCCGCTGTCAGTTGGAGGAGCGCCTGGCGGATGTTCGCTTCGATGCCGATAGAGAAGTCACGGTTGCGGCCGATGTCGCGAGGATCGATATCAATCTGAATGATGCGAGCATTCGGGTTCCAGGCAGGGGCCTGGCCGTACTTGAGGCGGAAGTCAATCGGTGTGCCGAGAATGACGATGACGTCCGCCTGCTGGAACGCCGGACGCCGGGAGAGTGAGAAGAAGTTCGGATTATCCTGCTTGAGCGTGCCACGGCCCATGGCGTTGGTGTAGACAGGCACATCCGCTGCTTTCGCGAAGGCGGCGAGCTCGTTGTGAGCGCGGTGCCAGAAAACGCCCGAACCGGCCATGATCATCGGCTTTTCAGCCGTTGCGATGGCAATGGCCGCCTCTTTGATGAGTTGCGGATCGCCCATGATTTCACCGGTGGGGCGATAGTTGCGCGGCCATTCGAGGCTGTCTTCATCAACGCGGCTGAAGAGGACGTCGGATGGGACCTGGAGGAAGGTGGGGCCGAACTTCCCGGTCATCGCTTCACGAAATGCCATGGCCATGTAATAGGGCAGGCGGCGCGTTTCATAGACGGTCTGCGACCACTTCGTGATCGGCTCCATCACCCCGCTCAGTTCGATATCCTGGAGTGAACCCATGTCGTACTGGCGGAGCGGAGAGCGGCCCCCGATGACCACCATCGGGCTGGATGCCTGGTAGGCATTGGCGACAGCCGTTACGACATCGGTAACACCCGGGCCGGCAGTGACTGCGGCAACGCCGGGCTTGAAGGTGATACGCGAGTACCCGTCGGCCGCGTGACCGGCCGATTGCTCGTGGCGCGTGTCGATGATCTCGATGCCGTTGTTGAGACATCCTTCGTAGATGTTCTGAATGTGTTTGTCGGAGAGGGTG
>WBZR01003975.1_pt1 | contig 12599 bp, 11 predicted proteins | sample 5204231 | NCBI WGS metagenome assembly WBZR01 (sample SAMN12412403, study PRJNA552823) | activated sludge metagenome | isolation source: activated sludge from anammox sidestream of wastewater treatment plant... | place: USA: Virginia | collected 2017-08
TCACGCACCGCGACCTCCGCTTCGAGAAGCGGCCCGACCGTCCCGTCTCGGAGGTGATGACCAAGGACAATCTCGTCACCGCCAAGCCTGGCATCAGCCTCGAGCAGGCCAAGGACATCCTGCACGCGAACCGCATCGAGAAGCTGTTGGTCGTCGACGACGAGCTGCGGCTCCGCGGCCTCATCACCGTGAAGGACATCCAGAAGACGACCGACTACCCGAACGCGTGCAAGGACGGCCGTGGGCGCCTGCGGGTCGGCGGCGCGGTCGGGGTCGGGCCGGATCGCGAGGCGCGCGTCGAGGCCCTCATCCGGGCCGGGGTCGACGTGCTGGCGGTCGACACCGCGCACGGACACTCGAGGAACGTCCTCGACACGGTCCGCGAGGTCAAGCGCCAATGGCCGGACGTGGACGTCGTCGCCGGCAACGTCGGCACGGAAGAAGGCGCGCGCGCCCTCCTGAAAGCGGGCGCCGACGGCGTCAAGGTCGGCATGGGCGTCGGCTCGATCTGCACCACGCGCATCATCTCCGGCGTCGGCATGCCGCAGCTCACCGCCGTCCTCGGGGCCGCCCGCGCCGTCACGGGCACCGACGTCCCGCTCATCGCCGACGGCGGCGTCCGCTTCTCCGGCGACATCACCAAGGCGATCGCCGCCGGCGCCCACACGATCATGATCGGGAGCCTCTTCGCCGGCACCGAGGAGAGCCCCGGCGAGACGATCCTCTTCCAGGGCCGCACCTACAAGCTCTACCGCGGCATGGGCTCGATCGAGGCGATGAAGGATGGCAGTCGCGACCGCTACTTCCAGGGCGACGAGCCCGACATGAAGCTCGTCCCGGAGGGCATCGAGGGCCGCGTCTCCTACAAGGGCAGCCTCGCCTTCAACATTCACCAGCTGGTCGGCGGCCTGAAGGCCGGCATGGGCTACTGCGGCTGCCGCACGCTCGACGAGCTCCGCACCAAGACGCGGTTCATGAAGATCAGCGCCGCGGGCATGCGCGAGAGCCACGCGCACGACGTGGTCATCACCAAGGAAGCACCGAACTATCGCTTGGAGTAGGCGGCGCGCGCGCAGCGCCCTGACGGCGCGGCGCCGCGCCAACGGCATTTCCGGCGGCGAGGCGACGCGGACGCGTCGGCTCGATGAGGGGTTCATGATCCTGGTCCTCGATTTCGGCAGCCAGTACACGCAGCTCATCGCGCGGCGCGTCCGCGAGCAGCACGTCTACTGCGAGATCCATCCCTACAACGTCTCGCTCGCAACCGTCCGGAAGCTCGGGCCCGAGGGCGTCATCTTGTCCGGCGGTCCGTCGAGCGTGTACGCCGAGGGTGCGCCCCTTCCCGACGCGGGCATCCTCGACCTCGGCGTCCCCATCCTCGGCATCTGCTACGGAATGAACGTCCTCAACCATCTCACCGGCGGCACGGTCGCGCGCGCGACCCGCCGCGAGTACGGCGCCGCGCGCATCACCATCGACGACGCGAGCGACCTCTTCGCCGACATCGCCGAGCTCGTCGACAACTCGACCGTCTGGATGAGCCACGGCGACCGCATGGAGCGTCTCGCGCCCGGGTGGAAGATCATCGCCCACAGCGCCAACTCGCCGATCGCCGCCTGCAGCGACGTCGCGAACCGGCGCTGGGGGATCCAGTTCCATCCCGAGGTGCACCACAGCGAGCAGGGCGTCGTCGTGCTGCGCAACTTCCTCTTCGCTATTTGCGGGGCGAAACCCACCTGGACCATGGAGAACTTCGTCGCTCAGGAGGTCGAGAGGATCCGGCAGCGGGTCGGCGGCGCGAAGGTCATCTGCGCGCTCTCGGGCGGCGTCGACTCGGCCGTCGCCGCCGCCCTCATCGACCGCGCCGTCGGCGACGCGCTCACGTGCGTGTTCGTCGACAACGGAGTGCTCCGGGCCGGGGAGGCCGAACGGGTCGCCGCGGCGTTCCGGACGCGGTTCGGCGATCGTCTGAAGGTCGTGGACGCGCGCGCGCCGTTCCTCGAGGCCCTCGCGGGCGTCGAGGATCCGGAGCTCAAGCGCAAGACGATCGGCCGCGTCTTCATCGAGGTCTTCGAGGCCGAGGCCAGGAGGATCCCCGGCGTCGCCTTCCTCGCGCAGGGCACGTTGTACCCGGACGTCATCGAATCGGTGTCCTTCAAGGGTCCGTCCGCCACCATCAAGAGCCACCACAACGTCGGCGGCCTCCCCGAGCGCATGCAGCTGAAGCTCGTCGAACCGCTCCGCGAGCTCTTCAAGGACGAGGTCCGCGAGCTCGGGAGGCTGGTCGACGTCCCCGACGAGATCCTCCAGCGCCAGCCATTCCCAGGTCCCGGCCTCGCGATCCGCATCCTCGGCGCGGTCACCGAGGAGCGTCTGTTCATCCTGCGCGCCGTCGACACCATCGTCGTCGCCGAGATCAAGGCCGCCGGCCTCTATCGCAAGATCTGGCAGTCCTTCGCCGTGCTGCTGCCGATCAAGACCGTCGGCGTCATGGGCGACGAGCGCACCTACGAGAACGTCATCGCTGTCCGCGCGGTCGAGAGCGTCGACGGTATGACCGCCGACTGGGCGCGGCTGCCGTACGACCTGCTCGCGCGGCTCTCGAACCGCATCATCAACGAGGTGGCGGGAGTGAACCGCGTCGTCTACGACGTCTCCTCGAAGCCGCCGGCGACGATCGAGTGGGAGTAACCGCTGCGCCGACACGGGTTCCGTCCATGACCGACCACCGCGTCCATCGCCCCGAACGTCCGCCAGAGATGACGGACCGTGCAACGCCTCGCGGAGCTTGTCCATGGTCATCGGTCCGCGCGACGGAGGTCGCGACATGAGCTCCACGACGGCGGAGCGGGCGCGACGGATAGCGGACGCGCGGGGTGACACGGGGGTTCGGCGCTCGTGAAGGCACTTCTCGTCCTGGTGCTCGCCTACGTCGCGGTCGTCGCCGCCTTCGAGTCCCTGATTGGCGTCGTCCAGCCGGCCGGCGGCGCGACGCTCGTCCTCACGACCTTCGACCCCGACGGCACCGCACACGACCGCGTGCTCGCGCGCCTCGACACCGACGGAAAGGTGTACGTCTCCGCGAACCACTGGCCGCGAGCCTGGTACCGGCGCGCGCTCGCGCACCCGGAGGTGCAGGCGACGATGGACGGGCGGAAAGGAACCTACCGCGTCGTCGCCGTCGCGGGCGCGGAAGCCGAACGCGTGGAGCGCGAGCACCCGCACAGCGTCTGGTTCCGCATCGTCACCGGGTTCCCGCCGCGCGACGTCGTCCGGCTGGACCCACGCTGATCCCGTGCTGATCACCTTCGATGATCGCCCCTCCGACTCGCCCGTCGTCGAGCGCGTGTGGCGTAGCCGGAGCGACCACGCGGGCGCCTTCCACTCGATGGCCTCGTGCAACTGGGCGATGGTGGTCACGCGCCTCGCCGGTCGAACCTTCATGACCGTACGCGGTCCCGAGACCCGAGCCAGTTCCGCCGAGTGTCCCCCGCACGGCGACTGGGTCGGCATCAACTTCGGGCTCGGCACGTCGCTGCCCATGCTGCCGCCGGCGACGCTCCGCGATCGCCACGACGTGACGTTGCCGGCGGCATCGCCCAGGGCGTTCGTGCTCGACGGCGCGACATGGGAATACCCGACCTTCGAGAACGCGGAAGCCTTCGTCGCGCGGCTCGTGCGGGCCGGGCTCGTCGCGACCGATCCGCACGTCGCGGACGTCCTGCGCGGCGACGGCAGTCGCTCCCGCCGCACCGATCAACGCCGCGTGCGCTGCGCCACCGGCATGACCCACGCGACCATCCGCCAGATCCGGCGCGCCCGGCGTGCCGCCATCTTGCTCCGGCGCGGCGTCCCGATCGCCGACGTCGTCTACGACGCCGGCTACTACGACCAGCCGCACCTCGCGCGTGCGTTGCGGCGCTTCATCGGCCTGCCCCCCGCGCAAGTCGCCGCCGACCGCGAGCAGCTGTCGCTTTTGTACAAGACACCGGACGACTGACCCGGTAGAGCCTGCCGCGTTCGAAAGGAGTCGGCATGGCGATGGAAGGTGCTTCGCGCGGGCTCGTCCGCTCGGGCTGGATCTTGAGCGGTCTGGTCATCGCGTTCCTGGTCTTCGACGGCGGGACGAAGGTGCTGAAGGTCCAGCCGGTCCTCGAGGCGTGCGCGCGCTTGGGCCTCGCGCCCGACCGGGTCGTGGCGATCGGGGCACTGCTGCTCGCGTGCACGGCGCTCTACGCCGCGCCGGGGACGCGCGTCCTCGGCGCGATCCTCCTGACCGGCTACCTCGGCGGCGCCGTCGCGACCCACGTCCGCGGCGGCAGCGGCCCCTTGGAGACCGCCTTCCCGATCGCCGTCGGCGCCCTCGCGTGGCTCGGCCTCGCGCTCCGCGACCCGCTCGTCGTCAGAGCGATCCTCCTGCGAGCATGACCGCTCAGCACTCCCGGTAGCGCTTGCTCCGCGCTTTCACCGGCGCCAGCAGCGAGAGATCGTTCTCCGCGACGGTGTATCCCTTCGGATGCGGCGGCCGCGGCTCCATGCCGATCGCCTCCAGCACGGCGTCCTGCTGGTAGTAGCCGACATACGTGTGCGGAACGAGCGCGTACCCGAAACCCTGCGCCGCGACGAGGGCCGCGCGCTCGCCCTCGCCGCACGCGACGAACGGCCGGCCGTGCTGGGCACGGGCCTGGACGTCCAGGTCGCGCAGGCCGTCAACGACCATCGCGCGCAGGTCGGGCAGAGTGCGGAGCGTGCGCTCCACATGGGTGGCGACGCCGGCCGCGCCGGCGCCGGGCAGGCGGCCGTCCGGGCTCGGCGGGACGAGCGCGTCGAGCACGCACGCGAGGGCGCGACGCTGGTCCGCGCTCAGATCGGCGGCGGCGGGGATGTCGGTCATGGGGCGTGCCCTCAGTCGAACAGGTTCGCCAGGTTCTTCTTCATCGTGTCGGCGACGTGGAGCGCGACCGCCTGGATGGTGTTGGTCGGATTCACACCGGCCGACGTCGGGAAGACGCTGCCGTCGATGACGAAGAGGTTCTTCACATCGTGGGCGCGGCCCCATTCGTTCACGACCGAGGTCGCTGGATCGATGCCCATGCGGGCCGTGCCCATGAGGTGCCAGCCAGCGAAGGGGAGGGGCGCCTGCACCATGGTGTCGGTCGCGCCCGAGGCCGCCAGCACCTCCGCACCGCGCGCGACGGCATGGTCGAGCATCGCGCGGCTGTTCTCCGAGAGCCGATACGTGATCCTCGGCGCCGGGACGCCGTCGGAATCCCCGAGCTCCGGATCGAGGGTGACGGTATTCCGCTCGTCCGGCAGGTCTTCGCAGATCGCCACCATGCCCGCGTTCCGATCCCAGAGCTGGTCGAACGCGCGATGGTGGTCGGCGCCGTGCGGCATACGGCCCGCCGAGAGTCCGATCATCGCGGTCGAGACGGGGCCGAAGCCGCGCAGCATCTCGAACGAGTATCCACGCAAGAAGCCGCGCGCCCGGTCGGTCTCGTAGAACTCCTGGCTTATGATGCAGCAGCCGGAAGGACCCTTGTAGCCTTCCAGGCGCTCGGGGAAGATGCCGGTCACCAGCGCGTAGGGGTGGAACATGAGGCGCTTCCCCACGAGGCCGCTCCGGTTGGCGAGGCCGTCCGGAAAGTGTTTCGACCGCGAGTTGAGCAGGAGCCGCGGCGTCCCGACGCCGTTGCACGCGACCACGACCACGTGCGCGCGCTGCCGGCGCTCCGTGCCGACCGCGTCGTAGTAGATCACGCCGTCCGCCATGCCGCGCTCGTCGACGGTGATCTCGCGCACCCGGCAGTGCGCCTCGACGCGCACGCCCTTGCGGATCGCGAGCGGCCAGTAGGTCACGTCGCTCGAGGCCTTGGCGCCCTGCGGGCAGCCGAGGAGGCAGGTGCCGGCATTGATGCAGGCGGCCCGTCCCTCGTATTCGGCGGTCGTGATCGCGCTGTCGGAGGGCCACCAGTGCCAGCCGAGCGCGTTGAAGCCGCGCGCCAGCATCTCGCCGAGCTTGCCGAGCGGCACGGGCGGCAGCGGCACGCGCTTGTCGGGCGGATACATCGGGTCGCCGGTCAGCCCCGAGACGCCCATCATGCGCGCGTTGAGGTCGTACCAGGGGGCGAGGGTCGCGTAGTCGATCGGCCAGTCGTCGCCGACGCCGTCGAGCGTCCGCACGCGGAAGTCCGACGGATGGAAGCGCGGAAAGTGCGCCGCGTAGAGGATGGTGCTGCCGCCGACCGCGTTGAAGTTCGAGATCTGGATCGGCGAGCCGCCGTCGTTGATCGGGTAGTCCTCGCGCCGGCCACGGACGTTCGGCGAGAACGCGAAATCCCCGAACTGGCGCGCCTCCCAGTCGGCGCGGAGGCCCGGATAGTCGTCGGTCTTCACCCAGCCGCCCTGCTCCAGGCAGAGGATGTTCATCCTGGTCTCCGCCATGCTCCAGGCGAACGCCGCGCCGGCGGCGCCGGCACCGATGATGAGGACGTCGACGGACTCGGACGACATGGAGGGCCCGTCCATGTAGCACGCGGCGCCCTCAGCGACCACCGCGACGAGGAGAGGGCGCCGGCCGGGTCTCGGCGAGTTCGACCGCGACGGCGACCGCGGACGAACCGAGGGGCTCAACTCGCGGGTGCGGCTCTGCTACACGCGTCGCTTCCGTGACCGCGACGCCGTCCCTCACCGCCCTCGTCCTCGACATGGACGGGCTCATGCTCGACACCGAGCCCATCTACCGCGCGTCGTGGCAACGCACCGCGGCGGAGCTCGGCTGGGAGATCACGGACGAGGGGTACGAGGCCTTTCTCGGACGGCGCACGGAAGACGCCGAGGCGGAGCTCGTCCGCATCTTCGGCCCGAGGTTCCCGATCGACCGCTTCCATGACCGCTGGCCCGTCCTCTGGCACGAGATCGCCGCCTCCGGCCTCAGGGTGAAGCGCGGCCTGCGGACGCTCCTCGACCTCGCCGCGGAGCACCGGCTGCCGCTCGGGCTCGCGACCTCGACCGAGCGCAGCCTCGCCGCGCGCACGCTCGGGTACGGCGGCCTCACGACGGATCCCTTCCGCGTCATCGTGACGGGCGACGAGATCGCGCACGGGAAGCCGGCGCCCGACATCTACCTGGAAGCCGCGCGCCGGCTCGGCGTCGCGCCCGAGCGCTGCGCCGCTTTCGAGGACTCCGACGCGGGCACGTTGTCAGCGAGCCGCGCCGGCATGACGACCTTCCAGGTTCCCGACATGAAACCGCCGTCGCCGGAGGCGCGCGCGGCGGCGTATCGCGTCCTCACGTCCCTCGAGGAGGCGCCTCCACTCCTCGTTCCTCTCATCGAAAGGAGAACATCATGATCGGATACGTCACCCTCGGCACCAACGACCTCCAGCGCGCCGCCATGTTCTACGACGCGCTCCTCGGCGAGCTCGGCGCGAAGCGCGCCATGGAGATGGAGAGCTTCATCGCGTGGGCGACCGCCCCGAACACGCCGATGATCGCGGTCATCAAGCCCTTCGACAAGAAGCCGGCGACCGTCGGGAACGGCGTCATGGTCGCCATCATGGTGGACGCGAAGGACAAGGTGCACGCCCTCCACGCCAAGGCGCTCGCGCTCGGCGGCACGGACGAAGGCGCCCCCGGCCCGCGCGGCCCGGCCTTCTACGCTGGCTACTTCCGCGACCTCGACGGCAACAAGCTGAACGCGTTCTTCCTCGGCTGAGCCACGCGCTCGACTGCGGCGCGGCGACATTCGCCGCGCCGCAGTTTGCGCTTGCGCGTCGCCTCGACGAGGCGCATGCTCCCCCTCCCATCGCGAAGCCCGGTGCGGCGTGACCAAGGAGGGTAGGGCGGTTCATGAGCTTCGTTCATCTCCACTTGCACACCCAGTACAGTCTCCTCGACGGTGCCAACAAGATCGCGAAGCTGATCCCGCAGGTGAAGGCGCTCGGGATGCCCGCGGTCGCCATGACCGATCACGGCAACATGTTCGGCGCCATCGAGTTCTACAAGACGTGCGTCGCGAACGCGGTGCAGCCGATCATCGGCTGCGAGGTCTATCTCGCCCCGCGCGGCCGCACCGAGCGCGCCCAGCAGCAACGCTCCGACGACTACGAGGCCGGCGGCAACTTCCACATGATCCTGCTCGCCATGAACATGCAGGGCTACAAGAACCTCTGCAAGATGGTGAGCCTCTCCTACCAGGAGGGCTTCTACTTCAAGCCGCGCATCGACAAGGATCTCCTGCGCGAGCTGAACGGCGGACTGATCGCGACGAGCGGCTGCCTCTCGGGCGAGATCAATCGCGCCTTCGCGGCCGACAACTACGCCAGGGGTCGCGAGATCGCGACCGAGTATCTGCGAATCTTCGGCGACCGCTACTACCTCGAGATCCAGGACAACCACATCCCCGTCCAGAACACGTGCAACCAGATGCTGAAGGAGCTCGGAAAGGATCTCGGCATTCCGCTGCTCGCCACCAACGACTGTCACTACCTCACCAAGGAGGACGCCCGCGCCCACGAGGTGCTGCTCTGCATCCAGACCGGGAAAACGCTGAACGACCCGGCGCGCTGGAGGTTCGACACCGACCAGCTCTACGTGAAGGGACTCGACGATCTGCGCGAGGCGTTCGCGGACGTCCCGGAGGCCATCGCGAACACCCTCGCGGTCGCGAAGCGCTGTGATCTCGAACTCAAGAGTCACGACTACGAATTCCCGGCCTACCGGACGGATCCGGGCGAGTCGCTCGAGCAGCGGCTCGACAGAGCGGCGCGCGCGGGGCTGGAGGAGCGGCTCGCCGCCGGCTGCGGAACGAGCCAGAACCCGATCACGGGGGAGGCGGCGCAGCCCTATTGGGATCGGCTCGAGTTCGAGCTCGCGAGCATCAACAAGCTGCAGTTCGCAGGCTATTTCCTGATCGTCTCCGACTTCATCACGTGGGCGAAGGGCCAGGGCATCCCGGTGGGGCCCGGTCGAGGATCCGCGGCGGGCTCGCTCGTCGCGTATGCGCTCCGGATCACGGACCTCGATCCGCTCCCCTACAAGCTGATCTTCGAGCGCTTCCTGAATCCGGGCCGCAAGTCGATGCCCGACATCGACGTCGACTTCTGCTACGAGCGCCGCGAGGAAGTCATCCGCTACGTGCGCGAGAAGTACGGCGAGGACCGCGTCGCCGGCATCATCACGTTCGGAACCCTCAAGGGAAAGGCCGCCATCAAGGACGTCGGGCGAGTCCTCGAGTTCTCGTACGGCGAGACCGATAAGATGGCGAAGCTCTACCCGGCGCCGGCGCAAGGCAAGGACCACCCGCTCGAGAAGGCGCTCTGGGTGAACGGCAAGATCAGCGCCGCGGACCGGGCGACCGCCAAGCAGCTACTCGTCGACGTCAAGAAGCTGCAGCGGCTGACCGCCGAGAACACCTACGACCCGGTCGTGCTCGCCAACGGCGCCGTCGAGCTGCTCAACGAGGTCTCGCAGACGAAGATCACCGGCGAGGAGGAGCGCTACTCGCACACCGACCTGACCGACTTCAAGGCCAACGTCGACGGCGCCCACAAGGCGTTCGTGCTGCTCGAGCCGGCGCTGCAGAACTCCGACCCCGAGCTCGCCACCGAGATCGAACGGCGGTTCGCGGCGATGTATGCGGCGCTGAAGCCCTACGAGGTCAGCCCCAACATCTACGAGAACTACGAGCGGGTCAGCGAGAGCGAACGGCAGAAGCTGAGCCAGGCCGTCGATGCCCTGGCGCTGCCGCTGGCCCGGCTCGGCGGCGAGATCGTCAACCAATGAGTGAGGCGACCGACCAGCAGGGGCAGGGACGGCAGGGCCTCACCCGTCGCGGCCTGCTCGGCGCCGGCGCGGCGGGCGGCATCGCGCTCGCGGCCGGCGGCGGCTTCGCGCTCGGCAAGGCGCAGGCGGCCGACGAGCCGGCGGCGGGCACGATCGACTTCTACGGCGACCACCAGGCCGGGATCACGACGCCCGCCCAGGAGCGGCTCCACTTCGCCGCCTTCGACCTGACGACGACCAGCGTCGCCGAGCTGCGTGAGCTGATGCAGGCATGGACGGTCGCGGCGGCGCGGATGACCCGCGGCGAGCCGGCCGGGGACGAGAACTCCGATCCGCTGCTGCCGCCCGACGACACCGGCGAGGCGACCGGCCTTGGCGCCGCCGACCTGACGATCACGGTCGGCTTCGGCCCGTCGCTGTTCGACGACCGCTTCGGGCTGCGCGGCAAGCGGCCCGACGCGCTCGAGCCGCTGCCGGCGCTGCCCGGCGACGAGCTCGATCCGCGGATCAGCAACGGCGACATCTGCGTGCAGGCCTGCGCCAACGACCCGCAGGTGACCTTCCACGCCGTTCACAACCTCGCCAAGATCGCCCAGGGCGCTGCCGTGATGCGCTGGTGCCAGCTCGGCTTCGGGCGGACCTCGCGGACCGGGGCCGAGCAGGGGACCCCGCGCAACCTGATGGGGTTCAAGGACGGCACCAACAACATCCTCGAGAACGAGACCGACTCGCTCGACGAGTTCGTCTGGGTCGGCCCCGAGGGACCGGACTGGATGCGCGGTGGCAGCTACCTGGTCAGCCGCCGGATCCGGATGATGATCGAGGCCTGGGACCGGACCTTCCTGCAGGAGCAGGAGAACGTGTTCGGGCGGATGAAGGACACGGGCGCCCCGATCGGCGCCGATCACGAGATGGACGAGGTTGACCTCGACGCGACCGGCCCCGACGGCAACCCCTTGATCCCCGCCGACGCCCACATCCGGCTCGCCAGCCCGGTCGTGAACGTCGCCGAGCGGATCCTGCGCCGCGGCTACTCGTTCACCGACGGCTTCGACTACACCCGCGGCCAGCTCGACGCGGGCCTGTTCTTCATCGCCTTCCAGCGCGACCCGCGCGAGCAGTTCGTGCCGCTGCAGACCCGGCTCGGCAAGAGCGATCGCCTCAACGAGTACATCCTCCACACCTCGAGCGGCCTGTTCGCGGTCCCGGCCGGGATCCGCGACGACGGCGACTACTTCGGCGCCGGTCTGATCTGAGCGGCGCTCAGCGCCCGAGGCGCCGGGCGAGCAGGTGCATGCGCAGCACCGCGATCGCCGCGTTGCGGCCCTGATCGCGCTTGTCGCCGCCCGCCCGCGCCTCCGCTTGGGCGCGGGTGTTGCAGGTGATCACGCCGAACGAGCAGGGCACGCCGGTACCGAGCGCGACCTCCTGAATCCCGCGCGCCGCCTCGGCGCAGACGAAGTCGTAGTGGTCGGTCTCGCCGCGGATGACGACGCCGAGGCAGGCGACGCCGGCGAACTCGTTGGTCGCGGCGCAGAGCTTCGCTGCCTGCGGCAGTTCGAACGCGCCGGGGACCTCGAAGGTGCGGACCGCGGCCGGGTCGGCGCCGGCCGCCGCGAAGGCGGTCGCGGCGCCGTTGACGAGGCGTTCGGCGAGGTCCTCGTAGAAGGTGGCGACGCAGATCGCCCAGCGCGCGGCGCCGATCGTCGCGCGCTCCTCCCCGCTGAGCTCGAGGTCGGCGGCCTCAGCCACCGCGCTCGCCATCCCGCCGCTGCTCGCCGTGAATCATCTCGTCGTCGAGCGGCAGGCCCTGGTGGTGCAGCGTGTGGCCCATCCGGTCGCGCTTCGTCCGCAGGTACGCCTCGTTGTGGGGGTTGGCGACCGCGGTGATCGGCACCTGCTCGGTGACCGACAGACCGTAGCCCTCGAGCCCGATGATCTTCTTCGGGTTGTTGGTGAGGATGCGGATGCTGCTCAAGCCGAGGTCCTTGAGGATCTGGGCACCGATCCCGTAGTCGCGCAGGTCGGCGGGCAGACCGAGCTCGAGGTTGGCGTCGACGGTGTCGAGCCCCTCCTCCTGGAGCCGGTAGGCGCGCAGCTTGTTGAGCAGCCCGATGCCGCGGCCCTCCTGGGAGAGGTAGAGCAGCACCCCGCGGCCCTCGGCCTCGATGTTGGCGAGCGCGGCGGCGAGCTGGTCGCCGCAGTCGCAGCGCAGCGAGTGGAACACGTCGCCGGTCAGACACTCGCTGTGGACGCGGACGAGCACGTCCTCCTCCCCCGCCACCTCGCCCTTGACCATCGCCACGTGGTGCTTGTCGTCGACGAGCGAGCGGTAGCCGACCGCCGTGAAGTCGCCGAACTCGGTCGGCAGCGAGGTTGAGACGATCCGCTCGACGAGCTTCTCGGTCTTGCGGCGGTAGGCGATCAGGTCGGTGACCGTGACCATCTTCAGGTCGTGGCGCGCGCAGTAGGCCGCGAGGTCGTCGACCCGGGCCATCGTCCCGTCCTCGTTCATGATCTCGCAGATCACGCCGGCCGGGATCAGGCCCGCCAGCCGGGCGAGGTCGATGCTCGCCTCGGTGTGGCCGGTGCGCTCGAGCACGCCGCCGTCCTTGCCTTTGAGCGGGAAGATGTGGCCGGGAACGTGGAGGTCGTCGGCGCCCGAGTTGGGGTCGATCGCGACCTGGACGGTGCGGGCGCGGTCGTGGGCGGAGATCCCGGTCGAGACGCCCTCGCGGGCCTCGATCGAGACCGTGAACGCCGTCTGCAGCGGCGCCTCGTTCTTCGCCGTCATCAGGTTCAGGCCGAGCTCA
>WBZR01003978.1_pt1 | contig 12593 bp, 16 predicted proteins | sample 5204231 | NCBI WGS metagenome assembly WBZR01 (sample SAMN12412403, study PRJNA552823) | activated sludge metagenome | isolation source: activated sludge from anammox sidestream of wastewater treatment plant... | place: USA: Virginia | collected 2017-08
TTTTTACGAAAAATTGTGCCTGCGCTTTTTGCTGATTTGTCAAGTAAAATATCTCCTCAAAACAGTATTTTTTCTCGGTTTTCTTGACGCATGTATTACGCAATTTCCTAACCGGACAATGCTGAAGGAAAGCAAGAAAGATGGAACTTGAATTTGAAAAATTGACTGAAAACATCATTGCTGCATCCATTGCAGTTCATAAAACTCTTGGACCAGGTTTTCTTGAATCTGTTTATGAAAATGCACTTTCATTAGAATTCGAAATTCGTGACATTCCCTATAAACGACAATGGGAAATATCTATATTTTACAATGGAAATGAGGTAGGCAAACACAGACTGGATATGTTTGTTTTTAATAAATTTGTTGTTGAATTAAAGGCGATAAAGGAGGTCACAAATGAGCATTTTGCAATTGTTCGTTCCTATCTGAAAGCAGTAAAACAAAGGCACGGCATGATCTTAAACTTTGCAAAACCAATTTTGGAAATAAAAAGAGTAATATTTACAGAATAATATTCTTGATCTTCTTGTTTTCCTTAGATGTTGTTTATGGTTTAGAGTGGAAATATCTATGGGCATCAATATTAACGACAAAGAATTCAGCCTTTTTCAGCGTTTAATCTACAACGAAAGCGGGATAGATCTTTCTCCAGCAAAAAAAGAGTTATTAAAATCCCGCCTCATGAAGCGCTTGCGGGAGAAATCATTGACCTCATTTAAAGAATATTATCGATACGTTACCGAAGAAGACGCCACAGGAGAGGAGCTGATTAGTATGCTTGATTGCATCTCTACAAACCTGACAGAATTTTTCCGCGAATCGGAACATTTTGAATTCCTCTCAAAAAAAGTACTCCCTGCCTTATTAGAAAAGAAAAAGAAAGGGCGGGAAAAAAAGATCAGGATATGGTGTGCAGGATGTTCCACTGGCGAGGAACCATATACCATTTCCATGGTACTGATGGAACATATGAGGCAGATTGGAGTATGGGATGTAAAAATATTGGCTACCGATTTATCGACCCGGGTTTTAAAAAAAGCTATGCAGGGAATATACGCAAAAGACCGGTTAAAAGGTATTCCCCTGCAACTGCTTAATACGTATTTCAAAAGGGGGGTACATAATCTCATAGATCACTATCAAATACAGGATTTCCTGAGGAATATGGTCGTATTCAGAAGACTTAATCTAACCGACGAAACCTTCCCTTTTAAAGGGCAATTTGATTTCATATTTTGCAGAAATGTGATGATTTATTTTAATAAACAGACTCAGGCTGAATTGGTGTCAAAATTTCATAGACACCTTGTCCCTGATGGATACCTTTTCATTGGTCATTCTGAAAGCCTTAATGGCACAGATACTAAATTCCGGTTTGTACAACCAACAATTTATCAGAAATGACTCTCTGTATTAATTATTTGCAGGCGGACATGGCTCGCTACGATTTAAACTTCTCCGTTTCTTTTGCATCCTTGAGGTTTGAACACGTATTTAAAATAAAGATGTAAGCAAGGAGTTATAACGTGCAAAAAAAAATAAAGGTACTGATTGTGGATGATTCTGCCGTGGTAAGAAAAATTTTATCTACCGGCTTAAGCAGGGATCAAGAGATTGAAGTTGTGGGAACTGCAGCAGACCCATTTATTGCCAGGGACAAAATTATAAGTTTAAAACCCGATGTAATTACTCTGGACGTGGAAATGCCCAGGATGGATGGCATCTCATTCCTGCAGAAACTAATGATATACTATCCTTTACCGGTCATTATGGTTAGCTCGCTTACGCAGGCAGGATGCGATACTACATTAAAGGCGCTGGAAGTAGGTGCACTGGATTTTGTCACGAAACCATCACTGGATGTATCTCACACGCTGGATGATATAGTAACCGAATTGGCTGAAAAGATAAAAGAATCAGCAACCGTTAAAGTAAAAAAGAAGGAGTCTTTAAATAATACTGACAGCAAAAGTACCATTATCAGACATAAACAGACAAGCCGCGCATTGATCAACAGCACGCACAAGATCGTTGCGATTGGAGCATCTACAGGCGGAACAGAGGCGCTCAAAGAGGTTTTGATGCAGATGCCGCCTGATGCACCAGGTATATTGATCGTTCAACACATGCCTCAGTTGTTTACAAAATCATTTGCTGATCGTTTGAATTCTCTTTGTTCGATAGAAGTAAGAGAAGCCAAAGATGGTGATAGTATTATTCCCGGCCTGGCGCTGATTGCTCCGGGAGATTACCATATGGAATTACGTAGGAATGGCGCCCGATATTACGTAACAACAAATCAAGCACCTCCCGTTCGCCGCCACAGACCGTCCGTCGAGGTGTTGTTCGAATCGGTAGCCAAGTACGCTGGCACTAATGCCGTTGGCGTTATCATGACGGGCATGGGCGATGATGGTGCCGGCGGTCTCCTGAAAATGAAACAAGCAGGTGCAAAAACGCTGGCGCAGGATGCGGAGAGTTGTGTTGTATTTGGCATGCCAAGAGAGGCCATCAGATTGGGTGCAACTGATACCGTCGTCCCACTTACCAAAATCACCCCCACTATTTTATCGTTAATGAGTTGAGCCGCTGGATTTTCACGAAGAGACTGTAGTAAAAGCCTTAAATAATTTAATATTCGATCCTCCTGTGTCATTTCCAACTCTTGCCTTAGCAAAGGTAAGCTGCTATAGGAATTAAGAAAACCAGAGAAAGAATTATTTCTGTTTTCGAGGATATCACTCCACACTTGCAAAGGGACATAGCAACTAATTTTTTTGCCCGGTCAAATTGATACACTATTTTAAATTCGCCCTTATTGGTTTAACCTACTCCATTGTTTATTTGTCGCGTTCCGAGTTCGACAATATTTTCTTCGTCGCAATAAATTTATAAATATCTATGACACTAATTTCAGTATAAATGGTATAGTAATGAAAATTGACGCGGGCTTCATTTGCCCAAAATACTTGTAAGACGGTAAACCATACTCCCCATAGATAAGTACGAAAGACATCAAGAGAAAGGAAGCTGATTTTATGAAGGAAAAAAAGAAACCGGGCAGGATGGATTTGGAAGCCATCAGGACTCAGATACTGGATTTTGCATGTGCCAAGCATGATTTCAAGCTGGAATCAGAGGATTTTCCTTTTGATGGAAATTGGAATAGTGTGTTTCTCTTAAAATTCAGGGATAAACCAGAAGAAAAGAGGTTATATTGCGAGGCGCCGCTGGGTGAACACTTTATCAAGTTTGGGCTGGATTTGGAGGTTGGCGACCAGAAATGGCAGCAGGCACACGAAGACATCTGCCGGGAGGCATCAGGATACGACGTGGCAATTTATCCATCCCATGCACCAGAAGGTGGCAAACGACTTTGCCGATTATCGCTGAGGGCATGGGTTCCCAATTTTGGGCAGCGCATTTTCGGCCTGACTATCTCGAATCTTATGGATTGTAAAAAGGCTATTTTAGCAATGCTTACCAAGGAGTAGGACAAATGTCTCTGCTGGTCGTTGTTTTTTCAGAAAACTATAATATTGCACATTCTTTTGGTTCATGATATTTCAGCATCTCAATAAAGGCCTCGATGCGGGTCTTCATGGCGCCGTCTAAGGGACCGGGGCGGTCGCAATCCAAGGTAAGAATCGGTAAGTGTACATGTTTTCTGATTATTCTGTCGTGGATATGCCTGTGGCAGAAGCTCTGGACATAGTGAATGAACCCTTTGATATTCCTTTGCTTCACTGCCTCCTGAATATCTTCTAGCCGTGAGAAGATATCATAGGGATAGGTATAGTGGCTGTACTGTTCAACTAAGGTCTCTGTGCGATACGGCATGCTAAACTGCCTTTGAATCTCGTTGAATACGACGTGAGCACCGATGGAAGAAAGGAAAGGATAGAGGTCTTCACATATGGGCGGTATGCCTATCACACCAATGCGAAGATCATGTTGAACGGGTTTACGATCCTCAACCAATTTCAAAAACCTTATGGCGCGTTCCTCAAAGACGGCATAATCACCCATGAGATCGCTGGTGGATACCGTCCAGATGTGATTTTCTTCGCCTGTTACGGTATTCTCAACCCAGGTAAGCCTGTCAATTTCATGCACTTTAGCCCGTATTTCATCCAGACGTTTTTTCATCTCTTCTGCCTTTGAATACTCTATATCAAGGCTATCAGCAAGCACTTTCATCTGATGATGCAAAAATCCCATATCCGTCTTGGTATGTGGATAGGCAAAGGGAATAGTTTCAATACCTTCAGACTGGAAGATCTCCATGAGCGCCTGGTTATTACTGCAATCACCCTGGATTACACTGATGACCCTCCGGATACGGTATTTCGTGGCAGCCGAATAGATACCCTTGATCCAGGCGCAGGTATTTCTCGGAAGGCCATTCGACTCGGCATCTTCAACCATTTTGTACGCATATCTGTCACAGATAAAGATATTATTCAGGTCTATCGGTATATATCCGGCAGCGAAGACGATTTCAATGGGAATAGTCGATGTAATCCCAACAATCCTATCCAATGGAAGGTCTTCCATAATGGAAAGCGTGGGGAGCAGATGATCATTAAATTTTAGAGTCATGGAATTAATTATACCAACTGTAACAGTAAAAATATATTTTAATATACGGCTCTTTTTAATCCCTTTGTAACTCCAGCGCCGACACGGGGCATTCGCCCACACAATTTGCGCATCCGTCACACAATTGCGGGTGAGCCAAATAAGGGAACGTCATCATCTTTTCAGGTAATTTTTCATTATTACCTTTTGTACTGAGGTAAAGATTTGTTGAGTATTTACCTTCTATACTTTTTGAGAAGTTAATTCCCATCGCTATTGCACGTGGAGTACAAACATCCATACAAATTCCACAGGAAATACAATTCTTTGCATTCAATTTAAGTCTGAACATTTTTTCCCTCAATAATCCTTTCATTTTCTTTCTCAATCTTTCTATAAATGAACATCGATTTCAGGGCTGCAGTGATAACAATACCAACCAATAAGGCAAAAGTTATGTAGAATGTAATTGTGGCAAGTTCTGGGTTTGCATTGGAACGCCAGGAGCGCATCGTTTCCCAGAAGGCAGTTTTTGCAACAGCATACTCATCACCCGGCGCCTCCATTACCAAAACATATCCAATCGTATTAAGAAAAGCGCCTAGCGTAACCAAATATACGCTGATGCGAAAAGACTTGTTAATGTCTTCGGTATTTCTGAATATCTTCATCGAAAGTGCGGCTGCGAGGGCAACTGTTCCAAGTGGAACAAAGGGAAGTCCAATTTTCACGTCTGCCATCAGGTCGAGATTTAAATTTAAAAAACCAAACAAAATCGAAAAAAACAACGTTCCGTCTCTTAAAATAATATAAACAATCCACCATAAGTCTGCTGCAACCCGTAAAGTAAAACGACCGGTAATTCGGTCAAAATACGGTCTTCCCATATGGAAAAGAAATGAAATAATTGAAAGAAGAATTCCAACATCGCATATCGTTTGCGCAGTCCAGACTTCCAATGACTTGAAATTTGACATTTTTTAAGCCTCCATTATTTCGCTTATTAATTCCTGAATCTTATCTTTTGCCTCGTTTAAGGTTTTTTTGCCTCTCTGTGTCGTTTTATAATATTTTCGCATTTTTCCGTCTACAACCTCCTGGTACGATTGGAGAAATTTGTCTCTCTCCATTGAATGAAGAATCGGGTAAAGTGTTCCTGGACTAATATCATATCCATGTTTCTTTAGTTCCTCAATAAACCAGAGGCCATAAATGGGTTCTCTGGATGCATGGTGCAGGATATGGATTTTAATAAAGCCAAGAAAAAAGTTTCGGACTACGGGATCCATACAATTTCCATTGAATTATTATCGTGTTACGTTATCGACATTCGATAATATCAGACATTGAAGTACTGTCAAGTCCTTTTTTCATAGCTGAAAGAAAAATTATTGTTGTAATGACAATGTTATATCAAAAGGCTATTTCCTATCATCCATCTGATCCATCTATAGTAAACGCAACGAATAAACAGGCATAAACTGTTAAATATATCACTAAAATTGGCTATTACATGTCAACGTATTTATTCGTTTACTATAGTATTCGTCAATTTTTGACAAATGCGGTGAAAGGTGGCCTGGCCCAAAAGCAAGATAATCAGTAAATGAAACCGGTCGTTGAACAGCATCATCGCGGATAAATTTGCCCCTAATCGTGCAAAATTCCTTGAAGATTGAATAACGGATTTATCTTATAGGCGGTGCGAGAAGAAGCCAAGTCAATATTTCGTCAAAACTTTGAGTTTATGGAAATGTGGTACTGACAAGAATTGGGCATGAGCGGAATAGACATCCTGATGGATAACTCTAATATTTCATTTCACGTCCACACTATCAGTTTAACCTTGACAAACATCAAAGGTTTATGTATCTTCTTTGTAGATACATAGAAAGGAGGTATTTAGATGAAAACTCGTGTACAAAAATGGGGAAATAGCCTTGCATTGCGCATTCCAAAATCGTTTGCTCATGAGGCAGGGCTGGAACAGGATTCACCGGTTGAAGTATCTCTGGAAGACGGAAAGCTTGTTATCATGGCCGCTCCTAAATCCAAGTTGACCCTCAGACGACTCCTTGCGCAAGTTACCAAAGACAATCGGCATGCTGAATTTGATACAGGACATGCAACGGGTAGCGAAATATGGTAAAAAAGGGTTACGTCCCGCAACGCGGCGATGTCGTGTGGATTACCTTGAATCCGCAATCAGGCCATGAACAGGCAGGGCGCCGCCCGGCGGTGGTGCTTTCACCGGAGATATATAATGAAAAGGTTGAACTTGCCATCTTCTGTCCTGTTACAAATCAAATCAAGGGTTATCCCTTTGAAGTGCTCATACCTGATGGCATGCCTGTGAGCGGAGTAATTTTGGCTGATCAGATTAAGAGTTTAGACTGGCGCATCCGGGACACAGAATGGATATGTACTTTACCGCCGCGGGTAGTGTCGGAGGTATTGCAGAAACTTGGTACATTGCTATCCTGGTAAAGGCGTGTGATAAAAGTACTTCTTCGTAGAGGATTATTTTTGCCTGACATGAACTCTCTCACGAGTAACCCAAGAAGCATCTGTCGTTTTAGCGTTGTGAAGTATATTCAATAATCAAGGTCTGACGTCTTCGTTTCATGCTTCAACTCTTTTGATAATCTGAAAAAAGACGCTTGTCGAATTTCAGTTGTTCTCGTAACCGTTTTCTTACCTGGTTCACGGGACTATAGTCTGCCCCCATCATTTCTTCCTCTCAGACTTGCTGGGCATATCATGTATAAATTTATGAAGGCGCCAACGACCCGTCCGTTCGGAGAGACCTGATTGTCTCTCATTCTTTTACCTCATGAAGTTTCGCTTTATATAGATCCCACCGAAGCTGCAGGTTCATCCAGAAATCTTCCGAAAGCCCAAAGAATTTTGCAAGCCATAAAGCTGTGCCAGATGTCACACCACGGCGTTTGTTGATAATTTCATTAATTCTCTGATATGGAACATGAATTTCCTTCGCCAATTCCCGCTGTGTTATGTTCATAGGGATTAAAAATTCTTCGATGAGCACATCCCCAGGATGGGTTGGCTCTCTCCGTGTTGGTATGCAAACCATATTTACCTCCATTAAAAATCCTACTTTCGATCACTGGTAATCTGTAATCTCAACTTCTTCCGGTTCTAATCCTTGCCAAGTAAAACATATACGATATTGATCATTTATCCTTATGCTATATTATCCTTTTCTATCTTTTGTTAATGCCTCCAGTTTATTATTTGGAGGCACACGTAGTTCCATGAGATATTTTACAGAGTCAAGTTGATCCAATTTACTCGTTGGAATCTTCCACAATGATTGTGGACACGATTTCCTTGCATCTTTAAAATTTTTGCCGTTGAAAATATCTTCCGTTCCCTTGTCTTTAAATGACTGAATCACGTATTCATAGCAGCACGGAACTCATGCTACTATCAACAACAAATAATTTACGTCTCCCCCCCCCAAATAAATCGGAATGTGTAGCGCGGGTGGTTTATGGTTCGGCAGGCTCACCATGCACGGTTATTACATCTTGAGACTTGTCAAAGGCTCAGATGAACGATCGGCACTACATTTTTTGCCAAACGTATCAAAATTTCTTTTATTAAATACTAATCTTTATCTCCCACCTCAATCATCACCTTGTTTTCCAGAGCCGCATTAATACTGGACAAAGGCCTTTCTGATTGACTTATGAATCTAAGTGGTATAATATTGTTATTCAAAACTATCTGCTTATAAAAGTCTGTAAGGAACTGAGTCTGTGTCTGTGAAAAATGTAGAAATAATTAGCAAAAAACCCGTGGTAGCGGGTCTTGTGGATTACGAAAAGACTTATAAAGAATTTTCCTGGGAAGCTATCAAAAGGGAATTCTCTTCAACTGACAACGCTAAAAACAAGGTAAACATTGCCTACGATGCCATCGATAAACATACCCTGACGTGGAGGAAAAATAAGGTCGCTCTGTATTGGGAAGGCGCCGATGGCAGCCGTCAGAAGTATACATTTCTTGAATTAAAGCAACTCTCAGATAAGTGTGCAAACATGTTTCGGTCGATAGGCGTAAAAAAAGGCGACCGTGTCTTTATCTTCCTTCCTCGCTTACCCGAACTTTTTATAAGTATGATTGCCATTGCAAAACTCGGCGCTATTGCTGGTCCTATGTTCTCAGCCTTCGGCCCCGATGCAGTCCGTGACCGTTTACAAAATAGTGAAGCGAAAGTACTGATTACCACACCGGAACTGAAAGAGCGAGTCGATACGGTGCTATGGGAATTACCAAAATTAAAGCATATTGTATTAGTCGATAATAAAGAAGACTACGAACTGGAAGAGCGTGACGTATGTTATACAACACTAATGAAGGACGCTTCAGATAAGTTTGAAATGGAATGGATGGAATTAGAAGACCCTTTTTATATCCTGTATACCTCCGGCACAACAGGGAAATCCAAAGGTATTACCCATGTCCATAATGACATGCTATCACACTATATCACTACGAAATGGGTATTGGACCTGAGGGATGACGATATCTATTGGTGCACGGCGGACCCCGGATGGGTAACGGGTACCGTGTATGGATTATGGGGACCATGGTTAAACGGTATCTCTTCTTATGTCTTTGATGGACGATTTGATGCCGCAAAATGGTACGAGATTATTCAGACCTATCAGATTACCGTGTGGTATACTGCCCCAACGGCCCTGCGGATGCTAATGAAGGACGGCGACGATCTGGTTAAAAAATATGATTTAAGCAGTTTACGATATATCTGCAGCGTAGGTGAGCCCCTTAACCCGGAAGTAATTCGGTGGGGTTTAAAAGTTTACGGTTTACCAATTCACGATACCTGGTGGCAGACGGAAACGGGCTCCATTATGATTGCAAATTATCCCTGTTTACCAATAAAACCGGGTTCCATGGGCAAGCCATTCCCAGGCATAAAAGCATCCATTATTGATGGTAAAGGCAACGAATTGCCTGCGGGACAGCATGGCCTTTTGGCGCTAAAGCCTGGCTGGCCTTCCATGCTGAGGGCGGTGTGGGGAGATGAAAAGCGGTTCAAAGAATACTTTAAAATCGATGGGTGGTATAGCACCGGTGATACCGCATATATGGACGAAGATGGTTATTTCTGGTTTGTAGGAAGGGCTGATGATGTAATCAATACATCGGGCCACCGGGTAGGACCATTTGAGGTAGAAAGCGCCTTGCTCGAACACAGGGCTGTGGCAGAGTCAGGTGTGATTGGTAAACCCGATGTGGAACGGGGTGAAATTATCAAGGCATTTGTGGTACTGCGGGAAGGTTTCAATGCCTCGCAGGAATTGGAGGAAGAGATAAAAACATTTATTAAGCATCGACTGGCTGCACATGCATATCCCCGGGAAATCGAATTTTGCACCACCTTACCAAAGACCCGCAGCGGCAAAATCATGCGCCGGTTACTGAAGGCAAGAGACCTTGGATTGCCCACGGGCGACATATCTACGATGGAAGATTAATTGAGGCAATGTATGTCAAACAGATACGAATTTTAACCGTTTTTTTTGCCCTAAAGTTGTTTTAGGAAGTCACAATTTATTCATTATTTTTTATTGAGGAGAGATACACATTATGGAACAGACAAAATTTAATAAATCTTTTTTCGACTCAGTGGAAACCATTAAGATAAAAGATCCGCTTGCCATTGCGCTGGGCGCCATGGATAAGAATGAGGCGTTTGTTTTTGCCTATACAGATGCGGTAAAATTTGCCGGTCATTCATGTCCGGCAGTTTCTGGTGCGTATAAATTAACTCAACTGGCGCTGAAAAGTTTATATGGCAATGAAACCCCCGTGCGCGGACAAATCAGGGTGACATTTAAAGGCGGTATTAATCAGAAGGTAAATGGCCCGATTTCACAGGTTGTTACCTTGATTACGGGAGCCGCAGGTGAAAGTGGGTTTAAGGGGTTGGGCGGAGGCCGATACAACCGGCAAAATCTGTTATCATTCGATGAAACAAAGGATGCAGACGAAGACGCGGTGTGCACTGCAATATTTGAACGGATGGATACCGGCAAAAAGATCGAAATTTCTTACAGCAATTACATGCTTCCTGCCAATCCTAAAATGGGTGATTTGATGCCATTAGCGGTAACCGGCAAGGGAAGCGATGCAGAGATAAAAGAATTCGGGGAGTTATGGCACGAGCGGGTTAAGGCGGTACTGATAAATCCACCAAAGGGTATGTTTGTACTCAAAGATGTAAAATGATACTGCTCAGATTGAAAATGCTCATCGGGTCTTTATTCACTGTGAGTATCTTATTTACGGCTATTACGGCAACTCAGGCTGAAACGGTAATCGCTCATGCAAATGCAGCATGGGAGATGACTGATATCGTAGTGCAGGAAAATACAATCCTATGCTGGAAAGTCGAAGATAATGACGTGTGGAGTTTTAATCCTCAGATGTTTCCCGATGGACATACCGCCGATGGCATTCCCGTCGAGGCTTTAAAAGGTTACGTGTATCCTGGTCAACCTATTGGTAAGCTCATCGGCAGAATTGGTGACAGTGGCAGGATGTTCCCCATGGGGATATCCGGTTCTCTTCGTATACTTCCCGACGAAGACGGTGAATTCTTGTATCTGACCATGAACGATGACCTCCTCGGATTATACGGCAAAGGATTTCAGGACAATCAAGGTGAACTTATCGTAAAAGTGAGCCAATTGAGAGGAAAATAGTTACCACTGTCACTCTTTAATTTTTTCCAAGGCCTGTTTTTCAAAACGAATATATATCTTGACGGAAAAATTTTAATATGTATAATAAACCGGTATTAATTACTATCGGGTAATAAATTAATACCGCGAAAGGGGGTGGAATCTAAAGGGGGGATATTGATTTAGAATATGCATAACGGATTTACTTAAGGCTTAAGTATCATATCTATATAAGAAAGGAGAAAGAGGCTATGTTTAAGAAGGTGTTTGTAGGTTTGATGGGTGTTGCATTAGTCACAGGGATTGGAATGACAAAGGCTCAGGCATATCAGGTTAAACCTGCAAAATTATGGGTTACGGCAATTGCCATTGGTACACCTATTGAGGGAGCAGAAATTAAGGTAGGCGATAATACTTGTACAGCAGGCAAGAACGGCACCTGTGTGTTCGAATTGAAACCAGGGACATATGAAATTACAGTACACGAACATGGTGGCGCAAGTGCTCACACAGAAGTTACTCTTCAGGAAAGAGACATCAGGTTCATTTCCCTGGATTTGGGCGCTAAAGCACTTCATCCAAGCGGGCATCACTAATCGTGATAATAAACTGAAGTTTTTTGCTCATTTTGTAATCTAAAGGCAGTTGTTAATTGTTTCAATTAACAACTGCCTTTTTTTATTGTATGATCAAATTAAAGAAAATACTCTGTCCTGTTGACTTCTCAGCATGTTCTATCCATGCACTAAACTATGCAATTGACCTATCAATCAAAGAAGGCGCATCATTATATCTAATACATGTTATAGAAACTCGTGTGAGTGATATTGGAGATATCTTGAAGCAGATTGATTTGATGCTGGACAATAAACAGATAGAGCATCTCAGGATACGGCTTAATAACCTGATACCCGATGATATACGCAAAAATATCCATTTAGAGCCTCTCGTGGAGAAAGCTGTTCCATTTTTAGAAATAATAAAGATTGCAAAAGACAAGCAGGTAGATTTGATAGTCATGGGTACACATGGCAGGACAGGATTAGAACACATATTGATTGGAAGTGTTGCAGAACGGGTTATTCAAAGAGCACCTTGCCCTGTTTTAAGTGTAAGACCTGCGAAATAATCACTTTCAATCGTATATAGTGTCTGAACGAAAACCAGCCGAAGGCTGATAATACAAGGGGAAGAAGGCGAAAAGAATCGGATAAAAGTGTTGAATATTTGAAGCAGGAGAGGTAAACTTGTGGTGGAAAATGAGGGTTTGGC
>WBZR01003980.1_pt1 | contig 12590 bp, 7 predicted proteins | sample 5204231 | NCBI WGS metagenome assembly WBZR01 (sample SAMN12412403, study PRJNA552823) | activated sludge metagenome | isolation source: activated sludge from anammox sidestream of wastewater treatment plant... | place: USA: Virginia | collected 2017-08
GCCGGTGGACACCGAGCAGAAGCGGCAGGCGCGGGTGCAGACCGAGCCCATCAGCATCAAGGTTGCGGTGCCGCTGCTCCAGCACTCGGCGATGTTCGGGCACTTGGACTCGGCGCATACCGTGTTGAGTTGGTGCGTGCGCACGATTTCGTTGATCGATTCATAACGCGTGCCGCTGGGCAGGCGCACGCGCAACCACGGTGGTTTGCGATCCACGTCGGGACGTGTGCTGTCCGGGTTCGGCTTGATGCCACCCTTGACTGCACGCGTGCCCTGCGGGCTGACGAATTTGTTGCCATCGGGAACGTTGGGATTGCTGGACATCTCGGTGCAGACGAAGGAGCGGGCCGGATATTGTCCTACAACTGCCCGTCCGCCGCCGTGCCGCGTGTCTGCATGCTGATGCCCGAACGCACCCTGCTCATGCCACCGTGCATTGCTGCGACGAACCGCTGCACGCGGCGATAATGCCGGCCTGTCCCGATGACGCCGCCGAATTGCGCATGAGCCGTGCCCCGCACCTTGCCCACGACCTTTCCGGTGGCTCCGGCACACCGGACTGGCCGGTGCTGCGCGCCGACGAGGTTCGACACGTGCTCGATTGCCATGCCGCTGCCGGTCGCTTCGAGGCCATCCTCTGGCACAGTCCGCGACCGTTTTCCGCCGCCGCCCTGATCCAGACCACGCATGCCCGATGCTTCATCAAGCGGCATTACCACAGCGTCCGCAGCGTCGCTGACCTGACCCAGGAACATGCCTTCATCACCCACCTGCGCGGTGCGGGCTTGCCGGTGCCTCGGGTGCTGACGGCACGCAGTGGTGCGAGTGCCATCGCGTCCGGCGAATGGGTCTACGAGCTGCACGAACCACTTGCTGGCGACGACCTGCACCGCGATACCGTGTCCTGGATCCCGGTACCGCGCATCGATCACGCGCGCTCGGCCGGCGCCCTGCTTGCGCGCCTGCATCTCGCGGCACACGGCCACGTTGCCGTACAACGCCGCAGTCACCTGCTCGTGGCGCGCAGCGACCTGATCCGCGCACCCGATCCGATCGCGGCGTTGCAGACGCAACTGCCATTGCGTCCCGGTCTCGCCGACTACCTCGGCACACGCGACTGGCACGGCGACATCCGTCGCAGCCTGCTGCCCTGGCACGCGAGGGCGGTCGAACGCCTGCGCCGACAACCTCCACTCTGGAGCCACGGCGACTGGCATGTTTCCAACCTCGCCTGGCACGGCAACGAAGCCTGCGGCGCGTTCGACTTCGGCCTTGCCGCAGAAAACTTCGCCCTGTTCGACCTCGCCACCGCGATCGAGCGCAACGCCATCGCCTGGCTTGATGCCGACGCCGTCACGCCGCATCCCGACCTTGCCCTCGCACTGCTCGACGGATATCACGGTGTCCGGCCATTGACGGCGATGGACATCCACCTCCTCGCCGATCTCCTGCCACTCGTGCACTTCGATTTCGCCCTGTCGGAAGTCGAATACTTCCACGCCGTGACCCACTCGAAAGTCAATGCCGATCTGGCTTTCGACACCTTCCTCATCGGCCATGCCGACTGGTTCCAAAGCCCGCCGGGGCAGTCGCTGCTGCACGCCATTCATGCGCACGCCGAGGCAATTTCCGCTCCGCCATGATCTAATGCGCGCACTTGAAGCGGGGGTGCCCGAAATCTCGGGCTGAGAGACACCCTTTGAACCTGATCCGGTTTGTACCGGCGTAGGGAGCTTGAAGACCCGACCATGTTCACGCAGGGTCAGGTCGCCGTCGCTTCGTTCACTGCATGACGAGACGACGATGAATTACATCACCTCCACTCTCTCCCTTCTGGCTGCAAGCCTGTTGCTGGCCCTGACACCCACCGTGCATGCGGATGATGTCGGTACGCGCAAGTCGCCCACCACGCTCGATGGCATCGAGGTGAAGGCGGACACGCCGCGTGGCTATCACGCCGATGCCAGCCAGATCGACAGCTTCGGAAGTTTCGGTCATGCCCCCTTGCAGGACACCCCGGCTTCGATCAGCGTCATCACTCGCGATCAACTCGATGATCGCCAACCACAAACCCTGAGTGAACTGGTTCGCGCCGATGCGGCGCTCGGCGACAACTATGCCCCGGTGGGCTATTACGAAAACCTGATGGTTCGCGGTTTCGCCCTGGACTTGGCCACCGGTTATCGCCACAACCAATTGAGTCAGGTCGGCGAGCAGATGCTGGCGCTGGAAGACAAGGAGCGGGTGGAAATCCTCAAGGGCCTGGGAGGGCTGGAGGCTGGCATCGTGTCGCCGGGTGGCTTGGTGAATCTGGTCAGCAAGCGCCCGACAAAGGTGCGCCGTGCCAATCTGGGCATCGACAGCAATGGGGCCAACTCGGCGGCTGTGGATGTGGGCGGCTGGCTCGGTCCGAATCTCGGCCTGCGCATGAATGCAGCCTACGGCAATCTGGATGCCTGGATCGATCATGCCGATGGCCGCCGCACGTTTCTGGCCCTGGCCGCCGACTGGCGTCTGAGTGCCGATACCACAGTGCAATTGGATGGCAACTGGCACGACAGTGCCCAGCGCTCGGCCTCGGGGTATCAACTGCTGGGTGGCCGTGAACTGCCGGTCGGAATCGACCGCACGCGCATGCTGGGCTGGCAGCCTTGGCAGGAACCCGTGGGCATTCTGGCGCGCAATGCCAGTGCGCGATTGGATTCACGCATTGCCGATAACTGGAACCTGCAGTTGGCCCTGGGCCACAGTCGCGCCGTGATCGATGACAATGTCGCCTACGCCTATGGCTGCTTTTATGCACCGCAATGTGCCAGTGGTGAAGCACCGGGCTGGTTCTTCGCCCCCAATGGCGATTACGACATCTACGACTACCGCAGCCCCAACGATACCCGTCAGAACGATGAAGGCCGACTGGCACTCAACGGCCTGTTGGAAACCGGAGCGATCAGTCATGAATTGAGCCTTGGCACGGGTGCGTTCCAGCGCAGCATCAAGCGCAGCCCCTACGTGTATGACTATGTCGGCACTGCCAATATCCACGCACCTGAGCTTCCCGTATTTGCGCCTTCCCCCTATGAGCCAGGTACGCCAGTTCGTCGCCTCGACAGTCGCCAAAAATCGGCCTTCACACTGGATCGCATGCATCTGGGTGAGCACTGGCAGTTGATTGCAGGGATGCGACAGGTTCGTCTCCATGAACGCGCCTGGAAATCCTCGGGGAAACTGGTGCGAGAAGCCCGTATCCGCAAGAACCTGCCGCAGCTGGCTGTGCTGTGGCAACCCACATCCCGCCTGACCAGTTATGCGAGCTGGAGTGAAAGCCTGTCGCTGGGTGAGGAGGCCCCCTACTGGACTTCGAACGATGGCGAATTTCTTGCCCCGCGCCTGGCCCGCCAAGCCGAGCTGGGGGTGAAGCTCAACCCACATGCCGATCTCAATTTTGGTGTGGCCCTGTATCGCCTGGCCCAAGCCTTCCAGTTCGCAAGGCCGGACAGCACCTTGGCGGGTTTCACCTTCGTCGAACAGGGCGAACAGCGGCACGAGGGAGTGGAGTTTTCTGCTGCCGGGCAGGTCTCGGAAAACCTGCGCCTGAGCGCCAGCGTGAACCTGATCCGCGCGCGCGCCCATGATTCAGGCACACCCAGCCATGAGGGCCACCAACTGGTCAATGTGCCCGGCCAGCGTGCCGCACTGTATCTGGATTGGACCTTGCCCTTCGGGGCGGACACCCATGTGTTGGCGGGTTGGCGGGCTGCCAGTGCCAACCCGGCCACGGCCGATGGCGAGGTGGAAGTCCCCGGCTATGCCGTGTTTGATCTGGGCTTGCGCCACAGCATGCGCTGGAACAGCCATGTCATGATCTGGCGTCTCAACATCGACAATGTCTTCAACCGCTTCTACTGGCGCGATACCGGCAGTTCCGGTGGTGACAACTTCCTCTTCCCGGGCGCGCCACGACAGGCTCGCCTGTCCCTGAGCTTCGACTTCTGAGCCACGCCATGAACTGGATCGAACTGCTGGCTGCCGGATTGAGTGCATGGGGCGTTTGGCTGACCACCCGACGCCGCCCGCTGTGCTGGCCAATCGGTTTGGTTTCGGTGTTGATCTATGCCTGGGTTTTCATCGGGGTGCGACTGTATTCCGATGCCCTGCTGCAAGGCGTGTTTGCCACCATCATTCTCTATGGCTGGTGGCGGTGGTCGAAAAACCTGGGCGATGATGGTCGGGTGCGCATTGCACCCCTGCCCTTCAAACGCGCCTTGTCCAATCTTGGCGTGGGCGCTATGGGCGCACTCGCGCTCGGAGCTTTCATGCACCACCAGACCGATGCCGCCCTGCCCTGGCTGGATGCAGCACTGGCGGCCTTCAGCATGGTGGCGCAGTGGTGGCAGGCACGCCGCCACGCCGCCACCTGGTGGCTGTGGATTGTCGTGGATGTGATCTATATCGGCATGTACCTGCACAAGGATCTGTGGATCACGGCCATCCTGTACACGGGCTTTTTATTGCTGGCGGTATCAGGCCTCAGGGCATGGAACACCGCACATGCCGACTCAAACCAAACGATGGCCCATCATTCGGGCTGATTACCTGGAATGACCAAAGCATCGCAGCAACACGTCCTGCCATCTTCCGCCATCGGTCACTCGCGCGAACGCACATCGCTCTCACGCACGGCACCAACGATTGATGCCAGATCATCCGGAATTCGTCGCTCGCCAACCAGTTTTAGAACCTGCCGGGCAGCGACACGTGTGGCGTACTCGTCACCCTGCTTCACGCGCATACGCAACACCGCTTCGGCGACATCGTAGTCTTGCTCCGGCAACTCCGGATACTCAGCGAGGAGGCGGTCAAGAGCAACCTTTGCCTCCTCCGTCCGACCATGCGCCAGAAGAAAATCAACGTAGAACAGGACAGCACCCCGTACTTGCTTGTCGGTCTGATCACCACTCGCCTTGATGGCCAGGGCAGCACGGAAATCCTTTTCTGCCTCGTCAAGATGGTGAAGCCGGACATTCCAGTACGCACGCGCCAGGATTCCGGGTATGGAAGTCGCAGTTCGCATCAGTTCGACATGTTCGGACGACAGCGTAACTACCGGTGCCTGCTCACTCCACCAATCCGCCCTCACCTGGGCTTCGATCAAGAGAAAGAGCAACGATCCCGCAGGGACACGCGAGGAGCCGCTCAGTTCCTCATGTGGCAACGACTTTTCCATGGCGAGGCCCTTGATGGCTGTCTCGACCGCACGATCGAAACGTCCCTGAAGAATCTCCAGGTACGCTCGATGCACCGCAACCCTGACAAGACTATCTGTTCCCACCTCGCCCAGATTGTTCTCGTGGACCTCCTGGCGCAACTCACGCTCCTGCTCGTCGAGCAGGGCTTCAGCCTCCCGCAAACGACCGAGTTGACCAAGCGCCTTCCAGCGTAGCCCAAGATAGGAGGCTCGCTCATAGGAACTGGAGCCACCAGATGTCTGCAGCAACGTGCGCAGCCGGTCGGTGGTCTTCAGAACATCTTCCCAATGTCCTTGACGGGCTTGCAGGTACGCCAGACCTCGAAGATTGGCGAAAAGTATGCCGACCGCACCATAAGCTTCGAGCACGGGCGCGCTCTGGCTGAGTTGCTGCAAGGCCTCGGCATCACGGTTATCGCGAAATGCCAGTTGCCCCATCGTCGTGCTTACCCTCGCCGCGCCGAGCTCGTCACCTTGTGCCAGGAAGAGCTGCCGGGCACGCAGCAAGTCCTCCCTGGACTCCCCCGTCCGCTGCAAGATGGAGGCGGCAATACCGCGCAATTGCAATGCCACCGCAAGATCACGCGGTGCATCCACTCCTTGCAGCACACGGACCGCTTCATCTGCCAGCGGCTCCCAGCCGGATGCATCCAGTTGCCGCATAGCCTTGGCTTTCAAGACCAGGAAGCGCGAAACCAATATCGGATGTGTGGCAGGATCGAGACGACCAAGCCACTGATCGGATTCATCCTTTGCACGCCTGTAGAAGCCACGCTCCTGGTCCAGCTCTGCATCGAGAAGCCCTGCATCAGGTTGTTCCCGAACTGCATCGGGAAGCCTCGACAACTGCAGTAGCGCTCCCTCGAAATCGCGTCCGCGGATCATCAGCCGGATCAACTCGAGGCTTTCGTCGGTCGAACCATTGAGGTCAGTGCCCGAATATCCCAGACGCCGGCTCAAGTACTGCACCGCGAGCCGCCCTGCTGCCAGCAGGTCGGCATTGCCGGCATTCAGGCGGATCGGGTCGCCGGTTCTCGAATATGCGGCCAGGTCCACTACCCAGGACTTGCCAACCTGATGCACGCTCGGCACGACCAGCAGTGCAGCATCAAGATCCTGCAGAAGTCCGAGAGCCTCAGCGGCGTTGAGATTTTCGGTGAACCGCACCAATGACTTCTCGATCGGCACGACCGCCAACCCCTGTTGGCGCAAGCCTTCCGACACCAGAGCCATGAGACCGACGCGCGCCCACGCTTGGGACTCATCTGCAACCACGGCCGGCAATACCCAAACATCCTTCGCTACCGAGGCCACGATGGATGCCTTTTCGGGAGGCCTGACTACTAGAAGCAATGACCACACGATCGCAATCAGCGCCAAGGCGACCCATGTGGTCAGGGCGAGCATTTGCCATGTCCGACGTCGCGTCGGAGATCGCTCCACCGACACCCCGACTCGTCCAACCTGCGCGGGTTCCATCACCTGCACAGGAAGGAACGGAATCGCCTGCGGCTCAACCACCGACTCAGCCAACACGGGTTCATCGCTGGCCACGGGCACGGCAGTTTGCATCACCGATTCGCCATCAACGTCCTCGCTTGTTTTGACGTCTGCGACCCAGTGGTATCCAAAGCCCGGCACAGTACGTATGAACCGTTGCGCTGCGCCATCGTCATCCAACAATCGGCGCAGCGCAGCAATGGTGTGCGCCAACTGGTTGTCCGAGACGTTGTGGCGCTTCCACACGGCCCCGATGAGTTCATCCCGGCTGATGGCGCGATCCCGGTGTTCGATCATATAGTCCAGACAGTCGAACACACGGCGGGACACATCCAACTGCACCTGATCGCGACACAGCATGCGTGAGGCTGAGTTCAGTTCGAACCGGTCGAATCGATAGTGCATGCCCTCTGGCACCAAATAGAGCGTCGGCTCACGCGTGCTCACAGTATCGAATGAAGTGATGCGTCTGGGAAGCTCCAACAAGGCATCGATGCGGACAGCAATTCCTTGCATTGCCGGTGCAGGTGCTTCGAAGCGCACATCACGCAGCACCGTAGTCACGCATCGACGTTGCGTTGCAAGGCTTCGTGCCAGGCGGTAGAGCTTGTGGGCATGGGCTGAAACCAAGCCGGGGAAGCGCGTTGCGCTTCCCCGGCAGGTCAGGAATTGCCACACGGACCAGCCAACGATGCCGGCTGGTCACCGGCTCAGAACGGACGGTAATACGGTGTCCGTTCCCACCAGGTGAAGGGGACGCGATAGGCTTCCGGCGTGTTGTCAGGCTGGTGGTACATCAAGCCATCCCGGCCGACGAGGTAATCGCCAATCTGGTAGTTGCCTCCTGGTGCGATGTCGTAATCACCGATTGCGATGGCATGGATGTGCTGATCCCACTTCGGCCCGGTAGGGCGATACCAGGCGGCAAAGCCGACTTGGCGCAAGGCTTTGACCGTTGTCCATTTCCTGGTCTGTGACCATCCCGATGTGGGGATGTCCACGGTTCCGCCACCGTCGTGCGTGCCGGCCGAGGCATCCACGCCGCCAGGGTTGTATGAACCCTGGGAAAGATAGTGCGTGGTTCCCAGGATTCGTTCGGCACCCAACACCATGGCTTTCGTTCGTTCGTTGACGGTCACGCCACGAAAACTCACGCGATTGCCGATGCTGAACCTGCCGCCGACCACGAAACGATTCTGGCCGAGCTTGATGAGCGAGGTCGGACCAGGTGTCCCGGATGCATCAAGCCCGGAATAGCCAAGGCGCCTCTGCCAGGTGCTGTATGCCGTCCTGGTGTTGGTGCCAAAGATGCCATTGACGGAAATGCTGATGCCGTTGGCGCCCAGCGCACGCTGCACATCCTTGACGTATTCATCGCCGAACGCAGGCTGGTTGCCTTGAGTGGGTTCGATCTGTGCTTGCAGTACCACGTGGATCAGGGAAACGTTCGGCAGTGCCTTGGGCACGGCACCCAGTTCGAAGTTGGCGTGGCGTCCGATCTTTCCCGCGAAGCCGGATTTTGCGCTGGTTTCCAGGCCGGACATGCGTGGGGCATAGGCGATACTTGAGGCCCTGACCTCCGGAGTGATGTCGACGCTTTGTCCGGTCGTGTCGAAGGACAGAAGCCGGGTGTACTGCACGCAGCTCGATTCGATCTCGCAGAAGCCACCAAGCGCCAGTGCCCAGCCATTCCCGGTAGCCGCGTAGTGCACGTCGACGAGAGCTTCGTCCGCGGTCAATGCCTTGCCGAGCAGGTCAGTGGCGGAGGCAAGCTTGTCCGGTGTCCATGCAACACCATCGGACGGCCACCAGGAGAGGCCGCCATCCTGGGTCTGCCAATGGTCGACATAGCCTTCGACCGCATTGAGCCTGCCCGTGGTGGCCGAAACGAAATCGATCGTGCCCGCTGCTGGAGGTGTCGGCATCATTTGCCAGCTGCGACCGGCATTGACCGTGTGGTACAGCACGTTGCCGCCCGAAGATTCATTGGACAAAGCGGTCAGCATGATCCAGCCATTCCTGGCGTCCGCGAAGGAAGCCGAAGATACCCGCGCCCCTTGCAGATCCCGTGGTACCAGGATCGAGCCGACCCGATTCCATGTGGTGCCGGCGTCGATCGTCGCCACCACATGCAGCCTGTCGTCGTGCCTTGCATCCGACGTCACGATCCAGCCCGTCGTGGGGTTGACGAAATCGACCTGCTGGATGCCGCCTGCAAGGCCTGCGGGCGTGATGTCACGCCACGTTGCCCCGTCATTCCGGGTGAAGAAGACCTGCCCGCCGTCGCTGACCCAGCCGCTGCCATTTCCGAGCAATTGGGAGGACTGCACCAGCATCGGCGTGGAGGTCGAGTCGGCACCGTGTGCGAGTGCGTCGCCGCCCAGGAGTGCCAGTGTGATTGCCGTCGCGAGGGCGAAGGCCTTGGTTTTCGTTGCGCATGACATGATGAACGTACCTTCTTTGTTGATTGGACAGATTGATGCCGAGGCGCAACATTCGAGGTGACATGAATGACGCGGCGGGCACCTGATTTCGGATCAGTGCCGTGGCAGGTGCCTCGGCACTGGAATGAAGCGGCCTTGCCATTGGCGATTGCCTGGGGCATGGGCCATGTGCAAGTCCGATTGGCGATGGCGGATCGCCTGATTCGTCTGCCGACCCGCCATCGGAGCAATCAGTCGCAACTGGGGTGTTGCGTCGGAAAAGCGATGTCGCTGCAACGCCCAAGCCAGACGCTGTAGCTGCGCCCGTGCACGGCCTGGACCTGGGTCCAGGAATCGTCGTTGCAGTTGTGGAAGCCCGGGCGACTGTCGATGTAATAGGGCGTCATGCAGGTATGCCAGGTATTGGTGAAGGGCGTGTAGTTGTTGGCGGAAGGCGCATGGTAGGTGGTGGATCGAAATCCGCCGTATGAGCACTTTTTCTTCATCGGACTCTCTAGGGCGCAGCCACCGTGGTTGCAGAAGCTCCTGACACTGGTGCGGGTGCGGGGGGACGAAGCCGTGGAATTCGAATAGCGCCAGTTCTGCACGTAGGTGGCGGAGTGTTCGCCGACCCATGACGGGGCGCCGAACACTCCAGCGGCCCATACCGCGATGTCGGTGAGATACAGGCCAGCCTTGGCCGGTGCGACGCCACGCTCGGGCTTCTGATTGCCACGATCGCGCTCGGGCAGCAGGTTTTCCGCTGCGGCAAGGGCCATGCGCCGCATCACGTCCTGCTCCATGGAGAGGCTCAGTGATGCGCCGGGCAGGGATTTGGCACTGTACGAGACCGCATTCAGAGCGCTTGCAGCCCGGCCGAAGTCGCGCGCGAGGTCGTGGTAACCGCGTGTGGTTTCATGCTGCATGGCTTCGATCCATGCCGCCGGCATCTCGTCGCCGCCGGTCTCGACCGCGAGGGCGTAGCCTTCCGAGTCGATCAGGATCGCGCTCGTGTTGATCCGGCCCTGACGACCTTGCATGTCGGTTTCGTCGGCAAGGAAGTTTTGCTGGACCTGGAAGACCAGACCGTCGGCCAGTGCGATGTGCAGGGTATCGTCGGGAGTGCGCTCGATCGAGACGTTGCGTGTGCTGTCGAGGTAGAAATCAGCGACCTGGTCGGCGCTTGCCTGGGGCACCCGCTTGGCAACCGTGGTGTTGCGGAACGGAAATCCAATCGCTGCCGTGTTCGCGGCTCCCATCGCCAAGGTCGACAGCGCAGTCTTTTCACCACGCAGGGAGGCATGCAACCGGGTGTTTTCGAGGGTCTGACCCAAACCCGTTAGCAGGTAGGAGTAATTGAACCCCTCCTTCATCATGAACTCCCCTTGCTGCGGGTTCCAGCTCGAGTTGAAGGGCTGGCCCGACAGCGCCAGGGTGCGACCTTCCGCATCGACCACGCGGAGGCCGAGTGCCCCGAGAGTCTTGCCGTTGCCATCATTCGAACGCCGCGCCTCGAAATAGATCGTTTCTCCGCCAAGGCTGTACGCTCCGGCCAAGCCGAGTTCCGGGTCTGCCAGGAAGAATTCCACGCTTCCAGGCGGTGTTGCACGTTGCGATTCCTTTGCCTGCAGGGTCGTGGACAGCGTCAATGCGACGGCTGCAGTCAGTGCAATGGTCTTGAGCATGTGTTTCATGTGACTCCCCTCGAGCTTGTGATGTGTGATGGGTTTGATGCCACCGGGCTCGCTACAGCGTGTGTCCCGGCGGATCGAACAATGCGTCACGGCACCATGGCTGTCGTGTAGACGCCATGCGATCGGCTCTCAAAGTCAATGTCGGCGTGATGTTGGATCGATGTTTGGACGATGTGAAAGCGCTGTCGACGGCACCGAACACCGATGCAAACGGTCGAACGTGGTGTCTCACAACTAATCCTGATTCCGTGCTCTTGGCGAACGCATCGCCGCACTGATAGAATGCGCCTCCCTCTCGGGGCCATAGCTCAGCTGGGAGAGCGCGTCGTTCGCAATGACGAGGTCGGGAGTTCGATCCTCCCTGGCTCCACCACTATTCAAAAAACCAACCACTCTCGGTTGGTTTTTTTTCGCCCAGATTCCCCAGTGCTGGCGCGGGTTCGGGTTGCACTGCGACGGACGCAGCTACCACGGACACCCCCGTTTCAGGCTGTTTGGCGCTCTCTGTTCCCGCCCATTCTCTGTTTCTGCGACGGACGCCGCCGCACTCGCCCTAGCATTGGCGCGGGTTTCCGGCGGCTTGTTCGTATCAAAAACCGCCTTCACGCAGGCGACCAGACTTCGGACGGGGCTACTCGTTGACGATGGCGCGGACATCCCAAGCGATAGGCATTCCGGGCCGATAGACGACCTCGTTGCCGTGCTTGATGCTGGCCTTCAGGTGCTCGGCAATCGGCTTGTCCCACTTCTCGATCTGCTTGATCGCCCGGTTGACGGCGTTGCGGAAAGCGTCACGGACGTTTTTGCGCTTGTCGCCTGCCTTGCGGAGCTTTCCGCCTTTGCCGACACCTGCTGTGAGAGCCTGTGAATTTTTCCCTGCTGCCTCGCCGGATCGAGGATCATGTCCCCCATCGTGACGCGGGGCATGCAGCATGGATGACACCACGGGCAGTCTGTTTGGCGAGTTGCCGACGCCGGAGCGCCGGCCCAGGCAGGAGGCATCGGCGGCTGTACGCGTACAGATGCCCAATCGCACGCAGATGGAGTTCCGGCCGGTGGACCTGGAAAGCCTGCTGCCGGCCGAGCACCTGGCTCGGGCGGTGTGGGGCTTTGTCACGCAACACGATCTGTCGGCGTGGTACGCAACGATCAAGGCGGTGGAGGGCGGCCCGGGTCGCAGCCCCATCGCGCCGGAGGTGCTGTTGTCGCTGTGGTTGTACGCGACGCTGGAGGGGGTGGGCAGCGCGCGGGCATTGGCACGATTGTGCGAAGCGCATGATGCCTACCGCTGGCTGTGTGGAGGGATCGGCGTGAACCACCACACCCTGTCGGATTTCCGCGTGGGGCAAGGCGAGGCCCTGGATCGGCTGCTGACCGTGAGCGTGGCCGGGTTGATCGGTGCGGGGATCGTGCCGTTGAAGCGGATTGCGCAGGACGGCATGCGCGTGCGTGCTTCGGCGGGAGCGGCATCGTTTCGCCGCAAGGCAAGGCTGGAAGCCTTGATGGCGGTCGCCGGCGAGCGGGTTGCCGCGCTCAAGCGTGAGGTGGACGACACCCCGGCAGCGACTGAACGGCGGCTTGCGGCGGCGCGCGAGCGTGCGGCGCGCGAGCGCGAAGAGCGGGTTGCCAAGGCGCTCCAGCGCATGCCGGCGATGGAGGCCGTCAAGCAGTCCCGGGGCAAGCCGCCCGAGACGGCGCGTGTCTCCACCACCGATCCGGACGCCACGG
>WBZR01003983.1_pt1 | contig 12588 bp, 13 predicted proteins | sample 5204231 | NCBI WGS metagenome assembly WBZR01 (sample SAMN12412403, study PRJNA552823) | activated sludge metagenome | isolation source: activated sludge from anammox sidestream of wastewater treatment plant... | place: USA: Virginia | collected 2017-08
CACCGGCTTTGCGGGGTTGGGCCGAAAATGTCAATTGGTCCTTCGCTCGAGTCCCGAACCGGCGGACGCCGAACTTGCGGACGCATGCTTCCTGTTCAAGCCTTTGATATGGCGTGGCGGCCATTCGGCCCTATCTGATGGGCAGAGCCAATAAAAGGAGCAGCCATGTCGTACCACTTTTCACGTATCCTCGACCTCCCCTTCGACAAGGCGATCGACGTGAGCGTCGAGGCGCTGAACCGGCACGGCTTCGGCGTGCTCACCGAGATCGACGTGCAGGGCACGCTGAAAATGAAGCTCGACGTCGATTTCAGGCCCTATCGCATTCTCGGCGCCTGCAATCCGCGCATGGCGTATCAGGCGTTGCAGGCCGAGGACAAGATCGGGACCATGCTTCCCTGCAACGTGGTGGTGCAGCAGCGCGAGGACGGCAAAGTGGAAGTCTCGGCCGTCGATCCGGTCGCCTCGATGCAGGCGATCGACAATCCGCATCTGGCGGGCATCGCAGGCCAGGTGCGCGACATGCTGAAACAGGTGATCGAGGAAATCGGCGGCGCTCGCCGCGCGGCGTAAGGGTTCCCCATAATTTGATCCATCATTGATGCGGCTACGCTCCGCGAACGGGAGTGATTGGCGGCCGATGCCGAAACCACAGAAACTGGCGCATGCCTTGCAGGCGATCCGGCGCGCTTTCGCCCAGTTCCTGACCATCCCGACCGTCGTTATCATTATCTTTCTCCTGCTCTCCGGAGCGACCCATGTCCTCGACCGGATTCGGATCGCGCTCGGCTGGCCCGCTTTTCTTATCGGAACCCACGAATCGGCGGCGAGCCTGCTCGGAACGGTCGCGACAAGCATCATTACGGTCACGTCAATCACCTTCTCCCTGCTTCTTGTGGCTGTTCAACAAGGCGCCGCCGCGCTGACCAGCCAGGTATACGACCAGTTCCTGCGCCGCCCGGCCAACCAGGTCTATTTCGGCTATTTCATCGGCCTCGCCCTCTACTGCCTCGTCATCCTCGCCACGATCCATCCCGACTACACGCCGGTTTATGGCGTGGCGCTGGCGCTCTTCTTGACGGTCGTCGCGCTCTTTTTGTTGATCGTGTTGATCTATACGACGGTCGATCAGATGCGGCCGGCGATGATCATCGAAGCTATTCGCGACCACACGCTGAGCGCTCGCCAATCGCAGCTCGCATTGTTGCGCGACACCCGGTCGAGTCCTCGCCTGGACAGACCCGCGGCAAGGCGGGTGAGCGCTGAGGACAGCGGGTTTCTCACCAAGGTGGACGTCCCGGCGATCGCCAAAGCCGCGGCAGACGTTGCGCCTTGCGCGGAAATCGTGGTCCTGAGTTCGATCGGCGATTATGTCGCTTTTGGCGACCACATCGCCGAGATCAGGACCGATGGCGAACGCGATACGTCGGAGCTGGAGAAAACCCTTCGCGCCGCCCTGTCGCTGGAGACACAGCGCAACCTCGACACCGACGCGGCCTTTGGCATCGAACAGCTCGCGACAATCGGCTGGACCTCGGTCTCGACAGCCAAATCGGACCCGCAGGCGGGCCAACTCGCCTGCTGGAATCTTCGGGACATCATGGCGCGATGGTCCGACAGCGAGCCTATCGAGCGAAACCAGGACACGGGAGAACCGCCCTCGCCGGTCGTTTATTCCGACAATGTGCATGAAGCTCTGATGCGCGCCTTCGAATCGCTCGCGGTGGTGTCCTCGGAATCCATGCAGCATCAGACGATCGCCGAGATCTATCGGACCTTCGCCATCCTCTTTCATCGCCTCTCGCCGCTCGCGCAGGACAAGGTCGAGACCATTGTCCTACGCTCGATTTCGGCGCTCGGCGATCACGTGCCGACCGGCCGTCTCGGCGACGCGTTGCGGGATTTACGACAGGCCTTGGAGAAATCAGGCCGGACCAAAACCGCTGACGCGCTCCAGACCGCCTGGCGCCAGCTTGAGGCGCGCATCGGCTTGCTCAACTCACGCGCCACGCGAGCCGCCGGCGAGACGGGATGACGCGCAATCCCAAGCACATGCTCGCGCCCGGTCCGGCCCGCAATAGGCTTAACCAATTACAAATCCGCTCTGACTAATTTTCGCCCAGGTGCCGCGGCACGAAGGGGCCGCGGGGGCGTGCGATTCGGGTTCCGTCGTCGGAGCAATTGGAACCCGCGCCTGCCAAGTGGGGATTGGGGGCATGCGGCGTCTCATTTTGGTTGCCGCTCTTTTGACGGGCAGCCTGACCTTTGCGCCGCCGGCGCACGCGGTCTACCGCATCACGCGCGATTACGGCGGGCTGGTCAACGAATACAAGGCGCGCTTCGCCATGCTGCGCGATCGCGGCGAACGCGTTGTGATCGACGGCATCTGCAATTCGGCCTGCACGTTGTTGCTCGGCATCATTCCGCGCAACCGCGTGTGCGTGACGCCGCGCGCAAGCCTCGGATTCCATACCGCCTATATCGACAAGCGCTGGACCGGCGGGCTTCACGTCACGAGCAATGCCGGCACCGCCGATCTCGTGTCCTATTATCCCCCTCAAGTGAAGGACTGGATCAACCGCAACGGCGGCCTCACTCGGGCGATGAAAAAGCTAACGAACGGAACCGACCTATGGGCGGTGATCGATCCATGTCCGGACGAGTTCTGAGGGGGCCGGGTTGAGCGGCTGCGGCGGCGATGGCTGCGCGCCGGCCGTCAGAGCCCCATCATGATCTTGCCCGCCTTCGTGTTTCCAATGCAGAATGTTATCCGAGCGACAATCAGAACGGGCGACCGCACGCCGTGCGGAGACGCGCACTCAATGGGAGAGCGACATGACACGGCCTTTTGCAGCGATGTTTTTCTTCTTCGGTTTGCTCGGGTCACTCGCCCAGGCCGAAGTGAGCGGAGTGACGCGCATCGGGGTCATGAACGACATGTCCAGCGTTTACGCCGATTTTCAAGGGATCGGGTCCGTGATCGCAGCTCAGCTCGCGGTGGAAGACTTCGCCAAGATCTCGAAGCGAAAGGTCGAAGTCTTGTCGGCCGACCATCAAAATAAGCCGGACGTCGGATCCGTCCTGGCGCGCCGCTGGTTTGACGCGGACGGCGTCGACATGGTCGTCGATCTGCCGAACTCGGCGGTTGCGCTCGCGGTCGCCGATGTCGGACAAGACAAGAACAAGGTCGTCATCGGCTCCGGCGCCGGCACGGCTCTCCTGACCGGAGCGAAGTGCTCGCCCAACACCGTGCATTGGACATATGACACCTGGGCGAACGGCCACGCGCTTGCGCGAGGCGTCTTGGACCAGGGCGGGAAGACCTGGTTTTTCATCACCGCCGATTATGCGTTCGGACATGACTTGGAAAAGCAGGCCTCCGAAGAGGTTCTGGCGAGCGGGGGCCGGATTCTGGGCTCGGTTCGCCATCCGCTCGGGACGAGCGATTTCTCCTCATTCCTGCTCCAGGCCCAAGCTTCGGGAGCGCAGGTGGTCGCTCTGGCGAATGCAGGCGGCGACACCGTGAACACGATCAAACAGGCGGCCGAATTCAAGATCACGGACAAGCAGAAGCTTGTCGCCCTGATCTTCGATCTGCAAAGCGTGCCGGCGCTGGGATTGAAAACTGCGCAGGGCCTTGTCGGCATCAACGCCATGTACTGGGACATGAACGACGACACGCGCGCGTGGTCGATGCGCTACCAGCAGCGGCATCCCAAGAAGATGATGCCGAACCACATGCAAGCGGGCGTCTACTCCGCAACGCTCCATTACTTGAAAGCGGTCGATAAGATCGGCTCGCCCCTCGACGGACGGGCCGTTGTGGCGGCGATGAAGACCATTCCGACGGACGACCCGCTGTTCGGCAAGGGCCAAATCCGCGAGGACGGACGCAAGATGCACCCGATGCATCTTCTTCAAGTGAAAACTCCCGGCGAGTCGAATGGCGAGTGGGATGTGTTCAAGACCGCCGCCACCGTGCCCGCCGAAAAGGCCTTTCGGCCCCTTAAGGACGGCGGCTGCCCGCTGGTGAAATAATGAACCGCGCCGATTTCGGAGCGGGCGCAGGCGCCTCTCAGCAAGAGTAATGCAAAGACGGGCTCGCCTGCGCGAGTCTAGAGCAAATCCCGCAAAAGTGGAAACCACTTTTGCGATCAGGATTTGCTCAATCCTTTGAATTTGGAGCATTTCCTTTCGGCGAGACGATTCCGTCTCGCCGGGAAATGCTCTAGCGCAATGTCCGATCAAACGGACCCGGTCCGCTCGTCCCCGCGCAAGCGAGTGCCCAGGGGGTCGAGTAACGCTGGATTCCCGCTTGCTCGGGAATGAGCGGAGTGCGTCAAGCTGATCGGATTACACGCTATAGCACATGTTACGATCAGGACGGATCGACCTCCGCTCGTCCCCGCGCAAGCGGGACGAGCAGTCAAGTAACGCTGGATTCCCGCTTCCGGCTTGCGCGGGAATGAGCAGGTATGCGGGATGCGATTTATGCGCGCCAACGAACTGCCGCCCTTCGCCCGTCTTCTCGGCATGACGATCACGCATGTGTCGCCCGAGCGCGTCACGGCGGAGCTCGTGGTCAGGCAAGATCTGACCAACCGCAACGGCAACCTGCACGGCGGCGCGGTGATGGCGCTCGCCGACAATCTCGGCGGCACGGGCACTTTCGCCAATCTGCCCGATCACCTCTCCACCACCACGCTCGAAAGCAAGACCAACTTCTTCGCGAGCGTTCCGCCGGGAGACACCATCACCGCCGAATGCACGCCGCTGCATCGCGGCCGCACGACTATGGTCTGGCAGACGAAGATCACGCGCAGCGACGGCAAGCTCGCCGCCGTCGTGACGCAGACGCAGCTTGTGTTGCGCGTTGAACGATGACCCTCATGCCTCGATCAATCGGCCGTGGCTGGCCAGCCGTTCGGCGACGTCGGCCATCCCGATTGATGTCAGGCCTGAACGCGTTTGCAGCCCCGTCGTCTTGTCCCATCCGTGCAGGAGGTAATGCTCATCGAGCATGGCGTCCCAGGTCGCATGGTCGAGCCGCTCGCCCTTGAAGGGCCCCGATGCAACGGGCTCATTATAATAACGGTGGCAGGGATAGTCGTCCTTGCGGTCAAAATCCGTATGCAGCGTATTGAAGGCTTTTTCCAGGTTGTGCGCCTTGAGCCCCGCCTCCAGGAAATCATTCGTGTCCATGTCGCTGCCCAAGGCTGCGGCCGCCATCGGCGTCCAATCTTCGAGCTTCAGGCCATAAACGTAGGAGCAATTGCCGAGCATGTCCTGCACGGCCTTTTCCTTCTGACCGAAGAGCAGGAGCGCGGGAACGTTCTTGTATGAATTGATGGGATTCTCGTTGCCCTGCCAGAACGGGCCGAGGCTGCCGCGCAGATGACGCCCGGCCACCGGAGACAGCACGACGCCGAATCCCCAGCCCTTGTTGATGCGCACGCCATCGAGCGAGTCCTGCCCCTTGACCGCGATCACGAACTGCTCGGAGCCCTTGCCGAGTCGCTGCGCGGCGCGCATCGCTCCCTCCGCCAACAAGTCGCCGAAGCCTTCGCGCCTTGCAAGCTTGCCGACCATGGCGACAAGCGCGGCGTAATTTCCCCAGGTCAATTCCAGCCCGTCCGTATCGGCCCGGGTGATCAGGCCGCGTTCGTAACATTCGAAGGCCCAAGAGATCGCCTGTGCGGCGTCGTCGCCGTCAAGTCCCAACTGATTGGTGAGATAGTGGGCGTAGATCGCGGATTTCAAATTGGTGTTGTCGAACTTGGTGCAAAAGGAGTTGGAGGAATTGTTCCACCAGCCTTCGCCTTGGATCGCGAACTCGCCCGTCGGAATTTCCAGCCAAGGCTTGCATGAGATGGGGCAACTGAAGCACGACACCGTCCCTTTGCGATGGGCCTGCATCTTCTCCGCGCTGATCTCCGCAACCTTGTCCTTGCTCCAATACTCGTCCTGACCGTTGCGCACGGGGCGGTAGCCCCAGTCCCATGTCTTGGATTCCAATCGCCCGCCGAGCGAGCCATAAAAGCCTTTGCCGCGAATGTTGCCGATTTCCTTCCAGCTGTTCACCTTGTCCATGGCCGCTTGAACGGCGTTCATGAACTCTTCGGCGCGCGCGACCCCGACGGCGCCCTTGCCCCTCACGGCCACGGCCTTCAGATTCTTTGAGCCCATGACCGCTCCGCAGCCGCTTCCTCCGGCGACGCATCCGCGGTCGCAAACGATGCTGGCCGATCGGACGCGGTTTTCACCCGCCGGGCCGATGGCGGCTACGCGGATGCGATCGTCGACAAGATGCGTGCGGATGCGGCGCTCGGTTTGCCAGGTGGTCTCGCCCCACAGGAAATCCGCATCGCGGATCTCGATCGCGCCGTCGCACACCCACAAATAGACCGGTCGAGAAGCTCTGCCGGTGATCACGAGGTGGTCGAAGCCGGCGAACTTGAGCTCGGCGCCGAAGAAGCCGCCGACATTGGCCGAGCCCATTCCGTCGTTGAACGCGTTCTTGCTGTCCACCGACGCCCTGGAGGCTCCGGGGGCCAGCGTGCCGCAAAGCAATCCGGCGCCGAAGACCAGCGCGTTGCGCGGATCGTCCCAGCTCACCCCAGGCGGCACGATATCCCACGCCAGCGCGGTGTTGAGGGGGCGTCCGCCGATCCATCTCAAGGCATAGTCGGACGTCGGTTCATGGCGCACTTGACCCGAGGTCAGATCGATATGGGCGATGCGGCCAGCATATACGCCAGGATGTTTGTTCATGCCGCCTCCTTGTGCATGCCGAGCGCATTGAAGACGCAGGCTTCGACGCAAAGCGCGAAGCGTTCGCCCGCGCAGCCGTCGCAACCATCGTCCAACGCTATGCGCATCGACTTGTCGGAATTGCTGCGGTTGACGCGCAGGCTCGACCGCTCCGGCTGAAACGAAACGCGCCCGCTATGGTGAAACGAACAGGCGAGCTCGCACCGCAGACAACCGGTGCATTTCTTGGGATCGATCCACAGCTTCATAAAGCCCCTCCGGCTTGGAAACATTGCGCATCACGCACGCAGATAGGCCCCGCGCACGATATCGCTTTGCCGCAGGCGCGTCACGTCGCCTTCCGCGACGATCGCGCCCTTTTGCATGACGTAGCCGTAGCTGGCGATGGCGAGGGATTTCTTGGCGTTCTGCTCGATCAGCAGGATCGATATGCCCTGCCGATTGATGTCCTTGATGGTGCGGAACACGCGGCTGACCGCTTTGGGCGCAAGCCCCAATGAGGGTTCGTCGAGCAGGATCATCCGCGGACCCGCCATGAGCGCGCGCGCGATGGACAGCATGCCCAGCTCGCCGCCGCTCAGCGTTCCCGAAAGTTGGCGATTGCGTTCGGCGAGAACGGGAAACAGATCGAAGACAAGATCATATCGTCGCCGAACGGCGGCCGCGTCCCTGTCCTGAAAATGTCCGAGGCTCAGCGTCTCGGCCACCGTCAGCTTGGGAAAAAGCTGGCGCTGCTCGGGAACTACGGAAATTCCGCGCCGCGCGATCTGGTGGGCTTTGAGATGCTGGATCGCCTCGCCGCAGAACCGGATCGTCCCCGCCCGGTTCGGGACAAGCCCCATGACCGTCTTGAGCAAGGTGGTCTTTCCTGCCCCGTTGGAGCCCAGCACGGAGGTGGTCTGACCTTCGGCGGCCTTCAGCGAAACGTGTCGCAACACCGTGATCTGCGGGTCGTAGCGGGCGCTGACTTCGTGAAGCTCAAGCACCGTCGTCGTCCTCCCCGAGATAGGCCTCGATGACGGCCGGGTCGCGCGCGATCTCGGCGAAGGCGCCTTCCGTGAGCTTGCGGCCGAAGTTGAACACCACCACGCGGTCCGCGACCTTCTCAATGACGGCCATGTCGTGCTCGATAACAACGATGGTGATGCCGCTGAATTTGCGCCGCACCGTGGCGATGTCCTCCATAAGCTTGTCGGTTTCGTCGGGCGACATGCCGGCGGACGGCTCGTCGAGAAGCAGGAGCGTCGGCCTCGACGCCAAGGCGCGGCAGATTTCGACTCGCCGCCGGTCGCCTTGCGGCAAGTCCAGAACCGGGCGGAAGCGCTGCCTCGCAAGATCGGGACTGAAGTGATTTAAGATTTCAACCGCCTCCTCAGCGCACTCGCTCAGCTCCCGGCGCGTGCGCTCGTAGCGGACGAGGACGTCCGCGAGCGTCGCCTTCTGCCTGAGGTGCATCCCGACCAGCACATTATCGAGAATGCTCAATTGCCAGAACAGGCGATTGTTCTGGAAGGTCCGCGCGATCCCGCGCCGCACGACCTGGTGCGACTTCAGTCCGCCAAGATTCTCGCCGCGGAACAGCACCTGCCCGTCGCTGGGAGCGTAGACGCCCGTGACGACGTTGAAGAACGTCGATTTTCCCGCGCCGTTCGGGCCGATCAAGCCGAGGGTCTCGCCCGCATGCACGCAGACATCGACTTGGTCCAAGGCGCTCAACCCGCCAAAGGACATCGTCAGCTTGCGAGTCTCCAAGAGCGCGGCGGCCGTCAAGAATGGCTCCTCGTTCTAGCGATACTGCCGCATTGGTTGCGGAAACAGTCCCTTGGGGCGGGCCAGCAGCATGACCAGCATGATAATTGCAAACAGCCACAAGCGATAAGCTTCGACGACCTGCAATTTCTCAGGGATCAAGGTGAGCAGCACCGCGCCGATAATGACGCCGACTGTGTTGCCCATGCCGCCGACGAGCACCATTGCGATCACGATCACAGAAAGCATGAACGCGAAGTTCTCCGGGGAAATGAATCCCACGCTGAACGCGTAAATGGCGCCGACCAGGCCATCGAAGAACGCGTTCGTGTAGAAGGCCATGATCTTGTAGCCGGTGACGTCGATGCCCTGGCACGAGGCCGCGATCTCGTCGTCGCGGATCGCGTTCCAGGCCAGCCCGATCTTCGACATGTGCAGGCGTCTTGCGACGACGTACTCAACCAGCACCACGGCCAAGATCAGGTAGTAGAAGTTGGCCTGAAACGGCAGTTCGACGCCGAACACGGTGGCGCCGTTTGCGAAATCGAATCCGCCGATCGTCGGGGTCGGAATTCCGGCAATGCCGTTCGGACCGCCGGTCCAGCTCATGTTGTTGAGCAGGAGATAGATGATCAGGCCGACCGCCATCGTCACAAGCGACAGGTAGTAGGTCTTGGTCTTCATCGTGGGCAGCCCGAGCACGATGCCGAAGAGCATCGCCGCCAGGCCGCTGAGCGGCAGCACGATCCAGAAGGACCAGCCGAAGTTCACCGAGAGCAGCGCCGCGGTATAAGCGCCGATGCCGTAGGTTGAGGCAGTGGCGAAATTGACCAGGTTGGTCGAACCGACCTGGAAATCGAGCCCGATCGCGAGCGCCACGAACAGCCCGGCCAAGAACAGCATGTGAACCGCGTAAGGATTGTCGTGCAGGATGAACGGCAGCGCCAGAACAAACAATGCGCCCCACGCAACGGCGATGTTGCGGTGCGACTGAAACAGATCGCGTAAGCCCTCCGCAAGACGCTTGGTGCGGCTGACGGCGAGACTCGCCAGCATCGCGCCGAACAGCACCGCCAGAATCGAAACGATTCCTTCGACGACCAGGAAGGCGACGACGATGGCGAACCCGAGGCTCTGCACCGCCAGCAGCAGCAAGATGGAGCCGATCTTCCTCACAACAAGCGCACGCATTCACACCTTCTCGTACTGCTTTTCGGCAAGAATGCCGGACGGCTTGAACACGAGGAAGAAAATGACGATGAGAAACGCATACACATCCTTGTAGGCCATGCCTTCGGGAACGTAGGCCGAGGCGAACGTCTCGATCAGGCCCAAGGTCAGGCCGCCCAGAATGGCGCCGTAGAAATTGCCGAGCCCGCCCACGACAGCCGCCGAAAAGCCTTTGATGCCGTACATCAGCCCAACGTCGAATTTGATCATGCTGTAATACGAGCCGATCAAGACGCCGGCGACGCCGGCGAGGATCGAGCCGATAAAGAACGTGATCATGATGATGAGGTCGGGGTTGACGCCTGAGAGGCTCGCAGCCTCGATGTTCTGCGACACCGCGCGGATCGCGAGGCCGATGCGGGTGCGCCAGATCAGCAGGATCATCGCGACGATCAGGAGCAGGCTCAGCCCGAACATGACGAGATGGCCGGTGCGGAAATAGAGTTCGCCGAAGCGGAGTCCCGACTCGCCGAAGAGGTTTGGAAACACCTGCGGATTGCTGCCTTGCGGATAGAACAGCCGCACCGTCTCGCGCACAATGATCCCGAGCGCCACCGTGGCGACCAGCGTGATGAGCATCGGCGAGGCGCGAAACGGCTTGATCACCGTCCGCTCGAAGATCAGCCCTAGCGCCCCTGTCGCGATGACGATGGCGAGCGTCAATACCGGCGCCCATATCCAGATCGGCGTTCCGCCGATCAAGCCGAGCGCCTCGCCCGCCGCATAGAGGATGATGGCGACGAATGCGCCAAGCATGGCGACGTCGCCATGAGCGAAATGCACGATGTTGATGGCGCCGAAGAACAGCGTGAATCCCACGGCAATGAGGATATAGGTGCTGCTCAGCATCAGGGCGATGAAGGAAACTTCAATGAAATGCGTCATCTACGTATTCGCGTCATTGCCCAGGCTGATCGGAACTATGGTCGACGCGCGCCGCTCCGGGCCGCCGCCGGCGGCAGCCGCCCGGATCGCGTAGGCCCTTATCTCTTCGGCAACGCGCGCGCGCCGCGCGCATAATCCGAACCCTCCCAAGGAACCCACTTGCCCGCCTGCGAAACCTTCAGCGTCAACCCGCCCGTCTTGGTCTGTCCGAACTCGTCGAACCGGGTCGGGCCAAGGATGCCGTTGAAGTCCATGCCCCGAATGGTCTTGGAAAGCAGCGCCTTGTCCGTTGGCCCCGCCTTTGCGATTGCGGCGACGATCAGCATGGTCGCATCGTAGGCGAACGGCCCGCTGGCCTCGTAGTACTCCTTGTATCCGGCCTTCTTGTATTCTCTGATGAACTCCGAATCCTCGGCGATCGCCTTCTTGCCGACAATGACCGTGCCTTCGGCGGCATTGCCGGCGGCCTTGTTGAAAGTGTCGGAATCCAATCCGGTCACGCCGGTGAACAGCACGTCATTGATCCCGAGCTCCGACATCTGCAACCGCAACAACGCCGCCTCGGTGACGACGCCGCCGAAATAGATCGCCTGCGGCGCCGGCGACCGCGACTTGATGCGCGACAGAACGGGGCGGAAATCCTGCGTTCCGACCGGCACGCCGTCTTCGGACAACACCGTCGCCCCATTCGCCTGCAGCGCTTTCTTCGCGGCCTCGAAGCAGCTCATGCCGTAGCTGGTGGTGTCGTACAGCACGCTCCAGCGCTGATACGCCCGTTTGTTGACGACGAAGTCCATCAGTTCGGCGTGCTCCACCGTGCTGGTCGCACAGATGCGCGTCACTTCGGGAAAATTGTGCTTGTTGGTGATGTCGGGGTGAATGGTGCCCCACATGACCTGGGGCACCTTGTAGCGGTGAAACACGTGGATCGTCGCAAGGGCGACAGGACTGTTGAAATGCGTCGTCGCGGCCGCGACATTCTCGACCGTGCACAGCTTGGTGGCCACCGCCACCCCGGTCGACGGATCGGAGGCGTCGTCCGTCACGACGAGCTGGAATTGGTACGGCAGATCGCCCCGCGCGTTGGCCTGCTTGATCGCCAGATCAGCGGAATTGCGCGCGCCAAGCCCAAGCGCCGCATTAGGCCCGGTGAGCGGCCCGATATACCCGATTTTCACGACCGGTTTGTCGGCGGCGCGGCTTATGGATGGCGCGAACACGAATGCGGCCACGGCCGCACCGGTCTTCTGAATGAATGAACGACGTTGCATGACTTCCTCCCCAATGGTTGATTGCCGTCGACCGTTCGGTCGGCCGATCGTTTCCAGCCAAGGCCATATTCCGGCTCATCAGTTCCATTTTACGGAACATGTTTCCTGTCAGTGGAATGATAGGTTCGCCCTGTTGGGTGTCAAGCTGCGATCGCACGGAGAAAAATATGGAGTCGAATATAAGAACATCGCCATTATCGGCGGCCTCTTGCCATCACGCCGCTCGGCGGGCGGGCGCCGCCGATAATGGCGGCCCGCATCTTCCTTGAATAGCCGCAAGTCTTCCGCATCCTTGCCGCGGTTGTCGGCGATTCGGGTCGGATATGCTCGGGACGAGGGGGAGAGCGAATGCGGATAATGCCTAATTTGAGTGCGATTGCGTTTGCATCGGTCGTTGCGCTGTCGGCGCAGCCTGCGGCCGCCGCCAGCGAACGGACCATGACCGGGGTCGCGATCGGAGCCGGAACCGGCGCGATCGTCGCCGGGCCGCCCGGCGCGGTGGTCGGCGGCGTCGTCGGCGCGGTGGTCGGAGGACCGCGCCTCTCGCGTGGCGGCCGCGTCTGCTGGCGCGACCGGCGCGGCGTGCGGCATTGCCGCTGGCGCTGAGCCGTCACGCCTCTTGGGCGCTCACGGCACTTCACGCATCTCCGCCGTCACCGCTTTGATGCGGCCGGCGCCGTCG
>WBZR01003984.1_pt1 | contig 12586 bp, 8 predicted proteins | sample 5204231 | NCBI WGS metagenome assembly WBZR01 (sample SAMN12412403, study PRJNA552823) | activated sludge metagenome | isolation source: activated sludge from anammox sidestream of wastewater treatment plant... | place: USA: Virginia | collected 2017-08
CCTCAAGCCACGCCTTGGACAGCTCGTCCTCGAACCCGGCCAAGGCCAGATCGCCGGGCACCAGCACCAGCCCGGGATGGATGGACTGCACCACCGGCGGACGGATGTCGCCGACCTTGGTGAGCGACACGCGCACGCGATATTCCCGGCTGTCGTCAACGCCGTCGGCATCGAGCATGTCCTCGCCGACATCACGGCGGGCGCCACCCTGGGGGCCGCGGCCGACGCCGACGACAGCGACCTCCTGTGGGTGAGCCTCGCCACGGCGCACCACCGCTCGGCGCTGCTCGACGAGGCGATCCGGATGGTCACCTCGGTCGTCGCCGCCCGGACGGGGACCGACCCCGCGACCGACCTGTACCCCCACCTGGTGACGGCGACCGCGATGTCCGCCGCCGTGACGGCAGCCCAGTTCGCGGCCGCCGGCGGCAGCGTCGCCGACACCACGCGCCTGCTCCACGAGTGCTTCGCGCTGCTGCGCGAGGGCCTCGACCGCGGCGAGGCGGTGCGCCCCTGAGCCGACCCGACGGCGGGCCCTGACCGCCCGCCATATCTCCGCCGACCCCCAACACCCCCACCACCACACCACCACGCGACCCGCGACCGCGCGTCAGCGCGCCCGCGCGCGTCCCGCCAACCCAGCCCCGGAGGCCCACGTGGCAGAACTGCTCTTCCGCATCGGCCGGCTCGCCGCCGGCCGCCGCCTGACCGTCGTCGCCGTCTGGCTCGCCATCCTCGCCGTCGCCGCGGGGGCGTTCGCGATCGGCGGCGGGCGGCCCGCGGGCGAGATCTCGATCCCGGGCACCCCCACGGCCCAGGTCACGGACCGGCTGGCCTCCGAGCTGCCCGACATCGCGGGCGGCAGCGGCACGGTCGTGTTCGAGACGGCGAACGGCTCGCCGTTCACGGCTGCCCAGAGGGCGGCCATCTCCGATCTGGTGCTGCGCGCGGCCCGGGTGGACGGGGTGACCAAGGCCATCGACCCGTTCGCCACAGAGGCCCAGCGAGCGCAGAAAGCGCAGGAGATCGCGGACGGGCGCGCGAAGATCGCTCAGGCGCGGGCCGACCTGGTGACCGGCCAGGAGCAGCTCGACGCGGCCAGGGCGAAGCTCGCCGACGGGCAGACGAAGCTCGACGCGGCCAGGGCGCAGGCGGCCGACGGGCAGGCGAAGCTCGACGCCGGACGCGCCGAGATCGCCGCAAACCGGGCGACGGTGGAGACGGGGCTGGCCCAGGCCGAGGCCGGGCAGGCGAAGCTCGACGCCGGGCGGCGCGAGATCGACGCCGGGCAGCGCAAGCTCGACGGCGCGAAGGCGCAGGCGGCCGCGGGGCAGGCGAAGCTCGACGCGGGACGCAAGGAGCTCGTGGACGGCCAGGCGCAGCTGAACGCGGCCAAGGCGCAGCTGAACGCCGCCAAGGCGCAGATCGCGGCCGGACAGGCGCAGCTCGCCGACCAGCAGGCGCAGCTCGACGCGGCCATCGCCCAGGCCAAGCTGGACGGCACCTACGACGCGCTCGCTGCCGGGTTCGCCGCCCAGCAGGCGCAGATCGACGCGGCGCTCGGCGCACTCGGCGCCCAGTCCGCCCAGGTCGAGGCCGGGCTCCACGAGCTGGTGGCCCGGCAGGCGCAGATCGACGCGGGGCTGGCCACGATCAACGCAAAGCAGAAGGAGCTCGACGCGGGCAAGGCCACCATCGCGGCCAACCAGCGCACGCTCGACGCCGGCCGATCCAAGCTGGCCGCCGGCCAGCGGGAGCTCGACGCCGGCAAGGCCAGGCTCGCGGCCGCGCAGCAGAAGCTCGACGCCGGGCTGGCCACGATCAACGCCAAGCAGAAGGAGCTCGACGCGGGGCTGGCCACCATCGCGGAGAAGCAGGCCGAGATCGACGCCGGCCTGGCGACCGTGCGCGAGAACCAGACCAAGATCGACCAGGCGCCGGCCACCCTCGACGCCAACGCGCATCGGCTGGAGAACGGCGCCGCGCTGCTCGAGCTGTCCTCCGGGGTGCGCCTGGTCTCGGCCGACGGCAGCGCCGCGATCGCACCGGTGTCGTTCGCCGTGTCGGGGATGAACGTCTCGCAGGCGACGGTGAGCGACGTCATGGCGGTCTTCTCGCCGGGCGCCGTCGACGGCGTCGCGGTCTCGACCTCGATCGCCCAGGGCCTGCCCAACCTGATGGGCCGCAGCGAGGTGCTGGGCCTGGCCATCGCCGCCATCGTCCTGTTCCTGATGCTCGGCACGCTGTTCGGGGCCGGGCTGCCCATCGCGACCGCGGTCCTGGGCGTGGGCATCGGCGCGCTGGGCTCCCTGTCGTTCTCGGGCGTGGTGGAGATGATCTCGGTGACGCCGGTGCTGGGCGTCATGCTCGGCCTCGCCGTCGGCATCGACTACAGCCTGTTCATCGTCAACCGCCACCGCCGGCAGCTGCGCGACGGCTACGGCGTCGCGGAGTCGATCGCCCTGGCCAACGGCACGTCGGGGAACGCGGTCCTGTTCGCCGGCTCCACGGTGGTCATCGCGCTCCTCTCCCTCAACGTGACCGGCATCCCGTTCCTGGGCCTGATGGGCACGGTCGGCGCGGTCTGCGTGGCCATCGCGGTGGCCATCGCCGTGACCCTGACGCCGGCGCTGCTGAGCCTGCTCGGCACGCGCGTGCTCCGGGGATCCGAGAGGCGCCGCCTCGAGACGCAGGCCGGGCCCGCGGCCGCGAAGCCCGCCCGCGCCCTCTCGGCCCCGGTCGCCCTGGCCCGCGTCGTCATCGGCGTGGCCGTGCTCGCGCTGATCGCGGTGCCGGCCCCCTCGATGCGGCTGGGCCTGCCCCTGGCGACCTCGGACGCCGCCGACTCCAGCCAGCACCACGCGTTCGACACGATCGACCGCAAGTTCGGCCCCGGCACCAGCGGGCCGCTGCTCGTCGTGGCCGACCTGCCCGGGGCGCCCACAGAGGACGGCCTGCTGGACCGCCAGGTCGCAATCGCCCGTCGCCTCGCGGCCTTCGACGGCGTCGCCGCGGTGGCCCCGGTGGGCGCCTCCGCCGACCGCACCGTGGCCGCCTTCCAGGTGGTGCCCGCCGAGGGCCCGACCAGCGTCGCGACCGAGGACCTGGTCGCGAGCCTCCGGGCGGCGTCGCCGCTCGAGGGCGGGGTCGCGATCGGCGTGGCCGGCCAGACCAGCGGCAACATCGACATCAGCGCCAAGCTGGCCGAGGCGCTGCCGCTCTACCTGGTGCTCGTCGTCGGCCTGTCGCTGCTGATCATGGTGGTCGTCTTCCGCTCGCTGCTCGTGCCGCTGATCGCGACCGGCGGCTTCATCCTCTCGCTGCTGGCGGCGCTGGGCGGCGTGGTGGCCATCTACCAGTGGGGCTGGCTCGGGCCGCTGTTCGGGGTCACGACGCCCGGGCCGATCCTGAACTTCCTGCCCACGGTGCTGGTCGGCATCCTGTTCGGCCTGGCCATGGACTACACCCTGTTCCTCGCCTCGGGCATCCGCGAGGCCCACGCCCACGGGGCCCCCGCGCGGACCGCGGTGGTGCTGGGCGTGCGCGCCGGGCGGGCGGTCGTGGCGGCGGCCGCGATCATCATGGTCTCGGTGTTCGGGGGCTTCATCTTCTCCGAGAGCTCGATGGTCCGGCCGATCGGCTTCGCGCTGGCGTTCGGCGTGCTGGTGGACGCCTTCGTCGTCCGCCTGCTGCTCATGCCCGCCGCGCTGACCCTCGCCGGCGACTGGGCGTGGCGGCTGCCGCGCTGGCTGGACCGGCTGGTCCCCAACGTGGACGTCGAGGGCGCGACGCTCGAGCGCCGCCACCCGCACGTGGCCGATGACCATCGCGAGCCGGGGGGTGACGTGAGGCCGGAGATGCGGGCCGACGGGCCGGCTGCCTGAGCGCCGCGTGCTCGGCGGGTGCGAGCCCGTGCGGGCGGCCAGGCCGGCGCGGGCCGCAGGGCCGGCTGCCTGAGCGCCAGCGCGGCGCGCCATCGCCAGATATGCCTGCCTGGACTGGTAGCGCGGACGGGTCCGGCCGGATCCGCCATCCATGCCCCGGGCGAATGGCTGGGGGCCGAAGGTTGCGACACGCGACCCCGCACGGCCCCGGGCGGGCGCGCGGGGGCGCAAGCGGGGCGTGCGGCCCGGTCTACCAGTCGCGGCAGGCATGCGTGGCGATCCCACTGCATGCGGGGGGCCGGCGAGCGGCCTCGGAGCGTGCGGGAGGCGGCCGGCGGGCGGACCAGGAACCCGACGCCAGCGCGGCGTGCGACCGCCAGCGCCGTGCGGAACCGCCAGATATGCCTGCCACGACTGGTAGCGCGGACGGGCCCGGCCGGATCCGCCATCCATGCCCCGGGCGAATGGCTGGGGGCCGAAGGTTGCGACCCGCGGCCTCGCACGGCCCCGGGCGGGCCCGCCGGGGCGCGTGGCCCGGCCCACCAGTCGCGGCAGGCATAACTGGCGACCCCACAGCATGCGGGCCGGCGGGCGGTACACGGCAAGCGGGAGACGGGCGACGCACGGCGGACGAACTGGCGGCGCGGGTCCAGCGCTGGCCGGCCTGTGGCACCATCGTCATGCGGCCGGAGGCGCGGAGGCCACCCGGCCGGCCCAGCCTGCGAGGGCACCACAGCCAGCGAGGGCACCAGCATGGTCACCGTCATCGCCCACCGCGGCGCGCGGAGCCTCGCGCCGGAGAACACGCTCGCCGCCGCGCGCAGGGCGCACGCCCTCGGCGCCGACCTGTGGGAGACCGACACCGCGGTCTCGGCCGACGGCGGCCTGTTCCTGATGCACGACGACGCGATGACGCGGACCACGGACGTGGCCGCCAAGTTCCCCGACCGCGTCCCGGCCCCCTTCTCCACCTACACGCTGGCCGAGATCAGGACGCTCGACGCGGGCTCCTTCTTCGAGCGGACCGACCCCTTCGGCCAGATCGCGGTGGGCCTCGGCTGGCGGATCAACCTGGAGCTCAAGGCGCAGCCCCGGCCCAACGACGGCTTCGACGTCGTGTCGGCCGTGCTCGCCCTCGCCGACGAGGTGGGCATCGGGCCCGGCCACCTGCTCTTCTCGTCGGCCAACCACGGCTGGCTCAAGACGCTCAAGGGCCGCCGCCCGGAGTTCGAGGTCCAGGCGCTGCTCGGCCTCTTCCCGGAGGACCCGATCGACTTCTCCGACCCCTTCTTCGACACCTTCAACCCGCGCATCACGCGGGTCACGCCGGACCAGCTGCGCGAGGCGCTCGGCCGGGGCCTCCGGCTCAACCCGTACACCCCCAACGAGCCCGAGGAGATCGCCCAGCTGATCGAGATCGGCGTCACAGGCATCATCACCGACTTCCCGCAGCGAGTGCCACGATGACCACGCCCACGACCACCGCCCCCTTCCGCTTCCTGATCGTCAACTGCTACCCGGCGGCCAGCCGCGAGAACTTCGACCGCTCGGACGTCGGGCACCCGCACGACATGTTCCGCGCCTTCCTGGCCGCGGAGGCCCCCAACGCGACGGCCGAGATCGCCTATGTGGCCGACCCGGACTTCGCCCTGCCGGCCGGCGCCACGGTCGACGACTTCGACGGCTTCATCTGGACCGGCTCCGACCTGACCGTCTACCACACCGACGACCCGCGGGTGGCGGCCCAGATCGCGTTCGCGCGGCAGCTGCTCGACGCAGACCGGCCGTGCTGGGGCAGCTGCTGGGGGATCCAGCTCGCGTCGCTGGTCGCCGGCGGCGCCGTGGCCGCCAACCCCAAGGGGCGCGAGTGGGGGATCGCGCGGGACATCCGGCTCACCGAGGCGGCAGCCGCGGCGCCGATGCACGTCGGCAAGCCCGCCCGCTTCGACGGCTTCATCATGCACCTCGACGAGGTGACCCGGCTGCCCGAGGGCACTCCCCTGCTGGCGACCAACGAGCACACCCACGTCCAGGCGGCCATCATCGGCTCCTTCTGGGCGACCCAGTACCACCCCGAGTACAACCTGCACGAGATGGGCCGGCTGATCGCCGCGCGGGGCAAGGCGCTGGTGCGCGAGGGCTTCTTCCCCGACGAGGAGGCCGTCGGCGCGCACGCCGCGAAGCTCAAGGCGCTGGCCGCGAACCCCGACTCGGCCGAGCTGCGAGCGGAGCTGGGCGTCGGCGACGACATCATCGACCCGCGGATCCGCCAGGTCGAGCTGCGCAACTGGCTGCGCTTCGTGGGCGAGCGGTCGGGCCGGGGCTAGGGGCCTCCTCGGCGGGGGCTGAGCCGGGAGGCGGGGGCGTCCTGCGCGGCGGGCCGCGGCGCCAGCGAGGATCCATTCGGCTCTGGCCGGCGGGCAGGGTGCTGGCCAGAGTCGGCCCATGCCGACACCCGCGGCCGACCTGGGGCGGATCGCGGCGATCGCGCTGATCGTCGCGGCCAAGTTCGGGCTGCCGGTCCTCATCGTCCGCTTCCCGTTCGGGGCAGGCTGGGCGAACTTCGCGCTCGACTCGGTGGACGGCGACCTGCTCATCCCGCTCGGCCTGCCCGACGCGGCCTACCAGTCGATCGACAAGATCACCGACTGGGTGGCCTACGGGGCGATGGTGATCGCGGCGTTCCGCCGCGGGTGGCCGATCCGACGCCTCGTCCTGGCACTGTTCCTGTTCCGCTCGGTCGGTCAGGCGAGCTTCCTGGCCACCGGCGACGAGCTCCTGCTGGCCGCCTTCCCGAACTTCCTCGAGCCGCTGTTCCTGGTCACGGCGTCGATGCTCGCCTGGCAGCGCGAGGTGCGCCGTCGGGCGGACTGGCAGGACCGCGCCTTCGCCCTGCTCGCCCGCCACAGGTGGCCCGTGGGCGCCCTGATCGTCGCCTACAAGATCCAGGACGAGTACCTGACCCACGTCGCCAACGTCGATCGCAGCGATCTGCTCCGGCGCCTCCTCGGCGGGGGCTGAGCCGGGAGGCGGGCGCTCGGGCCGGGCGGTCGCGTCGGATGCCCGAGCCGGGGCCTCGGGTCGCAGCGGTCGCTCCCGCGCCCGCGGATCGGCTAGGCTCACACCCCGACCACACGCTCGGAGGGCAGCCCGCATGGACGACGGACCTCGGCTGGGGCGCAGCCCGGCCCCTCGAACGGTGGCGCCGTCCGGGGGCACGCCTGCCGGCGACGCGCTGGCCGAGGCGATGGCCGAGCTCCGCGGCGAGTTCCCGGCGGGCGCGGACGAGGGCGACGACCGCTACTGGCTCCGCGTCGGGCTGGCGGTCGGCCTCGGCCGGCCTGGCCACGGGCGGCTGCTGCTCGACCGGCTGGTGGGAGCGGCAGCGGGCGAGGCGGGCGCTCCGGGCGAGGCGGGCGAGGCGGACGAGGCCGACGAGGCGGACGAGGCCGACGGGGGTCCCGACGCGGTGCCGCTCCTCTCGCGGCTCCTCGCCCGGGCGGCGGTCCTGCCCCTGGACACGCCCGCCGACACCGCCTTCGGCTGGGCGAGCCGGCTCACCGCGGGCCAGGTCGCGGCGCTGGGCCATGCCGTGGAGCGGCGGATCGCGGCCGGGGCGCCGCGCGACCTCGCCCGCGGCTTCGGGCTGGCCTGGACCGGCGGCGTGCGCCTGCCGCCCGACGAGCTGAACGGGCTGTTCGTCCGGTTCACCGAGCTCGAGGTGACGGTCGCCAGCGTCCTCTCGGGGCACGACGTCCGCGAGGCGGCCAGCCGCGCCAAGCCGAGCCTGGGCGACACCATCCAGTCCTGGTTCATGCCCCGTGCCGGGGCCGACACGGGCCAGGCGGGCGCGATCCTCGACGAGCACGGCGCGTCGGCGCAGCACGGCCTGATCGCGGCCTGGAACGCATGGGCGGCCGTCCGGTACCGGGCCGCCCTGCCGGACGCGACGTTCGACCAGCTCACCGGGCCGTGGGCCGAGGCGGTCGGGGCCATACCGCTGGCGGAGCCGCGGGCGACGGAGCCGTGAGCGTCCTCGCCCTCGGGGCCGTGCGCGCGGGACGACCGGGCTGATCCCCCCCGCTGGGCCCCGCCGGACGCGCCCGTGGCCGTGCCCGCCGCCCGTGCGGGGGCCTCGAAAAGCGGTGCGCGGACGCCCCATCCCCTCTCGCCATGGGCGACAATGCGCCCGATACTGCGCCTGTGCAGGTCGGGAGGGAAGCCGGCCAGGCCACTCGGGAGCGCACACCCGCGGAGCCGTTCGTGAACCGGAAGAAGCGGAAGGAACTGAACGCCCACGTGAGGCGGATCAAGCGCGCCATCGAGATGGCCGCGCGGGAGCAGACGCTGGACGCGCGGGAGCGCGCCGCGACTGAGAGGCTGGCTGTCGTGGAGGCGCGCGAGAGGGCCGCGGACGGCCGCGACCGCGGGCTGACCGAGCGTGACGGGCTCGCCAACGAGCGGGACCGCCGGGCCTCGGAGCGCGAGGCCCTCGCCAACGAGCGGGACCGGCGGGCCGCCGAGCGCGAGGCCGTCTGGCAGGCGGCGCCAGCCGCGAGGGTGCCGTCGCGCGGCGGCGGCGAGGGCAGCGGCCCCGGCCCCGAGGAGGAGGGCGCGGCCGGCCCCGGCGACGAGGAGGCAGAGGACCCGGCCCTCGAGCGCGCGAGACTCGAGGCGCAGCTCCAGCGGGCGCATCTCGACGGGCTCACCGGAGCCTTCCGGCGCGAGGTCGGCCGCCTCGCCCTGCGCAACGAGATCGAGCGCGCGCGCCGCGCTGACGGCCGCTTCGTGATCGCGTTCGTGGACGTGGACGGCCTCAAGGGCGTCAACGACCGCGAGGGGCATGCGGCGGGCGATCGCGTGCTGCGCACGCTCGCCGCCACGATGCGGGCCAACCTGCGCTCCTACGACCCGATCGTCCGCTACGGCGGCGACGAGTTCGTGTGCGGCGTCGCCTCGATCGACCTGCCCGAGGTCCAGCATCGCCTGAGCGTCATCGACCAGTCGCTGCGCCACGCCACCGGGGTCGGCATCACCGCGGGCATCGCCTCCATGGTGGGCAGCGAGTCGCTCGAGGAGCTGACCGAGCGGGCCGACGCGGCACTGCTCGAGGCGAAGCGCAACCGGCCCAACTGACGGCCCGCGGCCCGGCGGGCTGCGGGCGGCGGGCGGCGGACGGGGACGCCACGGCGCGCTGGGCGCCGGATGCGATAGCGTCCTCCCATGCGACCGAACCTGCGCGTCCTCTCGGACGGACTCATCGACCAGATCATCGACGAGGCCAAGCGCGTGCTGGCCGAGACCGGCATGGAGATCCGCGGCGCGGGCCTCCGGCAGCGCCTCCTCGACGCGGGCCTGCCGCCGAGCGCCTCGGGCGAGCGTGTCCTGTTCCCGCGCGAGGTGGTCGAGCGGGCGATCGCATCGGCCCCCTCCTCGTTCCTGCTCTACGACCGCGACGGCAACCCCCACGCGGACCTGGGCGGCGACCGCGTCCACTTCGTGCCTGGCTCGTCGGGCCTCAAGTGGCACGACCACCGGACGGGCGAGGTCCGTCTGGCCACCTCGGCCGACTTCGTGGAGTACGTGCGGCTGGCCGACGGCCTCGAGCACATCGCCTACCTGGCCACCGCGTTCTCGACCAACGACGACATCGAGCCCCAGGTCTCCGACGCCTGGCGGCTGCACATGTCGCTCCTCAACTCCAGGAAGCCCGTGGTGTCGGGCGCGTTCACCGAGCACGGCGTGCCCCGCATGGTCGAGATGCAGCGGCTGTTCCGCGCGGGCTCGGACGACCTGCGGGCCCGCCCGATGTCGATCTTCACCATCACCGCCACCGGCAACTTCCGCTACTCGGAGGACTCCTGCCAGAACCTGATCGACTGCGTGGAGGCGGGCATCCCGGTCGAGATCGTGCCGGTCACGCTGATGGGCCTCGTGGCCCCGGTGACCACCGTGGGCGCGACCGTGTTCCACACCGTGGACGTGCTGGCCGGCATCACCATGGCGCAGGTGGTCCGCCCCGGCGCCCCGGTCCTGTTCGGCGGCGCGCCGGCCACGTTCCACATGAAGAAGGCCAGCTCGCCGATGGCCGCCATCGAGGCGTTCCAGCTCGACGCCGCCTACGTCGAGGTGGGCAAGCGCCTGGGCCTGCCCACGCAGTCCTACATGGCGCTCTCGGACAGCCCGATCCTGGACGCGCAGGCGGGCGCCGAGACATTCGGCTCGGCGCTCATCGCGGCGCTCGCGGGCGTGAACTCGGTGAGCGGCCCGGGCCTGCTCGACTTCCTGCTCGTGTTCAGCCTGCCGAAGCTGGTGGCGGACGACGACTGGTGCGGCCAGGCCCTGCGCTTCGTGCGCGAGGTGGGCGTCATGGACGACCTGCCGGTCCGGGGCCTGGTGGACCGGCTGCTGGCGGACCAGCACCTGATCATGGCCCCGCACACCATGGCCCACTGGGAGAGCACGCTCTACCTGCCGTCGCCCGTGACCGTGCGCGACAACCGCGAGAACTGGCAGAAGGCCGGCGGCAAGGACCTGTACCGCCGCGCCGCCGACGAGGCCGACCGGCGCCTCGCCCGCTACCGCCCGATCGCGACAGACCCGGCCATCGTCGCCGAGATGGAGCGGATCATCCGCTCGGGCCTCGAGGGCCAGACCGAGCTGCCCGCGCTGCCGCCCGCCCCGGAGCCCGTGGGCGACGACGGGTCGGCGGCCGCCGACGGAGCGGGACGCGGTCGGCGGGTGAACGCCAGGCGGCGCGCGCGGTAGCGGTCAGGGCGGGCGTCGCCACGGACTGAGGGCGTCGTCCGCGGCGGCCCCTGGGGACCAGCGTACCCCGACGCAGGGGGCTCAGGGCTGCGGCTCGGCGGGCAGCCTGCCCAGGAACTCGGCCAGCGACTCGGACCGGCTGACCCTGACCCGCGGGATCTCCAGCGGTCGGGTGGCACCGATCTGCGCCCACCCGCTGACCTCGGTGAACGCGTCGGTGTAGCCGAGGCTCCCCAGCAGGGCGACGGCCGCGGGGCCCACGCGCCCGCTCGGGTAGACGAATGTCCGGAGCGGCTGCGTCACCCCCTGCGAGGCGAGGCGCTCGGAGATGCGCTGCGCGCCGCCCCCGATCTCGCGCCACAGCGCGGGCCCCCACAGCTCCGCGACGTCGAGGTGGTCGAGCGTGTGGTTGCCGACCTCCATGCCGGCGCTGACCAGGCCCGCCAGCTCGGCCGAGCTCATCATCGAGCCGCCGCCCCGGGCGACGACGGAGAAGGTCGCGGTGAAGCCGTACTGCTGGAGGATCGGCAGGGCGACGGTGGCGTTGTTCCGGTAGCCGTCGTCGAACGTGATCACGATCGTCCGGGCCGGCACCGGGGCGTCCGCGGCCATGGCCGCGCCGAGCTGGGCCGCCGTGATCGTGCGCCAGCCGCCGTCGCGGAGGGCCTGCATCTGGGCGGCGAAGGCGGCCGGGCTGACGTACAGCTCCGGGAACCGTGCCCCGGGCGGCGGGTCGGCGATCTCGTGGTACATCAGGACCGGCACCGTCCGCGTCGTCGGCCCCGTGTACGGCGCTGGCGACGGCGAGGCGGACGCCGGCGAGGCGGGCGCCGACGGGGCCGACGACGGCTCCGGGACGGGGTCGCCCGACCCGCCCGGGTCCGGGGCGGCTGACGAGGCGTCCGCTCCCGAAGCGCCGGCCCCGGCCGCCCCGCCGGGCACCGAGGGCTGCGGGATCGGGCCGAGGGAGCCCTGGGTGAGCGCGAGGCCCGCGAGGCCGATGCAGAGGCCGGCCACGAGGGCGCCCGCCAGGGCCAGCGCGATCTGCGGGATCCGGCGGCGCGGTCTGTTCGGCTGTCGGGTGCGGGGCGCGGGCTGCAAGGGGCTCTCGTCTCTGGGCCCCGCGATCCTACCACCCGCCCCGGATCCCGCTCATCGGTGCCAATGGCCCGTCGCAATGGCCCTTGTGCCGCATCGCGGCGTGCACGACCGTTGCCTCCCACACCGGCGGCCGACTGCCGCCCCAGCGCCTCGAACAGCGGCCGCGCGCTCGCCGCGTCCGGCCCGGGACCCCTGCGGACGGAGGAGCGACACCGATGACGACACTGGAGCGATCGGGCTCGGCGACCGGGGCGCCCGTCGCCCGCCTGCAGCTGGGCGACCGCGAGATCTCGCTGCCGCTCGAGGCCGCGACGGACGGCCAGGGGGCCGTGGACATCGCGACGCTGCTGCGGGACGCCGGGCTGGTCACGCTCGACTACGGCTACGCCAACACCGCGCCGACCCGGAGCGCGATCACCTACCTCGACGGCGACCGGGGGATCCTGCGCTACCGCGGCTACCCGATCGAGGAGCTGGCCGAGAGCACCACCTTCCTCGAGGTCGCCCACCTGCTGATCCGCGGCGAGCTGCCCGACGCCGGCCAGCTGGAGGCGTGGGTGGACCAGGTCCGACGGCACACGCTGCTGCGCGAGGAGTTCCGCCACTTCTTCGACGCCTTCCCGATGGACGCCCACCCGATGGCGATCCTGGGCTCGGCGGTGAGCGCCCTGTCCACCTTCTACCAGGACGGCGGCGACCCCCTCGACGAGGCGGACGTAGAGCTGTCCACCGTGCGCCTCCTGGCCAAGCTGCCCACCATCGCGGCGGCCGCCTACAAGAAGTCGGTCGGCCAGCCGGCCGTGTACCCGGACAACGCCCTGGACTACGAGGCG
>WBZR01002729.1_pt1 | contig 12579 bp, 12 predicted proteins | sample 5204231 | NCBI WGS metagenome assembly WBZR01 (sample SAMN12412403, study PRJNA552823) | activated sludge metagenome | isolation source: activated sludge from anammox sidestream of wastewater treatment plant... | place: USA: Virginia | collected 2017-08
ATGGGAACACCAGCGTCCATAAGGGCGAGGGAAGAACCGCATACCGTCGCCATTGAAGACGAGCCGTTTGACTCGAGGATGTCAGAGACAATCCTGAGCGTGTACGGAAACACATCTTTACCAGGGATAATCGGTTTAATAGCCCGCTCGGCCAGTGCGCCATGCCCGACCTCTCTCCGTCCGGGACTTCGAAGGGGTCTTGCCTCACCAACGCTGAACGGCGGGAAATTGTAGTGCAGCATAAATGCCTTGGTAGACTCTCCTTCCAGAGCCTCTACAAACTGCTCATCATCCGCAGTGCCGAGGGTTACCACAGCAAGGCTCTGGGTCTCGCCCCTTGTGAAAAGTGCTGAGCCATGAGTCCTTGGAAGGATTCCGACATCGCAGGTAATCTTCCTGATATCAGCAGGCCCCCTGCCGTCAGCCCTTACCCCCTTGTTCAGGATCATCTTCCGCATCTCTCTTTTCTCAATCTTGTGGAAGACAGTCCTGATATCCCTGCTCCTGTCCCCCTCTTCACCCTCAGGGTTCAGTTGACGAAGCACGTCATCAAGGATTGCATCCAGGGTTGCCTGACGCTGAGTCTTGTTAGGGATAACCAGCGCATCCAGTATCTTATCAAGCGCCAGTCTTTCTATATCAGTAACAATCCCCTCATCAATGGAGCTTACAGCCACCTGAATCTTTTCCCGTCCTGCCAGCCTCCTCAATTCAATCTGTGCATCTATCAGCTTCTGAATCTCTGAGTGGGCAAGCTCTATACCTTTGAGGATAGTCCCTTCCGGAACCATCTTTGCGCCTCCCTCCACCATCATTACTGCATCGCGTGTGCCGGCAACTACAAGGTTAAGGTCACTGTTGTCGAGCTCACAAAAACCAGGGTTTATGATGAACTCGCCGTTAATATAACCGACTCGTACTGCGCCTACGGGGTCGTTGAAAGGTATTTCCGAGATGTATATAGCTGCAGACGAGGCTGTTATACCCAGCAGGTCCGTTGAATAGCCGAAATCCGCTGACAGGACATACGAAATGATCTGTGTGTCATTGTAATATCCCTTTGGAAATAGCGGCCTCAATGGCCTGTCTATGAGCCTGCTTGTAAGAGTCTCCCTCTCTGTAGGCCTCCCCTCCCTGCGGAAGAAACTGCCGGGGATCCTGCCCACGGCATATGCCTTTTCCTGATAATCAACGGTAAGAGGGAGAAAGTCTATCCCCTCTCTGATCTGTTTGGCTGCAACAGCGGTTGACAGCACGACAGTATCACCATACCTCGCAACTACGGCGCCGTCAGCCTGTTTTGCCATCCACCCTGTTTCAAGGGACAGCTTCTTCCCCCCAATTTCTGTCTCTACTTTTTGAATCATTATTGTGTTCCCCCTGTAATATCTATTTTCTCAGTCCGAGCCTGTTGATCAACTCTTTATATCTGCCTGTGTCAATACGCTGCAGATACTGAAGAAGTCTCCTCCTCTGGTTGACCAGCTTTAGGAGACCTCTGCGGGAATGATGATCTTTGGCATGTGTCTTGAAGTGCTCAGTAAGATAGGCTATCCTGTTGCTCAGAATAGCTACCTGAACCTCAGGGGAACCTGTATCAGACGGATGTCTGCTGAATCCCTTTATGATGTTTTGCTTTTCCTGTTTCTCCAGACTCATTTGTATACCTCCCTCTAAGAATGATTAATTTACATGATTATATCAAAACTTTCTCAATAATTAAAACCTTTTCCATGGCGCCGCACTTTACCTCATTACTGCCGCAGACCGCCTTGCCTACAGCCTTTAGCGACCCGTCGTTGTCCAGTACCGCCACAGAATCGTCAGGCCGGAATTCCCCTTTTATGCCGTCAATCGCTTTCATGTCAAGCGGCCTTCCGTCTCTTACCAATGACCGGCCATGGTTGTTTATGGTTACAGAAGGCATCCATCCCGTAATCTGCTCCAGCCTCCTCATCTTTGACCCAAGATTACCGGCGCGGTTCAACTCCTCCGCATCTTCAACCGTAATCGCATCATTCAGAGAAAACTCCCCGGACCTCGTCCTCTCCAGGCTGAACATATGTGCGCCCACCCCAAGGAGATCACCGATGTCGGCACATAGAGCCCTTATATAAGTCCCTCTGGAACACGTTACTTCAAATGTTACGAATGCGCCTGAGTATTCGAGGAGTTTAATGTGCGCAATATTGACCTGACGCGCCTCCCGTTCAACCTCTTTCCCCTTGCGCGCATGGCGATAGAGTGGAACCCCCTTAACCTTAACCGCCGAATACATAGGAGGTATCTGACTGATGTTGCCAGTGAACTTCCTGAATGCCTCTTCTATCTCATCCCTGCTTATCTTGAATTCAGGTGTCTCCCTGATAATCCTTCCTGTTGCATCCTGGGTATCAGTACTTATACCCAGTCTCATAACGACCCTGTATTCCTTATCAAATTCATTTGTATAACGGGCAAGTCTCGTCGCCCTGCCTATACACACGGCAAGTACACCTGTCGCATCCGGATCAAGGGTACCTGTGTGACCTATCTTCTGTATCGACACCACCTTCCGTAATTTGGCCACCACATCATGCGATGTCCAGCCCTTTTGCTTATTTATGACAAGTAATCCTTCCAACAGCCTCAGCTACCTTCCCCAATGCCTGTTCTCTTACCTCTTCAAGCGTTCCCTTTAACAGACAGCCTGCAGCCATCATATGTCCGCCCCCTCCAAATTCCAGAGAGACCAGCGCAACATCGACCCTCCCGTTTGACCGGAAACTAAGCTTCCAGTCATTACCTGCCTGCCTGAATAAAATCGCCACCTCTACGCCGGCTACAGACCTGGGGTAGTTTATCATGTCTTCAGTGTCCTCTTTTGTCGTCCCGGTCTCCCTGAACATCTCCTCAAGCACGGTAATCCAGGCAATCTTTCCGTCTTCGCTTAATTTGAGTGTGGACAGCACACGCCCCAGTAAATTTAACCTGCCCAGGCTGTTTCTGTTATACACATTATCAGCAATTGCAGACGGGTCGGCTCCGTACCTTACCATCTCACCGGCGACACGCAGGGTATGTTCAGTAGTATTCGTATACCTGAACGAGCCGGTCTCAGTCATTATTGCGGTATAGATACAGGCCGCAATCTCAGGTGTAACGGGTATGCCCATCTTTTTTATGATTGTATAAACAATATCTGCCGAGGCAACCGCCTCTTCCACCAGGTTCATTGTCCCAAAACCAAGATTGGTCTTATGGTGGTCAATGTTGATAAGGATATCTGCCGGTATGTTGTCTTTTTTCAGGAAGCCCACCCTCTCAAGGTCTCCGCAGTCGAGCACTATTACGGCATCAAAACGGCCTCCAACCGTTTTGACCTGCTGAACCTTTTCACTCAAAGGGAGAAACCTGAGGACTCCAGGAACGGGATCAGCAGTATTGACCGTAACCTTCTTTCCTATTGATGACAGTGCAATAGCAAGCGCAAGCGTCGAGCCAATGGCGTCACCCTCAGGATTCATGTGGGTGGTCAGCATGAAACTCTCTTTTTTCCTTAACGTATCTATAATCTTGTCAATGCTCAATTTTCTTCATCCTTTTTAATGTGCTCCAGTATTTCAAGGACATAGGCAGCCTTCTCAAGCGATCTGTCAAGACTGAATATTATGTCAGGTGTAAATTTGATCTTAATCCTGCGGCCCAACTCGCCCTTGACAAAACCGGCAGCGCTGTTAAGCCCTTTCATTGTTTCAGTCTGCGTCTTCTCGTCGCCATATACACTGACAAACACCTTTGCATGTCTCAGATCCTCGCTCACATCAACTGAGGTAACAGTAACAAACCCGATCCTCGGGTCCTTTATCTTCCTTGCAATTATATCTGCAATTTCAGCCCTGATCTGATCGCCAAGCCTGTCTGTCCGTTTATACTGATGCATTTCACACAAACTCGATATTGTACTTCAGCAGCTCAACCGAGTGCTCTTCAGTCAGTAGATCAATAATCTTGTCCAGCACACCGTTAACAAACTTTTTTTCAGTCCCTACACAGGCGATGCCAAACACTGCCCTCTGCCAGAGGTCATGATCTCCAATCTCAGCTATTGACACATTGAACTTTTGCCGTATACGGTCCTTGATACTCTTGATAACCTGCCGTTTTCCTTTCAGAGAACCGCTGTCAGGGATAAATAGCTCTACAGTACAGAGACCTACAAGCATAAATAAAAAACAGTCTTTCTTACAACTTCGCCGCTACCTTTTCTATCAGGAATGCCTCTATTATATCTCCAACCTTTATGTCATTAAAATTCTCGATCCCTATGCCGCACTCATAACCTGCCTGAACCTCACGAACATCATCTTTGAAGCGGCGCAGTGACCCGATCTTACCTTTATATATTTCAACATTATCGCGTATCAGTCTGACGCCTGTACTCGACCTTGATATGACTCCATCGAGGATGTATGAACCTGCGATACTGCCAATTTTGGGAATTGTGAACACCTCTCTGACCTCTGCCCTCCCCTTGATATGTTCCTTGAGCGTAGGCTCAAGGAGGCCTTCCATAGCAGCCTTAACATCTGCCACTGCATCATAAATAATGTTGTAGAGCCGGATATCAACATTCTCCTTTTCCGCAAGCGTTACCGCCTTCGGCTCAGGTCTTACGTTAAATCCTGTTATTATGGCATTGGAAGCAGCGGCAAGCATTACATCAGTCTCTGTAATCCCGCCGACTCCGCCATGAATGACCCTGACCTTGACGGCCTCTGTACCGAGTCTTTCCAGTGCCTCATTTACCGCTTCGACTGATCCCTGAACGTCTCCCTTGATAATTATCTTCAACTCACGTACAACTCCATCTTTTATCTGACTGTATAATTCGTCAAGGGTTACCTTCTTTGCCTTCTCAAGTCCAGCAACCCGCTGCTTCTGCAGCCTGTCAGTCGCAATTGATCGTGCGATCTGTTCATCCTCGGCAACAACAAAGGTATCACCTGCCTGTGGGACCCCTGACAACCCTATAACTTCTACAGGTGTTGAAGGATATGCAATCTGCAGAGGCTTGCCAACATCATTCAGGAGCAGCCTTACCCTTCCATAAAAAGTCCCGCAGACGAACGGGTCTCCCTGCCTGAGTGTACCATTCTGAACCAGGACCGTTGCAACGGGGCCCCGCCCTTTGTCGAGTTTAGCCTCAAGGATTATACCCCGGGCCTTCTTGTCAGGATTTGCCTTCAGTTCAAGCACCTCCGCCTGAAGCAGTATCATTTCAAGGAGATGATCCAGCCCTGTCTTCTGCTTGGCCGATACCTCCGCAACTATATTCTGCCCGCCCCATTCCTCAGGGACCAGACCATGTTTGGTGAGTTCCTGTCTTATTCGTTCCGGATTGGCGCCAGGTTTATCAATCTTGTTGATTGCAACAATGATCGGCACATTTGCCGCACTCGCATGATTGATGGCCTCTATTGTCTGAGGCATGATGCCATCATCAGCTGCAACGACGAGTATAACTATATCAGTGACCTTTGCACCGCGTGCCCTCATCGCCGTAAACGCCTCATGACCGGGCGTATCGAGAAAAACAATCTTTTTCCCGCTTGTCTCTACAACATACGCGCCTATATGCTGAGTTATACCCCCTGCTTCCCCTTCCGAAACCCTTGTCTTCCTTATTGCATCGAGCAGGGAGGTCTTTCCGTGGTCAACGTGTCCCATTATAGTCACAACAGGCGCCCGGGCCTGCAATGTCTCCGTCACATCCTCCACCTCTTCGATAGCTTCTTCTCGCAAGCAACCTCTACCTTTAATCCAAAGGCGTCTGCTATCAGTACCGCTGCATCCACATCAATCGGATTATTAACGGGAACCATCATACCCATCTCGATCAGCCTCGCTATTACCTCGCTCGACTTGTGGCCTATCAAATCAGCAAATTCCTTTACTGTAACACCTTCATAAAGTTTTATAATCTTTTTTCGAGGTTTTGTTATATCAGCCTGCTGCGCCACCCTTGCTTTTTTGTCAGCAACAGCTGTTTTGAATTTCTTGACCTTCTTTGGAATGACCTTGAAACTCTTCCATCTGTGGGCAATTACGAGGTCTTCATCAACCTCACCTGCAATGGTCTTTATACCTTTTTTCTTCTGCCCCTTACTCTCCGCCTTCTCTTCTGGTTTGACCTTAACGGAAGGCTCTGCTGAAATGGCGGGAGATCCGTCACTCTGAGGCAGCACAATAACAGCCGGCGCTTCTGTCTGCACGCCAGCTGCGATTGATTCAGCAGCGGTAGCTGATGCTGCCTGATCAGCGTGCAATTCCTCCTTTAATCCCCTGAGTTCCCTGAACTCCTTTAATTTTCGTACTACCTTCTCTTCCAGCCTTGTTTCTTCTTCCTCTGCCTCTGTAACACCCTTTTCTCCGGCAATCGTATCCACCCCTCGCTGTGCCGGTTCTGCTTCAATGATTGCAGCAGTGGGACTGGCCTCCTCAGGCGCCGGCACGGCGGCCTTCTTCTTGATCAGAATCGTCTTTGGCGTACCCTTTATCTCCCTGAACGAGTCACTTGCCTTGCCCGTACCCTCCACCTTTCTGTTTATTTTCGTCTTTAAGGCAATAATGGAGCTTTCTTCAAGCACCGACATGTGTGTCGTCGCACTTATGCCCAGTTCCCTCAGTACCTCCAGGAGTTCCTTGCTCTTCATATTAAGCTCTCGGGCAACCTCAAAAACCTTTTTTCCACTCATATTAATATTTACTCCTTAGTTTCGAGCTCCTGTCCTGCCCCCATCTCCCTTGCCATGCTCTCGGCAATCTCAGATTCTTTTTCCCTGGCACGCTTCTGTTCATATTCTGTTTCACTTATTATATCAATCTTCCAGTTGGTCAGTTTGGCTGCAAGCCTGACATTCTGCCCCTTCTTGCCGATGGCAAGCGACAACTGTTGATCTGTTACAACGACCAGCGCCGATTTTTCCTCTTCATTCATCCCGACCCTGTCAACCACGGCAGGGCTAAGCGCTTCTGCAATAAAAACCCTCGGGTCGTCAGACCATGGAATGATGTCTATCTTCTCCCCTCTCAATTCGCGCACGACCGCCTGAACGCGGGACCCTTTCATTCCGACGCATGCCCCAACAGGGTCAACTGCCGGATCCTTGGAAAATACAGATATCTTTGTCCTGTCACCGGGTTCTCTCACTACATCCCTGATCTCCACTATCCTTTCATATATTTCCGGTACTTCTGTTGCAAATAACTTGCTGACAAAATCAGGGTGACTCCTTGACAGGATAAGCTGAGGTCCTTTCGCAGACGGCTTGACCTCCAGCAGATACGCCTTAATACGGTCTCCACGTTTAAATGTCTCTCTCGGGATCTGCTCTTTCATAGGAAGGAGACCTTCTGTCTTTCCAAGATCAACAATATAATTCCTGTTCTCGTGCCCCAGAATTACACCGTGGACAATCTCACCCTGCCTGTCTATGAAGTCTTTGTAAACCGTATCCCACTCGGCCTCCCTGACTTTCTGAAATATAACCTGTTTTGCAGTCTGAGCTGCAATCCTGCCAAAGTCGCCTACCTCTATCAGGGCACCTATTTCATCCCCGAGCTCAGCCTCACCATCCATAGATCTTGCCTCTTCAAGGGAAATCTCCTCCCTGGGATTGGCCACCTCTTCCACAATCCTTTTTATCAGAATAACCTGGATCTCACCTGATTTGGGGTCAATCTCTACCTGTATGTTATCTGTAACGCCAAAACGCTTTTTAGCAGCAGATAACAGGGCGGCCTTTACAGCATCGAGGATAATTGCCCCGTTTATCCCCTTTTCCCTGCTAATCTGTTCTATTACATTAATTAGTTCCCGGCTCATTGAGAATCTTTATCCTCCCTTTCAAAAAAAAAGTGGGCAAAACCACCGCCCACTCAATCAAGTAGAGCTTCAATGTGTAATTTTCTTATAGCATAGTAAAAATAAAAAAGCAAGGTTGACTTTTGACGCCCTTTATCGGAATATGTAGTGTAAATTTAAGGCCATATGATATATATGCCGGGATGGTGAAACAGGTAGACGCACGGGACTCAAAATCCCGCGGGGGCAACCCCATGGGGGTTCGATTCCCCCTCCCGGCACCATGTGATGATGCTACGGAGTTTCTTCCATTATCCCTTTCATTTGATGGTTCATAAAGACTCACAACGAATTCTTGCATATTTTATTATAACCTGTTATAGTAGCAGTGAGTCTGATAGTTTGGATGGACATTTCCCTAAACCCATCATCTGATACGAGCCTTCCAGTCTATCTTGCCCGATAAATAACGTTGATGAAAATCTACTTTACCCGCTTAATCATATCTTGTTGCATCTGCCTGCTGACATTAGTAACGGCATTACCATCGCCTGCTTCAGGTGGACAAGCTATAGGAGGTGGACAGATGAGCGTATCAAAAGGCAGTCAGGTATCAATTGAATATACCCTCAAACTCGAAGACAGGACAGTGGTTGACAGTAATGTCGGCGGAGCACCGCTTACCTATGTTCATGGCTCCCATCAGATAATTCCTGGTCTTGAAGAATCCCTGACTGGAATGAAAGTTGGAGACAGTAAAGAAGTAATTGTAAAGCCTGAAGATGGATATGGGAATGTTAACACCGGCGCATTACTTGAGGTTAACAAGGATCAGCTCCCGCCTGACTCCATGATAGTCGGTTCAAACATTCAGGGCAGGGATAAGAACGGCAATGCAATATCTGCACGTGTATCAGAGGTCAGGGACAAGACAGTCGTACTGGATTTCAATCATCCACTGGCAGGCAAGACGCTTTATTTTGACGTCAAGGTACTCAACATACTGGAGGTTCCGCAGCCGTAAGGCTATATTTTTTTAACCCTTTTAAAAGGAGAGTGTGGTTATGTCAGTCAAGCTTTATGTAGGTAATCTGTCTTATGAAGTAACAGAATCAGAATTGAACGACCTTTTTACACCATTTGGCACAGTTGAAAGCGCCAGGATCATCACTGACAAGTTTACAGGAAACTCCAAAGGATTCGGATTTGTCGAAATGTCCAGCCGTGATGAGGCTAATGTGGCAATGAATGATCTCAATGGAAAAACCATTCACAATCGTGCAGTGGTCGTCAATGAGGCACGTCCGCAGACAAGGGCGCCGCGTGGTGGAGGAGGAGGCGGTTTCGGCGGCCGTTCATCGCGTGGAGGTGGAAGCGGAAGACCTCAGAGACGGAGCTATTAAGAACTACCCGACATCATAAAAAATAAAGGCCCGCCCGGATTTCCCGGCGGGCCTTCTCATTTTACAGTATATGCAATATTACTTGCTTTCTGCTGGCTTCTGCTCTTCGCCTCCTGCTGGTGCTTCAGGTGCCGCCTGATCTGCCGGTGCCTGTGCAGGCGCCTGCTCTGCCGGCGGTGGAGGAGGTGCTGGTTGCTCCTTCTTCTGACATGCAGTGAAACCGATCATCCCGGCCATAGCCAGGGTCAATAGCACAATTAAACCTTTCTTCATCTATTCATTCACCCCCTTCCTTTGCATAAATTTATTTTATATGAAACTACACTGGAATGTGCTCTTTGCAGGATGTGTGATTTTTCATGTGTTTCAAATTTCCAATTTTGTATTAAACATGAACAAATGACAAATGTCAAGTCTCAAATTTACACCAGATTCCATGGCGCAAAAAAACAAGTTTAAACCCTTTAATATCAAAACCAGTACACTTCCTTATGGCATTAGCGTAAATATCTACTGATGCTGAATATTCATCCTTCTTTGAATCTATTTCATCTTCTCTGACCCTGTCTGTCTTGTAGTCTGCCGCGAATATACCGTCACCGCATCTGTATATAATGTCTATGACTCCCTCCATCACCCGGCCGTCCCACGGCACAGAGAATGGCACCTCCCTTGCGAGTATCTCTGCATTCTTCAACTCCTCGTAAACGGATGAAGTCGAATAAACCTCAAAAATGCCTTCCAGTTCAGACTGCAGGGTGTCCAACAGGTCAGGCTGGTGAGTGAACTTCCGGCATGCATCACCCACTGCATTCTTAAACATGGCTGTATCCAGATTATAATCCCAGTTCAAGAGTATATAGTGGGCAATATTTCCGACAAGTATTGAATACTCTCTTGTTTTGCTTCCATTAACATGTGGTATCTGCACCTCATGCCGTACCTCTGTGCAATGCCCTTCAATTGCTGATGGTGTGACAAAAAAGGGACTGTTCAGGATAGCCCTGTAAGCCCTGTCTCTATTCTCCCAAAGACCTGAAAGCATTTCAATCCTTTCCGGTGAGATTCTTTTGTCACTCTTCATCAGCACATTTGCCTTCATGTCCGCAATAGCACATGATTTATAATCAATCAATGTCTGTTTTATTAAGCCTTCATCAATCCTGATTTCATCTGCCGGGCCATCCCCGCAACGACCTCTCATTGCATCCGTCAGAATTGAAAGGTAACTATCCTTATAAATCCTCTTCCCCAGAACACCTGAGAGTATGAGGCATTCCCTGGCCCTTGTCATTGCTACATACAACAGCCTTCTCATCTCCTCTTTCTCCGTCAAACGCTCCTTGTCTCCCATCATGACTGCAGAATAATTCCCAAGGCCCGACACACTTATGCCCGTCATGCCACCCGTCCAGTCATGGGTCACGGATGCAGCTTCCCTGCCCCTGTTTGGGATCCCGTGCAAACCGCCAACGACTACGACGGGAAATTCAAGCCCCTTGGCCCTGTGAATGCTCAAAACACGCACCGCATCCACACCCTCTTCGGAGAGAAGACTCTCACCTTCCTTCTCCCTTGAGGCAACCCTCTTTTCAAGCAGCGTAGTTAAACCTTTGAGGGTAAGATTTGACTTCTCACTCATCGCCCCGGCAATTCTGCATATCTTATGCAGGTTAGCCACAGACTGCTCCCCGTGATATGATGATGCGGCAAGTTCAATCACCGGTGAATTGTCAAATATATAATGAATGGCATCAGGAACAGGCAGCATGGATACGTTTAAGTAAAGCCGATTCATCAGACCATACAATTCCGGAACCAGTTCAATGAACTCCTCCCCCCGCCTTTTGCCATCAGAGGAGTAAGTCACTTTGGCCAGCCCATCGTTAAGGACGGAAGCCTCCATCCGGAAGTCAAGCAGTGACAACCTGCATAGCTCATAAAGCTCCCTGTCTGACAGGCCGCCAAATGGGGAACGCAGGACTCCGGCCATTGCAGTCAGGTCAAGCGGATTGTCGAGTACCCGGAGAAGATTCACAAAATCAACTACCTCCTGAGTGCCGTAAAAATGCCTGTCACCCTCGACAATATAAGGTATCCTGAGCCGCTTGAAGACATCCAGATATTCGTGCACCTGGGTCAGTTTCGGGAGTAATATGGCAATATGTCCCGGGGAAACAGGCGACTCACTCCCGTCCGAGTCCGCAATAACCTCTTTCCCTATCATCTCATCCTTTAAGAACTTCCCCAGAGCCAGGGCCTCGCGCTCTACCGGCTCAGCCGCATCACGATCATCTTCATGCCGGGTATCGACCAGCCGCATTTCAACCCGTTGAAGAGGTTTCACCGCCTCCCGTCCAGGACATGCTGATATGTCAACATATTCCGGTTGAATATCATCACGCCTGCGAATGACCCGCCTGCATACGGAATTGACTGCATCAATTATTCCGCGATGACTCCTGAAATTGGTAGTCAGATTGACAACGCATCCTCCCTGACTCGTAATCAAGTCAACCACCCTGTGATATGCGCTGATATCAGCTCCACGGAATGCATAAATGGACTGCTTGGGATCTCCCACTATGAATAGCTTGCCAGGCATAAGCTGTACTCTGCACCACTCCTTCTCAAACCTGTCCTCATCCTCTGCGAGGTAGAGGATAATTTCGTATTGAACAGGGTCTGTATCCTGAAATTCATCAACGAGTATAGACTTAAACCTGTTCTTTAAGTTTGTTCGGATATTCTGTTTATTTTTAAGTACATTGCAACAAGAGGCAAGGAGTCCGTCAAATGACAGATAACCTGATGAGGCAAACATCCTCCTGCACCTGAGGGCAAAAGGAACTATAAGGTCTGACAGCTTGCTTACAAAAGCCTCATCTGCCGCTGACAGGGACTGAGCAACGGCGACAACTCTGGCGGCCTCTCCATAATCTTCTTCTGTCCAGCCTGACGGCGGTCTTGGCGGAATAGTATCATCAAACAATTTCTCAATATCAACCCCCTCAATTAAATTCTCAAACAGTTCAACCGACTTCATGAGAAGTCCGTGCATCTTTACCTTCCTGGAATCCTGATACCTGTTTAAGATATCCAGTGCGCTGCCCTTCTCCTTTCTTACCCAGTCCAGAATATTACTGTTGTCAACATTTCCCGTATGCCTTTTGTCTTCCAATGACGAAAGGGGGATGGTCTCCCTGCAGAGACATTTTGCAAACAATGCAACGCTGCCAATGGGAACCCTCCTGAGTATCTCTTTCCATTCATCTCCGCGTGGCGAGACGGCGGATAACTCCTCCTCCAGCCATTCTTCCCATTCACGCT
>WBZR01003201.1_pt1 | contig 12578 bp, 11 predicted proteins | sample 5204231 | NCBI WGS metagenome assembly WBZR01 (sample SAMN12412403, study PRJNA552823) | activated sludge metagenome | isolation source: activated sludge from anammox sidestream of wastewater treatment plant... | place: USA: Virginia | collected 2017-08
TGACCGAGCTCGCCCGGCTGCTCGCCCCGCACGACGCGATCTTCACCTCCCACGTGCGCGGCTCGAGCGAGACGCTGCTCGACGCCGCCGAGGAGGTTGTCGCGGTCGCGCGCGCGGCGGGCGTTCGCGTGCAGCACTCCCACCTCGAGGCGTTCGGGAAGCGGTTCTGGCCGCAGGTGGCGGACACGATCGCGCTGCACGAGCGGGCCCGCGCCGAGGGGATCGACCACGGCTTCGACGTGATCCCCTACACGGCCGCGAACACGACGTTCCTCGCGATCCTGCCGCCCTGGTCGCTCGACGGCGGCGTCCCGAAGCTACTCGAGCGGCTCGCCGATCCCGCCGACCGCGCCCGGATCCGGCGCGACGTCGAGCGGCTTGTCCCCGAGTGGCCGACCTGGCGGCCTGGCGCCTGGCCGCACAACCTCGTCGAGGCGACCGGCTGGGAGAACGTCTGGATCATGTGGGTCGAGAGCGAGGAGAACAAGGGCTGCGAGGGGAAGAGCGTCGCCCGCCTCGCCGAGGAGACCGGCCGGGAGCCGTTCGACGTCGCCGCCGACCTGATCCTCGCCGAGCGCGGCCACGTGACCGCGCTCTACCTCGGCGTCAGCGGCGACCTCGAGCACGAGTGGGCGCTGCGTCAGATCCTCCAGCATCCGCGCGCCGCAATCGAGACCGACGCGTTCTCGCTCGGCCGCGGTAAGCCGCACCCGGCCCTGTTCGGCTCGTTCCCGAAGGTGCTCGGCCAGTACGTGCGCGAGGAGCGGCTCCTGACGCTCGAGGACGCCGTGCGGAAGATGACCTCGCTCTCGGCCGGGCGGTTCGGCCTCACCGACCGCGGCGTCCTGCGCGAGGGCTGCTTCGCCGACATCGTCGTCTTCGACCCGGACACGGTCTGGGACAACACGAGCTACCTCGACCCGGACGAGCCGCCGAGCGGGATCGAGCACGTGCTCGTCAACGGGCAGGCGATCGTCGAGAACGGGCGCGTGGACACCGCGACGCTCGCGGGGCGGGTCCTCCGCGCCGGGGCGTGAGAGGGGGGTGAAGGCGTGAGTGGAGTGACGTTCGGGATCTCGCCGGAGTGCCTCTGTCACGACGTGCGCGACAACGTCGCCCGCGCCCGGGCGCTCGAGGAGGCCGGCTTCGGGTACATCTGGGAGGGAGACCACACGCTTCCCTGGCAGCACTCCTCCGGTCACAGCGCCGGCATCTTCACGACGCTGACCGCCTTCCTCGCCGCCACCGAGCGCGCCGTGGTGGGCGGGATGGTGATCCCGGCGCTCGGCATCCGCCATCACCCGATCGACGTCGCGATCGAGGTTGCCACCCAGGCGCTCCTCTACCCGGGCCGGGTCGCCCTCTGCGTCGGCACCGGCGAGGCGATGAACGAGAAGACGACGACCGGCTTCTTCCCGCCGTTGCGCGAGCGGGTCGAGCGCACGGTCGAAGGGATCGAGCTGATCCGCCAGGCGTGGGAGAGCGAGGACTACTTCACCCACGAGGGCCGGCACTTCCAGAGCTTCTTCCGGCTCTACACGAAGCCGGACGAGCGGATCCCGCTCCTCTGCGCCGCGAACGGCCCGATCATGGCCCGCAACGCCGGCCGCCACGCGGACGGCTACGTTGCCGTCGGTGTGCCGCCCGCGTACCACCGGGACGTGCTGATGCCGGCGTTCGAGCGCGGCGCCCGCGAGTCGGGCCGCGACCCGGAGTCGCTGCTGCGGTGCGCCTGGGTCAGCACCTCCTACCACCCGAGCGCCGAGCGCGCGCTCGAGGGCGCCCGCGTCTACGGCGGCCTGCTCATCCCCGAGGCCTACCACCACATCCAGGACCCGCGCGTGATCGAGAGCCGCGCCCTGCTCGTGCGCGACGAGGCGCTGCTCGATGCCTTCTGCGTCGCGTCCAGCGCCGAGCAAGTGATCGAGCGCTTCGAGGCGTTCATCGAGGTCGGCTGCAACCACGTGATCTGGGCCGACATGAGTCCCGACCCGTCTCTCGTCGCCCCCCTCTGCGCGGAGAGCGTGCTTCCCGCGCTGCGGGCGCGGCACGGAGCGGCGGCGTGACCCGGCTCGTGCGCGTCGGCTTCGTCGGCTGCGGCAGCCACGCGGTCCAGAACCTCTACCCGAGCTTCCGGCTCTCGGTCGCGAACCCGCCCGACACGGGCGGCGCGATCGGCGAGCTCGCCGAGGGCGGCGAGGTCGGCGAGCTCGTCGCCTGCTGCGACGTCGACGAGGCGCGGGCGCGGCGCTGCGCCCGCGACTTCGGCATCCCGGGGGTCTACACGGATCATCGCGAGCTGCTCGAGCGCGCTGACGTGGACTGCGTCGTCGTCGCCATGCACCCGCGCCTCCAGCCCGCGGTCGCGATCGACTGCCTCGAGGCGGGCAAGCACGTGCTGATCGAGAAGCCGCCGGCGGAGACGCTCGAGGACTGCCTGGCGATGAAGGAGGCGGGGGAGCGGGCCGGGCGCCACGTGATGGTCGCGTTCATGAAGCGCTTCTCGCACCCGTACCTGCGCGCACGGGCGATCGCTTCCCGCCCCGAGTTCGGCCCGCTGACGGCCTACGAGGCCCGGTTCACGTTCGGGGTCTATCCGCCCCGGTCGGTGTACGACTTCCTGAACGGCTTCGGCTGCCACCACCTCGACCTCGCCCGCTGGCTCATGGGTGACGTCGCCTGGGCGTTCGCGGCCCGCGCCAGCCTCGCCGACGGTGACACCCCCGAGTGGCGCCCGGGCCGGCTCGAGCTGCCCGTGACCGGCTCCGCGTGGCGGGACATGTGGCAGGCGGCCGAGGGTCGCGAGCCACCCCAGGAGGAGGCGTGGGCCTGCGTCGTCGGGTTCGAGAGCGGTGCCGTCGGCACGATCCAGCTCGCCAGCCTCGAGCGGCTGAACGAGCGGGTCGTCCTGACCGGACGCCAGGCCGCCGTGCACGTGGAGGGCTGGTGGACCGTGACCTCCTACCTGCCCGGCCGCGACGCGCCCGAGGTCTGGGAGCCGGCACACCAGCTCCCCGGCGACGCGCTCGACCCGCGCCAGCTCCACGGTTACGCGGGCGAGCTGCGCCACTTCGTCGAGCGCGCCCGGGACGGGGTGGCGCCGGACGTTACGATCGATGACGGGATCGCGGCGCTCCGTCTCGAACGGGCGCTGAAGCGCTCGCTCGCCGAGCGGCGGCCCGTGGAGCCCTAGGATCCCCGCAGCCAGCGAAACCGGAAGGAGCACGATGGACAGGCGCTCGAGCGAGTACTACGACCTGATCGAGGAGAAGCTCTACTCCGCCGTCGTCGCGGACGTGCTCGACACGCTCGGCGCGTGGGACCAGGTGCTCGACCACACGATCCGGCCCCTGTACGAGGACGCGAGGATCGTCGGCCGGGCCGCGACCATGCTCGTCTCCGAGGTCTACGAGGTGCCCGCCGAGCCCTACAAGCTGGAGCTGGAGCTGCTCGACTCGATCCGGCCCGGCGAGGTCGTTTGCTGCACCGCCCAGGGCTCGACCCGGGCCGCGGTCTGGGGCGAGCTGCTCTCGACCGCGACGCGCGTGCGCGGCGGGCGGGGGGCGCTTCTGGACTGCCTCACGAGGGACTCCCGGGCGACCGTCGAGATGCGCTTCCCGGTGTTCGCGACCGGAGTCTCGCCGGCCGACTCGAAAGGCCGCCTCGACGTGGTCGCGACGCGGATCCCGATCGAGCTCGGGGGCGTCCTCGTCAGCCCCGGCGATCTCGTCGTGTGCGACCGGGACGGCTGCGTCGCCGTACCCCAGGAGCTCGAGGAGCGGGCGATCGAGGCCGCGCTCGAGAAGGTCTCCGGCGAGAACATGGTGCGCGACCTGCTCGCCGGCGGCGCGTCGCTGAAGCAGGTGTTTAGAGACCACGGGATCTTGTGAAAGGAGCGCAGGTGGGAAAGCAGGAGATCAGGGCGAGCGGGGCGGCGGCGCCGGGCGGCGCCTACTCCCAGGGAATCAGGGCCGGCGACTTCGTGTTCGTATCCGGGCAGGGGCCGATCGATCCCGCGACCGGCGAGGTCGTCGGCTCGACGATCGAGGAGCAGACCGAGCGCACGCTCGAGAACGTGAAGGCGGTGCTCGAGGCCGCGGGCGCGAGCATGGCGGACGCCGTCAAGGCAACCGTGCACCTGAGCGATCTCTCGCTGTTCGATCGCTACAACGGCGTCTACGCCAGCTACTTCCCCGATCCCAAGCCGGTGCGGACGACCGTCGGTAGCCAGCTGCTCGGGATCATGGTCGAGATCGACGTGGTCGCGTACGTCGGGGACTGAGCTTCCAGCGGTGGTCGTCGACGTCCACACGCACGCCCCGCTCGGCTGGCTCGCGGCGGAGTACCACGCGGGCGTGCGGCCGGGCACGGAGTTGCGGCTCGACTTCACGTTCGAGGAGCACTGGGAGACCCTGGCGCCCCAGGTCGACCGGATGGTCGTCCTCGACATGGCTCGCGGGGCCGAGAACCAGAACGACGAGATCGCAGCCTACGCGGCGGCTCACCCCGACAAGGTCGTCGGCTTCATGTCTGTCGATCCGATGCACCCGGGGGCGCTCGAGGAGATGGAGCGCGCGCGTGCGCTCGGGCTGCGCGGGCTCAAGCTGGGCCCGATCTACCAGAACTTCCACCCGCTCGACGGGCGGGCGATGGCCGTGTACGGGAAGGCGCAGGAGCTCGGCATCCCGTTGCTGATCCACCAGGGGACGACGTTCCCGCGGCTCGCGCCGCTCAAGTACGCCGACCCGCTCCAGCTCGAGGAAGTCGCGTTCGCGTTTCCCGAGCTTCGGATCGTGATCGCCCATCTCGGGCACCCTTGGATGGCGGAGACGTTCGTCCTGATCCGCAAGCACCCGCACCTGTACGCGGACGTCTCGGCGCTGTACTACCGGCCCTGGCAGCTCTACAACGGCCTCGTCCTCGCGTGCGAGTACGGGGTCGAGGAGAAGCTGCTCTTCGGCAGCGACTGGCCGTTCACGACGCCTGCCGAGAGCGTCGAGGAGCTGCGCCGGATCAACCGCTTCACCGAGGGCACGGCCCTGCCGCGCGTGCCCGACGAGGCGATCGAGGGGATCATCGGCCGCGACGGCCTGGCCGTGCTCGGCATCGACAAGTAGACGGAGGAGGAGCGCAATGGCGAAGTACGGCGTTGGCATCATCGGCGCGGGCTGGGTCGCCGGCGAGTACGTGAAGGTCTTTCGCGACCACCCGCTGACTGAGCTCGTCGGCGTCTACAACACGACGCCGGGCAAGGCGACGCGCCTGCTGGAGTCGCACGGCGTCTCCGCGAAGGAGTACGGGTCCGTCGACGAGCTGTTCGACGACGAGCGGATCGGGATCGTCGTCTCCGCGACCCACCCCGACGTGCGGGCCGAGCACTGCGTGCGCGCCGCCGAGAGCGGCCGCCACGTCGTGATCGAGAAGCCGATCGGGCTCGAGCCCGCTCACACCCGCGCGATCCGCGAGGCGGTGACGAAGGCAGGCGTGAAGTCCGTCACCAGCGTCGTCCTGCGCTGGAACCCCCAGTTCCGCACGGTGCGGCAGCTGATCGAGGACGGCACCTTCGGCGAGCTCGTCTACGGCGAGGCCGACTACTGGCACCCGCTCAAGGACATCTACCCGGGCTACCGGTCGTTCGTCTCCCGGGCGAAGGGGCGCAGCTCGTTCATCACCGGCGGCTGCCACGCCGTCGACGTCCTGCGCTACCTCGGGGGCGAGATCGTCGAGGTGGCCGCGTTCTCGGCCCCGAAGAAGATCAACATGGACTACGAGTACGACCCGAACGTCGTCGCCTCGCTGCGCTTCGCGAACGGCGCCGTTGGCAAGCTGGCGACCATCTTCGACGCCGAGACTCCGTACATCTTCAACTGCCGCCTGTTCGGGACCGAGGCGACGATCCTGAACAACGAGGTCTACTCCTCCAAGCACTACCCGGGCACGCTCGGCTACTGGAAGTTCCCGACGATCGAGCCTGATTCGGCCGACGTCACCCATCACCCGTTCGCCGACGAGATCGCCCATTTCCTCGACTGCATCGAGCGGGACGTCGAGTCGCACGCGTCGATCCACGACACGTACAAGACGATGGCGGTCTGCTTCGCGATCGACGAGTCGGCCGCGAACGGCGGCCAGCCGGTGAAGGTCGACCTCACGTAGAGGCGGACGACTTCCCGACCGGGCGGGGCGGGCCGCGGGCCCGCCCCGCCCGGTCAGAAGAACGTGTGGTAGGCGTCGACGACCGTGTAGTCGTCGTCGACGAGCGGGATCAGCCGCCACTTGTCGAATGCGGTGCACGGGTGGGAGATCCCGCAGCCGACGAGATCGCCGACGGCGAGCGGATCGCCGGCCGGGACGCGCAGGTAGGCGTGCTGGTCGTTCGTGTCCGTGACGGTCATGAGGCCGCGCACGTCTCGTAGCGAGCCGCCCGAGGCGACGCGAAGCGGGACCGGCAGGTCGATGTCGTAGGGGACGTCGCGCTTGCCGAGCAGGACGAGCGCGAGCTCCGGCTCCGGGCGGGAGAGGACGGCACCCCAAGCCTCGAGCGCGGCCTCGAGCCGCGGGCCGCCGGTCGAGCGGGCGCCGAGCGGGGAGAGGTGGTCGTAGAAGGCCGAGTCGTGCGTGACGTAGCAGCCGCTGCGCAGGACGAGCCGCACCGGCAGGCCTGCGATGGGTGGCGCGAGCCGCTCGGCGACTCGGTCGAAAAAGGCGCTGCCGCCGGCGGAGACGACCACCTCGGGACCGCCCGCGAGCGCACCCTCGGCGGCGAGCGTCGAGACGAGGTCGCGCAGGCGGTCGAGGAAGCCGTCGATCTCGGCGAGCGCGTCGTTTCCGTGCAGGATCCCCTCGTAGCCCTCGACGCCCGCCAGCTCGAGCCCGGGGGCCGAGGCAACGGCCCGGGCGACCGCGAGCGCCTCCTCAGCGTTGCGACAGCCGGTGCGCCCGCCGGGCAGCCCGAGCTCGACGAGCACGCGGATCGGCCGGCCCGTGCCCGCCGACGCTGCCAGGACCTCGACCGCGGCGAGCGAGTCGGCGAGGCAGAGGAAGTCGAAGGCGGGATCCGCCGCCAGCTCGGCGGCGACCCAGCGGATCGAGACCGGCTCCACGAGCTCGTTCGCGAGCAGGATCCGCTCGACCCCGAACGCGCGCGCGACCCGGGCCTGGGCGGCGTTCGCGACGGTGATCCCCCAGGCGCCGGCCTGAAGCTGGCGGACCCACAGCTCCGGGCACATCGTCGTCTTGCCGTGCGGCGCGAGCGAGAGCCCGCGCTCGCCGCACCAGCGCGCCATCAGGTCGAGGTTGTGGGCGAGCGCGCGCTCCTTCAGCACCATCACCGGCGTGGGGAGGTCGCCCGCGAGCAGGCCGAAGCCGCGCTCCCCGACCGTAGCGGGCGTGAGGCCTTCGGCCGCGGGGAAGCCCTTGTGGCGCCAGTCGATCGGCTCGGCGCGCAGGCGGGCAAGGGCGTCGTCACGCATCCGGCGATTCTAAGATCTCCCGAACCGGCGAGAGGGGACACAGATGCGCTTCGCGGATCGAACCGTGCTCGTCACGGGAGCGGCAATGGGGATCGGCAACGCGATGGCGCGGCGCTTCGCGGCCGAGGGAGCAGCGGTCGTGATCGGCGACGTGCTCGGCGACGAGGCGAAGGCGGCAGCGGCCGCGATCGAGGCTGCCGGCGGGCGCGCGCTCGCGCTGCGGGCCGACGTGACCGTCGCCGCCGATGTCGACGCGCTCGTCGCTGCCGCGGAGGAGACGTTCGGCGGCCTCGACGTGCTCGTCAACAACGCCTACTCGTGCCGGGGTGACAACGTCGCCCTGATGGACGAGGCGACCTGGGAAGCGGACATCGCGGGGGTGCTCAGGAGCGCCTTCCTCTGCTCGCGGCGGGTGCTGCCAGGGATGATCGAGCGCCGCCGCGGCGTGATCGTCAACATCGCCTCCGTCAACGGGCTCGCCTACTTCGGCAACGAGGCGTACAGCGCGGGCAAGGCGGGCCTGATCAACCTGACCGAGTCGATCGCCGTTCGCTACGGCCGCTACGGCGTCAGGGCGGTCGCGGTCGCGCCCGGCTCGATCGCCACCGCCGCCTGGCAGGAGCGCGTCGAGAAGGAGCCCGACGTGCTCGAGCGGCTCGTCAAGTGGTACCCGCTCGGCCGGGTCGGCACGCCCGACGACGTCGCGAGCGCGGCGCTCTTCCTCGCCTCCGACGAGGCGGCGTGGATCTCCGGGGTGACGCTCCGCGTCGACGGCGGCCTGCTCGCCGGCAACCAGGTGATGGTCGACGAGCTGCTCGTCGAGGCCCGGGACGCCGAGCTGTGACGCTCGACCTGCTCGTCCGCGGCGGCCGCGTGATCGACGGCGCCGGCAACCCCTGGTTCCACGCCGACGTCGGCGTCCGCGGCGGGCGGATCGAGGCGGTCGGCCGGCTCGCCGGCGCCGCCGCCGCCCGCACGATCGACGCGGACGGGCTCGTCGTCTGCCCGGGCTTCGTCGACATGCACACCCATTCCGACCTCCAGCTCCTCGCCAACCCGGCCCACGAGTCGAAGGTGCGCCAGGGCGTCACGCTCGACGTGCTCGGCCAGGACGGGCTCTCCTACGCGCCGGTCTCGGACGTGACGCTCGCGCAGCTCCGAGTCCAGCTCGCCGGCTGGAACGACGACCCGCCCGGCTTCAACTGGGACTGGCGCAGCATCGGCGAGTACCTCGACCGCCTCGACCGCGGCATCGCGATCAACGCCTGCTACCTCGTCCCGCACGGCACCGTGCGCATGCTCGCGATGGGCCTCGACGACCGCCCGCCGACGGACGCCGAGCTCGCCGAGATGAAGCGGCTCGTGCGGGAGGGGATGGAGCAGGGAGCGGTGGGGCTCTCGTCCGGCCTCACGTACGCGCCGGGCATGTACGCGACCGACGACGAGCTCGTCGAGCTCTGCTCCGTGCTCAGGGAGACGGGCGGCTTCTACACCCCCCACCACAGGAACTACGGCTCCCACTCGCTCGAGGCCTACCGCGCCTGCATCGAGATCGTGCGGCGGGCCCGCGTCCCGCTCCACTACGCGCACGCGCACCTCGGCTTCCCCGTCAACCGGGGCCGGGCGCCCGAGCTGCTCGCCATGATCGACGCGGCCCGCCGCGACGGGCTCGACGTGACGATGGACACCTACCCCTACCTCGCCGGCAACACCTACCTGCACGCGTACCTGCCGGGGTGGGTGCTCGCCGGCGGCCCCGACGACGCGATCGCCCGGCTGCTCGACCCCGGACTGCGCGAGCGGATCCGGGTCGAGCTCGAGGAGACCGGCTCCGACGGGGCCCACGGGGTTCCGATCGACTGGCCCGCCCACGTGATCAGCGGCACGGCGAGCCCCGAGAACGCCCGCTGGGTCGGAAGGTCGGTGGCGGACGCGGCGGCCGAGGCCGGCCAGCGCCCGATCGACTTCTACTGCGAGCTGATCGCGGCCGACCGGCTCGGGGCGGCCGTGATCTCCCACATCGGCAACGAGGAGAACGTCCGGGCGATCATGCAGCACCCGGCCCATATGGCCGGCAGCGACGGGATCCTCGTCGGCGAGCGGCCCCACCCGCGCGGCTGGGGAACGTTCGCGCGCTACCTGGCCGTTTACGTGCGCGAGCTCGGCGTGCTCACGTGGGAGCAGGCGATCCGGAAGCTGACCTCGCTGCCGGCGCAGCGGCTCGGCTTCCCCGATCGCGGCCTCGTCCGGCCGGGGATGGCCGCTGACCTCGTCTGCCTCGACCCGGAGACGGTTCGCGACACCGCGACCTACGAGGAGCCGAGGCAGGCGCCCGAGGGGATCCCGTACGTGGCAGTCAACGGCCGGCTCGTCGTCGACGACGGCCGCCAGACGGGCGACCTACCGGGGCGAGCGCTCCGCCTCGGCCGCTGATCGAGGATTCAGCTGTCGTGCGCCGCCGCGATCGCCTCGCGGATCCTGTCGAGCACGGCGAGCGGCGCGAAGCCGTAGTGGTAGAAGTCGACCCGCTCGAGCCCGAGCTCGCGCGCGAGCCGCAGCTTGGCGGCCAGGTTCTCGGCGGAGTCGCAATCGGGCAGCATGGGGCGCATCGCCGCGGAGAGCGCGCCACCGGGCGGTAGCGCCGCGCGGTAGGCGTCGAGGTCGAGCCGGATCCGTTCGGGGTCGGCGGCGTAAGTGATCGCCTCGAGCGAGCCGCAGGCGCTGCCCACCTGCGCCGGGTCGACGCCGAGCAGCCAGGCGATCTCCGGGGCGGGACCACCCGAGGGGCGCCCGTCCGCGTACCCCTTGATCGCGCCGGAGGCGTCCATGAAGGAGAGCGTGGCCCCTTCGGCCGCCGCCGCTGCGGCCACCTCGCCCGCGAGCGTCGCCACCGTCCGCTCGCGCGCGTCGAGGTAGGCGCCGAGCTCGCCGCCGGCGAGCGTGCGGGCCTCCTCGCGGGGAAGCTCGGCGCTCGGGTCCTCGCCGCCGTCGAAGACCAGCTGGATCTCCTCGCGGGCGAAGCGGTGCACCGCGGCAGCGTCGACGCCGGCCGCCTCCGCCGCCGCAAGGCAGTGACGGCAGAAGCAGAGGCTGAGCAGGAAGCGCGTCCGCGCGCCCAGGTGGAGGAAGTAGCGCTCGTGGTGGTAGCCGTGCTCGAGCGGATGGTAGTGGAGTGACTCGGCGACGATCGCGCGCATCCCGAGCCGCCCGATGTCGCCGGCGAGCGCGGCCGCGTAGGCGCGCACGTCCGGGTTCGCCGGGCAGAGCTCGGTCAGGCAGGGGTCGCCGAACGCGGTGCGCTCGGCGTGCTCCTCGCTGCCGCCGACCGTCCAGTCCGTGTGCAGGAAGACCGTCCAGGCGTTGACGGCGAGCCCGCGCGCGGCCGCCCGCTCGCAGAGCGCCGCGAGCACGTCCGTCTCGCGGGTGAGCGCGCTCACCCGCGGCTGGATCGCGAGGCCGCGGTAGCGGGCTGGGTCGGGGCGGAAGTAGGTGACGCCGCCCTCGAGGAAGCGGAGCTTGCGCACCGGGTTGTGCGGGAAGAGGTCGCGGGCCTCGTGGTAGACGGCGGCGACGGTCACCCCGTCGAGCCCGGCACGGTGCTGCACGTTGTCGAGCACCGTGCCGATGCCCTCGTCGTGCAGGTCGGTGGCAAAGGCGAAGGTGCAGGTGTCCACGCTGCGATGATTCCACCATGCCGGCCAGGGGTCTGACAACCGCCAGCGGCGGCGACGCCCCGTGAGCCTGCGCATCGGGATCGCCGGGATCTGGCACGAGACGAGCACGTTCGTGCCCGGCGAGACGGCGCTCGCCGACTTCGAGGCCTACGGGCTCGCTGACGGGTCGCAGGCGGTCAGCCGGGCGTTCGCGGGAACGGCGACCGAGGTCGGGGGCGCGCTCGAGGCGTGCGCGGCGCTCGGCCACGAGGCCGTGCCCTGCTTCTGGGCGGGGGCGGTGCCGGGCCCGACAGTCGGGGCGGCGACCTGGGCCGCGCTCCGTGACCGGCTGCTGGGGTCGCTCGAGCGGGCGCTGCCGCTCGACGGGCTCCTGCTCGCGCTGCACGGGGCGCTGGTCGCGGCCGGCAGCGACGATGCGGAGTCGGAGCTGCTCGCCGCCGTGCGGGAGCGGGTCGGGTCGATTCCGGTGGCCGTCGTCCTCGACCTCCACGGGAACCCCGGGGACGGGCTGATCGCCGACTCGGACGTCCTGCTCGCCTACAACACGTTTCCCCACACCGACGCGGCCGAGCGGGCGTCGGTGGGAGTCGGGCTGCTGGCCGAGACGGTCGAGGGTGCGCTGGCCCCGCTCGTGGCCGGTCGCCGCGTGCCGCTGCTCACCTGCCCGCTCGCCCAGGCGACGGACGTGGAGCCGATGGCCGGTCTGCTCCGCTCGGCGCGCCGGCTCGAGGCTCGGCCCGGCGTCGCCGCCGTCGCGCTCCTGCCTGGGTACGCGTACGCGGACGTCGAGCGGCTTGGCTTCGCCGTCTGCGTGACCGGCGAGGACGCGGCCGCGAGCGAGGCCGCCGACGAGCTGGCGGCGGAGGTGTGGGAGCGCCGGGAGGGGTTCCGCGTCGAGCTCGCCGGGGTCGAAGAGGCCGTCGGGCGGGCGCTCGCGGCTGCCGCTCCGGTCGTCCTGGCCGAGGTCTCGGACAACGTCGGCGGCGGCGCGCCCGGCGACGCGACCCACGTTGTCGCTGCGCTGGTCGACGCCGGAGCGCGCGGCGCGGTCGCGGTTCTGCACGACCCGGCTGCGGCGGCGGCGGCGTGCGCCGCCGGCCCGAGCGCGGGGGTCGAGGTAGTCGCCGGCAGCCCGCCGCTCCTCCTGCGCGGGCGCGTCGGCTTCGCGGGCGAGGCCCGCTATCGCCGTACCGGCAGCTACATGACCGGGAGCGAGGTCGGCATGGGCGCCTGCGCCATCGTCGACACGGGCGCGGTGGAGGTCGTGCTCACCTCCCGGCGTGTGATGCCGTTCGACTCAGACCACCTGCGGGCGGTCGGGATCGAGCCAGCGGAACGGAAGATCCTCGTCGTCAAGTCCGCGGTCGCCTGGCGGGCCGCGTTCGGCGACGTCGCCACCGAGGCGATCCCCGTGGACACGCCCGGGCCGTGC